>Ga0209006_10001190_pt1 | contig 23617 bp, 24 predicted proteins | sample JacPin_JW_Ref_O2_FD_188567 | JGI IMG/M metagenome (GOLD analysis project Ga0209006, IMG submission 188567) | Forest soil microbial communities from Algoma, Ontario, Canada - Jack Pine, Ontario site 1_JW_Ref_O2 (SPAdes) (version 2) | ecosystem: Environmental > Terrestrial > Soil > Boreal... | reverse complement strand
GGGCCGTTCGTTATTTCCCAAATCTTGAAATACGAGTTCGATGCGCCCGCCGATGTTCCGTTTTGCTGGAACGTAAATCCCGCTGCCGTCATCTGATTTGATGACGTTGAGTTTGTTGTCAATGTCGGTCCGCTATTCGTGAACGGGCCAGCCGAGCCACCCCCGCCACCCGCAGCGGCATTGCCAAGAGTTGTGACGCTCCCTGTCCCGCTGACGATTGAGGATGAGTCCCCCGCACCGCTGCTTGAGTTGGAATAATAATAGCACGCTCCGTTGGAAACCATAGCCCCTACATCTCCCTGTGAAGCGGCAGCGAGGGACGTTATCAATGTCTGGTTGCTGTAAACACTCGCAAACGAGTATCCAGCCGCACCAGAGTTGCTAACCATCAAACCGAGGGACGCATTCCCGGCAACGCCGGTCATTGTGAGCAACGCCGTCGCCTGAACGTATTGAACCGTGCCCGCGTTGTTCGTGTAAACTTGGTTCAGGACAAAATTTGTCGGCAAGAAAGTCGTATTGATCGTGCTATTTGTGTCGTTGGCCCATGCCACGTTTCCGTATCCGATGTAGGTAATTTGAGTGCCCGGACCCGCTCCGTTCGTGCTTAATGAGGAAAGGGGCGCATTCGAGACTGAGGGTGTCAACGTCGCTGACGCGCCCGCTCCGTTTGTGGCGAACCCAATACCTGAGCCGGGAACGAGCGAATACATCTGACCGCCCGTGTTCCCAACTGTCCCGCCAGAATTGATTTGGTTCGTGACAGCCCCGCCGCTCAAATTCGCACCGTTAAGATTGGTCAGACCGGGGCCATTGCCCGTAAAAGCCGAAGACGCCCCTTGATTTGTTCCTACAAATGCAGCTGCTGTGTTCGATCCTGTGATAAAAACATTTGTCGCATTGATAATCACTTGAGGAATCGCCGCACCACTGCTACTTGTGATCTGGACATTGTTCGTAGCATACTGAGAAAGAAACTGTAAATCATCCCGACCATTTGCAGAACCTCTCAATGCCCAAATATCTATCGTTCCAGGAAGCCCAAGAGCACCCGGTGTAGACGCATTTCCGATAAACACATTTGTTGCGTTAATGTTAAATTGACCAAAGCTTAACCCTGACCCAACCGTGGAACCGAAGGTTACATTATTGCTTGTTTGACTGGCTAACACGTCGAAACTGCCTAGTCCGTCATTGGTAATAGTCCAGTAGGAGCTTCCGGTTGCCTTGTTGGATATGATATACCAATTTCCAACGTACGGAACTCCAGACAAGCTGAGCCCAGAAGAATTGAAAAGCAGATTCGTCCCGCTTAAAGAATACCAGTAATTGCTAAAACCCGAGGCAGGCATTGTCTCGATAAAGTTGTAGGCAAATACTGAATTTCCAAAATAAGCTGTGCTGGGAAGCGAAACGACGATGTCGTTTCCGATAGCTATCGAATTGTATTGTCCGCCAGAACCCAAATCAGAGTTTCCGTAGCCCAAAGAGATGACGTTCAGGCTGGTGAAATGGTCTTGCGAACCAAAGCTTGTGCCGGTAACTTTGACGCCGGTCAAAATGTCATAACTGCCGTATCCAAAAATGGTAGCCCCACCCAAAGTGTCACCGAATGGATAGATAAGTCCATAGTAGGCGTGCAGGTATTGCAACGCAGCATCATCGGCGGCGAAGCATCGACTGGCCAACAACAAAAGTAAAATGACTTTTTTCATTTTAGTATCCAGACATCCATGTTGCCGCCAAACGGTTCGACATCACGGCACCCACCCCATTGCCACCAAATGTCATGTGAACATCAAGATGATTGGTAAAATAGGCGTTATCGTAGTATCGGAACATCTCAATACCGTTGGTCAAGGGTGAGATGGAATATAACGCACTTAACCACGAAAAGTAACTTGCTCCGTAATTGATCGTGTCAACTTGGTCCCACCCTCCGATGAGGTTGTTTTGTGCCCATCCCTCGTAACCGGAGTTGCCCATGTCGTCAATCCCGCCCGCTGTCAATACGTTTGTGCCGTCCAGATTGTAGTAAACGATGTTCCCAAAATCGCCCAAATTTGTGCTTACGAAGCCATACATTATGGAAACTAGTTTGCCTGATTTTCCAATGTTCGTGACACCGAAGGACTGGCCGTTCACGGCGTTGACATTGACCTCGCCGCAGTTCCAGTATTGATTGGGACCACCGGTGGGTGGCGGTGTCCCAATTGCAGCGTAGATGTCAAAATAAACAATCATGCCCCCCGTCTGGCTTGGCATGGCCAAGTTTATCCCGAAATTTGTCCATGCGTTGATCGGGTCTAAATCGTGTTTTCGATAGCAGGTCAAGCCAATGTAAGGCCCGCCGGATATGTTCCATGAAAAATCCAGTCGTCCGTTGTGTCGAGCAAACGGTTGCCAAGAAGCATCATAAAGGTTGGCCAGTGTCATGCCGTTTGACCGGCCATCAGCAAAGATGCTGAGAATACTGTTCGGGATTGTCGCCTGATTCGTCGCGCCAGCAATAGTAAAATGGATGGACTGAACTGTTCCCGGGCCGTTATTCGTCATAATGACAAACGGCAAAGTGTTGGCGGGTTGCAGTGGAACTTGACCGGGAGTAAAGTTGGTAATCGAGCGCGTGTCCGATATGGCCACGCCCGCAACGGCCCCGGTCAAGCTGTTGACGCTGCTGACTCCGCCACTAGAAGAATTGGTATTGGTCATCAACGTCAACACGGCAGTCGGCCCCGAAATGACAGCCCCAAGGCCAAAGGCATTGCTTCCAATGGTCGAGGCGGCGACATTCGTTAAGGTTCCAGTGCCGCTGGCGGTTGCAGGAACCCACTGCGATCCGTTCCATTCGATAAATTGCCCAACCGAAGCTCCGCTCTGCGTGAGGAAACTCAAAGGAATGTTCGTTGAACCTGAACCGAACCCGTTGGCCGTACCAAATTGAGAAGGTGTGACCGGAGCCACGATCAAGCCGTTGGAGTTGACCGAGAGCGTGTACGCTCCCGGAGCAGCGGAAGCGACCCAAACCCACAAAAACATGATGGCAAAAAGGAACTTTTTCATGTCACGAAAGCTGGCAATAGAGATACGCATTGAGCATGGTCAATTGGTTGGTGTCCAGTTTCAGGAATCCGTTCGTCGCCGCAGAGTTCAAAAGCGCGGCAGGTGTCAGGGTGTGCGAGTAAATGTTCTCCAAAAGCTTGATTTCGACCACCGTCAATTCGCGTTCGGAAAGTTGCTGGAAAAGTTTGCAATTCAGCAGGATCGTGCTTGGCGTGCCAGCCGAACCTTGCTCGATCCACTGCGAAATAGTCTCGCACACGCGTTGCAACGCCGGGGCCGTGCCCTGATACGATTCGGCCAAAATCAAGAGCGCGGGCACATTCGACGGGCTGCCATCGCAAATCCAAAGCAGGGTCGTAAGACAGAATTGAAGCTGGCCCATGTCGCACGCCTCGAATGCGACGGCACTCGCCAGAATCGTATTCGGCGTGCCTGCGGAGCCATTCTGGTTCCACAACAAGCCGACGCGAGCTAATTGAATTCCACGCGCATCTGTCTGCTGGAACGTGGCCCCGGTGGCTTGAACGGCCTCTGGGGTGCATGTCGGCATGGTTTAATCGTAGGTGAGAAGCAGGTACTGCAAATAAATGTTTTGCAGGGTCAAGATCATTGGAGGTCGGGCGATTTGCTCCCCAATCTTGGTCAAAATCGTATTCACATTCGTCGGCATGTTGGTCGCATCGTGAGAGTTCGCCTGAGTCACGAATGACCCAACCAAAATTGGTCCGGGGTCGTTCTGCATGTTGGTTCCAGGACTGTATCCCCACTGGTCAGGCGTGAATCCCTTAAAATCGGTCAACGCGTCCTGAGTCAACTGCCGATGATTGCCGATGTAATTCGTTCCACCCTTGAAATTGAGCAGAACAATTTGCGCCTCGATCAAAATGCAAAGCCGTTGCAACGCATTAAGATTTGGAGATTCAAATGGACCGGCGTAAATGGCCAGTTGTGCGGCTGTCGGTGGATTGATAATCGCTGCCATAATATCAGGTAACTTGTTCTGCGCCGCCGCCATCTGTAGCGGGGCTTTCTTCCGGCGGGGTCATGTGCTGATCGAAATCTTTCTCCCAACCCATGTCCTCGCCTTTTTCTTCATGCTCACACTTGCAAACCAACATGCCGTCACTGGTCTTGCCCACGCACTTGACCGGGAGTGTATCGCCCGGTTCGTAGTTCCCGCCTACTTCGGACGGGTCCAAGTGAAACGTCGGACTTTCGTCCATCCCTTCCGGCGACTCCATCTGTTCGGCGTGTGCGCTCATGGGTTAAAAGGGGCAGCGGTATGAACCAACCCGCCGCCCCATAACTACTAATCTTCCGGCGTGACGCCGCCAAAGTCGGAGATGCCAGGATTGCCAAGGTAAGTTTCCTCGCCCGGATTCGGGTTGCAATAAGCGTTGTATGGCAACAGCGATTGCGCGGTCAACGTCGGCGTCGTGGCCGAACCGGCGGAACGAGGCAAGTCGGCGACTGGCGTCGTTTCGCGCTGATGCAGGATCATCAATTCCAGTTCAGGCCGGACGTTTTGCACGCCAGCTTCGAAGTCGGACCAAAAGTAACCCATGTTGCGGGCCACATTATCCAGCGTGCAGAGCGTCCCTGAATTCGGGTCATACACGTTGACCAACGATCCGTCATTGCACCAATTCCATTTGCCCCACAAGTCGCGCCGTCCAAACTTGGTTTCGCCGCCGAGTTCAGGAATCTCACCGCGATACACTTCGCGGCACAGACGATGCGGAACATGGCTCAACTGATAAGGCGCGTTGAGATACTGCGAGTCCAGAACCGGCTGACTGCCAACGGTCGTCGCCGTGTTTTGGAATGGCATCACGCGGGTCAGTGTGCCCGGCGAAGAACGGTAGAACCGCGCCGGATACGTGGCGATGTCGAACAGGACGTTGCCGCAGCCCATCATGGCACCGTATTTGAAATACATCCCGCCCTTTTCAAAGTCCGCACCCTGATACATGCCCGCCAACGCCGGATTGGCGTTGTTCAGTTCGATGCAGGTTTGCATGTCGGTGATGCACTGGATTTTGCCAGTCGGGGTGAATTCGCCATCGAAATACCCCTGATACTGCAACTGCGGAATGTACTGTTGCAAATAGTTCATGGTCAACTTGCTCGTAGGCAAATTGGCGTCCGAACCCATCGCCAGAGTGGCAAGGCCAGCCGTGAACATGCTGGATGTGACCGCAACGGATGTGAGAGCCTGACCGCAACTGTAAATGAAGTTGCTCCCCGCGGTGCACTGATATTTCATAAATTCCGCCTTCACGTACTCGGGCACCTTCGACAGACCCTTGTAAATGTCGCGGAGTTGCTGCTTGGCTTCCTCGACGTGGCGCAATTGATCCATGCACAGCACGCGGGTTTTCCACCGGCGGCGGAATTTGCCGAACACGTTCCGAGTCGCGCCCCAATCGACTTGGCGAGGCTCAGGATTGCAGACGTTAATCAAGCAATCCTCGGAACGCATCTGTTCCCAGTCGCCGAGATCATTCGGCATGTTGACGTGAATGCGGTCCCACGTCAGTTCCGTCCCGTGGAACGATGGCCACGACTGGAACGGGTAGATCGTCGAGTAAAGCATGTCCCTCGGGTACAAATCCTCCACAAATTCCTTGAGGAAATTCGGCGTGCGCCGGGAGAGGTAGCTTGAAAATAGCTGGCAGTTTATCGCCACGTTGTAATCTTTCTCTTAAAAAGTTTTGGGTTATGACGGAAAGCACTCGACACACGTCAAGCGCATTTTGAAATCGGTTGCATAGTGAGGGGCGATTCCTCGCATTCGGTCGGGCACCGAATTCGCTTTTTCCTGACGAATACCACCGTAGTTTCCGTCAAGTTGGTTGGGCACGGACTCAACCTTTAACAATTACACCGGCTTGCGCCAGTCGCGCCTATTTCAAGTTCGTTATATCGTTAAATCTGATAATCCGAATCTTCAACTTGTATTTTTCCGCTCTTTGCGGATTTAGTGGTGCTGGCCTTCGATACTCATTTTATCTGTTGACATTATCCGCAACTTGCGTATCGTGCCCCCGAAATGGGCAAAAAAGCTCGAAAAGAATTTGCCGCGAAACTCGTAAAATGGCGCGGGCAAAGGCTTCAAAAAGAAGCCGCCAGCGTTCTTTCCGTCAGTCTTAAAACGTACCAAGGTTGGGAGCAAGGCAGGGGAATAAATCTTTTGGCGCGGCAAACAATTGAACATCGCATGGAGTCCTCGAAATGAAAATTTTAAAACGCATTATTTGCTTATGGAAGGGACACGTTCCCTGCTGGACATCGGATTCTGAAAAACTTAAAAGACACGGAAGCGTCTCTTGGTGTTATCGATGCGGGAAAAACCTTAGACGGGGAGATAAGATCGTTTTATTAAGATGACCCACGTTGAGCGAACGAAATGGGCCTACGCGCGATGAACGCCAAGACCGCAAGACTTCTCCGCAAATGGACGCATCGGTTCCGAAAGGGCGCGAGTGACCGGGATGCGTACCGTAACTGGAACCGGCTGTCACAACTCGACCGCGCGATCATGCGTCGGCAGATGAAAGAGGAATTGGGATGCTAATAATTTGCCTCTCTCTTTGCATCGTTAACTCCGGTTGCCTTGCGGTTGTAGCGTACCGAAATATGGTTCTCGCACGCGACGTTTTGAAAGCCATGCGTGACTTGGAAACTGCGTTTGAGAATTTGAAATGAACACTCAACGCATCTACGTTTTATTGGGCCGCGCTGGTGACGTGCTCAACTTCCTTCCGGTGCTCTGGAAAGAAGCGCAAGACGGTCATCGAGCGTGCCTGTTTACAACCTCACCGTTTCACGAAATACTCGACGGCGTGACGTATGCCGACGTGAAAATCTATCCCGGCCAGCCGTCTGACATCACGGGGGCGGTCAACATGGCCAAAGGTCTATCGTCCGACGTGAAGGTAGTTCAGGTGGCAGGTCCAGCCGAGGAAATTCACAAACACAGCTTTGAGAAGGCACAAACGGATTCATGGTGTAAAGAGGCTTTCCGATTGGCCGGTCATTACGATTGGTGGAAACTGCATCTGCCTTTGGTGTTTGACAAGCGGGACGTTCACCGCGAGGCCGCGCTTTGCCCTGACTTTCTCCATGAACGCAAGCCCACGATTCTGGTTGCGACCGGCGGGGTGTCATCGCCGTTCCAGTACGCTACGTTGCTGCGCGGACTGCTCGAATTGCGTTTCCGAAAACCAGCATGGCGGATTCTCGACATCGGCAAATTGAAGGCGCATCGACTCTACGACCTTTTGGGCATCATGGAAAAGGCCAAGTTTCTCGTCACGACCGATTCGAGTCCGCTACACTTGGCGCGGGCCGTGCCGACGCTGCCTGTGCTGGCCATGACCAACGACAAGCCTGGACTGTGGAACGGTTCAGCATGGCACCCGCAGCAAGTTTGGACGTGCCGTTACAGCGACTTTCCGAGACGCGCGATGTCCATGCTCGAAGCGATGGAAAACGTGTCTCAAGGCAGCGTGGCCTACAATCCGTTAAAGCGGGACGAAAAACCGAAGTTGATTCACGTCTTTTCCACCTACGAAGGCGCATCCGAGGAAGCCAAACAGAATTGGCGCAAGACGTACGAAACGAGCGAGGACTGGATTCATGCGCCGGTTTATTTTGGGATGTTCGGACGCGACTCTCGGTTTGGTGGAGTGCCCGACGAAAAATTGCGCCTGCCGTTTTTGAAAGACGTGATTCGCGCGGCGGTTGCGCGGTCATCAAACCTAAATGACAAAATCGTTTTGACCAAGAGCGACACCTGTTTTTTGAACACGGATTTTCCCGATGCCCCCGCTTTCTCCCACCGGACGATTCGAGACAAAGGCTACAAATTGACCCACAACCCGGCCATTGACCTGTTCGCGTTCACCCGCAAATGGTGGAACGACCACGCATCGGAAATGCCCGACATGATTTTAGGCAGGGACGTTTATTGGCAGCGTTGCTTGAAAGCCTTGATTCTGAAACACGGCGGCGTAGAAATCCCTTTTCTGACTTACCAATCGCGCAAGGAGGCTGAATGAAATTTATTCTTCAAAAATGCGTGGCTTGGTTTTTGGCCTGTTTTCCAGAGCGTTATTTGATCGCGGCTCTTTTACGAAAAAAAGGATGGTCATTTTCTAAGCATCGCCGAATTCAAGATCGTTATGAATTCACTTTCACTTCTCTCGTCAAACAAAAGACGGATGAAATCCAATGATTGACCCGCTTCCAGTCGTCGCCCCGCGCATTGTTCACAATCAAAAGCTGGCTGAAAAGTTCGGGCTTGGGCCTGAATATCCACCCGCGACGAAACAGCTTGAGGCCATCCCGTTCAATCGGCGTGCGCTCAAGCCGTTCGGTTACAATCCATCCATCGTCCGTTTTGGGGACAAAATTTTGCTGGCCTACCGTTACCACGAACAGGATTGGCACACGAAACTTGCGATAGCCGAACTCAACCAGAAATTCGAGGTTGTGCGCCACAAGGAAATCAGCCTGCCGGGAAGCGCAAGCCAGGAAGACCCGCATTTGTTCGTTCACAAGAACGTGCTTTGCATGGCTTGGGTCGAGTCGGCCAGTTTGGGACGTTCGATTGTCAAATATGGCACGCTGGTTGAAAGCAAGGAATGGGCTGTCACCAATACGTTCCAGCCGAAGTTTGGCCAGAACGACGGCAACGCGATGGAAAAAAATTGGGTGTTCAATTCCGTTGGCGACCGCATCATGGTCATTTATTCATCGTCCCCGACGCTTTCCACGTTCATTGTCAATGGAGCCGCCGCCGAGTTGCCCGCTGAATACGGCAAACCGCCTCATTTCCCGTGGGGAGAACCACGCGGCGGGACTTCTTTTTTGCCGTTGGAAAATCATCGCATTCGGTTTTGGCATTCCCGGCTGGACAACGAAAACAACCCGATACCGAACAATCCGACGCGCCGATATTACATCGGCTGCACTCTCTACGACGCCGAGATGAAAGCGTTGCGCCATTGCTCTCGTCCGCTGGTGTTCGGTTCCGAGGCCAGCGATTTGACTGATACGGAGATCAAGAGTTGCAGGCATCACAAGCCCAATGTGGTTTTCGTATCCGGGGCCATCACCATGGCTGACGGGTCTTTCGTGCTCTCGGTCGGGGCCAACGACGCGCAATGTTGTTTGCTGCGGGTGATGAAGGAGGGTTTGAAACTGTGACAGCCCCATTGCAGGAAGAACTTTTTGCGTGGCTCAACGACAAACGAACCCCTCGCCTTGAAGGTTGGGCAACGATGGAAAAGGCGATTGCGCTGATGACGACGGCATGGAGCATTCGCCCGTTCGTTGCCGTAGAAATCGGCGTTTGGGCTGGTCGTTCGCTGCTTCCCGTGGCGTTGGTCATGCGCGAGACTGGCATGGGCACGATACACGCGATTGATCCCTGGAATCCGAATGCGTCTGCTGAGGGTTACGACAAGGTCAACGCCGATTGGTGGACAAATTCGGCTAATCACGATTACGCCAAAAAGCAGTTTGATGAGATGATTTCCCAAGCGGGCCTGTTTCATATTGTCAGGACGCATCAAAAGCGCAGCGATGACGTTGAACCTCCCGAAGTCATCGACTTGCTTCATATTGACGGCCAGCACACTCAACAAGCACGGCGCGACGTGGCGCGTTTCGGGTCACGGGTTCGGGTGGGTGGATTCTGTTTTATGGATGATGTGGATTGGGTCATTGACGGCGTGCCGAGCGTGCGCCAAGCCACTTGCGACCTTGAATCCCTCGGTTTTGTGAAGCTCTATGCCATCATCACACCGGGGCAGACTTGCGAAGTTTTCCAGCGTGTAAAATGAAACCGATTTACTCCAATCTCATTGGCGGATTCGGAAATCAGATGTTCCAGTATGCAGCCACCCGAGCATTTGCAGAGATTTGTGGAGTCGAGTTCAAAACACCGCCGTGGGTGGGTGAGAAGATTTTCAATCTGCCTTCTGTAAACCGACCCGCCAAGGGCGACGCCGAATATCCGGGGTATCACCAAAACCAGACATCGGCCATTTACACCCGGAGCCAAGTCCGGGAGTGGTTCAAGTTCAAACCGGAGATTGAGAATCTCCTTAAAAAAGTTCCGGCCAACGAGTTCGCTCTGCATTTGCGCGATTACGGGACGTGCCCCGGACTGGCGACCGTCTCAATGAAGTCGTTCCAAAAGGCGATTCATTTGTTTGGATACGATGTCCCGGCGTTCGTGGTCATCGTACAGGGACGCTTGAAGCCGGTGGAGGGCTTTGAGGACTTCGATTTTCTCCCGGACTTTTACCGACTGATGACCGCCAAAGTTTTGTTTCGCGCCAACTCGACGTTTTCATGGTGGGCCGCGACTCTCGGTGACGGGAAAGTTTACGCGCCGATCATGGAAGGCAAGCCGGGAGGCCAAGTCGTTGATTGCGAGTTTGTCGAGGGCAATTATCCCCGCTGCGGTATGCTTGAATTTTTGACGGACATCCATTTGAAACCATGAAAATGACCAGCGTTGACCAACTGTTTGATTGCGACCTGACGCCGCAAAGCCTCGTATGGAACGTGGGTGGCTTTGACGGTTCGTTCGCCAGTCAAATCCATGACAAATATAAATGCACAGTGGAGGTCTTTGAGCCGATGCCGGATTTTGCTTGGAATCTTGACGTGAAGTTCCAAGGCAATCGGAAGATTATTGTTCACCATTTTGGGCTTGGAGGACGTGATGGGACTTGTCGGATGTTCTGGAAAGGTTCAATGTCCGGCATCCATTGCGATGGAAAATCGTTTACCGTCTTGGTTAAGTCTATCAACAGATTTTCGGATGGTTTGAACAAACCGATTGACCTGCTCGAAATCAACATCGAAGGCATGGAATTTGAACTGCTCGAATCCGTGATCGACGAAGGTATCGCCAGCCGGTTCCGGCATATCCAAGTCCAGTTTCACGGCGTTGTGGCCAACAACCAGCAACGCAAACAAGAAATCCGCGAGGGACTTTTGAAAACCCACAACCTCGCGTTCGACGACCCGTGGGTATGGGAAAGGTACTCGCTCAAATGACCAGTTATTCGCAGGCCGCACAGGATATTTTCGTCCGCAAAATCCTCCCGAAAACGGATGGCACTTTCATCGACATCGGGTGCGGAGGAAAGATGCTGTCCAACACACTCGCGCTGGAAGAACTCGGCTGGAAAGGCGTCCTGATGGACGTGAATCCGAACGCTCTCGACTGCCCGCGCAAGAACCCCTTCATTTGTGCCGACGCCACGAAATACAATTGGCGCGATTCAGCGTTGCTTGGAACCACGGTCGATTACCTGTCGCTCGACATCGACGATGGCAGTTTGGACGCGCTGGCGCAATTGCTCAAAGCGGACATCAAATTTCGAGTCATCACAGCGGAACACGACGCTTACAGGCTTGGTGACAAGTTGCGTGTGCCCATGAGAAAGGTGTTCAGAGAGCAAGGTTACTTTCCGCTTTGCACCAATGTCTCTTGCACGTCAGGGATGCCCTATGAAGACTGGCATATCTGCCAAGAATTGCGCGTGCAAGCGTTGCCCATGATGTGCGACGGCAAGAACTACACCGAGATTCCGAATCTGCTATGAGAATCGAAGATTGGTTCAGTCACATTTTCCTGATTAATTTGGCCCGCCGCCAAGACCGTTTGGAGCATTCCATCGGTCAGCTTGATCTATTGGGTATCCCGCGAAATCGAGTCGAAATCTTCTCTGGATACGATTACAAGGACTACGGCTATTCTCCGGTCGAGTGCTGCACCATCTCGCACCAAGCCATTTTACACATGGCCAGTCACTACCGCTGGCCGCGCACGTTAATGCTTGAGGATGATTTTGAAATCCGGTCGAAGAAAACGGGTTGCCAGAATCCGATCAAGGACGACCCGCAAGAATTGTTCTCTGCCATCGCCAGCGAAGTGCCCGCCGATTGGGAAGTGCTCTATTTGGGGGCGCAATACGAGTCCCGTCCGAAAGAGCGCGTGTCCAAGCATATCATCCGACCGAACCGCATCCTTTGCACGTCCAGCTACGGCGTAACGTGGCAATGCGCTCGCAAACTCGCTCCGCACTTTCACGGCGGGGCACCGGATACGATTCTCTCGAACCGAATCGAAGCCGGGGAATTCAAAGTTTACGTGTCCGACCCGCGCTTGTTCCGCCAGTGGAACAATTTTAGCGACCTCGAAGGACGCCAGACCCAGGGCAATGCAATGGACGACATCCGCCACGTCAACATGGTCACGGACGAATGAAATCTTTCACGATTGCCTACATCACAGGACGTGACGAGTGCCATTTCCATTGGTTCTTGGATTCATGGGAGACTGAGGCTAAACGCTACGGAGCAGACGCATCTAAAATTATCATTGTTGACGCATTATTTCCGCGTGATGTAAAACTCCCGTGGGTTCAGCATTTGGCACCAAAGCCGACAATTTGGCAGGGAAAACATCGAATCACACAATCGGACTGGTGGTCCAATTCTAATAATCGCAATACCGCTATTTGCCTCTGCAAAACCGAGTGGATTTGCTTTTTCGACGACCGCTGCGTTTTGATGCCGGGATACCTCGACGCGCTTGAGGACGCCATGAATGGTAATTACGTCATGGCCGGGGCTTACGAGAAGCGCGAGGAAATGCAGGTTGAAAACGGCGTCATTATCAAAAAAGGATTTCGTTCGGCTTTGGATGGCAGATTGACCCATTGCAAAGAGGCCAATCTTACAACCCCGGTTGCTTGCGGCGGAGAATGGTTGTTTGGCGCAAATTGGGCGTGTCCGCTGGAATGGCTTTTGCAAATAAACGGCATCCCGGAAATCTGCGACGGACAGAGCTTCGAGGACATCCAAACAGGATTGCTTTTGACGCACAATGGATTCAATATTGCTTACGATCCTCGTGCAATGGTAATCCAGGACAGAACAGAAGGTAAGTGTGGGCCAGATTATAGACGAGAAGATAAAGGAAGGGGCGGCCCGGTACACCTTGAAAAAAGTCACAAATTACTCGCAATGTTTCAAAAACCGGAAACAAAAAAAGCCATCCATTATCCTGGCTGCGAGTTCGATATTCGCAAGGTCAGGACGGACGTTTTGGCTGGCAAACCGTGGCCAACACCAAACCGTGACTTTCCATTTGTGGACTGGTATGATAACCAGCCAGTTAAAGAATTTGTATGACATCAAAAGAGGTATTCCAGCAAAACGACAACGACACCAAGTTCCTGCTTGCTGTCGTCAACAACCCCGCCTTTGAACGCGCCCTCGTTTACGCCAAGCAGTCATGGATGGAGGATGAGAAGTCGCGGCAGGCTGACCCGATTGGGGCCGTAAACGCTTTCCTTGCCGTGCTGCGAGACTTGCCCATTGACGAAGGAACGGTGAGCGACATGCCGACGCCCAAACTGCACCATGACCTTGACGTGCCCAAACGCCTGCCGAAAACTCAGAAAAAGAAAGACTCCAAATGATTACCCGAATCCTGCTTGCGCCTGATGCTCCCGGAAGTGCCGCCGTCGTTGCGCCTGCCCCCGCTCCCGTTCCAAATCCAGCCCCGGCACCGGTTCCCGCGCCGTCGCCCGCCCCGTCACCAACCGCTGCCGACCGTTGGGCCGCACAGGACGCCGAGATTGACGCCGCGCTGAATCCGCCCGCGAAACCTGCCCCGCCAGCCGAATCGTCCAAACCGGAGGTCAAACCAGCCGCCACAACGCCCGCCAAGCCCGCCGCCGTGGCCCCTGCCAAGTCCGCAGAGGTCAAGCCTGCCGCTGAGTCCCCCAAACAGTTGCGCGAGCAATACGAGGCCACCAAACGCGAGCACGCGATTGCTACTGCGGAAGTGACCCGGTTGAAGGATGAACTTGCCGAGGCTCGCCGGGCCGGAGAAGCGACATCGGCTTTGACCGCTGAATTGGCTACCGCCCAAAAAGAGCGCGACCAATTGCGCCAAGACCTGAACATCGCCCGTTACGCGCCGTCTGAGGCCGTCACAGCCGCTCAAAAGGAATTGGGACGGCACGCGAACCGGGCGAAAGCCGTCATTTCGTCCCTGACCGTCACCGACGAGGCCGGGAACCAATCGCAAGCCTCATGGGACAAGTTCCAGAAGATTTTTACCACGATGGACAAGGGGCCAGCCATTTCGGCCATCAAAGCCATGTTTGGCGAGAATTCCGACGTGGCCTTACAGCAGTATTGGAAGCTGGACGAATCCTCGGAACGGGTTGACGCTGCCGAAACCGAAGATCGAAAGACTTGGAACGACCGGGTGACGAAGGAAACCGCGCAACGGGCGACACAACGCGAAGGTATGACCAAAATGGTGTCAGCTGTCGAAAAAGACATCGTGGCCAAGAACCCGGCCGTATTCGGTGATGACCCGGAGGACGCCGAGGGCAACGAAATGTTCAAAAAAGGGATGCAGTTGGCGCAAGAGGCGACCGACCCGGCCAAGTTCAACGCCAAGACCCCGCAAGAACAGGCTTTAATCATCGCCCATTCCAAGTATCGCATCGCGGCGTATCCTCGCCTGATGCTGGTCAACGGACGGCTTAAAAACGAGTTGGCCACGCTCAAAGCGAAGTTGGCCGATTTGGAAGGCGGAAATCTGCCGCCCGAAACGCGTCCTGGCGGAACCGAACAGGCACCGAAGGAAAAGGGTTGGGAAGAAGATTTTGACGCGATCTCGGGCGAACTCCAAGCGCGATGAAAATGAACGATCAAAACAATCCGGCGTTCCTGTTTGAAAAATCCGTCCGCATGGCCGTCGAACAGGCGATGGCCACGGGCCTTCCACCGTCAATGGTCGTGGGCACCTTGAATTGGGTGGCATTCGACGTTTACAGCGTTGTTCGTAACTCTCCACCACAGCAACCCGCATCGCCAATCATAAAGCCGAACACTAATTGATCAAAAAGCCAGACAGTTCAATTGGATGGGGAGCGACACGAATTGAATTTCGCCGTTCAGTATGCGGAAAATTTGCAGTCACGGAATATCCAGAGGGCATTTTCCATGTTGAACCGTGGCCGGTAAGAGTTTTGGGCGACACACTGACATTTGACAAGATCACCGTAACAAGCCCAACAAAAATAAAACGACCGTCCAAATCCCAATGGCTCAGAGAAGCTATTTTGTATAGAACGCAGCGTCAAAAAAACCAAAAAGAACAGGACGAAGGAAAAATATTTGAATCATTATGACTGAACCACTTACAGCATCCTCTCCCATCGTTGACATGGAGTGCGCCCCGAACATTCTCGTTGTGCGCGTGCTCGATCAGGCTGGCATCAGCAAGGGCGGCATATTATTGCCCGAAACGCAGCGGGAAGCCCCCGGACAAGGCATCGTCGTTTTCGCTGGCGAATACATCTGGCAGAAGCCGGTCAAGTTCGCGCCGAAACCGGGCGACCGCATCTCGATGAAAAGATTCGGATTTAGCGAAATTTTCGTCAACGGGGAGACGTTGCGTCAAATCGGGATTGCCGACGTGATGGCCGTATTGAAATAACTCACGCCGTTTCGACCAAAATAGAGGCGTCAGGAACAGGCTTGTCCGAGAATTTGAATCCCTGTTCCTCCATCGTTTTGATTTGATCGAACAGGTCATTGAACTTTTCCACGCTAATCCAAACCGGAGAATCCTTCATCACTTCAAAATTCTCCTGCATGTTTTTGAACGCTTCCTCGACCGAATCACCGAGACCCAAAACCACACCAACTTCGTCGGATTTACGAGCCGGGAAATGGCAGTAACCTTCGTCCTCGGCGTAGTGGTCGAACTTTATCATCGGGTGATTCGGGTTCTTCACTACTTTCCACCCGTCCTCATCGTGGGCGCAGTGCATCGTGGCTTCGACTGCCACGGTATGTTTGAACTCAGGACGAATCATCACGCCGTTGGCCCCCGCCCAAATGCACTCGGCGAGGTTGGTGCAATTCTCTTGAGTATGCTCCATTGTCAATCCGGCGCATCGGAATGTCGGGTCTATAAAGTAAGGTTTTAGTTCTCCGTTTTCTTCTTTCAACCGTATTTCGGTGGATAAAAAGTTAGCGTATCCGCACGACTTCAAAAACGGGACAATTTTCTCGTTAATCTCGCGCACAGGATCGGCCAACTCGTCGTATTGAAGCAATGCCCCAACGTAACCTTCATTCTTGGCCTCGAATCCCGCAAACGACTGAGAGGGAAACCCCCCGTTAATGTTCCATCCGTCGTAACCAATTTCCCACGCCGGGTCGATTTCGTCTTGAATGACGAAAACAGGCTTTTCGGACAGCCCCCCGAATTTCATGGCCAGGCCTTCCAGCTTCGGTCTCGAGTACTCGGCGTTGATGTGGAAAAAGGTTTCGGTCTGTTCCCGGTATTTGTTGATCTTGACCCACTTCCGTTCGACCGTTTTCAGGTGTTCCCAAAGTTCCCGGATTCCACGAACCACGGTGTAGGGAGCGACCGGCAACCCAAGTTCTTCCACCCATTTGAGAAATTTTGTGCGTGACATCTCCATGTAAGTCGCATCGCCGCTTCCCCAAACTGGTTTGCCCATGCTCTTGAGCAATTTTTGCTTCGGAGCGAATCCCAAGTCTGGCACGATGAACAAATCAATGTCTTCGATATTTTCCGGGTTTTCCCAATCATCCAACCGTTCAATGCCTTCCACGCCGTCGCCAAGCACGCATCGGTTTACGTCTTTGAACTCGGTGTCCTCTGGCGTGTAGTAATAAACTTTTTTGAACGAGCGGGATAGCGAGGAAGCGAGACTCATAAAATACCCGCTGTCAATCATAAGAACTGAGGTTTCTTGAGTCGGCTTAAGTTCTGTTTTTTCCACTTGCATGTATTGGTTACTTTACTATTATGGCTCCATGACAAAAGAGTATTACCAAAAGCACAAAGAGCAAATAACGATAGCCGGTAAACTGTACAGGCAGATGCACAAAGAAGAATGTCGAGATCGGGCAAAAAGATATAATGCTCGAAACAAAGCGTCTATCAGTATCAAGCGGGCAGCCTATTATCAAAAAAACAAGGCTCGAATTCAAGCTCGCCAACGAGAACGAATCAACCAAGATCGGGCCGCGTGGGACGCTTACAATAGAGATAAGGTTAAGGAATGGAGGAAGACCCCAAAAGGCAAGGAACTCAGAAGACAATCCTCCGCTCGTTATTTCAGAAAACATCCAGAGAATTCTCGTAAATGCGTTTTGAAAAAAAAATACGGCATAACGATTCCTCAGTACAGCGACTTGGTAAAACTTCAAGGCGGTGGATGCGCAATTTGCGGTGCTCAAAACGCGCATCCGAGCAAATGGGGAACTGTAAGCAAGCAACTTGCTATAGATCACTGCCACGCCACCGGCAAGGTGCGCGGCCTTTTGTGCCACGGGTGCAACGCCGGCATTGGCTTGTTTAAGGAAGACATTAAACGCATGGAAAAGGCGATTTCCTATCTTCACAAACACGCTGTTTAACTCTTCTGGCATTTTGGATTTTGCGGAAGATTTTTGGACGCTGATTCGAGGGCTGCTTCGTATTTTAACCAGTCAACATCCCATGCCGCAGCGAGTATATTTTCGATGCCGGTTGCAAGGCGGTGAGAAGAATTGTATGGAGCGTCAGATTCGGAACCGGGATCATCGGTCTTGCACGCAAAATCAAAATCATCGACCTGATTTTGCGTGACGCCCTTTGCGAAGCAATCCCACGCCTCGATCAATTCGTGAGCCAAAACAAGCCGTTCAAAATGAGGGTCGCCGCACGCAATTGATTGCACGATCAAAGTCCCGGACGAATCAAAAAACCAGTCGCCTTGCGTGTTGTAACGCATATTCTCTGCGAGAACGGTTTCGAGCACGATTCTCATTCGTCGAAGGATTTCATTTTACTACGTTTGACCTCATTGGCGGTCTTGATGTTCTGGCGTTTTTCCTCGCCGACGAGTTGCGCGGTCTTGCGCTTCTCGTCCAGCACGGTTCCGATAGCCTTGCGGGTCTGGTCTGCTTTGAACGACTTGTCCTTTTGAGACAGCTTTTGCGCGGTCGTAGCTTGGTTGGCTTTGATCTTGGTCTGCGTCAACATCATTGTGCTTTGGGCCTTCGCCATGGCCGCCGGGTCAGGTTTCCCGTTCTGTTTCTGCTGTTGCTCAGTCCAACGCTGGCGCAATCCTTTCAAACCGTTCTGGACCATGCCGAGAACTTTGGCGAATTTCTTGGCGTTTTCACGCTCGTCTTTCCGCTGCGCGATTTGCGAAAGAAGCAGGGCCGCGAAGTTGGCCGACGTGTCCGCGCCTTTGAGCGACTGAGCCGAGACAAGAGTAAAATCTTTCTCCATCGCATCGACCACTCCGCCGAGCATGACCAAGAACACCTCCAATTGTTCAATGGGCGAGAACTGCGTGTCCTGCTGGACGGGCAGGCCAGTGGCCATCATGTCCGCAAAAGCGTTCTCTGCGTCCCTTTGTGCGCTCGTAACGGACTTTTCCTTTCCGAGTGGAACCCACCGTTGAGCCGTTCTCGGGTCGCCCGACATTTCCAGTGCGTACAGGTGGAGAATCTCCTGCTGGGCCTCTGGCGGGAACTGGCTTCGCATGGCCATCAGGTCTTTGATCTTGGCCATCGCCATCGTCGGGTTTCCACCCCCGATGGGAATTTCAGGCATGATCTCCCAAAGGTTCGCATTCAGAAACTCGCGCGGTATGCCGAATTTCTTGGCCTCTTTCTGGAAGGACACGCAATCTTCATCGTTGGTGTCATCCAAACAGAATCGACGGCAAATCTCCCGATACTTGAACGTCTCGTAAAAAACGGACGTGATAAGCAGCGATTCCATCATGGCGTTGACCTGCTGAACTTTGGTCATCGTCTCGAAAGCGGTTTGCTCTTTGTGCGTTCCGGTGTCGGACTGCTGAGTGTAGGTAGCCGCCTTCTCACCCTGCAACTGCTTCATCCTGGCCATGACGCCGTTGACCAAATCGAAATTGATTTGATGCCGTTCGGATGACGGGACAATGGAGATGCCTTGCGGCAGGAATGCCTTATCGAACAGGTTGACCATTTGCGCCCGCGCCTTGCCTTGCGGATCGTTGGAACGCAACCACACGTTGAAATGCTCGAAGGTGTATTGAATCGTTCGGCAAAGGAGCAGGTTCGACCAGTAACACGGCTCCATCAGCATGAATCCGAGGGAGCGTTCCGCGTGATAGAGGAACGGGGCTTTGTTGGAAATATCTCCGTGCTGGCAATGGAGAATCTCGGAAAGTCTGCGAGCGAAATGTTTTTCCTTTTTCCGTTTGTTCTCCTTTTCCCATGACATTGACTCGTCGTAGAGAAATTCCTCGTTATTCTCAGCCCCGCCCTTGACTTCGGTGTCGGCGATGACGCGCATTTTCCAGCATTCCACGCCTTGCTCGTCCCGGTCTTGGAAAAACAGATGGAGCAACGGGATGGTGGGCACCGCGTCGGAAGCGTAATACCCGGCGTTCTGTTTGACCAATTCCCACATGGCCTCCGGGTTCTTCATCCAATCGTAATCGAGCGTTTCGTCGTTGTCGTCGTGATACTCGTTGAGGATTTTTTTGACGGCCTCTTTGTTCCAGCCTTTCAGCCGGTTCGGACCAAAAACGCGCTTGGCCAAATCCCATTCGGTGTAAGGCACGCGGACGCAAAACCACGAGAGATTGGAAAAATCCACCTTCGTATCGGTCGGGATGTATAAATCCTCGATGGCTACCGCCCGCGGCAACCAGCGTTTACGGTCGAACCACGCGCAAGGGCCGGGACCATGAGCGACTACGTTGGCATCGGTCGAACGGCGCAACTCGAAGTACTCGAGGCTGTCCCGCATCTTGCCGTTGATGAACCCGGTGATGAACCCTTCCCAATTCGCCTTTTTCTCCGGCGGGACAACACACGTCGTCCTAAACGTCATGGAAAAAAATCGGGGCGGTCGATAATACGCCATTAGGTACTGGCGTCGGGCTTGGGCGTGAAGTTCGGCTTGTTCTAGGAAATTGCAATTGACTCGCGTGTTGGTCTGCTTGGCTTCTTCGGGAGAAAGCGGGGGAACGCCATTGGCAGCGTTATTAACGAGAGCGCGGTTCTCGGAACGGACACGGCGAACATCCTCGCCTGCTTGAATGGCGGACCAGACATCTTGGGGGGATGCGAATTTCATTCGGCGTCAATCTCTTTTTTTATCCAGCACCATGCAGGCAGTTTTTCAAGTTGGTCAACTGTGCTGCTGAAAATAATGTTTGTCAAAGGCATCCTCGTTTTGAGTTTGAGGCCGCAGCCGCAAAGCTGGCAGGTGTACAGCTTCCGAGTGTGCGCTGAAAGGTCAATGTTCAGCCGTTTGACAATCCGGTTGGAAATGAACCGGGTCACGAAATCAAGCAATCCACCGCGACGGTTGAACGGGCACTGTTCGCAAGTGCGCGTCCTCCACAGAGCCGTATCAAGCGGGACATTCGCGGCCCCGGAAGCGTGCCATTGCTGCAAAATCCTGCCGCCTTTCCAAGTTTCCAAAAGAGTTGCAAATGGGTTCATGTTTGAGCGGCGGTTCCTCCACAAGTTCTACAATTTGGGCCGTAGGCAGCAGCTACGAGTTGCGCCCACGGAATGTCGGTGTCCATGCACCATTGGTTTCCGGCTGGCAACCGGGCGCAAGTGAAGGTGGATAAATCTTCGAGGGATTCGGACGGAGTGGAACGAGGAAGGCCGTTGGCTTTGCGAAAAATAGCGATTCGAGCCGCTTGCGTCCCGGCTTCGCTGTGCCCCTTGAAAACTTTTTTGTATTTTTTCCCGTCAGCGGCAACAAAGCGTTGTACATACCAATAATCTCCGGGTGGCACTCTGTGAAAATCAGCGACTCGCAACATATCACGCTCGATTGAAAAGGTGTTTTTTCAAAATTGCCTCATGCTCGTCGGCCAAATCCTGCATCCATTGTTCGTCCGGTTCCTCGGTCAACGAGTGACCGCCAAGATTCTCGATCTGGAATCCAAGCCGACGCGCCCCCTCAACGAGGGTCACAAGATTGTCCATGAGGTCCGGGCTGCACACCATGTTTTTCCGCTGTTGCGGGTTGTGCTTGGACTCGACGAAATCGCGTTTCTTGCTCCATGTCCCGATTTCACGCTGGCACGCCTCCCGGACGGTTTCAATGTCCAGTTCCCGCATTTGTTCGGCGTGGACAAGGTGTTTCACGCTGAACCAAAGTTCGCTCACCATGTCGAGGTACTGTTCATCGCAACGCTTGAGCCGTTTGATGCCGGTTCCTTCTTCGATGACAAACAAGTCATGCCTGACGGGTCGTTGGGTTGGCTTGCCGCCGAACTCGACTGGTGACGGCGGGGATTTGCCCATGAGTTTAGCGAAGGCCGCACCGAGCGATCCGCGTCCGGTCGAGTCGTAAAAAAGTTCAGTGAACGGGATGCCCAAATCCATCATGCGCTTGAAACACCATTGGGCGATTTGTTCCTCTGGTTCGCCTTTGCTTTTGATCTCGCGTTGAGACACAGGCACAATTTCAGGCTTCTCGACGCGCAAGATGTCTTTGCCTTCGTGAGACAAACCGAATTCGCCCCATCGGAACACGCAACGGTCGCCGCCCATGCCGCCGTAAGCTGCGTCCAGGCTGGCCAGCTTGGTTCGTTCGGTCGAATCCCAAATGGCCAGATTGTGCGCCCCGTGTGACCGGCAAAAATCCTCTGACCAAAAACGTTTGGACACCATGCCGGTTCGATAAACGCCGACGCAATCACGGTTGTATTGGAACGAATCTTTGCCCCAAAACGCCTCGACCTTTTTTGCGCCGACGCGATTGACCATGTAGGGATATTTGACCGGCTTATCCTCTGGCTCATCGAAATTGGGTGAATCTGTGCCGACGAAATTGATGGTGCAACCGTTCAGCCAGCGGTTTTCCCAAACAGTGGTTTTGGTCGGTTCAGGAAAGTTTTCCCACCCGTCTTTTGGCTCGCAGAATCGTTTCAGGCAGTCAAGCGGTTCCATCGTGATGTTACCGAGGGCAATACCCTTGAATCCGTTGACCTGCATGTAATTTCCGTAAGCCTCAAGGTGCGATGGCCCCATCATTTGCATTTCGTCGCCAATAAGACGGATTCGCTTCTGCTTCACCCCGGCGTATTTTCCGAGGCCCACGTACTTGTTGTTCGACATGCACGGAATGCAGATGATGCCTTTGGTCAGGACGCGGGCACGTTTGGTATCGGCTGATTCGTCAACATGGTCAGCGGTGATGCAGTGGTAACTTTCCAAAACGACACCTGGGAGCGGCGGGAACCCGTTTTTTTCCCGGTATTCCTGGCCTCGATTGTAAAGTTCTTTGATCTTGCCCCAAACGCGCATTTCAAGACCGCGCAAATCGGTGGACGAAACAACGCTCAAAGTTTCATCGGGAAACACCCACCAATCGAGCAGCGTCCATTTTCCAGCCATGTACGTTTTGTTGGCGTTGGCCGGCCCGACTGCGCCGATGCAAGTGTGGTCGAGGATTTCACGCAAGAAAAGTTCGGCCCAGCGATGCCAGTCGTCCTCCGGGTAGAGGATTGTCATGGCGTTTTTGTAGTGCTCGAAAAGGCCAAGTCCCCCGGTGCGTCCGCTTTTCTTGCCTTTTTTAAAGCCGCCGCTTCGGATGAGGGAAAATTCGATGTCGAGCGGGTCAGCGAAACTTTCCGCTGGCCAATCAAGACCGTATTTTTCTATGACCCTAGGCATCAAAGGTATAACGACCAAAAAACGATAAATGTCAAATGCAAAATAGCTTGCAAAACGGTGGAAAGGATGTAGGGAATCATCCATGAGCGCATCGTGTTGCAGTCCAGTCGGCAATCAAGTTCAAGTCCCCGGCCCTTCGGGCGCGAACGCATGGGCGATTGTCACGAATCCATTTACGGTGCCTGCGACGAATGCAAACGTGACAGTCAGCGTGAATCAGACGGCGGGCTTTGTGGATGGCCAAAATATTTACATCGCATCGTCCTCGGCATCAGGTGGGAATTTTCTGGTATATTCTGTCAATAGCCCAACATCCATCACGTTGACTTTTGTTGGTTTCGCTGGAGATTTCGCCGTTGGTTCAACAGTGGCATCGGGATCGCTTTTGGTGCCGGGAACAGGAAACGTCAGTGCGCTTTCAACGATAGGTTTTACCACCACAACGGCAGGGTTTACCATTAACGCGACTTCAAACACGCCATTGACGATTTCGGTTGTTTCAGCCGCCCCGTTCCTCAAGGGACAAAATATTTTTATCGGCGATGGAACGAATTATTGCAACGGCCTGATTACGTCGTTGAGCGTTTCTGGAAAGACCATCAGCTTCATACCGCTTCAATTTCCTGGGGATGCGGGAGGGTCAACCACCATTAACAGCGGCGCGATTGTGGCTCCGGGGCACGGTAATGTTGGCACTTTTGGGATGGCGACGACGACAACCCAAACATTCACTTTGGGAAACTCGTTTTCATCCGTTCAGACTTTGTTTGTCGAT
>Ga0209006_10001189_pt1 | contig 23619 bp, 13 predicted proteins | sample JacPin_JW_Ref_O2_FD_188567 | JGI IMG/M metagenome (GOLD analysis project Ga0209006, IMG submission 188567) | Forest soil microbial communities from Algoma, Ontario, Canada - Jack Pine, Ontario site 1_JW_Ref_O2 (SPAdes) (version 2) | ecosystem: Environmental > Terrestrial > Soil > Boreal... | reverse complement strand
GCTCTCGTCAATCCGCTGATGCACGTCAAGGGCTATGCCGCCGCGGAAACCAGGGATGCGGCGAAGCAGGCGCGCCGGCTCATTCAGGAGGCCGAATCTCAAGGCGAGCCGCCGGACGAGCCGTTGCTGTTGTTTTCCGTTCTCTACGGCTTCTGGGTGGCGAACTACGTGGCGTTCAACGGCGATGTGATCCGTGAGCTTGCCACGCAATTCCTCGGTCTGGCCGACGAGCGCCAGGCGACTTTGCCGCTTGTGGCCGGCCACCGTCTTATGGGCGTTTCCTTTCTGCACGCCGGCGAGATCGTCAAAGCGCGCGCTCATCTCGACAAGGCCATCGAGCTTTACCAACCGGCCGAGCATCGCCGGGGTGCGATGTTGTTTGGTCAGGATGTCCGCGTCGCCGCGCTTTTCTATCGGTCGCTGGCGCTGTGGCAGCTTGGCTATCCGGACGCGGCGATCAAAGATGCCGCGCGTTCCGTCGTCGACGCGCGCGACACCGGGCAGGCCGCCAACGTCATGGCGGCGCTGGCAATCACATCATTGACCCACATGCACTGCGGCAATTACTCGCTGGCGAAAGCCCAGTTGGACGAGGTGTGCGCGCTTGCAGAGGAAAAAAGCGCCATGTTCTGGAAAGTCGGCGCCATGCTTCTCCTCGGCTGCCTGTCCGCGCTGAACGGCAAGGCGACGGAGGCCGTCAAGACCATCGGATCCGGAATGGGGGCTTGGCGTTCGACCGGCGCATCGTTGTGGATGCCGATGCATCTGGCGCATCTGATCGGCGCTTATGCCGACGTCGGCCATTTCGACCAAGCGCAGCGTTGCGTCGATGAGGCGGTGACGCTGATGCATCAAACCAAGGAGCGCTGGTACGAGTCCGATATTCATCGCATTGCCGGCGAGGTGGCCATGCGCACCGCGGATACGGATCTGGCTAGAGCCGAAGCGCTTTTTGGACAGGCCCTCGATGTCGCGCGGACGCAGCAGGCGAAATCGTTCGAATTGCGCGCGGCGATGAGTCTGGCGCGCCTGTGGCGTGAGCAAAAAAGATACGACGAGGCCCGCGGCCTGCTCGCGCCAATCTACAATTGGTACTCGGAAGGCTTCGATACCCACGATCTGAGACAGGCAAGGGATTTGCTCGGGAAGCTCGCCTAGAGAGTAGTGGCTTCACATTGAAGCATGTTCCGTCACCTCAGGATGACGGAACGATGCACGGCGGTTTCTACGTCAACAGTTATGCTCTAAGCGACCTGGCCCGGAAACAACATGGATTGAAAAGGCTCGGCATATTGCACCAGCACGGGGGTGAGGCTGTCGAGCCGGAGCGAGCGCAAGTTGTCGGCCATCGGATGTGTCGAGTCGCCGATCTGCAACGAAAAGCCGCTGCCACTGCTCAGTTGCGACGGCGTCATCATCTGAATCACGGTTCTGATCAACTGGCCGTCGAGAATGCTGAACGTGACGATGTCGTTCGGCGGCATTGTTACCGCAGCAGTGCGCGTGCCGTTGAAACGCGCGATCGTGGCGCCGTTGGCGTCACCGATCGTCATCGTGAAGGTGTCGCCGGTTTCGCCGATGTCGATCGACGCCACGAACTTGTTGTAGCCCCAGATCTCGTGGCCGGCGCGGTTTGCCAGCGCCGTATTGACCGGAAGGTGCACCACGTAGAGCGCCGGCACCGGGGATTGGGGCGCCGTCGCAAGCACCGCCACGCCGACCTCGTTATAGGGTCCGATATCGGTCTTTCGGTATTGGAAGCAGCCGAACGCCACGAGGGCCTTGTCAATGCCTTGCGGTACCGCGATGACGCCGGTGTCTTTCAGCAGCGCGCTGACCTCGCCGTAATCGGCCAGATACGTGGCTATCAGCAGCTGGGCGTCGAAATAGCGAATCGGCAGCGTACACAGGCTTCCGTCGCTGAGCGTACGCAGTTGCAACGGTAAGGCCGTCGGCGGGGTTAGCGGCCCGACACCCGCGGGGCTTGCATCGGCGCGCAGCGGCGGCAATTGCGGCAGCGGGACGTCAACAGCCGGACCTGGCACGAACTTGTGCCCGGTAAGCATGGAGAGCGCGCTGCTGACCAGCGCTTCGGGATCGGTCGGCAGGCTCGGCGGTCCAGGGGGGGGCCCGGAATTCGGCAGTGCGCCGAGGTCGCCCGTGCCAACGCTGCCCGTGCCAAGGCTGCCGGTGCCGAGGTTGCCTGGAGCAGGGCCGGCGAGTTCGCCAGGCCGTGGCGAACTTTGAATGCTGGGCAGCGTCGGCAGATAAGCAAGCGGCTTTTTCACGTCACGCCTCCCGGCCAAGACGGACAACCTTCCCGCGACGGACGGGGCGCCAGCGACGGCTTTTTCGTCGGAAATGCCCGCCGGCCGATGGAATAGCCTTTACGCCGTCGTTGCTGGCGCCGGCGGCAGTTTACCGGACCCCGCCTAAGCGGCGCAACGTCCAGGTGTATTTTCGACGCCGAAATTTTGCGCGCTGAAAATCGTTACCGTTTACACGGCTGACATCAGTTTGTATTCTTCTACCGGGAGTAGTTGGGGTACTTTGGGTCCTGAACATCGGTTCTGAACATTTCGGTCCTGAACAACAGGCGGGGACGCTACCATGCTCTGCAATCCGCAAGTGCCGTTGACGGAAGATCAGTGGGTACGCGTCAATCAAGCCGTCCAGGAGGAAGCACAGCGCGCACGCGTGGCGGCAACCTTCCTGCCGCTGTACGGCCCCTTGCCGGCAGACACCGATTTCGTCCGCAAGGTGGACGTGTCCGAAGCCGGGCCGCTGGAAGCCAAGGACAAGCAAATAATCGAGCTATCGACCCTGCAGGTAAAGGTGAAGCTGCGCGGTGCGCAACTTGCCGACCCCGAGCTGGGCAGCGTCCTGTCGGTATTCCGCCGAGCCGGCAACATCCTCGCCCGGGTGGAAGACGCGCTGGTCTTTGACGGGCAGGATGGAGCGGCTCCAATCGCGGCGGCCCTCGGGGTCGAGATTGCGGACGATCAAGGGGCGCCGGGGCTCATCACCGACGCTGTCGCGGGCACGCCTCCGGTGACCGACGGCGATTCGCTGGTCGCGGCCGTTGCGAACGCGATTGGCTATCTGGAAACCAACGGCCATTTTGGTCCGTTCGCTGTGGTGCTGTCACAGCCGCTCTTCCTGATGTCGCTGCAGCCGGATCCGGACCGGCCGCAGGTCACCCCGCAGCAGCAGATTATACCGCTTTTGGGCGGCGGGCCGCTGCTTCGCTCCTCGGCGATCGCCAATGGGCTCGGCATCGTCGTGGCGCTTGGCGGAGACCCCATCGATCTGGTCGTCGCCACGGATATGTCGGTTCAGTTCCTGCAACTGACGACCGACCCGATGTACATTTTCCGTGTCTACGAGAAGCTCGCGCTGCGCATCAAAAGCGAGAAAGCCGTGGTGAAGCTCACCGGCGAGGCGCCACCGGATAAGGCCCCGTCGAAAAAGTCGTAGCACGGTGGAGACCGGACGCGTGGGGGAGGGCGCCGATTGCGCGCTCAGCGGCAGGTTGCTCTAGATCGTCGTGACGAAGGTGCCGCATGCCGAACAGGGTGATCGTTCTAGGCGGCGGCGTAGCGGGCATGAGCGCCGCGCACGAGCTGATCGAGCGCGGCTTCGACGTGGTGGTCCTCGAGCGCGGGCAACTCGCCGGCGGCAAGGCGCGCAGCATTCCGGTTACCGACGATGGTGCCGGCACCAGCGGCCATGAACGGGTCGATTCGGGCGTGGCCTCGATCGAGCATCGGCTGCCGGGCGAGCACGGATTTCGCTTCTTTCCGGGCTTCTATAAGCATGTGGTCGACACGATGCAGCGTGTGCCGTCCTTCGATGGGCGCACGGCCGCCGACCATCTGGTGCCGACCACGCGCATCGGCTTCACCCAATACGGCAAGCCGACCTTTATGGTGCCGTCGCGATTTCCGCGCACCGGCGATGATGCCGGAACGCTCCTGAGCGACACACTTCTGGCGTTCGGTCCGGTCATCGGACTTTCGCCCGACGAACTGGCCTTCTTCGGCGCGCGCTTCTGGCAAATCCTCACCTCCTGCGAAGAGCGTCGCATCGGCGAATATGAACGGATCGGCTGGTGGGATTTCGTCGGCGCGGAAACCAGATCGGCGGCTTATCAGAAATTCCTCGCGACTGGATTTACCCGCTCGCTCGTCGCCTCCAAGGCGCGCAAGGCCAGCGCGCGGACGGTCGGCGACATGTTCATGCAAATGATGCTGACTTTCCTCGATCCGACCGCCGGAACGACGGACCGCCTATTGGACGGGCCGACCAACCTGGTGTGGATCGATCCCTGGCTCAGCTATCTGCGATCGCGCGGCGTGCAATATTTCTTCGAGTCCGAGGTTACGGAGATTTTGTGCGACGGCCGTCGGATTACCGGCGTCGCGGCAGCGCAGCAGGGGAAACGTACGCTCGTCGATGGCGATTACTATGTGGCGGCCATCCCGATCGAGCGCTTCACGCCGCTGCTCAATGAACGCATGCTGTCCGCCGATCCGGCGCTGGCTACGCTGCGGCAACTGGTACCGAATGTCGAGTGGATGAACGGCCTGCAATTCTATCTGCGGCGCGATCTGCCGATTGCCCACGGCCACGTCATTCACATCGACAGCGAATGGGCGCTGACCAGCGTGTCTCAGGTTCAGTTCTGGCGCAGCATGTCGCCGGATCAGTTCGGCGACAGCGATGTGCACGGCGTCCTCTCGGTTGACGTCTCCAACTGGGAGGCTCCGGGATCGAACGGCCGCAGCGCCATGCAGTGCTCGCGCGAGGAGGTGATGTGCGAAGTGTGGCATCAGCTCAAGCGCTCGATCAATGTCGATCGGGAGTTGCTGCGCGACGAGGATCTGCACTCATGGTTCTTGGATCCCGATATTCAAAAGAGCGCCGACGGCTCCGGTCTCTTGACCGACGCCGAGCCGCTGCTGGTGAATCTGGTCGACACCTGGGCGTTGCGTCCCGACGCTGCGACGCGCATCCCCAATCTGTTTCTGGCATCCGACTATGTCCGCACCAACACCGACCTTGCCACCATGGAAGGCGCCAACGAAGCCGCGCGCCGGGCAGTCAACGGCTTGCTCGACGCCGCCGGCTTCGTCGGGCCGCGCTGTGCGGTGTGGCCGCTGCGGCAACCCGAAGTCCTTGCGCCATTCCGGCAGCATGACGCCGCACGTTACGCGGCTGGCTTACCTTGGGACGATACGATGACCAACATCGCCGTTGAGGCCGTTTCGCGCGCGTCGCCGCTGCTCGCACCGCTGGCGCCACTGCTCGCCAACATCGAGCCGTTTGTTCCGGCCGCAACGACAGTCGACACGCGCGATCTTCCGCCTGGCGCAACCGCCGGGCCGCCGGCGCTTGGCAATCTCGGCTCCGCGCCGGCGAATTTTCCCGTCGACGCCGTGGTCCCCGGCGGCGATGTCGCGGGGCCGACCGACTTTCTGGAACGGCTCACCTGGTATCGCGACAAGCTCGACGGCACGCTCGCCGCCAGCGTGCCGACACTCGAGCCGCAGCGCCATCTATACGCTCTGGTCAGCGACTTCCTCAGCCGCGCCGGTAAAGGTTTGCGGCCGGCATTGTGCATTGCGACCACGCGCGCTCTGGGTGGCCGCGCCGACGATGCGCTGTTCTCGGCCGCCGGCATCGAAATGTTGCACAACGCCTTTCTGGTGCACGACGACATCGAGGACGGCAGCGAATCGCGCCGCGGTGTCGACACCATGCATCGCCGCGTCGGCGTTCCCATTGCGGTCAATACCGGCGACGCCATGAACGCGCTCGCCATGCGTTTGTTTCGCCGCAATGTCGATCCGCTCGGACCGGCCGTGTCGCTGCGCATCCTCGACGAAGTCGACCACATGCTCGTCGAGTGTTTGGAAGGGCAAGCCGTCGAATTGGGATGGGTGCGGGACAACGATCTCAACGTCGGACCGGAAGATTATCTGCGGCTGGTGCTGAAAAAGACCGCCTGGTACAGCTTCATTCATCCGATGCGGATCGGCGCGCTCATCGCCAACGCCGACGACCGTGGCCTCGATCGTTTCGACCGCTTCGGATTTTTGCTCGGCGCTGCCTTTCAGATCACCGACGACGTCCTCAACCTCACCGGCGACGCCACACGCTACGGCAAGGAGATCAACGGCGATCTCCTGGAGGGAAAACGGACCATCGTGCTTGCCCACACGCTCGGCCAGGCCAATGCAACTGACCGCGCCTGGATTGGAAACTTCCTAGGCCGTCCGCGCGAACGGCGCTTGCCGCGCGAGATCCTGCACTTCCGCAGCATCCTGGCAAAGTACGGCAGCATCGCCTGGGCCCAGCAAGCGGCCGCCGCCTTCGTCGAGGCCGCCAGGCGCGAGTTCGACGCCACGGCTTTTGCCGGCGTGTCGACGAGCCCCGATCTGGAATGGTTGCGCGGGTGCGTGGACTTCATCGTGCAACGAAACGCCTAGCTTTTTGTGAAATCGGCGGCTTCAAGGCCGCCCCCCGTTCGCGTCACGACGCCGCGGCAGCCTGGCGTTTCGGTGGTTCGTCCGGGAGTTGCCGCGTCGGCAATCCACATCTTTGGTGTGCGATGCTCAGCGAAGTCGTGGCACAGGTTTTGCTGCCGTTCGGCGACAGCTACAATCAGACGGCATATCCGCACGCCTGATTGTCATCGCCGAAGCGAAAAGAAAATGACCGCCGTATCCCCTCAAGCGACGCCTGCCGCGGACCGCCAGCCTGACGCCGTCACCCGCGAAGTGATCACCGGCAAGCTCTTGGCGATCGTCGACGAAATGGCGATCGTGCTGGCACGGGCTTCGATGAGTCCGGTGATCTACGAAGTCCTCGACTTCGCCTGCGGCATTTGCGACGCGCGCGGCGACCTGGTCGCGCAGACCAATGGCATCACGGTCTTTACCGGCACCTTTTCGCACCAGGTTCGTTTCATCATCGAGCGCTTTGGCTCGGATATGGCGCCGGGCGACACCTTCCTGACCAACGATCCGTTCGAAGGCGGCACGCATGCGTGCGATTTCGCGGTCGTGCGTCCGATCTTTGCCGACGGAGCGATCGTCGCCTACGCGATTGCCATTGCGCATTTGCTCGACGTCGGCGGCGCTGTTGCCGGCAGTCTGCCGCCTGATGCGACGTCTGTGTTCCAGGAGGGGCTGCGGCTCTCGGGTGTGCGGCTCACCCGCGACGATCGCGTCATCGACGATCTGATCAGGATCGTGACCGAGAACGTGAGGCTGCCCAATTTGCTTCTCGGTGACATCAATGCCGAGCTTGCGGCCGTGCGCATCGCCGAGCGCCGCCTCTTGGAAGCCGTCGGCAAATATGGCGCGTCCGCGCTCAACGCGACGTTCGCCTGGCTGATCGCCACCAGCGAGGCGCGGGCGCGCGCCGTGATCGAGGCGTTGCCGGACGGCGACTATTCGACCGCCGACATTATCGACGGCGACGGTGCGACCGACGATCCAATCCCGATCTGCGTGACCGTGCGCATTCGCGGCAGCGATATCGAGGCGGACTTCAGCGGGTCGAGCTCGGCGCGGAACGCGCCGATCAATTGCAGTCGCGGCGCACTGATCTCGGCGGTCAAGACCATCATGAAGGCGTTGGTCGCGCCGCACGAGCCCTCCAACGAGGGTTGGTTTCGGCCGCTGAAGGTGACGGCGCCGAACGGCACGATCTTCACCGCTGAAAAGCCGTCGCCAACCGGCTGGTACTATGAAGGGGTGGCGCAGGCGTCGGATCTCGTCTGGAAGGCGTTGGCGCCCTTGGTGCCGGAGCGTTTTTCTGCTGGCAGCTATTTGAGCCTGTGCGCGACATATTTCTCAGGCCGCGCAGACGACGGTCTCTTTGTCCACATCGAGCCGCAAAACGGCGGCTGGGGAGCGAGCCATAGCCGCGATGGCACGAGCGGCATGATCGCCGTGACCGACGGTGACACCTACAACTATTCGATCGAGTTGTTGGAGGCGAAATTTCCGCTTCTGATCAGGCGCTACGCCTACAATGTCGAAGGCGGCGTCGGCGCCGGCCGCCATCGCGGCGGTTTCGGTCTTGTGCGTGAATACGAGGTCGAGAGCGACGGCGTCGTGCTGCACGCCAGTTACGGCCGCACGGCGACACGGCCTTGGGCCATCGACGGCGGTTTGGACGGCAGTCTCAACGGCATCGAAGTCGTGCGCGGGAAAACGCGGCGCCGACTGACACGGCCCGCCGACTTTCCGCTCGAGCGGGGCGATTGCGTGCGCATCCTCACAGGTGGCGGAGGAGGGTGGGGCGAGCCGCACGCGCGCGATCCGGATTTGGTGGCGCGCGATGTGGGCGATGGGCTTGTTACCGTTGCGGACGCGGCGGCGATTTACGGCGTGGTGGTTGATTTGGAAAAGCAAGAAGCCGATCGCGCGGCCACCGAAAAGCTCCGCGCCAAATTATCGGGTGCCGAGCAATGATCAAAGTCGCCACGGATGCCGGCGGCACGTTCACCGATCTCGTCGCCTTCGAAGAAACATCAGGTCGGATCTATGTCGGCAAGGCGTTGACCACGCCGAAGGATCCGTCGCAAGGCGTGCTCCACGCCATTGCGCAAAGTCGCGAGACCGGACTTGCGCCCGAAGCGATATCCTTTTTCGTTCATGGTGGCACCACGGTCATCAACGCGATCACGGAACGCAAAGGCGTGCGGACGGCGTTGGTCACGACCGCCGGCTTTCGCGATGTCATCGCCATCGGCCGTGGCAATCGTCCCGACCTTTACAATCTTCATTCCACGATGCCGGAGCCGTTCGTGCCGCGGCATCTGCGTCTTGAAGTCGCCGAGCGCGTCGACGCCAGGGGCGCCGTGCGCCTGCCGCTCGCCATGGCTTCGGTCGATGCCGCCGCCGCGGCGATTGCGTCGGCGGGCGTCGAAGCCGTCGCCGTCGTCTTCCTCCACGCCTATGCCAATCCGGCGCATGAGGCCGCCGCCGCCGCCCGATTGCGCGCGCTGCTGCCTGGCGTTGCGGTGACGGCGAGCCACGAAATGTCGCGGCAATGGCGCGAATACGAACGCTCGAATACCGCCGTCCTTTCCGCCTACGTGCAGCCGGTGATGGCGCGGTATCTCGCCAATCTGAGCGGCGCGCTCACCGACCAGGGGATCGACTGTCCCTGTTACTGCATGCAATCGAATGGCGGGCTCGCTGAATTCGCCGCGGCCGGGCGTGCGCCGCTGGTGCTGGTGGAGTCAGGACCCGCCGGCGGTGTCGCCGGCGCCGTGCGGGTCGGCGAGGCCATCGGCGAAACCGAGATCCTTTATCTCGACGTCGGCGGCACGACGGCGAAATGTTCTTTGATCCGTGACGGCCGGCCGGTCTTGCGCCCGGACTACAAGCTCGAATGGAGCCGCCTGCATCAGGGCTATCCGCTGCAGGTGCCGGTGGTCGACATCGTGGAAATCGGCGCGGGCGGCGGCTCGATCGCCCGCGTCGACGACAACGGCAGCCTCAAGGTCGGTCCGCAAAGCGCGGGCTCCGATCCGGGGCCGGCTTGCTACGGTCGCGGCGGCCGCGAGCCGACGGTGACCGACGCGGTGCTGCTCACCGGCGCGATCGATCCGCACGGGTTCGCCGGCGGGCGCATCAAGCTGCGGCCAGAATTGGCGTCGGCGGCCTTGGAGCCGATCGCTTCGTCCTGCGGCTTGTCGGCCGTCGGTGCGGCCAGAGCCGTCATCAGTCTCGCCGAAGCCAGCATGATCAACGCTCTCAAGCTCGTCACCATTCAGCGCGGACACGATCCGCGCGATCTGACAATGGTCGTGAGCGGCGGCGGTGGTCCGTTGCATGCCGCGGCACTTGGGCGGGAGCTCGGCGTCAGGCGTGTCGTCATCCCGCGCTACGCGGGTCTCTTTTCCGCTTGGGGCATGCTGACCGCCCGGCCGCGCATCGATCTGCACCGCACCCAACTTCTCCCGCTCGACGCGGCGAGCATTGCGATGGCGGAAACGATTTTCGAGGAGCTCGAGAAGGAAGCGTTGCGCCGCTTTGGATCGTTGCGAAGCGCGATCGTGTTCACGCATGCGATCGATATGCGCTACGCGGGGCAGGAACATACAGTCGCGACGCGCTTTCAGCCCGGTGCCGGGCGTGACGCGCTGCTCGCCGCTTTTCACGCCGCTCATGAGAAGGCCTATACGTTTTGTCTGCCAGACACCAAAGCCGAATTGGTGACGTCTCATCTCACCGCCGAGATCGAAACGCCGCGTGTCGGGCTTCCGCAGATCGCGGCTGGCGGTGCGGCGATCGACGCGAAGATCGGCTATCGTGAACTCCACACCCCCGACGGCGATGTCGTCCAAGCGCCGATTTATGACCGGGGCCGCTTGCCTGCCGGAGCGACGTTCGCCGGACCGGCACTGGTGGAAGAGCCGACGACCACGACTGCGGTGTGGGCCGGCCAAACGGCGAGCGTCGACCGCTTCGGTTTACTCTCGATCAAAGAGAGCAAGTGATCTTTTGTTTGCAGCGGATTTCTAATCCTTCGCCGGGCGATCCGCGTGGCGACTGCCCGGCGTGTCATTTGGCGGGCGCGACGGCGCTGTCGGAGGATGACTTACTGCCGCCATTGGGGGCGCTTTCGGGCCGTGACGTTGCGTGATCTGCGATCGTTTCGCGCAGCCGATCGAGATTGCGAATCGTGATCTCGTTTTGCCCCGAAGGAACCGCAATGCCCGCCGCGGCGAAAGCGTCCAGGATCGCAATGGCGAGATCGGTGCGGATTGAGCCTGCCTTCTCGACATCGGCCACGAAAGCATAAAGCGTAAAACCGATATTGGCGGCGCCGAATTCATCGAGCGTGACTGCCGGTGCCGGCATCCTCAGCACCTCCGCATGCTTCTGCGCCACGCCCAGCATGGCGGCGCGGACCTGACGCGGATCGCTCCCATAGGCGACGCCGATGGAAATGGTGATGCGGCTGATATTGTTGCGGAAGGTCCAGTTCTTCACCTTTTCTGAGATGAAAAACGAGTTGGGAATAAGCACATTGGCGCCGTCGGCCGTTTCGATTTCCGTCGAGCGGACGCTGATCTTGCGCACATGGCCTTGTTCGCCTCCGGCGAGGACGAGATCGCCGACCCGGATCGGGCGCTCGGCCAACAGGATGATGCCGGAAACGAAATTGTTGACCAGGTTTTGCAGGCCGAAGCCGATACCGACCGACAGCGCGCCGGCGACGATGGCGAGGCTGGAAAGGTTGAAGCCCGCGTAGGAAAAGGCCACCACCGCCGCGATGATGATGCCCACATAGCCGACGCCGGTGCGAATGGAGTTGCGCACGCCGCCTGAAATCCCGGCCGGCCGCAAGACCTGCGCGTCGAGCCAGCCCTGAAACAGCCGCGCCGCGGCATATCCGAGCCCGAACACGACGATCGACGCCAACAGCGCGCCGATGGTCACTTCGGTGCTGCCGATGCGCAGTCCAAAAAAGAGCTGCCGATACCATTCGCGGATGTCCGGCCAGCTGTAGCCCCATTGCAGCATGAGGAACGGCACGGCCAGCACCAGCACCGCGAATTTCATGATCAGGCTGAGCGGCAGCGCCAATTGCTCGCGCCATTCCGGGCGCGAGCTGTTGGAAAGCCAGCGTCCTACCGCCGTGTCATCATCGCCGAGCCAATGCACAAAGCCGTCGACCCAGAGCAACAACAGATAGACGAGCGCGAGGATCGAACCCGTGACGATCAGTTGCTGTCCCAAAAACCGGGCCAATGGCAGGTAGCCGGTGAGCGAGCCCACGACGGTAGCGGCAACGATGATCCAGACGATCACGCGGATGATCCGGAAAAGACGGGCGGTCGGTGCGGCGTCCGCATCGCCTCCCCGTGTCGTGCGCAGCAGCGCGACCACAATTCCCGAGAGCAAAAGGCTCGAGGGCAGGGCGACCGCGATGGTCAGCGCGAAGGGCGCCTGAACAAGCCGGGTGACGCCATAGAGCAGGCTGGTGAGGCTGTAGACGAAAGCGAGCGAGAGGACGAGGCCGCAAATGCGGGCGGCGCGCGCATCCGATACGGCGATGAGCCGCCATTGCGGTGCGCGCGGCGCAAACGCCGTCGTGACAAGCGCACCGACGACAAAGACGATCACGATCGACTGGGCGGTCAGATAAAACAGCCAATCGAGCCGCTCCGGCAAGTTCTGGCTGCTGGCAATCATCGCATAAAGAAAAACCACGGGCGCCACGACCGGCAGCGCGCGCAGCAAAATCACGCCGGCGGCGGCGGAAGCGCGCCGCCAATAAGGCGGCTCGCCGTCACCTTGCCAGCGCCGCAAGCGGCGAATTCCCCGCCAGCTGAGAATGGAGAGCAGGAGCAGTATCAGTAGCGCTTCCAGCGCGGCGTAGGAGGCGTCGGCACGATTCTGCGGATCGTTCCACCAATTCCCGACCAGGGTGCGAATGCGGTGCGCGGCGTCGGGCAGATATAGCGGCAGGTTCGCCCAGGTATCGTAGCTGTAGAGCCCTGGAATCGGCTGGAACAATGCCGAGGTGAAGTTCTTGCGTCGGATGTCCTGGATCTTGTCGAACAGATTGTCGACGCGAACATTGTTGGCGTTGACTGCGGCTTCGGCGGCGGACAGCAGTCCAAAGTGGTAATTCAATTCGGCGCGGCCGGCGGCGGTCTGATCGGGCTCCGGCGGCTGGCCGGCGGCGGGCACCGGGCCAAGGAGCTTTATCTGCTCGCGATCCGCGTTTAGCCTTGGCTCGATCTTGCCCCAGGTATCGCCGATGCCGGAACGAAGCTGCTGCAATTCATCACGAAAACGATTGAGTTCCGCGTAGCGCAGACGCGGCCGGGCGAGCTCGTTATCCAGGCGGTCCAATGCGTGCTGCCATCCGCTCGTTGTTGCCTCGAGGTCGAAGCCAAGCTCGCGGTTCAGCCGCTGGGCGATTTTTGCCGTGTCGACATGTGGTTCGGGCGGCTTTGCCGAGGCTTGGTCGCTCGCTGCGGTGGTCGCATGTGACGCCGCCGACGCTGGGGATTGAGATGAATCGGCAGTCTGGGCCGATGCGCGAGGAGAAGCGGCGCTGGACACGAGCGCAAGTCCCAGCACCAGAAGCACGTGCGTCCGCACAACGACTCGTGACAGCCTCATCCCGCCCCCGCTTTCGATCGTCTCAGCGTCGCCCACTAGGCGGTGAACGCGGGCAGATTATGACGCCCTGGCGCTAAGGCGATGGCGTTTCCACAGACCTCGGGAACAATGGCCAAGGAACCCGGGCCTTCGGAGCCGTGGAGCATCGATCGGCTATCCTCGCCGACCGGCACCCGCTGGCGGCCGGTCCTGGCGCAGTCCGGCGTCGCCGGCGTGCGATCGAAGCTCCAATCTGGCCTCGCGATTGAACAAGGCCTGCACGGTTACGAAGAAAACCGGAACCATCAGCAGCGCCAGAATGACCACAGCGGTCATCCCGCCCATGACGATTGTGCCGAGGGCTTGTTGGCTTTTGGCGCTCGCACCAGCCGCGATTGTCATCGGTGCAACGCCGAAGATGAACGCAAGACCGGTCATCACAATGGGACGGAAGCGCATACGGCAGGCCTCGATGGTCGCTTCCCGGATCGAGCGCCCCTGTTCGCGCAAAGCTTTGGCGAATTCGATGATCAGAATGCCGTCCTTGGCGGCGAGCCCGATAATGGTCACGATGCCGACGGTGAAATAGACGTCATTCGGCAGTCCGCGCAGCATTGCGGCCGTCACGGCACCCAGTATGCCGAGCGGCACCGTCAACAGCACCGACAAGGGGATGGTCCAGCTTTCGTACAGCGCGGCAAGGACCAGGAACACCAGCAGCACCGAAAGCATCAACAGGAACGGCGCCTGCGAGCCGGACAGCTTTTCCTGCAGCGACTGCCCCGCCCATTCATAGCCGAATCCTCTCGGCAGCTTGCCGGCAAGGCGCTCCATCACGCGGATTGCGTCGCCGCTGGTATAGCCGGGCTTCGCCGAGCCCGATAAGCGCATGGAAGGGTAGTAGTTGAAGCCGACGATTTGCGAGGGGCCTACCGACCAATGCACGGCCGCGAAGGAGGATAGCGGCACGAGCTGGCCGCCGCTGTTGCGCACATTGTACGACAGGATTTGATCGGGCTGCATGCGGGCGATGCGATCGGCCTGCACGATCACCCGTTGCATTCGCCCACGATTGGGAAAGTCGTTGATGTAAGCGGAGCCCAGATTGGTCGAGATGACGTTGTTGATCTCCTCGAAGGTCACGCCGAGCGCGGCCGCCTTTTCGCGGTCGACGATCAGTTCGATTTGCGGCGCCGGCGACAAGCCTTCGACATAAACGTCCTCGAGCACCGGGCTTCGCGCGGCCGCGGCCAGGAGTTGATCCTTCGCGCGAACCAATTCGGCATAACCGCGCTGGCCGCGATCCTGCAGGCGGAAACTGAAGCCCGAGGAATTGCCGAGATTGTCGATGGGCGGCGGCTGCAAGGCGGAAATTTTACCGTCGCGCAGCGATGCGAAGGTGCGGTTGATGTCGGCGACGATCGCTTCGGCCGACTCCGACTTATGCCGCTTCGACCAGTCCTGCAGCGAGATGAAGGCCTGCGCGGTATTCTGACCCTGGCCGAGAAAGCTGAAGCCGGTGAGAAAGGTGACCGTATCGATACCCGCGCGCTGCGCGAGGTAATCCTCGACGCGCTTGACCGCATCGAGCGTGCGCGGGAACGATGCTTCCGGCGGTGTGAGCACGTCGGTCGTGATGAAGCCCTGGTCGTCGACCGGCAGGAAGCCGCCCGGCAGGCGGATGAACGCAAACGCCACGGCGCCGAGCATGACCGCATAGATCGCCATCAGTCGGCCGCCGCGCCGGATGGAGAGGCCGACCCATCGCGCATAACCCTCTTTAACGGTCTCCATGCCGCGGTTGAACCAGCCGAACGGGCCGCGCGCCGCGTGATGATGTCCCGCAACAACGGGCTTGAGCATGGTTGCGCACAACGCCGGCGTCAGCGACAGCGCCAGCAGCGACGACAAGCCGATGGAGGCAATCATCGCGGCGGAGAATTGCCGATAGATGATGCCGACCGAGCCGGGAAAGAATGCCATCGGCACGAACACCGAGACCAGCACCAGCGTGATGCCGATAATGGCGCCGGTGATTTGTTTCATCGCTTTGCGGGTCGCCTCGCGTGGCGGCAATCCTTCTTCGGACATGATGCGCTCGACGTTTTCCACGACGACGATCGCGTCGTCGACCAGGATACCGATGGCGAGCACCATGCCGAACAGCGTCAGGACGTTGATGGAAAAGCCGAGAAGCAGGAGAATGCCGCAGGCGCCGAGCAGCGCCACCGGCACGACGATGGTCGGAATGATCGTGTAGCGGACGTTCTGCAGGAACAAGAACATCACCAAAAACACCAGCACCACCGCCTCGGCCAGCGTGCTCAGCACCTTTTTGATCGAAGCCACCACCACGGGCGTGATGTCGTACGAAATGTCGTATTTGATGTTCGGGGGGAAGAACTGCGACAGCGCTTCCATCTTGTCGCGGACGGCCGTCGCCGTGGCGAGCGCGTTGGCCCCGGGTGCGAGCATCACCGAGAGGCCGGCAACCGGTTCGCCGTTGCGGCGCGTGGTGAACTGATAGCTCAAGCCGCCGACCTCGATCCGTGCGACGTCGCGCAGCCGCACGGTCGAGCCGTCGGGATTGGCCCGCAGCACGATGGCGCCAAACTCTTCGCGCGTGGAGAATTGGCCCTTCACCAAGACCAGCGCCGAGATTTGCTGCGCCGGGGCGCTTGGCTCGACGCCGATACTGCCGGACGCCACCTGGGCATTCTGCGCGCTGATCGCTCGGGCGACATCGTCGGCTGTGAGGCCGAATCCAACCAGCCGGGTGGGATCGACCCAGACGCGCAATGCACGCTCGGTCGAATAGAGCGTAGCGCGGCCGACGCCGGGTATGCGACGGATCTCGCCGAGGATATTACGCACCATGAAGTCACCGAGCCCGATTTCGTCGAGCCGGCCGTCGGTCGCGCGTAGCGTGATGATCTGAAGCACGGCGCTGGAGGCTTCCTCGATCAGAATGCCCTGCTGCATGACCGCCCGCGGCAGCCGCGCTTCCACGCGCTTGATGCGGTTCTGCACCTCGACGGACGCGTCGCTGGAAACGGTGCCGGGAACGAAATTGGCGGTTATCTCGACCTGGCCGAGCGAGTCGCTGGTGGATTCGAAATTGAGGATGCCGTTGGCGCCGTTGAGCTCCTCCTCAATCAGGCGGGTGACGCTGTTGTAGAGATTCTCCGGCGATGCGCCCGGATAGCTCGTGCTGATCGAGATCGATGGCGGCGCGATCACCGGATATTGCGCCACCGCCATGAAAGGTATGGCGAGCAATCCACCGAGGCAGATGAATAGGGCGACGACCCAGGCGAAAACGGGCCGCTCGATGAAGAAGGCCGCCATAGTGCTAGTTCGGTGACGTCACCGGCGCGACGCTGCCGGTGCGGGACGGCTCTTGCGCGCGCCCGCTCGCGCTCCAAAGCTTGGGGCGGACGACATCGCCGGCAATGAATTTCTGGAAGCCGTCGACAATGATCCGATCGCCGGGTTCCACGCCGTCGAGGATGAGCCAGCGATCGCCGATCGCATGGCCAAGACGTACGGGTGTCAACGCCGCACGATTGTCGTTGCGCACCACGAACACTTCGCCCTCGCCGGCGTCATTGCGACGGACCGCTTGTTGCGGCACTGCGAGCGCGTCCGGATCAATGCCCTGGACGATCTGTACCCGCACATACATGCCGGGCAGAAGCGTCATGTCCGGGTTCGGGAACTCGCCGCGCAGCGTCACCTGACCGGTTCCCGGATCGACCGTCGAATCCGAGAACAACAGCTTGCCCGCGTGCGGATAGAGCTTGCCGTCGTCGAGGATCAACCGCACCCGCGCCGTCGTGTCCTTCTGCAGGGCGCCGCTGTCGAATTCGCGCCGCAACTCATTCAGCTCGGTCACCGATTGCGTGAAGTCGGCATAGATCGGCGCGAGCTGCAGGATGGTAGCCACGTGGGTCGGCTCATTTTGGCCGACCAGCGCGCCCTCGGTGACCAGCGCGCTGCCGATGCGTCCGCTGATCGGGGCGCGAATGCGCGCATATTCCAGATTGAGCTTCGCGCGCGCGATGTCGGCCTTGCGCGCGGCGACGTCCGCTTCCGACTGCCCGACATTAGCGATGGCGACGTCCAATTGCGATTGCGCCGCGGCTCCGCTCGGCGCCAGCACCTCGATGCGCTTTGCGGTCTTTCTTTCCTGGTTCATCAGCGCGGTTGCTTTTCTGAGTGCGGCCTCGGCGGAGTCGAGATCGATTTCGAAAGGCCTGGCATCGAGCTCGTAGAGGACGTCGCCAACGTTGACGTCGCTGCCTTGCGTGAAATTGCGGCTGACAACGATGCCGGAAACGCGGGCGCGTACCTGAGCGATCCGCATCGGCGAGATGCGGCCAGGCAGCTCGCGGATCACGGAAGCCGGCGCCGGCTGCAGCTCGACGACGCTGACTTCGGGCACAGCCGGGGCATCCTCGCCGCTGGGAGCGGCCGGCCCTTCGCTGCAGCCGGTGAGCAGCAGCGCGGAGAGCGCGGCTGTGATGCTGGCGCCGAGTGCGAAACGTGCGAGCATCTTTTTTGCGGACCTTTCATTTTGTGTGTCTCAGCTTGCTCTCGGTACGCCGTGGGAAAGCGCGCGCAACCGCTTGGCCGTTATTGTCTCTGCTCCGCGTTTCGTGCGCGCATGAAAAAGGGGTCCCTGACGGCTTCGGGGGAAGCCGCCAGGGCAAGCCAAGCCGGAGCGGGAAGGGGACGCAGCTTGGCAAGGTCGGGTTGAACCGGATGCGACGTCTTGCCTGCATGAGAACCCAAGCTGAGAACCCCAGCCTGCGACGAAACGCGGCAACGCGCCGCAGTGAGCCGTGCAGGGGGGCAATATCTCATAGAGGGCGCCTGTCGCAGGTTGGGTGAACTTTGATTGGTGGTGCTTTTACAAATGTCGCGATGCGGAGTGTTTGAAGGGTGACGAGGGCGGTTGTGTCGGTTCGTTCATGATCGCAAGGATCTTCTCGGCGTCGATTTCCTGGCCGATCCAGCGCAGCTTGCGCATCTGTTTGAGCGCCCGGTCCAATGCGAACTGGTCCGTTGCCACTTCGGGTAGCCTATTGTGGGCGTCGATTGCTCTCATAGACCTACTCCTGAAACATTCGTTGGCTGGCGTCGTGTTCCGGGATGCTGGGCCGCGCTATCGTCGACCCGTCTCCAAATTCGCGGCAGAAATCTGCTATGCTATCGGCGTGCCGTCGGCACTGTTCTCGTCCTCTGCTGCTTTGCTCGTCTGGCTAGGATAGGGTCGGAGAAAGCGCGGACAATTCGGGATGACGGCCCAGGGAGTTACCCCTAGGTGAATTCACGTGGGGTTGGATCCGGAGGTGATCGCCCCGAAAAAGGCGTCAACATCGATGGGTGAATGGATTCGGACAATGCGGCCGGCCGCGCCACTGACGTTTGACGGCCGTCAGGTCGTCGCCGGGTTGACCTATCTGGTCGCCTACGTGGCGCTCGATCGCGTCAGTATCCTTCAATCGGACGCCCAACTCGGCATCACGCCCTGGAGCCCGAGCACTGGCTTGAGTTTCGCGCTCATTCTTTTTTTTGGCCGCCAGCTTATTCCGTTGCTGTTCGCGGCGCCGTTATTGGCCGACATCGTCAATCGCCAAGTGTTCCTGCCGTGGCCGGCCGAGGTCGCTTCGGTTGTTGCCATCGGCGGCGGCTATTCGGTCGCGCTCTTGTTTTTGACCGGGCCGAAGGCTCGGTTTGATCCGCAGCTCTCATCGATGCGCGATCTTGCGCGGCTTATCTTCACGACAGCGGCCGCCGCAGCGTTCGTGGCTGTGAGCTATGTCAGTTTGACCGTCGGGGTCGGACTGCTGCCCGCCAATCAGTTTGTCGCGGCTGCGCTGCGCTACTGGATCGGCGACATCGTCGGTGTGCTGGCGCTTGCACCCTTCGCTCTCTTCGCGCTGACGGGCCGGCGCATGCTGCCGCTCTCGCTGGAATCAGTGCTGCAGTGCGCGGCCGTGGTGGTCGCTGTGACCATGGTGTTCGGCCTCAGCGAGGAACAAAAATTTCAGCTCTTTTACGTTCTGTTCTTGCCGGTCGTGTGGATGGCCGTTCGGAACGGCGTCGAAGGCGCCAGTGCCGGTATCTTGTTGACCCAGATCGGCGTGATCCTCGGTGTGGCCGTCGTTCACGGCGAACGTCCGGAACTGGTCGCGCTGCAGTCGCTGATGCTTGGGCTCACGGTGACGGGTCTGATCGCCGGCGAGCTTGTAACCGAGCGCCGCCGCATGGAATCGCAATTGCAGATGCAGCGTGAATCGCTGGCTGGCCTGACCCGGCTCGGCAGCTTGGGTGAAATGGCGGCTGCGGTGGCGCATGAAGTCAACCAGCCTCTGATGGCGGCGGGCACTTACGCCCGGCTCGTGGCCGACGCTGTCAGCGCTGGTACCGGCAACGCGAACGAGGTCGTCGAAATTGCCAAAAAGGCGGTGGCGCAGGTCGATCGCGCCGCTGAAGTGATCCGCCGCTTGCGGGCTCTGGTGCGGCTCGACCGCAGCAGTCGTGGGCCGGTTTCGCTTGAGCGCATCGTCAAAGAGACGCTCGACCTCTGCCGGCCGGATTTGGAGCGCGCCGGGGTCACGTCGCGCACCATCGTGCCGTCCGAGCTTCCTTCGGTCATGGTCGATATTCTTCAAATCGAGCAGGTCCTGCTCAACCTGGTTCGCAATTCGCTCGAGGCCATTGGCGAGAGCAGAAATCCACGCGGTACGGTCTCGATCGAGGCGCGATGGCCGCACGGGCAGACAAACGGCCAATTCGTGGAAATTGCCGTGATCGACACGGGACCCGGTTTTTCGCGTGATTACCTGGAAAACGGAATTCTGCCATTGTCGTCGAGCAAGGCCGACGGGCTGGGCATTGGATTGCCGCTGTGCAAAACAATCGTCGAGGCCCATGGCGGCCGTTTATGGTTGGATGCAAGCCTGCGTGGGGCGGCCGTCCGTTTCACCTTGCCGGTGGTCAAACGGTCCGAAGATGTCTGAGCGATTGCATGTCGCGTTGATTGACGATGACGCCGCGGTGCTCGACGCGCTGCAGCACTACCTGGCGCGCCAGTCGATCAGGACATCAGTCTTCCGGGTCGCCAAGGAGTTTTTGGAAGCGCTCGATGACCGCGAGCAATTCGATTGCGTCGTTTCGGACGTGCGCATGCCGGGAATGTCGGGTCTCGATCTGATGAAACGCCTCAATGAGCGCGGTTATCCGGGGCCGGTCATTCTGATTACCGGGCACGGCGACATCGACATGGCGGTCGGCACCATCAAGGACGGAGCGTTCGATTTCATCGAGAAGCCTTTCGATGAAGCCCGCCTGCTTGCTTCGATCCGCCAGGGAGCGGAAAGAACGCGGCAAAGCAAGAGCGATGCCGCCGAACTCGAGGATCTGCAAACGCGGTTCGAAGCTCTTTCGGCGCGACAGCGCGAGGTGATGGAGCTTGCGGTATCCGGGCTTTCAAGTAAGGAGATCGGGATCAGGCTCAATATCAGCCCGAAGACCGTGGAGAACCATCGCGCTTGGGTCATGGAGCGGATCGGCGCGCGCAACATCGCCGATCTGATACGCAAAGCCATGAAGATCCACGCCCACAGGGAACGCTTCAAGTAACGTCTTCAGCGTTGCGGCCACACAAACAAGCAATGTCCGATCTCGACGCCATCATCATCGGTGCCGGCCATAACGGCCTGACCTGCGCCGCCTATTTGGCGATGGCGGGATTGCGCGTGCGGGTCTTTGAGCGCCGAGGCATCGTCGGCGGCGCCTGCGTGACCGAGGAGTTTCATCCTGGCTTTCGCAACTCTGTCGCCTCCTACACGGTGAGCTTGCTGCAGCCGAAGATCATCAGCGACCTCAAGCTCCGCGAACGCGGCTTGCGCATCGTCGAGCGCCGTGTGCAAAATTTTCTGCCGCTGCCGGATGATCGCTATCTGCTCAGCGGCGAAGGCCGCACCGAAAACGAGATCGCGAAATTCAGCCCCAAAGATGCGGCGCGCTACGGCGCCTATCAGGTGGAAATCGGGCGTCTTGCGCAGGCACTCCGCGACCTGGTGCTCCTAGCGCCACCCAATTTCCTTCTTGGCGATCTGCGCCAAGCGCTGCGCGGGCTCGGCGACCTCGCGGCGATCGGCAAGACGCTTTGGCGAAACGACAGTCTCGCGGCGGCGCTGCATCTGTTGCGCCGTTCCGCAGGCGACATGCTCGACCGGTGGTTCGAGTCCGATCCGATCAAGGCGCTCCTTGGCTTCGATGCGGTCGTCGGCAATCTCGCGAGCCCTTACAGCGCAGGTTCCGCGTACGTGTTGCTGCACCACGTATTCGGCGAGGTGAACGGCAAGCCGGGTGTTTGGGGACACGCGATCGGCGGCATGGGCGCGATCACCCAAGCCATGGCCGCGGCCGCCGGCGACCATGGGGTGCGCATCGATGTCCGCGCCGAGGTCCGCGAGGTCGTCATGGAAGGCAACCGCGCCGCGGGCGTCGTGTTGAAGGACGGCACGACGGTGCGGGCCGCGGCCGTCATCGCCAATGTCAATCCGCAGATGTTGTTTCAGGAGCTTGTGCCCCGCGATGCGGTGCCGGCGGCGACCGCCAAGCGCATGGACGCGTGGAAAGCAGGCTCCGGCACGTTTCGGATGAATGTCGCGCTGTCCAAGCTGCCGGAATTCTCCGCGCTGCCCGGTCCGGGCGATCATCACGCCGCCGGCATTATCCTGGCGCCGAGCCTCGCCTATATGGACCAGGCCTATCGGGATTGCGTGCGGTCCGGCTGGAGCGCCAAGCCGATTGTCGAGATGGTCATCCCATCGACGCTCGACGACAGCCTTGCGCCGCCCGGCGCTCACGTCGCCAGCCTGTTCTGCCAGCACGTCGCCCCGCAAATGCCGGATGGCTCGACGTGGGACGCGCATCGCGAGACGGTCGCGGATCTGATGATCGACACGGTGGAGGCGTATGCGCCGGGCTTCAAGAACAGCGTGATCGCGCGGCAAAGCTTGTCGCCGTTCGATCTGGGGCGCATGTTCGGCTTGCCCAAAGGCGACATCTTCCATGGCGCCATGACGCTCGATCAGCTCTTTTCCGTCCGCCCGATGCTCGGATACGCGGATTATCGCATGCCCGTTCGCGGGCTTTATCTCTGCGGCTCGGGGGCGCATCCGGGCGGCGGCGTCACCGGCGCGCCGGGTCACAACGCCGCGCAGGCGGTGATTGCCGATCTGGTCCACAGGTAAGAAGGCTGTTTGCAATTCCGCGCATACCCCATGACAGGCACGCAATTTGACGCTATTCGCAGAGCATGTCTGCGCGAATCTTTCGGATCGGCCGTGCCCGCACGGGACTGGGCATCTTCGCCGCAAAGCCAATCAAGCGCGGGGCCTATATCGCAACCTACCGCGGCCCCCGCATCACCAACGAAGAAGCCGACCGACGCGAGGCGCGCGGCGCACGCTATTTGTTCACGCTCAACAAGCGCTGGACCATCGACGGCTCGCCGCGATGGAATAAGGCGCGCTATTTCAATCATTCCTGCAAGCCGAACGCGCGGCCGGTCGGCCGCAATGGCGGCATCGTCGTCGTCGCCGACCGCGCCATCGAGGCGGGCGAGGAGATTACTTACTCTTACGGCGAGGAGTATCTCCAGTACTTCATCGAGAATGGCGGCTGTCAGTGCACCGCCTGCATCCGCAAGCGTAAGCTTCGCCGCCGCCGCGCCGCGCTGAAGGCCGCCGACACGCGCCGCAAGCGCGCGAGACGAGAGAAGAAGCTGAAATTAAAGCGAGCGGCCGAGCGCGCATCGAAACGCACGTCAAAGCGGACGACCAAGCAAGCGTACAAGTGAGCCGGCGCGACTAGCGCAGATCTCGTCATTGCGAGCGACAGCGAAGCAATCCAGCGGCTGGCTCCGCGCTGGATTACTTCGTCGCTTCGCTCCTCGCAATGACGTAGCTCCTGGCGGAGTCACCGGTGAGCATCCCCGAAAGCCAGCAAAGCCGCGGCATTTCCTTGGAAATCGCAGTCCAGCCAGCTGGTACCGACGCTTGACTCGTTCAGGTATGTGAATTTCTATGTCCCATATATGAATTGGCGCGAACGCGCTGGCATCAAGGGGAGGGGTAGCCGGGTGGGCCCACTCAGTGGTCTGCGCGTCCTGGATATGACGACCGTGCTGATGGGGCCTTACGCCACCTTGCAGCTCGGCGACATGGGCGCCGACATCATCAAGGTCGAGCCTCTCGAGGGTGACATCGTCCGCCAGATCGGCCCGGGCCGGCATCCCGGCATGGGGCCGATGTTCCTCAACGTCAATCGCAACAAGCGCAGCATTGCGCTCGATCTCAAGCAGCCTGCCGGGCGCGACGTGCTGTTGCGGCTGGCGGCGGACGCCGATGTGTTCATCTATAACGTGCGGCCGCAGGCGGTGGCGCGGCTCGGGCTT
>Ga0209006_10001188_pt1 | contig 23655 bp, 19 predicted proteins | sample JacPin_JW_Ref_O2_FD_188567 | JGI IMG/M metagenome (GOLD analysis project Ga0209006, IMG submission 188567) | Forest soil microbial communities from Algoma, Ontario, Canada - Jack Pine, Ontario site 1_JW_Ref_O2 (SPAdes) (version 2) | ecosystem: Environmental > Terrestrial > Soil > Boreal... | reverse complement strand
GGGAAGCGCACAACGTCCTCTTGCGCCGCCACATCCCGGCGGTGCTCGCGGATCTGGCCTAGGCGCGGGTGCGCTTGGGCCGGCCTTCAGATCTTCGCCAGGACGCGCGCTTTTAATTCCTTGATCCGAGCCTCGTCGCGCTTATAAAAAGTCCATTGCTTGATGCGCTTGCCGCGGATCAGCCCGGCCTGTGACAGCACTTTCAGATGCTCGCTCAGCGTCGGATGAGTGACGCCGAGTTTCTGCGCGATGAGGACTCCACAGACGCCATCCTTGACGAGATCGCCGTCCACCTGCGGCGGAAAATGCCTGCGCGGCGCGCGCAGCCACTCGAGGATCTGCAGGCGCCGCGCGTTGGCGATAGCTCGCAGCGCGCGCTCAGAGTTCATATTGACATTTAGGCAATCGGCTAACTATGATTTAGGCAACAAACTAAGTGTGCGAGTTTAGCACCGAATCGGCATAGCGCGCACAATGTCTGCAGACAGTGCGAACTTGGGAAGCGCAGCACATGCAAAGAGAAGCCCTGGTCAGCAACGAGATCGCACCCGCCGCGGGGCCGTTCGCCGCGGCAGTGCGCGCCGGAGAATTCATTTTCGTAAGCGGACAGGTTGCGCAGGATCCGACGAGCGGTCATTTGATCGGCACCGACGTCGCCGCGCAGGCGGAACAGGTGTTCGTCAATTTACGCGCGGTGCTGCGCGCGGCGGGGAAGACTCTGGACGACGTTGTCCGGGTCGGGGTGTACCTTACCGACATGAACGACTTTGCAAGGATGAACGCGGTGTACGCGCGGCACTTTACTGCGCCCTATCCCGCGCGTACGACCATCGCGGTAGCGGCGCTGCCGCTGGGCGCTGCCGTGGAGATCGACCTCGTTGCGCGCTAGCGGCGCAGCGCAGGGTGCAGCCGCGCCTGCAGCGGGCATTGATCGCGCCAGCATTGCCGCGGCGTACGGCGTGATCCGGCCTTACATCCGGCGTACTCCGGTGATCGAAATCGATGGCGCCGATTTCGGGCTCGGCCCGTTGCGCTCCTTTCTCAAACTGGAATTCATGCAGCACTCGGGTTCCTTCAAAGCGCGCGGCGCATTCGCGAACCTCCTGCTGCGTGGCGTGCCCGCGGCGGGTGTGGTGGCCGCCTCGGGGGGCAACCATGGCGTCGCGGTGGCCTATGCCGCAATGCGCCTGGGCAAGAGCGCGCGCATCTTTGTGCCGAGCATTGCCTCGCCGGTGAAGATGGCGCGTATCCGCGAGTGCGGCGCGCAGCTTGTGGTGGCAGGAGAACGCTACGCGGACGCGCTGGCGGCAAGCGAGGAGTGGGCACGCTCATCCGGGGCGCTGCGGCTGCACGCCTTTGATCAGCGCGAAACACTCCTCGGGCAGGGCAGCGTGGCCTTGGAATTCCAGGAGCAGGTGCCCGAGCTCGATACTCTCCTGGTGGCGGTCGGCGGTGGTGGCCTCATCGGCGGCATGGCGGCATGGCACGCGGGCGCCGTGCGCATCATCGGCGTCGAACCTGAAGCGGCGCCCACCCTGACCCGAGCACTCGCGTGCGGACGGCCGGTGGACGCTGAAGCTGGCGGCATCGCCGCGGATTCGCTTGCTCCCAAGCAGGTCGGCGAGCTCATGTTTCCGATCGCGCAACGCTATGTGGAGCGAGTTATTCTGGTGAGCGACGCGGCCATCCAAGAAGCGCAGCAGATCCTGTGGAATACACTCAGGATCGTCACCGAGCCCGGCGGCGCCGCTGCCTGTGCTGCGCTCCTCCTTGGCCAGTACCGGCCGCGCGCAGACGAGCGCGTCGGTGTGCTTCTGTGCGGTGGTAATACCACCGCCGTCGACTTTGGCGCGAGGACTACTACGATATGAAAGCCATCCGTGTCCAGAAACCTGGCGGTCGCGAAGTTCTTGACTACACCGACGTGCCCGAGCCGCGCCCCGAGCGTGGCCAGGTGCTGGTGGCGATCGATTTTGCCGGGGTCAACTTTTTCGACGTCTATCAGCGCGAGGGGCTCTATCCAATCGCAATGCCATTCACACCCGGCACGGAAGCAGCGGGAAAAGTGGTCGCGGTCGGACCTGAGGTCAGCGACTTTCGCGCCGGAGATCGTGTTGCCTACCAGGGAGTGGGAGGCGCGTACGCGCAGCAGGCGGTCGTCCCTGCCGATCGACTGATCCGACTTCCCGAAGGTGTCTCGACCCGCACGGCTGCCGCACTTCTATTGCAGGGGCTGACGGCGCATTACCTGGCAACGTCGACCTATGCACTCAAGGGTGGAGACACGGCTTTGGTGCACGCGGCGGCGGGCGGCGTGGGGCTCCTTCTGTGCCAGATCGCCAAACTGCGCGGTGCCAAGGTGATTGGCACGGTCTCCACAGAAGAGAAGGCCGCGCTCGCACGCGCAGCTGGCGCCGACCATGTGATCCTTTACACGCAGCAGGATTTCGCGGCGGAGACCCGGCGCCTGACCGGCAACCGCGGCGTCGAGGTCGTGTACGACTCGGTCGGCCGGACTACTTTTGAGCACAGCCTCGACTGTCTCGCGCCGCGCGGGCTGCTGGCGCTCTTTGGACAATCGAGCGGCCCCGTGCCGCCATTCAATCCGCAAGTGCTCAACCAGAAAGGCTCGCTGTACCTGACGCGGCCCACGCTTGCCAATTATGCGACCACACGTGCGGAGCTTTTGAGTCGTGCCGAGGAACTCTTCAGTTGGCTGCGCGAGAAGAAGCTATCCGTGCGCGTAGATCGCGAAGTGCCGCTTAAGGATGTGGCCGAGGCGCACCGTGCGCTCGAGAGCCGCGAAACGACGGGCAAGGTGCTTTTGAAGCCCTGACGGCTCCGGCGCTCGTTGTGTTCGTGGCCGCTAGCCCTCGAGTGGCTGAGCCGTGTCGCTGTGTGCTGCGGGAATGAAGATGTGCGCGCGCGAATATCCGGAGCCGATCGGTATGCGCAAACCAGGACTTCAATAATGGAACAGCGCAGCGTCGCAGGCGAATACGACGCATCGATGCAGAAATTTCTGCAGCTCGTTTGGGGTGACGGGTTTCTCTCCCCGGGCGGCGCCGCGGAGTTGGCGCAGCTCCTCGATGACAGCGACGTAAGCGGTTGTCGCGTGCTCGATATAGGGTGCGGGCTCGGCGCCATCGACGAGCTGCTCGTCAGCCGTCACCACGCCGGTTCGGTGGTCGGCGTTGACATCGATCCTGTGCTGCTCGCCCAGATGCAGGCGCGCATCGAGCACGCCGGCCTCTCGGATCGGATCCGTGGCCGCCTGGTGGGGGCCGGCCCGCTGCCGTTTGCGGACGGGAGCTTCGATGTGGTGTTTTCGAAGGACTCGCTGGTTCAGATTCCGGAAAAGGCGGCGCTGTTTGCCGAATTCAAGCGCGTGCTGCGTCCGGGCGGACGGTTCATCGCGAGCGACTGGCTGCGCGGTGGACAGGGAGAGTATTCAGCCGCGATGCTCGAGTTTTTCCGGCTCGAGGGCATAACCTACAACATGGCATCACTCGAGGAGAGCATGGCTGAGCTGCGTGCCGCTGGATTTACTGAGGTTACAGGTCGGGATCGAAGCGATTGGTATCTCTCGCTCGCGCGCCGCGAGTTGGCAGAGATGCAAGGATCGCTTAAGCCGGTGATGCTCGAAGCGATCGGCTCCGAGCGCACCGAGCACTTCATCGCCAATTGGCGCCAACTTATCGTCGTACTTGCGAGCGGCGAGCTGCGGCCCGCGCATCTGAAGGCGCTGAAGAAATAACGGTACAGATGGAACGGCCATAACCTATTAAGGAGGGCTTGCCTTGAAGGGGTGCAAGCTTTAAGCGCCAAGAGCGGTGCGTACAGTCAATGGCACACAGAAGAGCCCTGATATTCACAAGGCTGCCATCGTACTCGGGCGGTTTCGTGGACGTAACACGGCGGCGTTGGGCACGGCCGGTGCGTGCGGCGCGGGTGCACGTCTTAGCCACCTCGTCAGTCGGGAAAAAATGGACTGGCCGCGCAAGGGCAGCGATCGGCGTTGCGCCGGAACTGCATGAAAACACCCGTTTTCTGCTGCACGAATCGAGGTTGGCTGTGGTAGGCGGATGGGGTATTGTGGCGTCTGTTATCTCCCCTTTACGCTATTAAGGTCCTTATGTGGGGCTCACACGACAAGCCACGTGGCGCGACTGAACCGCGCGCCAACGCGCCGACGGAACTCACTGAAGTGCGCGCGGCGCTGGCGGAGTCGGAGACACGTAGCGAAGAGCGACGGCTGGCGCTTGAAAGCCACATTCAAGATGTCGGCTTCATGCGAATACAGCTGCGCGTACGCAACGCGCGCGTCGCGGCACTTGAGAAGGAAGTAAATTCCTTGGGCGAGGCGCTGGCGCACCGCAATGAGCGATTCGGCGAAAGAAAGAGCGATGCCGCTTGTCTCAAGGACACTATCGACGCACTGACCGGAACTGTTGCGGAAAGAGACTCGCGCATCGTGGCACTTGAAAAGGAAGTGAGCGCCTTGGGTAGCACGCTCGCGAGTCGCAAAGGGCAAACCGACGAGGCGAACAGCACCGTTGCATCGCTCAAGGACACCGTCGCCGCACTTACGGCAACTATTGCGGAACGCGATTCGCGCATTGCAGCACTTGAAAAGGAAGTCGGCGATTTGGGCAGCACTTTTGCGAATCGCAAAGAGCAAATCGACGAAGTAAACAGCACCGCTGCATCGCTCAAGGACACTGTCGCCGCACTTACGGCAACTGTTGCGGAACGCGATTCGCGCATTGCGGCGCTTGGCAAGGAAGTAGGCGCCCTGGGCAGGGCGCTTACGCGTCGCGAGCAGCGAATCGGCGAAGTGAACAGCGACGCCGCATCCCTCAAGGAGACTATTGCCGCACTTACCGCAACTGTCGCAGAACGGGATGCAAACATCGCAGCCCTCAAAGCGAAACAGCTGTCGCAAGGTGAAACCGTCGCTGCGCGGCAAAGCGACTTTGCGCGCGTGATCGCCGAGACCGAGGTTCAGCGCAAGAACCTAGGCTCGCTGGAAGCGGCTCTCGCCGCTGCCAACGCGCGCTGCGCCGAGAGCGAAGCCGTCGCTATTAAGGCGGTTGAGCGGCGCAACTCCATGGAGGCCGCGATCGGGGAGCAACGTCAACGGATTGCGCGAATCGAGATTGAGCTCGCGGATGCAGTACGTGACCGTGATGCGAGCCTCGCGGCCGAGGCAGCAGTGCAGGCTAAGCATCTTGAACAGAGTGCACGTCTCACGACGGCCAGTGCTCGCGTGTTGGAGCTGGAAGCGGCGGCCCTCGATCCAGGACATGCCAGCAGTGCCCTGGAGGAGGAGCCGAGTATGAACCGCGCGCGCTCGCCCGATCTAGAGGCCGATCTACACGCGGCCGAAGGCTCTACTCATCGGCTCGAGCGGGATCGGCGCAAGAGAGCCCGCCTCGAGGAACTCGCAAAGACCTACGACGATTCAGGCGACCCAAGCGCCACGCACGAAGTGGGCCTCGAGGACGCCGCTCCCCTGTTCATTCGCACCGGTGAGTCGGAAGTCGTGCACGTGCTCGGCCGCAAGACGACAATTGGCCGCACGCCAGAAAACGATGTGCAGATCGACGCCCAATACATCAGTCGCCATCACGCGGTGATTCTTGCTGAGCGGACGCACACGATCATTGAGGATTTAAACAGCACGAATGGTGTGATCGTGAACGGCAGGCGGGTGATGCGCCAAGCTCTGAAGGACGGCGACATCGTGCTCATCGGTAAGGCACCGTTTCGATTCGCCATGCGACACGGAACGGAGCGGCGCTAAAGGTTCTGCGGAGAACTTGCCCCTTGCCGAAACGGGCACGATTCCCAGGGGCGCCAGACCCCGCCGCGGCTCGGGCCTTTGCCGCCCCTTCGGGCGTAACGAGAGCTGGTCAGGCAGATAAGGCTATGTTGGTAGTCGTTGGCTTTAGCCAATAACGGCCCGAACCAGCTAACTCAATGACGACGAGCCGCGTGCCCACCGGCAGCGATACGCGGTCGCGGGACCAACGCCATGAGCGTCCCCGCGGGTTGGTTTCAAGGCCATACCATCCGAGTGCAAACGCCTTGTCGTTATCAAGCGCAACCTCAGCTCCATCAAACTCTAAGCGGCCCACACAGATACCGAGCGAACGCTGATCGTCGCTCGCCGGATCAAAGTGCGCAGGGATGTAGCTTCGGCATCGCAATTTGATCGCCGAGCCGGCGGCGGGCAGCATGAACGTGAGGCGTTGCTTGCCTAACCGCAAGGGTTCAATCCGCTCGCCGTCTGCAATGACGTGCACATCGGGGTCTTCCGTCATCGCGTACCCGAGCGCTTTGGCGCGCGCGAGCAGGGCAGTCTTCGCACATTGCACCGCCGCTCCCTCTTTAGCGACGGGCACACAGGTTTCGGTCCAGTGCTTGGGCCTGAAGTCCGGATAAGCTTCGACAAAGGCGCCCCCGTTGATGAAGGCCGTGCGGTTGCCGACGTCCAGATAACTTTCGCCCGGCAGCCCCTCGGCGAGGAGGATGTCATGGCTGTCGAGTTCCAAATGCCAGTATTCAACGTGCTCGCGGGGCACCTGAGCGATGGTGGCATCGTTGACGAGCGTATGGGCCTGGATGAGCACACCCTCCACCAGGATCGAGTGGAAGGGACTCACCCACAAATCCCTGACCGGCTGAACGGGTCCGAAAGCGCCAGCCTGAATGCGGATCGGCCATACGAGCGCCGGGTTGGGATGGCGAGTGCAGTCAACGCCACGAGATCCGAGCCAGCGGATCGGGCGCGCCTTTCCCGAGGCGGTCAGCACACAGTCGCCAATACGCAGATCTTCTATCGGGGCGTACCCCGTCACCGTTCGGATCAGGGTTCCGCGGCAGTAGCAAGTGAGATTCGGCTGCAGCGCGCTGCCGCCCGCGGCAGCCGTCAATTCCAGCTGCTCGATCGTGACTGTGGCGCTTTCTTTGACCTCCACATTGGCGGCGTCATCTAAAGGCATTTTGGTCGTGCTCATGGAACTTCGCCGGTGGGTTAAATCGCTCCTCACAGTGGACGCTTGCACGATAGGGCACCTCAGGTAACCGAGTCAGTCGAGAAAAGGTGACAAGATGGTCCTAAAGACGACCCTTTAAAACCTGTGTTCCTGCTCGATGACCGCCCGTGACAGCCAATCCGGGCTTATATGCCCGCCGCCGCAAGTGATACATTATGTAATCAACGCCCGAGCAGGACGAAGCCTCCGGTCGCAAGCGTTTTCCCGTCGTGGAGGCGGAATATTTTTCGGAGTTAATTGCCACGAGGTGATTTGCAGCGCCCAAATCCCTCATGGACGGCAAGAATCGGTTCGAAGAAGCCGCTGCCGGATCGTCGATCTTGAGTCCAAACAGCGGCGTGCCCTGGCATGCTGATCTACCACGCTCACGGCTTCCACCCAGTCAGTATGATGATTCGACGCGGGGCTTTCGCGGGGAGCCCGCGCAGGGCGTGGGAGACAATTAGATGAGCGACACGATCGGAAACAGGCGCATCGCGTGGATTGTATTTGCGCTGGTTGCCGTGGCGCTGGGCGGCAATTTCTACGTTTACGATTCCATCGGTCCCGTTTCCGACCTCTTGCAGCGACAACGCGATTTCAGCGATACGCAGATCGGGATGCTGAATGCCATTTACCACCTACCAAATATCGTGTTGATTCTCGTAGGCGGAATCCTCGTCGATCGCTTTGGCGCCGCCCGCATGACCCTTTGGACTGCCGCAGTGTGTTTCCTCGGTAGCGCACTCACGGCGTTCAGCCCGGGCTTCGTGGGCATGGCCGGCGGCCGGCTGCTGTTCGGCATCGGCGCGGAAACCTTAAACATCGCTGCCCTGGCGGCGATCGCCCAATACTTTGCGGGCGGCGGCATTGCCTTCGCGATGGGCTTGTGCCTCGCCATAGGCCGCGCCGGTTCATTCTCCGCGGACATGTCACCGACATGGTTCGCCCGCGCGTACGCAAGCGGCTGGCAGCCGCCGCTCATCATCGCAAGCGCGATTGCGGCGGCCTCTCTCGCCGCGGCCATCGGCTACTGGCTGATCGACCGTCGCCACGGCAATGCGGGGCTCAAAGCATCGGGCGCGGCGCAGCGCTTTGCGCTGAGCGATGTGTTGCGCTTCGGAACCGCTTACTGGTTCTTGCTAGTGCTCTGCGTGCTTTGGTACGCGGTCATCTTTGCATTCCGCAGCACATTCTCGATCAAATACTTTCAGCATGCGCACGGGCTCGACTTGGCAACCGCCGGGGCCATGAATAGCTATGTGTTCCTGGCGGCCATGTTCACGACGCCGGCGTTCGGCTGGCTGTGCGACAAGATCGGCCGCTACGCGCCCATGCTCGCTTTCGGCGCATTGCTGCTGCCTGTGTCGATTGCGATCATGACATGGACGCCCTGGAACCTCTGGGTCGCAACTGCGCTGATCGGCGTCAGTTTTTCACTGGTGCCTGCTGTCATGTGGCCGCTGACGAGCAAGCTCGTATCCCCCGCCCGTTTTGGCACGGCGCTCGGTCTCATGTGGGTCGTCCAGAACGCCGGAATCGCTGGCGCCAATCTTGTGGCAGGTTCGCTCAACGACGCGTTCGGAGCGAGCGCGCAGAACCCCGCCGGGTATCAGCCAATGATGCTGTTCTTCGAGTTGGCGAGCGCCCTCGGCTTCGTCTTCGCACTGCTGCTGTGGATCACTGCGGGCCGCCGGCACCAAGAGGTCGGCGTGCACGCTCGCTGAGGCGCGTCGAGTGCGCACTCGCCGCAGTTAGCTAGCGGTCAAGATGCGGCCTTTACTTGAAACGTGAGCCGCGCGTGCTGGAAGTTGAGTAGTAGCTCTTCTCGCGTTGCCGGCCGTTCAGCAATGCCCATTGGGGGTCAATGACTACACTTCATGCTCGTTTAACCTCGCACTTTCGCCGCCAGCGCCTTTGGTGCCTTAGCTAACCAGGCTTTCTTCAGTAGCCTCTCGACCACAGGCCTTTTGGCCTTAGGCAGTGCGACACGCAGCCCGCGCACCCTGCCACCCCAGAGCAGCTTCTCGATAAACCCCGGTTCCATGACCAGGCCCTGCTCACGGTCCTCGTCCGCGACGAATAGGTGTAGGTGCGCGCCATCAGGCGGCGCCGTAGCAAAAATCTTGCCCCTAACGCGAAACGACGTGTATTCGAAGTGAGGTTCTTCTGTCACCTCCGGCAGTGACATCGCAATGCGGCGTGCGTCGTTGAGTTTCACAAGTGCATTTTCAACCGAAAGCACAACCGTGTCGATGAACGGCGCGAAAGCTAAGGTAAGCGGCTACGGGTCAGTCCGGAAACTTAAGCGCTCGCTCGATCGCTTGGTAGCGCGGCTCGTTGCGCAACGGATCGAAGAAGGGGTTGACCTTGGTGTAAGCAAGATACGGATCACGGTTGCGCATCGCAGTCTCGAGCCAATCGAGCGCGCGGGCGCTATCGCCCCACTGCGCGTAGATGTCGGCGTATCCCTCGGCCAACCGATCTCCCGCAATGGCGCGAATCTTGGCAAGCATCGCCTCGGCGTCGGTGTGTCGGCCGAGCTTTTCGTAGATCATTGCCAGGCACCAGGGTCCGTTGACTTCGCCCGCTTTTTCGCACGCCGCTCGGGCGCTCTGGAAGTCACCGCCAAAGTAGTAAGCGATCCCAAGCCACATGTTGACGGACACGTCGTCCGGAGTCAGCGCCTTGGCATCCGTGAGCGCTCCTACGGCTTCGCTATAGCGCCGCGCGAACATAAGTGAAACGCCGAGCCCAAAATGATTCATCGAATTCAACGGATCCAATACCAGCAAGCGGCGGGCCGCGGCCAGGCCGGCATCAGTTCGGCCGATAAGCACGGCGAACGCGCCATACTCTCTCAATACTGTTGCACTGCCGGGCGCGAGCGCCAGCGCACGCTCGTACTCTTTAAACGCGTCCGCAAGTTTGAGAGATCCGGCGAAGAAGTTGGCGAGCGCCAGGTGGGCCTCGGCGAGATTAGGCGCGAGGCCAAGCGCTTTGCGCGCATCAACTTCCGCCTTATTGAAGTAGTCGCCAACATCAGGTCCCGCCACCAAAGCCCGGGCAAAGTCCGCCAATGCGAGCGACCGGCCGGCATAGGCGAGGGCGTAATCGGGGTCTACGCGAATGGCCTCGGTGTAAGCGGTGACTGCAGATTGCAGGCCCTCTTTGTTCAGACCGCCCGCGGCTAGGTTCGCCGGCCCGAAGTGCCGGTACGCATTCGAGGCGTGTAGGTACGCGTCGAATGCGGCAGGGTTATGCGTCCCGCCCACCTCGATCTTCGCAGCAACGTCGCCAAGCAGTGTGACCCGGAGGGCATTTGCTACCGCATTAGCAATGTCGGTCTGTAACTTCAGCACGTCTCCGAGATCACGATCGTAGGTCTGTGACCACAGTTGATACCCCGTGACCGCATTGTTGAGCTGTGCGGTAATGCGCACCGTATGCCCCGATCGTCGCACACTTCCTTCAAGCACCGACGCGACATTCAACTTGTGCGCAATGGTCGCAAGATCCGCGTGTTCGCCCTTAAAGTAGAAGGATGAGGTGCGTGCCGCCACCTGCAGCGCGTCGATTCGCGCGAGGGAGTTGAGTAACTCCTCCGACAAGCCGTCCGAGAAGTAATCCTGTTCCCTATCGCCGCTCATGTTCACAAATGGCAGTACGGCAATCGAATGCGGCGGCGGCGCGAAGGCCGCGGGGCTAGTTTGCGCGCGCGACGCCGCTCCTGAAGCAGAGGCTATCGGCTGAGGCATCGGGCTGTGCTTGGGGAGCCGGATTTTGTCGATGACAAAATACGCCAACAGCGCAGAGCCCACCACGGCGACTAGCGCCAGTAGCACACTCTTCAACCGCCAGGATGCACGGCCCGATTGTCCGATAACCGCTGCACTGCCCGAAGCTGCACTCGCTGCAGGCCGGATTGTTGTTGTTCCAGTAAACGGCTCAGGTGACAGCAGTCGCTGCACATGCTCAACGAAGCTAGGCGGCGGGTCGCCCGCGGGTACGCTAGTCCACTGCACCGCCCTGAACGCGTCCGGAACAACGGCTTCTTGATCGCGCATGTCGTCAACTACGACGGGCACCAGGAAGGGTCGTTCGATCGCCATCAGATGCGAGCGATCGACGGCGAGTTTCCATTCGAGCCTAAAATAGCCCTCGAGCCGCGCCTGCGTATGCGCGGAAATAATCGGAACGAATAGGGCGCAGTCGCGGATCTGTTGTCGGATCTTGCGGTCCCAAACATCCCCGCCGCGCAGCTCGCTCTGGTCGAACCAGACCTCGATTCCGGCTCCCCGTAGCGCGTCGCAGAGCCTTCGAGCGGGCTGCGCATCCTGCGAGGCGTAACTTAAAAATACCGCCCCGGCGGGTAGGCTCCCCGAATTTGACAATTTCTCCCCCCATCGGCGCCGTCTGGCTCCTAGGCCGTGCAAGCATGCGCCGCAGGTCCTGTTTCGAGCAATGCAGCGGTGCGATGGCCGGCTTTTGACAGCTTTTCCGTGCCGGCGGCGTGCGATAACGCTGCGATGAATGGCGTTCGGCTCCCGCCCTGACCACCACGCCGTGGGTTGGCGGCCGTGCTAGTCTAAGGACAAAACAATCCTGGGGGGATGCACATGCGACTGTCTCGAATAGCAGTATTACGATTCGCTGCGGTGCTCTGCTGTGCAATTTTCCCGGCGGCTGCGAGCGCCGTCGCGCCTCCGCCGACCATTACGGTGGGCGAGCTGACACTGACTCTTTGCCGGCCGCAGTTGCTCGGGTATTGCGGTTCAATCAAGCAGCCCATCGATCCGAGCGGCGCCGTACCGGGCAAATTAACCGTTGGATTCGAGTATTACCCGCGCAGCGACCTTGCTGAACCGCGTCTCGGTACGATTTTGCCGCAGGAAGGGGGTCCCGGATATTCCTCCACCGGCACCCGGCAATACTACCTTGAGATCTTTGATGCATTGCGCGACCGGCGCGATATTCTCATTATCGATAAGCGCGGCACGGGACTCTCGAGCCCCATTAACTGCCCTGAAATGCAGACAGGGTCACTCGCACTGAGCGCGGCCGCCGCCTGCGCTAAGCAGCTCGGGGACACCGCCTGGTTCTACGGCACCGACTTTGCCGCGAACGACATCATCGCCGTCATGGATGCACTGGGCATCAATGATGTGGACTTCTATGGCGACAGTTACGGCACATTTGTCGGCCAGATTTTGGCGGGGCTGTTTCCGCATCGCCTGCGCAGCATCATCCTGGACAGTGCCTATCCGGTACGGCCTCCGGATCCGTGGTTCGGTACCGATTGGGCGGCGGCGTGGTCAGGAATCAACACGAGCTGCGTGCGCTCGCCGAGCTGCAGTTCACTCGGCGGTACTGCCACGTCACGCATGCAGAAGTTCATCGACGTCATTCGCAAGACGCCGATCAGCGGTAAAGCGCCCGATGGCAATGGCGTTCTGCAGCCGACGACCATCAATACTGCGTCGCTAATCTATCTGATCGACTATGCCGGCTATGGCCCGCCGGTGTATCGGGATCTTGATGCGGCGGCGCGCGCCTGGCTTGATTCTCAAGATGCGCTGCCGATGTTGCGATTGGTGGCGGAGGCGAACACCGCCTCTGTCGATACCCCCAATGCTTTCAGCTACGGCCTGTATGAGGCGGTGACGTGTTCGGACTACCCGCTGTTGTATGACCTCACGAAGTCACGCGCTGTACGCGATGAGCAGTACGCAGCGGGCCTTCAGGATGCGCGCGAAAACCGGCCGGGTCTCTTCGCACCGTTCACGTTTGATGAGGGAATCGACTCACAGTTGTACCTCACCCCGCTGAACTCGTGTTTACCGTGGTCGAAGCCGCCTCCCGATCTCGCCCCGGGCTCACCGGGCAAACCGCTGCCGCCGAGCGTACAGTTTCCCGCCGTACCCACATTGGTACTTTCCGGCGACCTTGATTCCGTCACTTCCGTGATCGACGCGAACAATACGGCCGAACAATTTCCGGACGCGGTGCATGTCGTCGTGCCCAACCTGGGGCACGTCGTCACGGACGGCGACGAAATCGGCTGTACTCTCGGGATAGCGCACCGCTTCGTGTTGAACCTCTCTCCGGGAGACACGACCTGCGTAAATGGAGTGCGTCCGGTACGTACGGTGCCGCTGTTCGCGCGATTCGCGAGCGAGCTTGCGCCCCTTGAGACGCTAAAGGGCAACCAGGCGAACGACGCGCAACGGCGCATTGCCGCCGCAGGCCTGGAAGCTGTCGGGGATGTGATCGCGCGCTGGTATGTGACGTACAACGGCGTCGACACAGGACTGCGGGGCGGAAAGTTCACCTACACATTGGACGGCAAGGTCTACGTCTTCACGCTCACGAATTTTAAATGGACCGAAGACGTTGAAGTGTCTGGCACCGTATCCTGGAACGGGGCCAGCAACATCATCAGGGCGCAGCTGACACTCAGCAGGGCGGGCACCCCACTGGGCACTCTGCAGATTCGCTGGAACGACGCCGATATCGATGCCATGGCATTCGTGACTGGCGAAATTCAAGGTGCGACGCTGATGGCGCAGCGAATCGCACCTTGAAGCACGCCTGACTGCGCCCGTTATAGGGTCAAGCTGTCATTCAGCGGACCTGATTTCCTGCTGGACGCGATCCCCGACGGCCGAAATGGACCACAGCCCGAGATCGCAGATGGTATGTATGCAGCCCGTAGCAGAGCGCCTCTTCGCTGCGGCCGTGCCTACCAGCTTAAGGCGGCCAACATAGCTGCGTAGGTCTCGATGCCGTCCCACAGGTTCTGCAGCCGCAGATTTTCGTTAGCCGCGTGCTGGTTGTTGTCGTGATTAACAATTGGCAGACCGATCACAGGCACTTTGAAAATATCGGCAAACAGGTAGATCGGTACGCTCGCGCCCATCATAGGTAATAGGGCCACGGGCCCTTGAGCGGCCTTGCGGGCGGCGGCTAGCACGGCGCTTGCGGCCGGTGTCGACAAGTCGGAGCGGAACGCCGGATAGCCGGGCTCCCACTCCAGGCGTGCGATACGGGCGTGAGCGAGCCGCGTGTCCAGGTCAGGTACATCCGCGACAATCGTCCAGCCTTTGTCCCTCAAAAAGGACTCGACCGTGGCTCGCACCGACTCCGGCGTTTGGTCCGGCACCAAGCGAAAATCGATGGAAATTACGGCGTCGGTTGGGATGGCGTTGGCGGCTGCCGCGCCAACCTGGCCCGAACGGATGCCGCGGATGTTAAGCGCCGGCCGCATGAGACTGGACGGTAGCTGCTCGTTGCCTTCAGTTCGGCCTATGCCGCACTCGCGTATCAGCTCGTCTTCAATCGGCGGAAGGCTACGGATTGCCTCTAGCTCGACGGGCGTCATCGGGCGGACATGGTCGGCGAAGCCTGGAATAAGAATCCTGCCCTCGTCATCGCGCATCTGTGCGATCAGCGTCGCTGCCATCACCGCAGGATTGGGAACCCAGTTGCCATAGTGGCCATCATGCAGCGCCTTGATGGGTCCATAAATCGTCACACTCACTCCGGTGATTCCGCGCGCGCCGAAATAAATCATCTGTCGTCGGGACTGGTGCAGCGGCGCGTCACCTATCAGCCACAGATCGGACGCCAACAGCGTCTGGTTGTCGCGCAAGATCTTTGCAAGGTGAGGTGAGCCCGCCTCTTCTTCACCCTCCCAGACTACCTTCACATTGACTGACATCTTTTGACCGGATGCCTTCAGTGCATCGAATGCGCCGAGGAACGCGACTATTGAAGCCTTGTCGTCGCTGGCGGCGCGCCCGAAAAGACGCCACTCCGGATTGAACGGCGATCGTGCGGCTTTAAGGTCGATGTCATGCTCGCCAGAATTTAAAGGACCGCTGCGCATCGCCGGAATGAAGGGGTCGGACTTCCACTCCGATGGGGTTACCGGCTGGCCGTCGTAGTGCGCGTAGAAAACCACGGTGCGTCTGGCGCCCGGACTCCTCAAGGAGCCGAAGACCACCGCCGGTGTACCGTTGCCGGCGGAAAGTTGCTTCGTCTCGAAACCTCGCTCCTTCAGGAGCGACTGGAGGCGGTCCGCAGCTTCGGCGATTCCCGCGGGGTCTGCCGCGATGCTCCTGATACGGGTGAGTTCGTCGAGTTGGCCGACGATCTGCGATTCATGAGTAATCCGGTAGCCCTCGACGTGGTCCCGGAGATTGGCAGCGAAGAGTTGTGGTGCGGCGAAAACAGCAAGGAGGCCACACGCCGCCCGCAATAAACATCTCATGGCTGACCTCACAGACCGATGGTAGTTCCAGCTGGCCCTCTCGTCGGTATCGGTAGACCGGCAGCACCATCTACCGAAACTCCATGGCATGGCATGGCATGGTATCAGCGCCAACTGTCCTCAGCATAAATGACGGTCACCGTGAAGGGCAGGCGACACCGCGCTCGAACAGAGAACTGACTTACCCGAGTGCTGCCGGTTATGAGCGTCCACAGAGGGTGAGCGCGGAAATAACACCCGACGTCAGGATCAAACATCGCTGAACGGCCAGTACCCGTCATCCGGCATGTAATAATTCGCGACGGAAAGCTGTCGTTCTGCAATAGGGTTGCAAATCGAAAACAGCGGATAGGAGGATGTGGCAATGAGGACGTGCTTCGCGATTTTCCTGCTGACCGTCGGTTGCATGGGTGAATCCAATGGATCCACCGCTGAGGCCCCCACCTCGATCGTCAGAGCGCAGCGCGCGGAGTACAACGCCGCGATAGCGGCCCACGATGCAGTGCGCCTGCGTACGTTCTTTGTTGATGACTATCATCTCATTATGGGATCGTCGGGCGACGTCGATAGCGGCGCAGATGCCGCAACTCGGGGCTACGCAGACGAGGAATTCAAGGATCCGACATTCGTCACCTACCGGCGCACCCCAACATCCATTGTCATTGCCGAGTCCGGGAAGCGGATTGCAGAAACGGGGCGTTTTGAAGGCATCTGGCGAAAGCCTGATGGGACCATGCGAAAAACGGGCGTGTACCTTGCAATGTGGATTCCCTACGGCGGCAGTTGGCGCCTGAAATCGGAAGCATTTGTGACATTGGCGTGTACCGGTAGCGCGATCTGCGATAAAACTGGGTAGCAGTGCGATATGCGCGCTCGGTAAGCCGACGTTCGCGAAGGGCACAACGGGTCAATACCGGAAGTACAGGCTAATCGGTCAGCTCCCAAGCCAGCAGCGCAAGTTCCAGCGCTCAGGTAGGCTTGCCGAAAGCGCATTCAAAGCCCGAGTGTGGGCGGCGATTACGCACCTGGATAACGAGGTTGCTTGATGCAGTCTGCGATTCGAATTCGGCGCGCGGAGGACGATGACGCACTGGCACTTGCGGTGCTCGCGGAAAGAACCTTTCGCGCTGCGTTCGCAGAGTCGAATAGCCCCGCGAACATGCAGCTACATTGCGCAGCGAACTACGGACAAGCTTTGCAACTCGCCGAGATTCGCAAGCCAGGTCGCGAGACGTGGGTCGCCGAAGCCGAGAAGAGATTGGTCGCGTACGTGCAGTTGCGGCTCGATGCGGCATCGTCAATTGTCTTGGGAGAGCGACCGGTCGAGATTCAGAGGTTCTACGTGGACGCCTCGCATCATGGGACCGGATTGGCTCATCAGCTCATGGCGCACGTTCTGGCTCGAGCTGCGGAGGTTGGCTCCGCGCAGCTATGGCTCGGAGTGTGGGAGCGAAATCCAAGAGCCTTGGCCTTCTATCGAAAGTGGGGTTTTGACGTCGTGGGGGAGCATATCTTCAAGCTCGGCGACGATCCGCAGCGTGACTTGCTCATGCGTCGCAATGTGCAATCGACAATCGGGGAGCCAAGCCGAACTACGCGACCCGCCGCTTAGAGTCGTTGTGCGACTCGCCGGCCGAAAGGGGTGGTTCGAAAATTTACCGCTCGCTCGTTTCTTCGAGCCCAGGGTCAAGCCCGTCTATTGAGCGCGGGAAATACCGCTCGGTTTCCGATTCGCGCAATGTTCGCCCGATCGCGCCGGTCAATTATCCCGACAGGCTGTCTGTAGAGATCATTATGAATAGACTCGCTACCGCAGTCTCGATGTGCCTTGTTGTTGCAGTGCAAAGCGTTGCGAGCGCCGCTCCAGGTGACGAGCTCTACGGGCGGCCGTGTCAACTGGTCAGCGCCCACGGAACCCGGCTGAATTTCTACTGCACGGGAACAGGCTCGCCCACCGTTGTGTTCGATTCGGGCTGGGGCGACTGGGCGCCTGTATGGACCATCGTGCAGCCCGAGGTCGCGAAGTGGACACGCGCCTGCAGCTACGATCGCGCCGGCGCGGGTTTCAGCGATCCGGGCCCGATGCCCCGCACGAGTGTGCGGATCGCGGCCGAGCTGCGCAGTGCGCTTCACAACGCGGGTATTCGGGGACCTTATATTCTGGTCGGCAATGCTTTTGGCGGCGATAACGTACGCACCTTTGCGGCGCGCTATCCGGCAGAGGTGGCAGGCCTCGTGCTCGTCGAAGCCGACATCGTCAGCAGCCCCGAGGAGCGTCGCGGGCATGCCAAATTGGTTGCTTCAATGCGCGAATGCCGCGACGCGATCGCCGCCGGCAAGCCGCCGCCTCAACTACCCACGCGTGCCGGTGAACCCGGCCGCAGCTGTGCGCAGGAGTTCTTCTTCCGAGGCTTGCCGGAGGCGATGTGGTCGCCGGAGCTCAACGCCAAACTCCTCGAGCTTGTGCAGACAAAAGTGGCCATCTACGACGCCTATATTTCGGAGATGCAGCAAATGCCGGTGGATGAAAGGTACCTTGGTGAGCACAGTCGTCCGCTCGGGTCGCGCCCCATCCGAGTGCTCTCGACCGGCAATCATGGCGTCCACTTGCTCGATCCGTCGCATCCGCTGGATCCTGAGCGGCAGAAATATGAGGAAAGGGTCGCGAGCGAGCAGGCCAAGTGGCTCGAGCTCTCGTCGAACGCTAGGCAGTTATTCACGGACAAGAGCTCGGAATACATCCCGTTCGACCAGCCGAGTTTCGTCGTCGATACCATCCGTGAGGTGTACACCCAGAGCAAATAAAGCGAGCTAACCGTTCCACGGAAAGGAACGTCCGCTATGCGTCGCTTGAGAGCGCGCGCTCGGGAAAATCAATTAGAGGGCGTCAAGTCAAAACCGCAAAAAAAGACTGCCCGTCAGCACTCGCCCAAACCCGGTCGTTGACGAAAATGCAATGGTCGCCCGGAAGCGGCGGCTCGCATCTTAGAGTACGCTATCACAACGTTCCCAAAGAGCTCATGAATGGCTGACCGCGCCGAACCAGAAAATGCTCAGCGACGAGCCGATAGTCTAGAGGCTGCAGTGCCGACGGTCGCCGAAACACCCGCCATCCAGGAGATCTCAGCGCCAATGTTCGATGTGCACGCTCCTCACGAAGCCGTCCACACGTGGAAGGACTTCCTCATCCACATTGCTACGATCGTCATCGGCCTGCTCATTGCAATCGGGTTGGAGCAAACCGTAGAGGTCTTCCACCACCGGCATCAGATCGCCGAGACGCGTAAGGCGCTCCAGTTAGAGCTTGATCAGAACCGCCGTGCCTACGCGGACCGGATCAGCGAGTTTCATCGGCAGACCGCAGCGCTACTCAATAACATCAATGTCCTGCGATATGTCCAGCAGCATCCCGACGCTCGGCAGGAGAGTCTTCCCGGCATACTTGTCTGGCACGCGGTGCGGGGAGAATTTACGCAATCAGCGTGGAAGACTGCGCAGCAGAGCAATGTCACCGCACTAATGCCGCAAGACGAAGTTCGACGCTATACGTTGACTTACGACCGGGTAGAGCAGGTTGCGAAGTCCTTTGACGTCATTTGGCCAGCGATCGTCCAAGCGCGCCTTTACAGTATTTTTGATTCCGACCCGACTCATCTCACGCCCGCGCAGTTGGCGGAGGAGATGACGTATACAAAGGACGTGCTGGTGCAGCATTTCGCGGCGGCGGCGGCGCTCGTGCAACTCAACCGCGCCGACCAAAGTTTTACGCCTGCGCTGACCAAGGACGAACTGAACGAGATCATGCACGTGACAGACGCCGAGCAGGATCCGAAGCTTGCCGCGGCCATAGCGATTACCAATAAACGACTTCCTGCCGACGCTCAAATTCCGGTCTCGCAATCGGTGACCAAGCCCGAATCCTCGACGCCCGGCAAGTAGTGAGACGCTGACAGATCGGCGGCAAGCGGCGGTCGTCGCACAAGGCAGCCAAGTTGTAGGGTCAACCCGAGTATGGCACCTGGGCGGGTGCCCGCGTCGCAATCAAGCCAGCAAGATCATTGCAGCTCGTAGTCGAAGTCATAGGCTGAGCCTTTCGCATCACGCGCATGCAGTTTGAGGATGCCCTTCGCTCCTGCATATTTTCCCGTGCCACCCGTGATGGCCAGAAGCGAATCGCCTTGATCCAGAAAGGGTCCTTCGACGGTGATCTGCCCGCCGGTGAGCGTCACAGTCCAGAGACATTCCCAGCTCTTTGCGACCGCGACGCGAACGCAGAATCCCTGATCGCTGCCGAGCTTTATCTTATTGGCAGCATCGAAAACGGGGTTGGCGAAAGTCAGGAGATTGCCGGCGGCGTCATCTTTGCCCCCAACATGGACGATGGCGTCGCTGAGCGCGCGCTCGACAATTTGCAGCCGCTCTCCTGCGAGCACGACAGGACCTGCGAGAAGGAAGAGTGCAGCGGTGACGACCGAGATGGACCTTGTCATGAGCTTTTCCGTTGAAGGCGAATGGTTAAAAAAATTTCAATCACGTACGGGCGTGTCAGAGCGAACCGGCAAAGAGTGCGCGTCACCCGCCGGCGCGGAGCCGCGATTGTAGGGTTTCCCGAGGATCATATAGGTCGCACCGAGCGTGAGTATGCCGATGGACGTCACGACGACACCGTAGTTGCTGAACCACGGATCATTCGGACTGCGTGGCCACGACATGTTGACGATGGCGGCGATTCCATACGCTAGGGCGGCGATGTTCACCGGCCAGCCCCAGACACCGAGCGTAAAAGCCCCCGCAGGGCGCCAGCCGCGGTACCTTGCGACGAGCGCCGCGACCACGATCATCTGGAAGGCTATATAGATGCCGACCGCCGCAAAGCTGATGATCGTCGCAACTGCATCCTGCAGCCAGGGCGCGGATAACGCGATCAACGCCGGGATGGCGCCCGCCACGAGCAGCGACTTCGCCGGAATGTGCCGACCGGGGGAGAGCTCGCGCAGGTGGCGACTGCCGATGATCATCTCGTCGCGTGCATACGCGAACAGGAGCCGGCTGGCTGCCGCCTGCAGACTGATGAGAGCCGATATGAACGACACCGACACTACGGCGATGACGAGTCTCAAGCCCGTATCTCCCATGGCGCTCCTCAGCACCGTCACGACCGGATCTTTGTCCTTGCCGGACATCACGGCATTGACATCGGGAACGGCCAGTACGAATCCGAGACATACCCACAACGCAGCGACGCCGCCTACGTAGATGGTCAGCCGCATCGATCTCGGGATGGTTCGCGTCGCATCCGGGGTTTCCTCGGCAACATCGCCACAGGCTTCAAATCCGTAGTAGCACCACATGGCTCCGAGCGCCGATGCGAGAAAGGCGGGTAAGTAGGCACCGTTCAAGTGCAGAGCCGTCGTGTCGAGAAGTGCGCCGAACGGCTGGTGCCGCGCGAAGATCAATAGATAGCTTCCGACCACGAGGGCGCCGACCAGCTCGCAGATGAAGCCGAACATTGCGACCCGTGCCAGGAGGCGCGTGCCACTCAGGTTCACGAACGTAGTGATGGCGATGAGAACGAGGGCAATCGTCGTCGAAACGAAGGCCGTCGGCTGCAGGCCGACAAGTTGGGCGATGAACGGCGCCGCGCCCGTTGCGATCGCCGCAAGCGTGACAAAGAGGGCCCAGCCGTAGATCCATCCGGCCATCCACGCCCAGCGCTTGCCGAAGAGCCGCCGAGCCCAGGGATAGATGCCGCCGGAGATGGGAAACTGCGACACGACCTCACCGAAGATGAGACATACCAAAAGCTGCCCCATGCCGACAAAGAGGTAGGTCCACCACATCGGCGGGCCGCCGGCGGCGAAGGTCGTGGCAAAAATTGTGTAGACGCCGACTACGGGCGACAGATAGGTGAAGCCGAGAGCAAAGTTTTCCCAGATCGACATGCTGCGATCGAAATGCGAGACATAGCCGAGCGAGCGCAGCTGCGTCGCATCTTGATCGCCGGAACCGGTCACAGTGTCAGTCATCTCCCCCTCACGACTTCTGCAAGATACCGGAATAGCCGCGCCGCAAGCTTGTGCCGTTGGCGCTGATGGCACGTTTTAGTTGCGGACGATCATGACGCTGCGGGTGCGTGCTTGCTGTTCTGAGGTTCCCCGGGTGCCGGGTAATTTTATTCCCTTGGATGCGATAAGGGCACCGCCGTACAATGGCGAGGTTGCCGATAACGCATTCCCAGAGGAAACGTGCCCAGCACGATCAGCCGGCGCGATTTCCTGAACGGCACCGCCCTTGTGATTGCCGGCGGCCTGACGCCGCTTGCGCAGCTGCGCGCCGAGCCCGGCCGCTACTACCCGCCGGCGCTGACCGGCCTGCGCGGCAGCCATCCCGGTTCGTTCGAGGTTGCCCATCGGGTCGGTCGCGAGGGCAAGTCATTCGACATCTCCGGCCTTGCGGTCGAGGAGAGCTTCGATCTCGTCGTGGTCGGCGGCGGCATCAGCGGGTTGGCGGCGGCGTGGTTCTATCGCGAGGCCTGGGGCCCCGGCGCGCGCATCCTCATTCTCGACAACCATGATGATTTCGGCGGACACGCCAAGCGCAACGAATTTCAGGTCGGGGAGCGGTTGCTGATCGGCTATGGCGGATCCGAGTCGCTGCAATCACCTAAGGCGCTCTTTAGCAAGACGGTCAACCGGCTGCTTCGGGAGCTCGGCGTCGACTTAAGACGCTGGGATACCGCCTACGACCGCAGACTCTATGCGTCGCTCGGCCTCACCGATGGCGTGTATTTCGATCGCGATACGTTCGGCGTCGATAGGCTCATCGCCGGTAGTCCGAAGATGGATCCCGATTCGCTGCGCGGCGATGCCAAAGCGCCCGAGATCGAGGCGGTCATTGGGAAGTTTCCGCTGTCAGACGATGCCAAGGCGCGGCTTATAGCCTTCTTCAAGCATCCCAAGGACTATCTCGCCGGCAAGTCCAAGGCGGAGAAAATTGCCTATCTCAAGAAGGTCAGCTATCGCGATTACCTGCGCAAGGATGCCGGGCTCGGCGAGGAGGCAGTGAAGTATTTCGATGGCGCAACCCGGGACTTTCTTGCCATGGGTGCTGACATCGTGCCGGCGCTTGAAGCGCTCGGTAGCGGGTTTCCCGGCTTTGAGCGCGCCGGACTCAAGGACGAGGAGGAGGCGGGCCTCCATGAGCCCTACATCTATCACTTTCCCGACGGCAACGCGTCGCTGGCGCGGCTCCTCACCCGGAATTTAATCCCCTCGGTGGCGCCGGGTCATACGATGGACGACGTGGTGCTCGCCGACTTCGACTACGCCAAGCTCGATGTCGACGGCGCGCGCATTCGCGTGCGCCTGAACAGCACCGCGGTGGCCGTCGCCAACTCCCGCACCAAAGGCGGACCGGTCGACGTGGGCTACGTCCGCGCCGAGGCGCTGCATCGCATCCAGGCGAAGTACTGCGTGCTTGCCTGCTACAACATGATGATTCCGCACATCATGCCGGAGTTGCCCGCAACGCAAAAGCAGGCGCTCGCCCTCGGCGTCAAGGCGCCGCTCGTCTACGCGAAGGTTGCCGTTCGCAACTGGCATGCCTTCGTCAAGCTGGGTGTCGATAGCATCTACAGCCCCAATGGCTACTTCTCGAATACCAAGCTCGATTTCCCGGTGTCACTCGGCGGCTACCGCAACTCGCGCAACCCGAACGAGCCGATGGTGCTGCATATGACGCGCATCCCGCTGACGCCGAACCAGGGCCTCACGAACGTCGAGCAGTTTCGGCTCGGGAGGCAGCAGCTCCTTAGTACGCCGTTCGAAGAGTTCGAGAAACGCATCACCGATCAGCTCGATCGCATGCTGGGTGCGGGGGGCTTCCAGTCAGCACGCGACATCGCGGCGATCACCGTCAACCGCTGGCCGCACGGTTATGCATACGATCGCAACTCGCTCTTTGATCCGGACACTCCGGGAGCGCCGCCCTACGTCATCGGCCGCCAGCGCTGCGGTAACGTCACCATCGCAAATTCCGATGCGGCATGGAACGCCTACGCCCACGAGGCCATCGATCAGGCATGGCGCGCGGTGGGAGAACTCAAGGCGGTTTGAACCGGGTCAGATGCGTCACGCCTGCGCGTTGCACAGGGCCGCATCAGCCGCGCATGGATTTGCCGCCTAATCCTTTGGTTTGATGAGCGCCTATTGGTGCCAGGTGAATGTCAAACCATAGGTGCGCGGGCGAAACGTGAAATCGCGCACCAGGCGGCTGTTGCCGGTTCCCGGGTCGATGGAAAAGTTGTAATTCGTCACGACGTGAGTGTCCAGAAGGTTGTCGATG
>Ga0209006_10001187_pt1 | contig 23657 bp, 25 predicted proteins | sample JacPin_JW_Ref_O2_FD_188567 | JGI IMG/M metagenome (GOLD analysis project Ga0209006, IMG submission 188567) | Forest soil microbial communities from Algoma, Ontario, Canada - Jack Pine, Ontario site 1_JW_Ref_O2 (SPAdes) (version 2) | ecosystem: Environmental > Terrestrial > Soil > Boreal... | reverse complement strand
CTTATAAACCAATGTTATGAGGGCGGCGAGCACAATCGCCCACGTTATGCCGCCGGCCGCCGGACACAAGACCACGATCGACCCGGGCCTCGCCGCCAGGGTTGCGGCCAGTCTGGCGCTGCTGCGCCAGGCGGCGCGCGCCTACGGCCGACTGGTCTATGCCAGCAGCCTGGGCGCCGAGGCGATGGTGCTCATCGACCTGATCTGGACTCACGTGCCCGAGATCGACATCGTCAGCATCGACACCGGCCGCCTGCCGGAGGAGACCCTGACGTTGCTCGAGCGCCTTGAGCGCCGCTATCAGCGTCGCGTCAGGCTCTACTACCCGGATGCGCAGGCGGTGCAGACATACGTGCGCGAGCACGGAGTCAACGGCTTTTACAACAGTCTCGGCGAGCGCCTGAGCTGCTGCCATATTCGAAAGGTCGAGCCGTTCCGCCGGGCTGTGGCCGGCTACGCCGCCTGGGTGACCGGTGTGCGGCGCGAACAGTCACCGCAACGCGCCCAGGAGCAGCCGATCGCCCGCGACGAGCAGACCGGACTGCAGAAGATCAGCCCGCTGCTAGATTGGAGCGGGCAGGACGTCTGGGCCTATATCGGCGCCCAGCGGCTCGACTACAGCCCGCTGCATGACCGCGGCTATTCGAGTATCGGCTGCGCACCCTGTACACGGGCGGTCGAGTCCGGCGCCGAACCTCGGGCTGGCCGCTGGTGGTGGGAAGATCCCGACTCGCGCGAGTGCGGTCTGCATCCGCGGCGGCGGCTGGCCGGCGCTATGGAGCGGCTTGGCGAGCTCGCAGGCTAGATCGATCCGGTAGCGCCGCCGGCGCGGGCTGACGGCGGCCGTCAAGGTCAATCGTCGCCCGATCCGCTAAAGTCCACCCATGGATTATCTGCCGGTATTCCTCAATCTGCGCGATCAGCTGACGCTGGTGGTCGGCGGCGGCGCGGTGGCGGCCCGCAAGGTCGAGCTGCTGCTGAAGGCGCACGCGCGCGTGCGCGTGGTGGCGCCGCGGCTGCACACCGAGCTGGCACTGTATCGCGACGCCGGCCGGATCGAACACCTGGGCTGTCCGTTCGAGCCGCTGCATTTCGACGGCGCGATATTCGCGATCGCGGCTACCGATAGCAGCGAGGTCAATCAGGCGGTGGCTGCGTCCGGCGCAGCGCGCGGCATCTTCGTCAATGTGGTGGACGATGGCGCCGCCTCGTCCGCGCTGATGCCGGCCATCGTCAATCGCTCGCCGCTGGTGGTGGCCATAGGCTCGTCCGGACATTCCCCGACGCTCTCGCGGCGGGTGCGCGCGCAGATCGAGGCGCTGCTGCCGGAGCGGATCGGCGAGCTGGCGCGGCTGGCAGGAGCGGCGCGCGAGCGCGTGCAGCGGGCGCTGCCGGATATCGAGCGGCGGCGGCGCTTCTGGGACGACCTGTTTGCCGGCAGCATCGCCAGCAAGGTATTCGCCGGCAGCATGCGTGAGGCCGAGGCGCTGCTGGATGCCGAGCTGCGCGCCGCCGCCGACGGATCGCAGCGACTGCGCGGCGAGGTGTATCTGATCGGAGCCGGCCCCGGTGACCCGGATCTGCTGACGTTGCGCGCCCTGCAGCTGCTGCAACAGAGCGACGTAGTGCTCTACGATCGGCTGGTGAGCGCCGCCGTGCTCGAGCGCGTACGGCGCGACGCCGAGCGCATATATGTCGGCAAGGAATCCGGCCGCCACCGCGTCACGCAGCAGCGCATTCATGCATTGCTGCTCGACTATGCGGGCCGCGGATTGCGCGTCGCGCGCCTCAAGGGCGGCGATCCATTCATCTTCGGCCGTGGCGGGGAGGAGCTCGAGCTGTTGCAGCGCGCCGGCATCCCCGTCATCGTGGTGCCAGGTATCACTGCGGCCCTGGGGGCGGCTGCCGCGGCGGCGTTGCCGCTGACGCAGCGCGGCCTGGCGCCATCGGTGACATTCGTCACGGCGACCGGCGAGGGCGCGGAAGGCCTTGACTGGCGCTCGCTTGCGGCGCCGCTGCAAACGGTCGTTTTCTACATGGGTGTGGCGCAACTGCCGAGAATAGTCGGACTGCTGCGAGCGCATGGCGCCCCGGCGGAGCGTCCGGCTGCGATTGTCGAGCGCGCTACACTGCCCGGGCAGCGTGTGATCGCCGGCTGCCTCGGCGACATCGGCGCCCTGGCGCAGCAGGCGCAGGTGGCGGCGCCGGCGCTGCTGATCGTCGGCGAAGTGGCTGGCTGCGCGGCGCGCAGCGCCAATCCGATCCAGGCATTGCTCGCACCAGGAACTGCCAGCGCATGAATATCGTCAGGGGCTTCGTCGATGCGGTGGGGCATACGCCGCTGATCCGGTTGCGGCGCGCCAGCGAGGAGAGCGGCTGCGAGATTCTCGGCAAGGCCGAATTCATGAATCCGGGCGGCTCGGTCAAGGATCGTGCGGCGCGTGCCATCGTGCTCGACGCCGAGCAGCGCGGGCTGCTGGTACCTGGCGGCACCGTGGTCGAGGGTACCGCCGGCAATACCGGCATCGGGCTTGCGCACGTCTGCCAGGCGCGCGGTTATCGCTGCGTGATCGTCATGCCGGATAACCAGTCGCCGGAAAAGTATGCGTTGATCGAGGCACTCGGGGCTGAAGTTCGCCGCGTCAAGGCGGTGCCCTACAGCGACCCCAACCATTATCAGAAGACCGCCGGGCGGCTGGCGCAGGAACTGCCGAACGCCATCTGGAGCAACCAGTTCGATAACACCGCCAACCGCCGCGCCCATCTGCAGACCACCGGGCCGGAGATCTGGCAGCAGACCGATGGCCGCATCGACGCCTTCGTCGCCGCGAGCGGCACCGGCGGCACGCTGGCAGGCGTATCCGAGTACCTCAAATCGCGCAGCGCCAGCGTTCGTACCGTGCTGGCCGATCCGCCCGGTAGCGCACTGTATGAATTCATCCGCCATGGCGTGCTGAAAGCCAGCGGCAGCGGATCGATCACCGAGGGCATCGGCATCGGGCGCATCACCGCCAACATGCAGGATGCGCCGATCGACGATGCGGTGCATATCGAAGACGCCGAGACGGTGCGTTACGTCTACCGGTTGCTGCGCGAGGAGGGCCTGTTTGTCGGCAGCACCAGCGGTATCAATGTCGCGGCCGCGGTGCGCGTCGCGCGCGAACTCGGCCCCGGTCATACCGTGGTGACGGTGCTGTGCGACAGCGGCGCGAAGTACCTGTCGCGGCTGTTCAATCGCGACTGGCTGGCGCAGAAGGGCTTGCTCGAGGCGGCCGGCCTCGCGGCGGCGAACCCATGAGCCGGCCGATTAGCGCGCTGCTGTTGCTGAGCCTGCTGGCTGCCGCGCCCGCGCATGCCGAGTGGGTATCGCGCACCGTCGACGGCATCATGGGCACGCGCATCTTTGTCGAGCTTTGGTCCGACGATCGGGCCAAGGGCGAGGCTGCGATCGATGCCGTGATGGACGAAATGCGCCACATCGATGAGACCATGAGCACCTATAAGCCGACCAGTGAGGTGTCGCGGGTCAATGCGCTCGCGGCCAAGCAGGCGGTGCCTATCAGCCCGGAACTGTTCAAGCTGCTCGGCACGGCGCTCGAGTACTCGCGCATCACCGAAGGGGCGTTCGACATCACCTATGCCAGCGTCGGCTACATGTACGACTTTCGCGAACGCAAGCGGCCCAGCGAAGAGCAGATCCAGGCGGCGCTGCCGGCGATCAGCTACCGCCACGTGCTGCTCGATCCCAAGACGCACTCGGTGCGCTTCTCGCAGCCCGGCGTGCGGATCGATCTGGGCGGTATCGCCAAGGGCTATTCGGTCGATTGTGGAATCGAGATTCTGCAGGCACGCGGCTATAAGCACGCGCTGGTCAACGCCGGCGGCGACAGCCGCGTGATCGGCGATCGCTTCGGCCGGCCGTGGGTGGTGGGCATCCGCCATCCGGACCACCCCGACCAGGTCATCACGCGAATACCGCTGGTGGACGCCGCGTTCTCGACCTCCGGCGACTACGAGCGCTACTTCGACGAGGACGGCGTGCGCTATCACCACATCATCGATCCGCACACCGGTCATTCGGCCAGCAAGGTGCGCAGCGCCACCGTCATTGCCCCGACCGCGACCCGCACCGACGGGCTGTCCAAGACGGCGTTCGTACTCGGCCCAGACGAGGCAATGAGAATCTACAATCAGCTCGATGACGTGGATGCGGTGCTGGTGACGCCCGACGGACGGATTCTGTATTCCAAGGGCCTGCAGCCGGGCAGCGCGCCGCCGGTGCCGCCGGTGCCGCCGACGGCACCGGCCGAACCGACCGCACACTGACGGCGCTAAAAGTGCCGGTAGAATCCGATCGTCAGGCCGCGCGGCAGAATCTGCACCGTTACCGGCGTCTCGCGGTGGGCGGCCCAGTAGCCTGCCGCCGTTCCGAGCGCCCAGCCGGCAATTACATCGCTCTGCCAATGGTCCTGGTTCTTCAGCCGCGCGAGCGCGTCGTACACCGGCAGCGCTTCCAGCACCCAGATCCACGGCGCGCTGTGAGCGTAGTGCAGGATGATCGGCGTCACGAAGCTCGCCTGCAGCGTCACCTGGCCGCTGGGAAAGCTGTCACAGCAACTGCCCTGGAACCATTTGTCCGGATTGCCGCCCTGGTTCGGCCGCTCGCGGCTGAATCCATATTTGAGCACTTCGGCGCTGATGCCGGATACTAACGAGGCGTCGATCGATTGCCAGAGCGTGCGGCCGAAGCCGTCCTCATCGTCGCCGAGCCAGAACGCACCGCCGGCTTCGAAGATCATGACGCCGTAGACCAGGCCCTGCTCGTAGTGCGCGGACCAGATGCCATGATTGTCGTAGCTCCATTCATGATCGATGCCCAGCGGGCCGCCGCCCGCCAGCGCCAGCTTCGGGCCAAGCCCGAGCAGTGCAACCGCCACGATGGCCCGGGCGTAGAGCTTTGCAGACAGAATTACTTTGTATGGGAAAGCCGTCACAAAACCCAATATAGCCGCTTCGCCGCGCCGGCGCAGCCGGGCTTCGCCGCCGGCCCACTTGGCGCCCTTCGGTGCCGGACAAGCCGATGAGTATGCGCATCATCAGCTGTGATCGTTCGCAGTCCGGCGCCATCCTGGCGATATTGAACGAGGCGATCGAAAACTCGACCGCGGTGTACGACTACCGCGCGCGCACGCCGGCCATGATGGCTGCCTGGTTCGACGCCAAGGAACGAGGCGCTTATCCCGTCGTCGGTGTGGTCGACGCCGCCGATCAATTGCTCGGCTTCGGCTCCTACGGAGCGTTTCGGGCATGGCCGGCTTATAAGTACACGGTCGAGCACTCGGTGTATGTCGAGCGATCGCATCGCGGCCAGGGCGTCGGCAAGCTGCTGCTCGCTGAACTGATCGCTGCGGCGACGCTGCAGGACCTGCATATGCTGATCGGCGGCATCGATGCGCATAACGCCGCCAGTATCGCGCTGCACCGGCGACTCGGCTTTGAACAGTGCGCACAGATCCGGCAGGCCGGCTTCAAGTTCAACCGCTGGCTGGATCTGCAGTTCTATCAGCTGCTGCTCAAGACTCCCGCGCATCCGGTCGACGGTTAGCCCGCGCGATACCACGCCAGCCGGGCGCCGACCGCGATCAGCGCTGCGCCGCCGATGCGCTCGACCGCGCCCGAGACCTGCGCTCCGGCCATGCTGCGGGCGCGGGCTGCGACTGCGGCGTACAGGCTCAGCACCGTGAATTCGATCGCCGCCGAGCTGATTCCGAGCACCAGGATCTGCCACGGCACGCTGGCCGCCGGGTTGATGAATTGCGGCAGCAGCGCGATGAAAAACACCAGCGCCTTCGGATTTGCCGCCTGCACGATGAATGCGCGGCCGAACAGCCGTCCGGGGCTGCCGCTCAGGCGCTGCGGGCTGCTGCCGTGCCCGGCGGCGCTGCGCTCGGCGGCGCTGCGCTCGGCGGCGCGTGATACCAGCATGCGCAGCCCGAGCCATACCAGGTAGGCGGCGCCGGCCCATTTCAATGCGCGAAACAGCGTGTGCGAGGTCACGATGACCGCCGCGATGCCGCTGGCCGACAACGCGAAGTAGAAGGTATTGCCGGCCAGTATGCCTGCCGCGGCTACGGTGGCGGAGGCAAATCCGCGCCGCAGCGCGGTGGCCAGCACGAACAGAACGGCTGGTCCGGGCATCAGGCACAGCACTGTTTCCGTGGCACAGAACCAAAGCCAGGTTTGTAATGTCATAGCCGGATGATGCAAGTTATGCTGCCCCTCTGACCACTGCGATCTTGAGGCACCTATGCGACGCTATCTGCTGCCGGGCCTGCTGCTGTTTGCAATCGTTCCCGCGGCGCACTGCGCTGCCGCCTGGGTGGCAGGCAGCAATTACTTTCTGATCCGGCCGGCGCAGCCCACCACCGTTGCGCCCGGCAAGATCGAGGTCACCGAAATCTTCTCCTACGCCTGTCCGGCCTGCAACCGCTTCTACCCGGTGGTCGATCGGCTGCGCGCCGCGCTGCCTGCCAACGCCGAACTGGTGTACGTGCCGGCAGGATTTCGGCCGGATGAGGACTGGCCGATGTTCCAGCGCGCCTATTACACCGCGCAGGCGCTCGACATCGATCAGCGCACCCACGATGCAATGTTCGATGCGGTGTGGAAAACGGGTGAACTGGCGGTGGTCGATGCGCGTGCCCAGAGGATCAAAGTGCCGCCTCCGGGCATCCAGGATGCGGCGCGCTTTTATGCGCGGGTCGCCGGTATTAAGGCGGAGACATTCCTCATGACCGCAGGCTCCTTCGGCGTCGATGTCAAGATCCGGCAGGCGGAGCAGTTCATCCGGGCGGCGCAGATCGATGAAACACCAACCATCGTGGTGAACGGCAAGTACCGCATTACCCTGGCATCCGCCGGCGGCGACGATCAGCTGATCGAACTGGTGAAGTACCTGGTGGCGCAGGAGAGCGCGAGCCGGCCGCCGCCGCCGAAACCGCACTGAGGGAAGCGGTGTGATGCGGCTGACTAGCCGGTATTCCTGGCCTTGAAGGTCCGCAGCTCGGTGTTGAACCTGTCGGCCAGCTTCTGCAGCTTGTCGACCGCGGCTTCGGTACGCCGGCTGTATTCATCGCTGAGCCTGGCCGCGTCCACACCGACGACCGCTTTCGTATGTTGTTCCTGCTCCATACACGTCGAATAAGCCGCCACCGCCATGTCGTAGGCCTTGACGGCTTTCTGCGCGGCGATCATCTCATCGCGCGTCGCCTCGGAGCCGTTGGGGATCTGCACGGCAGCTTCCGGCGCCGCACAGTCGGCGAAGGCCGGAGCGACGCTCAGCGCCGCCAGCAGAGCAAGCGTTCTAGCGAGCTTCATGGTGGGCGGTTCCTCTCAAGGTCAGCTGACCGCTATCAAACTCTTAACGGTATGGCCGGCGGGAACTGAAGGGCTATGATCGCCTGATGCGACATAACGACATCCTGGATGAGGCAGCTATGACACAGCTCACGAGTTTGCCGCTGTCGCGCCGCGAAGCCGTGGCGCTGACGCTCAGCGCCGCCATCGGCGCCGCATGGCCCTCGCGGCCGGCTGCAGCGGCGCAGGCGCCGTTGATCACCAAGGCGATTCCTGCCACCGGGCAGCGTCTGCCGGTGATTGGCGTCGGCACCAACTCCTTTACCGAGTCGAAGCGCGAAGAGCTGCGCGCGGTACTCAAACGGCTGGTGGAACTGGGAGGCTCAGTGGTCGATACCGCCCCGGTGTACGGCGACAGCGAGCTGGTCATCGGCGAGCTGCTCGCCGAATTGAATATTCGTGACCGGATCTTTCTCGCCAGCAAGCTGACGGCCGGTCCGATGAACGCGCCGCCGCCGAACATCGATCCCGGGAGCTATGGCCAGCAAAGCCTGGATCGATCGCTTGAACGGCTGAAGACCGATCACCTGGACCTGCTGCAGGTTCACAACCTGCAAGGCGTCGAGCAGCTCTGGCCGCAGCTTCGCGCCTGGAAGAAGAGCGGCAAAATACGCTATATCGGCATCACCACCGCGATGCCGGGCCAGCATGCGGAGATGATCGGCCTGATGCGCAAGTACCCCGTGGACTTCGTGCAGGTGGACTATTCGATTGCCAACCGCGACGCGGCGATGAGCGTGTTCCCGGTCGCCCTCGAGCGCAGGATTGCGGTGATCGCGAACGTACCGTTCGGTGGCCGCGCCGGCGCAAATCTGATGATGAGCCAGGAGCGTGCGCTACCGCCGTTCGCGGCCGAGTGGGGTGCCACCGACTGGCCGCAGCTGCTGTTGAAGTACGTCGTTTCGCAGCCGGCGGTCACCTGCACGATTGCCGGCAGCACCAAGGTCGAGCATCTGGAAGACAATCAGGCAGCGGGCCGCGGCGCGTTGCCCGATGCGGCCGCGCGCCGCCGGCTGGAGCAGTACTGGGACCAGGCAGCCTAGCGGCGAGCCGCCAGATAGCGGCGCCAGCTGCCATGTCCGGTGATGTCCTTCGCACCGCTGACAGCATGGGCCTCACACACAAATCCGCTGACCTGGCGGCCATCGGCCAGGGTTAACTTGCCGATCGCGAGCGGCGCCGGCACGGCGGCGACAAAGCTGCCGAAGGCCGCCGCGGGTACCGACCAGACTTCGACCTCGATGGCTGCGCCCTGCGCATCGACGCGGACCAGTCCCGGCCGATCGGGTGGGCCGCCCGGCAGCGCATAGAGCCGGTAGTGCGGGGCGGTGACAGTGCATTCGAGCAGCGCCGCGCCGCGCTCGAGCAGCTGATGATTCAGCGGCAGCCCTCGAAGGTGCGCGCCGCACACTGCCAGCGGAATGCCATCCAGGTATGCGGCCCAGTCGAAGGGCGGCGGTGCACCGAGCGGCAGCGGCATCGCGCCCAGACGCGCATCGCTGCAACGCTGCACTCGCGCCGCCAAGCGCAGCAGCTCGAAGTCGCTCCACGCCGGAGCGGCGAGCGTCACGCCAAAGGGCAGACCCGCGCCGGTGAAACCGGCAGGCACGGCGACCGCTGCCAGGTCGAGCAGGTTCATGAAATTTGTATAGCGACCCAGCTGCGTGTTCAGACGCACCGGATCGGCTTCGACCTCTGCGATACGATAGATGGTGCCGGCGGTAGGCGTGAGCAGCACATCGATCTGCGACCACACCGCTTCGGTGGCGCGGCGTAGCTCCTGCAGCCGGTACTGGCCGCGAAACGCATCGGCAGCACTGGGAAGGGCGCCGCCCTCGATGATCTGACGCGTGACCGGAAGCACAGCATTCGGATCGCGGCGCAGCAGTGATTCGATTACGACATAGCGCTCGGCCACCCAGGGCCCCTGGTAGAGCAGCTGCGCGGTCTGCAGAAACGGATCAAAGTCGATCAGCACACGCTCACCGCCGAGCTGTTCGAGCCGCAGCGCCGCGGCATCGAACAGGCGCTGGTAGTCGTCGTTGCCGAAGAACTGCAGTTGATTGGACTGTGGCATGCCGAAGCGGAATGGCCCGTTCGCAAAAGCGGCGAGCCGGGCCGGATGACCGGGCCGGCGCGAATAGGGATCGGCGGCATCGAAACCCTCCGCCACGCGGCACACCAGTGCCGCGTCCTCGGCGTTGAGTGTCAGCAGCGAGACGGTGTCGAGCGTGCGGCAGGCGGGCACCACGCCGCGCGAACTGAGCCGCCCGCAGGTCGGCTTCAGTCCGATGAGGTTGTTGAAGGCGGCAGGAACGCGGCCGGAGCCGGCCGTATCGGAGCCAAGTGCGAAGCTCGCCATGCCGGTGGCGACCGTCACCGCGGAACCGGAACTCGAGCCGCCGCTGATGTAGGCCGGATCGAAGCTGTTGCGGCAGATGCCATAGGGCGAGCGGGTGCCTACCAGACCGGTGGCGAATTGATCCAGGTTGGTCTTGCCGATCGGGATCGCGCCCGCGTCGATCAGGCGCGTGACGACGTAAGCCGACTCGGCCGGCGTGTAGGCGAATGCAGGGCAGGCGACGGTCGTCGGCACGTTCGCCAGATCGATGTTGTCCTTGATCGCAAATGGAATGCCATACAGCGGGAGCGATGCCGGATCCTGGCCGGCCAGCCGCCGCGCGCATTCGAGCGAGTGCTGCGGCAGCCGCGTGATCCAGATACCGGGCTCGGCCGCGGCGATACGCGTGAACAGCTCTTCGACCAACGCGAGTGGGGTGGTGCGCCGCTCGCGGTAGGCGGTGCTCAGGTCCGAGATGCTGAGGCTGCGCGCGCGGTGTGCAACGGGGACGTTCATGCAGTGGGGCCTTTAGGTTCGCAGGATCAGTAAAGTCTCGCCGGCAGCCACCGGCTGGCCGCGTTGACAACACAGCTCAACCACCGTGCCGGGCTGTTCGGCCTGAACGGCAATCTCCATCTTCATCGCTTCGATCACGATCAGGGGCGCACCGGCCTCGGCGTGTGCGCCCACCTGGGTGTTGAGCCGCCAGACGCTGCCGCTGACCGGCGAGCTGATGGCGATACAACCCGCCGGCACAAGGCTGATTTTCCCGGCCGCAGCCGCGGCGCCGTCCAGCGCCGGTTCGGCGACGCCGTCCTCATCGCCGTCGGCGCGCCAACGCTCGCGCTCGGCATCGAACGCGGCCTGCTGGCGGGACTTGAATGCGGCAATCGATGCGGCATTTGCCGCCAGAAACTGCCGGTAGTCGCGCAACCGCAGCGTGTTCGGTTCGATGCGCAGGCCGGCCTTGCCGTAGGGAAAGTCGGCGCGCAGCTGCTGCAGCTCCTCGGCCGACACCTGATAGAAGCGCAGCTGATCGAAGAAGCGCAGCAGCCAGCGCTTGCCGTCGCGAAACTCGGGGGTCTGGCGGTAGCGGTTCCACATCTGCACCGTGCGGCCGATAAACTGATAACCCCCGGGCCCTTCCATGCCATACACGCACAGGTAGGCGCCGCCGATGCCGACGGCATTTTCAGGTGTCCAGGTGCGGGCCGGATTGTACTTGGTCGTGACCAGCCGGTGGCGCGGATCGAGCGGCGTGGCGACCGGTGCGCCGAGGTAGACATCGCCCAGGCCCATCACCAGGTAGCTGGCCTCGAACACGATGCGCCGCACATCCTCGATCGTATCGAGACCGTTGATGCGGCGAATGAACTCAATGTTGCTCGGGCACCAGGGAGCATCGGCGCGTACCGATTGCATGTAGCGCTCAATCGCGAGCAGCGTGGCCGGATCTTCCCACGACAGCGGCAGATGTACGATGCGGCTGGCGACCTCGATGTCATCGATCGGCGCCAGCGCCGCCTCTACCTCGAGCAGCGACTGCATGATGCGGCCGCGTGGGGTGTGGCGGGAATCGAAGTGCACCTGCAGCGAGCGCACTCCGGGCGTCAGATCGATGACGCCGGGAGGCGGATCGGCCTGCAGTGCGTCGAGCAGTGCTTGCACCCGGAAGCGCAGCGCCAGATCGAGCACCGGCTCGCCGTATTCGATCAACACGGCGTCTTCGCCCGACTGCCGATAACACACTGCCGGCCGCGTGGCGCTTGCGCCACGTCGCTCGAGGATAGCCTGGCGTGCGTCGATGTGACGTGCGGCGGGCGGCGCCGGCGCTGCGATCGGCGCCAGCGAGCGTATCGATTCATCCTGCGCCAGCAATGCAGCGCGGGCCTGTTCGGCGCTCAGCGGGTGGAAGCGAATCCGATCACCGGGCCGCAACTGTCCGATCTTCCACAGGTCGACCAGCGCGATCGTTGCCGGGCAGACGAAACCGCCGAGGCTCGGGCCATCCGGACCGAGAATGACCGGCATGTCGCCGGTGAAATCGATGGCGCCGATCGCGTAAGCATTGTCGTGGATGTTCGATGGATGCAGACCGGCCTCGCCGCCATCATGCCGCGCCCATTGCGGCTTGGGGCCGATCAGGCGCACGCCGGTGCGGCTCGAGTTGTAGTGCACTTCCCACGGCTGGTCGAACAACGTATCGATGTCGGCGCTGGTAAAAAAATCCGGTGCGCCATGCGGGCCGTACAGCACCGCGATCTGCCAATCCGGACCATACGCCGGCCGCAGCGCCTGCGGCACGGCTGCGAGTGCGATCTTTGCCGTCTCGGCGCTCGCAGCCGGAACGTCGGCGCCGATACGCAGCACATCGCCGCTGCGCAGCGCGCGGCCGGCATGACCACCGAACTGGCCGAGCGTGAAGGTCGCGCGGCTGCCCATGTAGCACGGTACGTCGAAGCCGCCGCGCAGCGCCAGGTAGCTGCGCTGACCCGCGCCGGCATCAATGGCACCGAGCTTGAGTACGCTGCCGGCGCGTACCGTGATGACGCGCCAGAACTCGATCGCATCGCCGTCGAGCTCGGCGCGCATCCTCGCGCCGGTCAGGACGATGAGCGCATCGCAGCCGAATTTCAGGGTCGGCCCGGTGACCGTCAGCTCCAGCGCGGCGCAGTTCTCGGCGTTGCCCAGCAGGCGATTGCCAAGTCGGAAGGCCAGCGGGTCCATCGGTCCCGAGGGCGGTACGCCGACGTTCCAGTAGTGCAGACGCCCGGGCCAATCCTGGACGGTGGTATGGGTACCGGGCTGCAGCACCTCGAGCGTGCGCGAGCTGAACTGCAGCGCATTCAGGAATTGGGTCGTATAGTCGGCGCCGCGGAACCGCGGCTGCTGCAGAACTGCGCGCAGATATTCGAGGTTGGTTTCAATTCCATAGACCGCGGTTTGCGCCAGTGCGGCGTCGAGCTGCTCGATCGCCGCCGCGCGCGACGGCGCGTGCGCGATCAGCTTGGCGAGCATCGGATCATAGAACGGCGGCACCTCGGTTCCGGCCTCGACCCAGGCATCGACGCGTACCGAGCCAGGCAGCCGCACCTCGGTGAGCAGGCCGCTGCAAGGGCGAAAGGCGCGCGCCGCATCCTCCGCATACAGCCGCCCCTGGATGGCAACTCCGACCGGCGCATGTCGATAGCTGCTCAGATCGGGCGGCTCCCCGGCCGCAAGCTGGATCATCCATGCGACCAGGTCTATGCCGGTGACCGATTCGGTCACGCCGTGCTCGACCTGCAGCCGCGTATTGACTTCAAGAAAATAAAATCCGCCGCTGCCGCTGTCATCGCCGGCGAGCCGATCGGCGTCGACGATGAACTCGACCGTACCGGCCGAACGATAGCGCACCGCCTTACCGAGCCGCACCGCGGCCGCGCACAGCTCCGAGCGCAGCCGATCCCCCAAGCCTGGCGCCGGGGTTTCCTCGATGACCTTCTGGTTGCGCCGCTGCATCGAACAATCGCGCTCGCCGAGCGCGATCACCTGACCCTCACCGTCGCCGAACAGCTGTACTTCGATATGCCGTGCGCGCGCGACATATTTCTCCAGGAATACGCCGGCGTCGCGAAAGTGACTGCCGGCGATGCGGCGCACACCGTCGAAGGCATCGCGCAGCTCAGCCTCGTCGGCGCACTTCTGCATGCCGATGCCGCCGCCACCGGCGGTGCTCTTGAGCATGACCGGATAGCCGATGTGCTGAGCTGCACGCAGCGCCTGCGGCAGATCGAGCAGCAGATCGCTGCCCGGCAGCAGCGGCAGGCCGTTGGCCGCGGCCAGCTCCCGCGCCGTGTGCTTCAGGCCAAAGTCACGCATCTGTGCGGGCGTCGGGCCAATGAAGGCAATGCCGGCGCGCTCGCAGTCTTCTGCGAACTGCGCATTCTCGCTCAGGAAGCCGTAGCCGGGATGGATCGCCTGCGCCCCGGTCGCCATCGCGGCAGCTACTATCCGGTCCGAGCGCAGATAGCTGTCGGCGGGCGCCGCAGCGCCGATCAGTACCGCCTGGTCGGCGTTGCGCACGTGCAGACTGCTGCGATCAGCCTCGGAATACACGGCCACGGCGCCGATCTGCAGCCGGCGCAAGGTGCGCTGAATGCGGCAGGCGACGGCGCCACGGTTGGCGATCAGAACCTTGTCGAACAACCCGTGCCCTCGAGCGAGCGCCGGGCCGTCCCGGCAAGGTATCAGGAGCTGCGGGTCGTCCCGCAGTCCGACGGGAAGTTCAGCCCGCCTCCCAGATCTGAATCTGTATCGGTGTTGGATTGTAGGCGTTGCAGGGATTGTTCAACTGCGGGCAATTGGAAATCAGCACGAGCACATCCATTTGCGCACGCAGTTGTACATACCGGCCGGGCGCCGATATGCCGTCTGCAAATTGCAGGCCACCTTCGGGTGTCACCGGCACGTTCATGAAGAAATTAATGTTACTCGGCAAATCGCGCTTGGTCAGCCCGTGATCGTGGCGCGCGAGAGCCAGCAGAAAGTTGTCGCGGCAACTGTGCATGTAACGCCGGTCGAGCGCGTAGCGCACGGTATTGCTTTCGGCCGAACAGGCGCCGCCCAGCGTGTCGTGCCGGCCGCAGGTGTCGTCGACGATGGTCAGCAGCGTCGCGCCGAGGTTCGAGCGCAGTGCGGTGCCGGTGGTCAGATAGATGTTGCGCTGGGCGCGGATGGTATCGACCGCGCTGTAACGCTCCTCGGTATTGTTGGCGTTGTAGAACAACGTGTCGACCGCCTGGTTGCCTTCAAGATCGACGATGCGCATGGTCTGCCCTGCGCTCACGGTCCGCATCCACGCCTCGCCGGCCGGCACGATCTGGTCATAGATCATGCGGGGAACATCATCTCGGTGTTACGAAAGCCGCGGGCGTTCTCCTCGCAGCGCAGCCGGCAAGGATCCTGCGCGGCAGCCGGCCCGGTGACAACGGCGCGCAGGCCGATCGGCCGCGGGCGGTAGCGGGTTTCAGGATCGAGCGGATGCGGGCAGGTCGCCAGCACCAGCAGCGTGTGCATCTCGAAGCGCAGCTCGACATAGTCGCCTGCGCGGCAGTGCTGTGCGTCGAAATGCAGCGCGCCGGCATCGTCCGCAGTCACGCGGCTGAAGAAATTGATGTTGGCGATCAGGTCTCGCGTTCCGAGGCCATACTTGCCCAGTTCAAGCAACACGCTGTCGCGGCCGTTGCGGAAGAACTCGTTGCGCTGCTCCTGGAAGCGGCTGGCGCCGAATTTTTCCGCGACCATCGCCGCGTCCGATAAGCCGCAGATGGTGTCGTGCCAACCGCAGCTGTCGGCAGTGATCGAACACAGGATCCGGCCCATATCCGAATAGCAGACACAGCCGGTGGTCAGAAAGGCGGTGTGCTGCGCCTTGAGCGTGTCGGCCATGTTGTAGCGCTCGGGCAGCGACTCGTAGTTGTACATCATCGTCGCGACGTTGGCGCGCGGCTCGAGCGCAGTGATGCGCAGCGTGGTGCCGCGGCGCAGGACGCCCGACCAATGTTCGCCCGGGTGCAGATTCTCGCTCCACAATTCGGCCGGCGGCGCGTGCGCCGTAGTGCCGGTCATCGAGCAACCTGGTGCAGGCGGGCGAGCGCGTGAAGCCGGGCACACGCACCACAGCGGCTCGCGTGTGGGACTGCAGGCACTATAGCGGTGCGTTCAAGGGCCGGCGGAGCGGCGCGGATACGCTGAAATCGAGGCATAGCGTTTGCAGAGACTCTCGAGCGGTAATACGGCAAGCCCATTTCGTAATAACACAATGCACGACAAATGACGATGGTGCAAAGAACCTGCCTGCTGCTGCTGGCCTGGATGTTCACGCCCGCCGCCGGCAGTGCGCAGGCGGCGCCGGCGCCGCTGCGCATCGGCTATAGCGACTGGCCCGGCTGGGTGGCCTGGCAGATCGCGATCGACAAGGGCTGGTTGCGCGACGCCGGTCTGGACGTGAAATTCGAGTGGTTCGACTATTCAGCTTCGATGGAGGCATTTGCGGCCGGCAAGATTGACGGCGACTGTCTGACCAATGGCGATGCGCTGGTCGTGGGTGCCGGCGGTGCGCGCAACGTCATGATCCTGATCACCGACTATTCAAACGGCAACGATATGATTGTTGCGCGGCCCGGAATCACGAGCCTGAAGGATCTCAAGGGCAAGAAGATAGGCATCGAGACCGGCCTGGTAGATCACCTGTTGCTGCTCGACGGGCTGAAAAAGCAGGGCATGTCGCAGGACGATGTCACACTGGTGAACTCCAAGACCAACGAGACGCCGCAGGTGCTGGCGTCGGGTCAGGTCGATGCCATCGGTGCCTGGCAACCCAACTCCGGTCTGGCGATGAAGGCGTTGCCCGGAGCGCACCCGGTCTATACCTCGGCGCAGTCCCCCGGGCTGATCTACGACGTGCTGACCGTCAACCCCGCCAGCATCGCCGGCCACCGCGCCGACTACATCAAGCTGATCAAGGTCTGGGATCGCGTGGTCAGCTATATCAACGATCCGAAGACGCAGGACGATGCAGTACAGATCATGTCGGCGCGCGTCGGCCTGACACCGCCGAAGTACCAGCTGCTGCTCGCCGGCACTCACCTGATCAGCGTCGCCGAGGCGAACAAGATTTTTGTCAAGGCCGACGGACTGGGATCGCTGTATGGCTCGACTCAGAACGCGGATAACTTCAATGTCCGCAATTCGGTGTACAAGCAAGCGCAGAAGATCGACGGCTACATCGAGCCGGCCCTGAGCGCGTCGCTGCCGTAAAAGCTCGCGCGCAACGCAATCGCCGTGGCCAGATCGAGCTTGTTGAAGGTCCTGCGTCCGCTATCGCCGCGCGCCAGGTTCGTGATCGGCATCCTGTCGTTCGTGCTGCCGGTGGGACTGTGGAGCATAGTCAGTTACGTGCCGGCGGTATGGCATCCGCAGATGATGATCACCGACCCCGGCTCGGTCGGTTACCTCGACGTCGGCGCCCACCTGGCTCGTGATGCCTTCGAGGGCGAGGTTGCGGCGGCCAAGCAGGAGGCACGCGCGGCACCCAAGGGTGTGCCGGCGAATCCGATCTACCTGCCCTCGCCGGGTGAGGTGCTCAAGGCGTTCTATACCTCCTTTACCACGCCGCCCGAAACCAAGGACGGCCAATGGCTGCACCAGAGTCTGTGGCACAGCATCCGCATCATTTTCTGGGGCTATGTCATTTCTTCGCTGATCGGGGTACCGCTCGGCATCCTGTGCGGCGCCTACGCGGCACTGGCGCGGGTGAACGAACCGTTCGTCGAGTTCTTCCGCTACCTGCCGGCGCCCGCCTTCGGCGCGCTCATGGTCGCCATTCTGGGGATCTATGACGGACCCAAGATCGCCATCATCGTCATCGGCACTTTCTTCCAGCAGGTGCTGATCATCGCCAATACCACCCGCAAACTCGATCCGGCGCTGCTCGAGGCGGCGCTGACCCTTGGCACCAGGAACCGGCAACTGCTGACGCGCGTGGTGGTGCCCGGCATTCTGCCGGACCTGTATCGCGACCAGCGCATTCTGCTCGGCTGGGCCTGGACTTACCTGATCGTGGCCGAACTGATCGGCACCACCTCGGGCATTACCTGGTTCATCACCCAGCAGGCGCGCTACCAGCACTTCCCCAATGTCTACGCCGCCATCGCCATGATCGGCATCATCGGACTGGGCACCGACATGCTGCTCGCCGTGCTGGGACGGCATATGTTCCCGTGGGACCGCTCGCTGGTGAAGTTCGCCTGAAGGCTCACTGCCGATGAATGACATCGTCATCCCGAGCCCGCTGCTACCCTCCTATCGCGAGCAGTGCGCGGCCGTGCGCACGCGCTTTGACAGCCTGAAGGCGCGCGAGATCATCCTGACGGTGTCGCACCTGCACAAGAACTTCGACAGCGAAGGCAAATCCACGGTGGCGCTGCAGGACATCAATTTCACCACCCACCGGCGCGAGTTCCTGTGCGTCGTCGGGCCCTCAGGCTGCGGCAAGTCCACCCTGGTGCGCATTCTGGCCGGCCTGGAAGAGCACAGCGCCGGCGACGTGCTGCTGCTGGGGCAGCCGGTCACCGGGCCGGGCAGCGATCGCGGCATGGTGTTTCAGGGCTATACGCTGTTTCCGTGGCTGACGGTAAAGAAGAACGTGATGTTCGGGCTGGAGGTCAACGGTCACGGCAAACTCGAATCCGATCGCGAGGCGATGCAGTGGCTGCAGCTCATCGGCCTGGAAAAATTCGCCGATGTCTATCCGCACCAGCTCTCCGGCGGCATGAAACAGCGCGTTGCCATCGTGCGCGCGCTGGCGAATCAACCGCGCATTTTGCTGATGGACGAGCCCTTCGGTGCGCTCGACGCGCAGACGCGCTGCCGCATGCAGGCCCACCTGCTGGAGATCTGGCGCAAGATCGACATCACCATTGTTTTCATTACGCATGATCTGGATGAGGCGATCTTTCTGGCCGATCGCATCCTGGTGCTGTCGGCGCATCCGGGGAAAATCCAGGAACTGATCGAGGTACCGGTGCCGCGGCCACGCAGCATTGCGCAGATCGTGACGCCGGAGTTTCTCGCCACCAAGGCGCGCCTGGAAGAGCTGATTTACAGCGCGCGGCATGATGCGGCCGAAGAAGAGGATTATCCGATCATGGCCCGCATGACCAACGTTGCCGACAATGTCGAGTAGCGGCGCGGTCTTCTGGTCGCAACGCACCTGGTCCGAGCTGCCGGCGGATCTGGCGGCGGTGCAGTACGCGGCGATCCTGCCGGTCGGCGCTACCGAGCAACATGGCCCGCACCTGGGCTGCGGCGTCGATGCAGTGCTGGCCGACAAGCTGTGCGCGGCGGTCGCCGAGCGCACGCGCGTGCCGATGCTGCCAACGCTGCCGTACGGCTGCTCGCTCGGTCATAGCCGGCGCTGGCCCGGCACCATTGGTGTGCTGCCCACCACGTTGATCGATCTGGTTACGCAGATCGGCGACTGGGCCTACCACAGCGGTGTGCGGCGGCTGTTCATGGTCAACACGCATGTGACCAACGCCGCGCCGCTGCGCTGCTCGCTCGAGATGCTGCGTGCACGGCACGACGACCTGATGGTGGCGCTGTTCAATTCGGCCAGCCTGAGTGAGCGCGTGCGCGCGTTCAATGTCGCCGACGGGGAGGATTGGCACGCCAACAACGCCGAGACTTCGCTGATGCTGGCGGTGGCGCCGGAACTGGTGCGTCCGTCGCTGGTGCGGGACGCCGATGACCCCGACCGCACCAGCGGTCTGGTGTTCTCGCACCCGGTCAATCGCACCAGCACCAATGGAGTCACCGGCACGCCGAGCATCGCCAGCGCCGCGCAGGGCCGGCGCGCCTTCGAGTGGATGGTCGAGGACCTGAGCGCATTGATCGGGCGCGGACTACTCGAATCGCCGCCGCTGGATCAATCCTATTTCTCGCCGGTTGTTCCGCCGGTTGTTCCCTGAGGACAGCAGCGTTACCCCATGTACAGCGCCGATAAAGTCAGAGACACGCAGCAGCGGCTGGCCGCGCTTGGCGTGAAGTACTGCGTCGGCGCCTACGTGGACATCCATGGCGTACCCAAGGCCAAGGTCGTGCCGTTGTCGCATCTGACGCAGATGGCGGCCGGGTCGGAGCGCTATACCGGCTACGCGCTCGACGGCCTCGGACAGGCGCCGCACGATGACGAGATCACCTCGGTACCGGATCTGGATCAGGTGGTGCAGCTTCCATGGGAGCCGCGCGTGGCGTGGATGCCTGCCGACAACTATTTTCAGGGCGAGCCCTACCGCCTCAACACCCGGGTCGCTCTGAAGCAGGTGCAGGCCGAGGCGGCCCGGCTCGGATTCGGGCTGAATCTGGGTATCGAGTGCGAGGTCTACCTGCTCAGACAGGGCACGGACGGCACGCTGTCGATTCCGGACAGCGACGACAGGCTGGCGAAGCCGTGCTACGACGTGCGCGGCTTTCTACACAATCTGACCTGGCTCGACCAGGTCGCCAGCTGCATCGACGATCTGGGCTGGGACCTGTACTCGTTCGATCACGAGGATGGCAACAGCCAGTTCGAGTTCGATTTTCATTATGCCGATGCGCTGACGATGTGCGACCGGCTGATCCTGTTCCGCGAGATGGCGAAGCATTACGCACGCGAGCAGGGCCTGATCGCGACCATGATGCCCAAGCCGTTTGCCCATCGCACTGGCACCGGCGCGCACTTCAATATGTCGTTGTATGAGTCCGGCACTAACCAGAATCTGTTCGCCTGCGCGCCGGGTGACGACCGGCGCGGCCTCGGGTTGACCGAACTCGGCTATCACTTCATCGGCGGCATCATCCGGCACGGCAGGGCGCTGTGCGCGGCCTTCGCTCCGACCGTGAACAGCTACAAGCGGCTGGTGCGGCAGGGAGCGATGAGCTATTTCTCGTGGGCGCCGGTGTTTAATTCCTATGGCTCCAACAACCGTACCAATTCGATCCGCGTGCCGGCCGGCGGCGGCCGCTGCGAATCGCGCAACGCCGACGGCTCGGTCAATCCGTATCTCGCGGCAGCACTGGCGCTGGCGGCCGGACTGGAGGGCATTCGCGAGCGCATCGATCCGGGCGAGCCGAACGAGGACAATCTGTACACCATCGGCGAGGACGAGCGGCGCGCGCGCGGCATCGAGTTCCTGCCGCAGACGCTGCAGGAAGCGGTCGCAGCTTTTGCCGCCGACCCGCTGATTGAGCGCACGCTCGGGCGCGCTCTGCGCGATGAATTCGTGCACTACAAGACGATGGAGTGGGAATCGTATCACCTGAGTGTGAGCGCCTGGGAAGTCGAACGCTACAGCCATCTGTTCTAGAGGACCGTATGTACGCCATCGCACGCCAGCACAACCGGCCGGTGAGCCGCATCAGCATGTCGCTGCCCTATGCGCTGCTGAAGGAACTCGACCGCATGGTGAGCGAGCGCGGCTTCATCAGCCGCTCGCAGGCGATCAACGACATGCTGCATCAGTTCCTGATCGAGCATAAGCGCGAGCGCGGCGATGACATCATGATCGGCACGGTGACACTGGTGTACGACAATTCGGTGCCGGGCCTGCAGAAACAGCTGGCCGATCTGCAGTCGCGTCACATCGACGAGGTCATCAGTTCGCTGCACGTGCACCTGGTGCGCAACCAGACCATGGAAGTCATCCTGCTGCAGGGTCCGGTCAAGGCTCTGCAGGGCATCGCCGATGAGATGATTTCGCGGCGCGGGGTGATCTCCGGCAAGATGCACCTCGTCGCCGCGCTGATGCCGCAGCTGCATCCATTCATCCGCGCTCTGCGCTGAACACGGCGCCGGCGGCCGCGGCGCGCGGGCAGCGGGCTGCTAGAATAGCGCTGTGGCCATCAGACCCGTATTGCGGATGGGCGATCCGAGATTGCTGCGCGTGAGCGATCCGGTGCGCCATTTCGATACCCCCGGGCTGCAGGCATTGCTGGCCGACATGCAGGACACGATGGCGTCGCTCAATGGCGCGGGCCTGGCGGCGCCGCAGATCGGCGAGCCCTGGCGGGTGGTGATCTTCGGCACCGATGCGCCCAACCCGCGCTATCCCGACGCCGAGATCGTACCGCGCACGGTGCTGATCAACCCGGAGATCGAGCCGCTGGACGCGCGCATGGAGCCGGGCTGGGAGGGCTGTCTTTCGGTGCCCGGGATGCGCGGACTGGTATCGCGCTATCAGCAGTTACGTTACCGCGGCGTGGATCAGCGGGGGCACAGGATAGATCGGCAGGTGAGCGGTTTTCACGCCCGCGTCGTGCAGCACGAGGTGGACCATCTGGATGGCATTCTCTACCCGATGCGCATGACCGACATGAGTCAGTTCGGCTTCGCCGAGGAATTGTTTCCGGGGCAGGGGTTGGAGGACGATTGAACCGGGCGCTTCACGGTAGCGGCACGGCGTGGCTGCCATCGGCTGACACCGGCACGCCGGCGTCGATGCGATAGTAGCCGCCGGCTTCGGCGGCGAAGATGTGCGTGGCGATCTTCAGACCGTCAGAGCGATCGAGCGTACCGGCAGCGATCGAGATGCGCTCGCCGTTCAGTTCCTCGAAAAACAGGCTGGAACCGCACTCGGCACAGAAGCCGCGCCGCAGGCCGGCCTTGGCGCTGTACCACTTGAGCGTGTCCTGGGCGAGCAGGCGGAAATTTTCCTTGCGGCAGGCGGTCGCGGCGACGAAGTGGCCGCTGCTGCGCCGACACTGCTCGCAATGACAGCAGATGATGTCGCGCAACTCCCCCTGCACGCTGTAGCGCACTTGCCCGCACATGCAGCCGCCGGTGGAGATCCTGTTCAATCGCTGCGCCGTGCGCTCACCGAGGCCAGCTCGCCGTTCATCGCGATCTCGATGCCAAGCTCGATCGGGCGGCAGCAGACCTGGCAATCCTCGATATACGTGCTCGGCCCTGCCGACAGATCCACCTGGGTTTCGAACGGCTCGCCGCAATACGGGCATTGCACGCTCGCAAATTGCGAGCCGCCTGCGGTGCTTGCGCCGCTCTCTGGCCCGGTGTGCTGCGGCTCGAACACCGGCTCGAGGCCGTACAGCGCGTCGATCGCCTGTGCGTCGAGCGCCTCAGCCGATGGGGCTCGTGGCCGGGTGCGGCGTGGTTTCATTGCGGGACTGCTCGCGCCACACGATAACAAACGCCGGCACCGATCGCGTAAGATTGTTGGCGATGGACAAAGGTAAGCCGAATGCCGATCAGCTGCAGCAGTCGCTGTCGCGACTGCATCAGGCGCTCGCGCGCACCCCGCAGGTGGAAGAGTCCTCCAAAAAGCTGCTACGCGAGGTGCTGGACGACATCGAGCGCTTACTGGGTAGTGGTGCCGGGCCGGCTGCCGCTGCCCGAGCACCATCGCAGTCGAACCTTGAAGCGCTGGCGGTCAGATTCGAAGTCGACCACCCGGCGCTGTCGGGGAGTCTGCGCGAGTTCATCGAGCTGCTGCGCGGCGCAGGCGTGTAATCGCCAGGCGCGAGCAGGCGGCCGGCCTCACGGCCAGCCGCACGCGCCAATTGGGCGAAACTCCGGGTCCTTCAGGTGGCGCTGTGCTGCCCCATCTTGGCCTTCATCGCCGCCAGCACCTGCGGCAGCTGCTGCTGCTGCGCGGGCGTCAGCACCCCGTACAGTGCCAGCTCGGTCTGGCTCTGCTCCTGGAGGCGGGCCGCCATGCGCGTCTGCAGATTCTGCAGCGCACTCGCATAGTTCGGGTCGCCCGGATTCGACAGCACCGTGAAGTCCGGTCGACCACCGGCACTGCGTTCGGCCGCGAACTGCGAGCGCGCCGCGGTGAGTATCGTGTGGACTTTCTGCTGCTGGTCGGAGGTCAGATTCAACTGCTTGAAGGCGTGCATCAGGCCGCCGCCGAGCATCATTGCCCGGCCATGATGATGCCAGTGCTGCGCGCTCGGGGTGCCGCTGCCCGCGCCGCTGGAACTGCTGCTGGTCTGGCCCAGCACCGCGCCTGCCACCCCGGTCATTGCCAGGGCGACCATTAACCACTTCGTGCGATTCTTCATATCGTGCCTCGGTGAGAGTAGTGCTGAGCCGTTCAACGCCCAGAGTACGGATCGGTGGACAGCCGCGCTTAAAACTTAGATTAAATCTGCATAACCTGGTTCCGTGGCGCGAGTGCCCAGTGGCCAGGGATCAGCTCCGCGGCGCCTAAGTCCATATTTTTATTAACGTTTCCAGCTCGCCTTCGCTGTCGGTGATGTCCCAGGGGCGCCGCCGTGGTGCGCCGTCGACCGCACGATCCATGATCATCAGGCAATCGGCGTCGAACTGGGGTCGAAGGACATCGCCGATTCGATA
>Ga0209006_10001186_pt1 | contig 23666 bp, 7 predicted proteins | sample JacPin_JW_Ref_O2_FD_188567 | JGI IMG/M metagenome (GOLD analysis project Ga0209006, IMG submission 188567) | Forest soil microbial communities from Algoma, Ontario, Canada - Jack Pine, Ontario site 1_JW_Ref_O2 (SPAdes) (version 2) | ecosystem: Environmental > Terrestrial > Soil > Boreal... | reverse complement strand
GCGCAACCCGGTCGATCGTGCCTATTCCGCCTTTCAGATGTCGCGCCGCGAGCGACTCGAGAAATGTGAGAGCTTCGCGGAGGCGATCGCGCTCGAGGAGCAGCGGCTGGCGGGCGAGCTCGAACGGGTTCAAAGCGACCCGCGATACAACCCGCCGCTCCCACCACCGCTGGGCTACTGGTCCTATCTTCACCGCAGTCGCTACTCCGAGCACGTCGCGCGCTGGCTCGAGGTGTTCCCGCGCGAGCAGATCCTGTTCCTGAGGTTCGAGGACATCGCCGCGGACCCGTCCCGTGCACTCGCGGAAGTCCACGCCTTCCTGGGGCTGCCGCCGCATCACGGCGCGGAGCTGCGCAAGCTCAACGCGGCCAGCTACAGCGAGATGGACCCGAGCACGCGAGCCGAGCTGGTTGAGCACTTTCGCCCATACAATCAACGCCTGCGAGAGCTCACGGGGATCGACTTCGGGTGGGATCGGTGAAGCCGTGACAGCGCCCGAGCCAACGCTTGTCTCGTCGCCGGTGACGTCGTTTGAGCGCGAGCTGACGGCGATCTGGACCGAGCTTCTCGGAGCCGCTCCGCCCGGGACCGAAGATGACCTCTTCACGTCGGGCGGTGACTCGATCGGTGCCGCGGCACTCCTTGCACGTGCTTGCGCGCGCTTCGAGGTCGAGATCGAGCTGAGCGCATTCGTGCAGCACCCCACGATCGCGGCGCTGGTCGGCCTGATCGAAGACGCCAGAACACAGGGCGCCGGCGCCACGGTCGTGCCGGCCGCGGACGACGGCGGCCCCGCTCAGTGCTCCTACGCCCAGGAGCGCTTCTGGTTCATCGACCAGGCGAGCGAAAGCAACGTCGTCTCGAACGTCTCGTGGGCGCTGCGACTCGACGGCCCACTCGACGTGCCTGCCCTGCAGTGCGCGCTGACGGAGCTGGCGCTCCGTCACGATACGTTGCGCACGCGCTTCGAGGTGAAAGACGGCACTCCGGTGCAGCTCGTCTCAGACGAATCGGGGCTGGCGCTCGAGACGGCAGAGGCCAGCGACGAGGCGCACGCCAGGAGGCTGGCCGCCGCCGCGGCGCAGGTTCCGTTCGATCTCGGTCGTGGGCCGCTGTTGCGTGCGCAGCTGCTGACACTCGGGACCGACTCTCACGTGCTGCAGTTCATCGCTCACCACATCATCTGCGACGACTGGTCCAAGGCCGTGATCCTCTCCGAGCTGGGTGCCCTGTATGCCGCCGTGCGCAGCGGCGAGGAGGCCTCGCTCGTGCCACCCGTCCAGTACGCGGACTTCGCGCGCTGGCAGCGCGCGCGGTTGAACGAGGAGACTCTGCGCCAGGAGCTCGAACACTGGAGCGCACGCCTGGCGCAAACGCCCGCGATCGAGCTCCCCGTCGACAGGACGCGGCCACCGACACCGAGCATGCGTGGCGCGCGGCTGCGCACCACCGTCGCGCCCGAGGTCGAGGCCGCGATGCGCGCGCTCGGCCGCGAGGCGGGCGCCAGCTTCTTCATGACGATGCTCGCGGCGCTGCAGGTCCTCCTGTGTCGCTACACGCGCCAGGAGGACCTCGTGATCGGCACCGCGGTCGACAACCGCGGGCGGGTCGAGCTCGAGCGCGCGGTGGGCCTGTTCACCAACGTGCTTGCCCTGAGAGGCGACGTCTCCGGTCGTCCGAACTTCCGTGAGCTCCTGTCGCGGGCTCGCGAGACGACGCTCGACGCCGTCGCCCACCAGGAGCTGCCGTTCGACCGCTTGGCGGCGGCAGCCGAGCGGGATGCCAGTAGGCACCCCATCTTCCAGGTCTTCTACGAGTTCATCGTTCCGGCCCCGCTGGAGCTCGCGCTCCAGGACGTCCAGAGCGAGCCCTTCGAGGTGCCGAAGCTCACGTCGGAGTTCGACCTCGGCCTGTATCTGGATGAGCAACAGGGCGGCCTGGACGCGGTCTGGGAGTACAGCACCGACCTGTTCGAGGCGGCCACGATCGAGCGCATGGCCGGCCACTTCACGCGGCTGCTCGGCGAGATCGTCGCCGACCCCGACCGCCCGATCGACGAGCTCGCGCTGCTCGATGACGCACAGCGTCGCGAGGCGCTGCTCGAAGGGGAGGAGACGAGCGCCACGACCCCGCAGACAGCGGTCCACGAGCTGTTCGAGAGACACGCCCTGCGCGCCCCCGACGCGCTTGCGCTGGTGGCCGGCGAGGAGCGTCTCACCTACGACGAGCTGAACCACCGCGCCAACTCGATCGCGCACCTGCTCCTCGAGCGCGGCGTCGCGGCGGGGGACGCCGTCGGCCTCTGTCTAGAGCGCTCGGCGGACCTCGTCGCCGCGATGCTCGGAGTCCTCAAGGCCGGCGGCGCGTACGTGCCGCTGCATCCAGATCACCCGGCCCACCGGCTGTCTGCCCAGCTCCAGAGCGCGGGAGCGCAGCTGCTGATCGCGCACGCCCCGCTCGACGGGTTCGCGGGCGAGCTCCTCTCACTGGAGGACGAAGGCGAACGTCTCGCCGCGCTTCCCGATACCAACCCCGAGCCCGCGGCCGGTCCCGACAGCACCGCCTACGTCCTCTACACGTCGGGATCGACCGGTGTGCCGAAGGGTGTGGCGGTCACCCACCGCAACCTCGTGAACTACGCCGTGCACATGATCGGGGCGCTCGGCGAGGACGGGACGACGAGCGGCCTGCACTTCGGCTCGGTCTCCGCGGTCAGCACCGATCTCGGCAATACCGCCATCTTCCCGGCGCTCGCCGGCGGCGGCTGTCTGCACCTCATCGCCACGGACGTCGCGAGCGACGGCGCCGCGTTCTCCGAATATCTCGCCGGCCAGCCGCTCGACGTCTTGAAGATCACACCTTCACACCTCGCCTCGATGCTCGACGCCGCGGCCGGTCCGATTGCGCCGCGCCGCTGGCTGATCCTCGGCGGAGAGGCGTTGAGCTGGGAGCTCGCGCAGCGCGTGCTGGGACCCGGCGGGCCGCGCGTGATGAATCACTACGGCCCGACCGAGGCGACGGTCGGCTGCTGCACCTACGAGCTCACACTCGATCGCCCCCGACCCGCAGCGGCGACCGTCCCGATCGGGCGACCGATCTCCAACGCGAGCGCCTACGTTCTGGATTCGCTGATGCAGCCGGTGCCGGTCGGCGTCGCCGGCGAGCTCTACATCGGCGGCGCCGGTATCGCCCGTGGCTACGTCAACCAGCCCGAGCAGACGGCGGACGTGTTCGTCCACGATCCGTTCTCCGACGATCCGCAGGCACGGCTCTACCGCACGGGCGATCTGGCCCGTCGTCTCCCGGACGTGGGCCTCGAGTTTCTCGGGCGGGCCGATCAGCAGGTCAAGATCCGGGGATACCGGGTCGAGCCGGCAGAGGTGCAGGCGGCCCTGACGCGCGAGCCGGGCGTGCGCCAGGCGACGGTCCTCGCCACCGGGGAGGGCGAGAACAGGCGGTTGGTCGCCTACGTGGTCGCAGGTGACGGCGAGCTCTCGCCCGCCGCGCTTCAGGAGGCCCTGGCACGAACGCTGCCCGCGTACATGGTCCCGTCGCAGATCGCCCTGCTGGACGCCCTGCCGCTGACGCCGAATGGGAAGCTCGACCGGGCGTCCCTGCCCAGCCTCGAGGCGCCCGTCGCGACGCGCACCGAGCCACTGAGCGAGCTGGAGGCAGAGCTCACGGCGGTATGGGCAGAGCTGCTCGACCGCGAGGTGGGGCCGAATGAGAACTTCTTCGAGGTCGGCGGCCACTCACTCCTGGCGATCCGGTTGATCGCGCGGATTCGCACCGACCTGGGCGTGAAGCTGACGCTCAAGGCGCTGATCGACGCCCCCACGATCAGCGAGTTTGCGGCGAGGATCGAAGCTGCCCGCGCCTCGAAGCCGCAGGCTGCCGCGCCAGTCTCAGAGCCACCGACGCCGGCGAAGCCCACGCCGAGCGTGCCGCGCGCGCCGCGGGAAGGCCCGCTGCGCTGCTCGTTTGCGCAGGAGCAGTTCTGGCTCGTCGATCAGCTCACCCCCGGAAGCACCGCCTACAACTTCTCCTGGCCGATGCGCCTCGAGGGCCCACTGGACACCGACGCGCTCAGCAGGGCAGTCGCGGAGGTCGTGCGCCGTCACGAGGCGCTGCGCACGCGCTTCACCTCCAGCGACGGGCAGCCGATGCAGATCGTCGAGAAGACCGGCGCTGCTGCGCTCGAGCTCCTTGACCTCTCCGGCGAGCGCGATCCCGAGAGCGCCGCGCGGCGACTGATCGACGAGCACACCGCGACGGTGTTCGACCTGTCGCAGGGACCGCTTCTGCGAGTCGCGCTGATGCGACTCGGCGAGCAGGACCACGTCCTGCTGATCGTCGTGCACCACATCGTCTTCGACGGCGTCTCAAAGGTCGTCCTCTACCGCGAGCTCGGCGAGTGCTACGACGCGTACGCCGCCGGGCGCGAGCCGGCGCCTGCGGAGCTCTCGACCCAATACGCCGACTACGCGCAGTGGGAGCGCTCGCGGCTGGATCCCGAGCGGCTCGAGGGCGAGCTCGCGCACTGGCGGGCGCAGCTCGAGGGCGCCGAGACAGCGCTCGAGCTGCCGACGGACCGGCCGCGCCCGGCCGTGTCCAGCCTGCGGGGAGCGCGCTACCGCGAGCCGCTGAGCGCGGATCTGCGCCCGGCGCTCGAGGCGCTCGCCCGACGCGAGGGAGCGACGTTCTTCATGACCGTGCTCGCCGCCTTCGAGGTGCTCCTGTATCGCTACAGCGGGCAGGAGGATCTGCTCGTCGGCACGCCCGTCGACACGCGCAGCGTGCGTGAGCTCGAGTCGGTGATCGGACCGTTCATCAACACCGTGGTCATCCGCGCGGACCTGTCCGGGTCCCCGAGCTTCCGTGAGCTCCTGCGCGGCGTGCAGCAGCGCACCGTCGACGCGCTCGAACACCAGGAGCTCCCGTTCGAGCGACTCGTCGCCGAGATCGCGCCCGAGCGGGATCTGAGCCGCCACCCTCTCTTCCAGGCGCTGCTGGCGCTCAACCCGGCCGAGACCGGGTTGCCGCTCGAGGGTGTGACGGCGAGCGACCTGGATCCCGCGTGGTCGGGAGCGCGTGTCGACCTCTTCCTGATCCTCGACGATCTGCCGCAGGGCCTGGAGGCGATCTGGGAGTACAGCACCGACCTGTTCGAGGCGGCCACGATCGAGCGCATGGCCGGCCACTTCACGCGGCTGCTCGAGGAGATCGTCGCCGATCCAGACCGCCCGATCGACGAGCTCGCGCTGCTCGGCGAGCACGAGCGCGACGTATTGAATGAGTGGAACCGTACAGAGGCGGAGATTCTGCCGCAGCGTCTCGAGCAGCTTGTGGCGCAACAGGCAACGGAGACCCCCGACCGGGTCGCGGTGCGCTTCGAGGGGCGCGAGCTGAGCTACGCAGAGCTCGACGCCCGCGCCAATCGCCTCGCGAACCGGCTGCAGGCGCTGGGGGCCGGCCCCAACGAGCTCGTCGGCGTCTGCATGAGCCGCTCGCAGGAGTTGCTCGTCGTGCTGCTCGCGACGATGAAGACGGGCGCGGCGTACGTCCCCGTCGACCCCGGGTTCCCGCCCGCGCGCCAGGAGTTCATGCTCGCCGACGCGCAGGTGCGTGTGCTCGTGACCGAGGAGGCGCTGCTGTCGAGTCTGCCTGCGTCTGACGCGACGGTGCTGTGCGTGGATCGCGATCGCCATGAGATTGCGCTCGAGCCGGACTCCCCGCCGATCCACGAGGCCGGAGCGGAGGACCTCGCCTACGTGATCTACACATCCGGGTCCACGGGCCGGCCGAAGGGCGTCGAGATCCCACATCGCGCGCTCCTCAATTTCCTCTGCGCGATGCGCGAGCGTCCGGGCCTGACGGCGCAGGACGTGCTCGTGGCGGTGACCACGCTGTCCTTCGACATCGCCGGCCTCGAGCTGTACCTACCTTTGATCGTGGGGGCGCAGGTGGTGCTTGCCCCCGCGCAGAGTGCCGCCGACCCGCGGGCGCTCGCGCGACTGCTCGAGTCCTCTAGGGCGACAGTGATGCAGGCGACCCCGACGACCTGGCGCATACTGATCGACTCCGGTTGGACCGGTATGCAGGGCTTGAAGGCGCTCTGCGGAGGAGAGGCGCTGCCGCCGGCGCTCGCCGACGAGCTGGTCTCGCGCGTGGGCGAGCTGTGGAACATGTACGGGCCGACCGAGACGACGATCTGGTCGACCTGCGCACACGTGCGCCAGGCGGGCGAAGCGCTGACGATCGGGCGCCCGATTGCCAACACGACGCTCCACGTCCTCGACAGGCGTGGCCGTCCCGCTCCGATCGGCGTGCCCGGCGAGCTCCTGATCGGCGGCGCCGGGCTCGCGCGCGGCTATCGCAACCGTCTGGAGCTGACAGAGGAACGGTTCGTCGCCGGTGAGCTCGGCGCCGAGCGCCTGTACCGGACGGGCGACCTCGCGCGCTACCGCGCGGACGGGACGGTGCAGTTCCTTGGCCGTCTCGACCACCAGGTCAAGCTGCGGGGGTTCCGGATCGAGCTCGGAGAGATCGAGGCGACGCTCGATGCGCATCCGTCGGTGGCTCAAGCCGTCGCGAGCATCCACGAGGCGCCCGGAGGCGAGCCTGCGCTGATCGCCTACGTGGTCGCCGACGGCGATCCGCCGGACGCCCAGGAGCTGCGCGGCTTCCTGGGGCAGAGCCTGCCCACCTACATGGTGCCTGCGACGATCGTGATGCTCGAGCGACTGCCGCTCACCCCCAACGGCAAGATCGATCGAAACGCGCTGCCGGCGCCGGAGCTGCCGTCGAGCGCGGACGATCTCTACATGGAGCCGCGCGACGCCATGGAGCTCGCCGTCGCGTCGGTCTTCTGCGAGGTGCTGGGCATCGAGCGGGCGGGCGCCCACGACGACTTCTTCGCGCTGGGCGGACAGTCGCTGCTCGCCGCGCGTCTGGTCAGCAGGCTGGTCGCAAAGCTCGAGATCGAGCTGGCGCTCCGTGCCGTGTTCGAGACCTCAACCGTGGCAGGCCTGGCGGCTCATGTGGAGGAGCTGCGGGCGCCCCAGGTTCCCGATCCGCTCGTCGCGCCGCTCACCCGCGCCGAGCCTACGCCGCTGCTCCCGACCGAGAGCGTCCGACCGGCCTCGTTCGCGCAGGAGCGCTTCTGGTTCATCGATCAGATCGGGGGGGGCGCGGCGTACAACATCTCCTGGCCGCTGCGCCTGCGCGGAGCGCTCGACGTGGTCGCGCTCGAGCGCGCACTGAACGAGATCGTGCGCCGGCACGAGGTGCTGAGAAGTCGCCTGGCCGTGCCGGACGGTCGCCCCGTGCAGGTGATCGAGCCTTCCCGAACGATCAGCCTCGAGTTCCTCGACCTCAGCGAGGAGTCAGAGCGCGAGCGCGCGGCGCAGGGGCTGATTGAGGAGCACACGCGGGATCGGTTCTCGCTGGAGGAGGGGCCGCTGATTCGCGCGTCGCTGATCCGCCTGCAGCCGCAGGAGCACATCCTGCAGGTCGTGGTCCATCACGCCGCGGCCGACGGCGGGTCGAAGGTCGTCTTCTTCAACGAGCTGGGTGCGCTATACGGCGCCTATCGCGACAACCGTCCCGCGGCGCTGCCCGAGCCGCCGATCCAATACGCCGACTTCGCGCAGTGGCAGCGCTCGACGCTGCAGGGCGAGCGGCTCGAGCGAGAGCTCGTGCACTGGTCGCGCGAGCTGGAGGGCATCCCCGCGGCGCTGGAGCTTCCGTCGGATCGCCCTCGACCCCAGGTAGCCAGCCTGCGCGGGCGGTGGCTGCGCACGAAGCTCTCTGTGCAGACGCTCGAGCGGCTAAACGCGCTCGCCCGCGATCAGGGCGCGACGCTGTTCATGGTCCTGCTCGCGGCATTCGACGTGCTGCTGCACCGCTACACCGGGCAGGAGGATCTGCTCGTCGGCACGCCGGTGGACACGCGCGGACAGGCCGAGCTCGAGCAGTTGATCGGGCCGTTCGTGAACACGCTGGTGCTACGCAGCGACCTCTCCGGGCAGCCCAGCTTTCGCGACCTCCTGGGGCGCGTGAAGCTGCGCACGCTCGATGCGATCGAGCATCAAGCGCTGCCCTTCGAGCGTCTCGTGGAGGTGCTCGCGCCGGAGCGAGAGCTGGGCCGCCACCCGCTGGTCCAGACGCTGATCGCGCTGAATCCGCCAGAGCCGGAGATCCAGCTGCAAGGGCTCGAGGTCGAGGAGCTGAACACGGAGAAGACGGCGTCGCGGGTGGACCTGACGCTGCTGCTCCAGCAGCGCGAGCGAGGGCTGGACCTGGTCTGGGAGTACAGCAGCGACCTGTTCGAGGCCAGCACCGTGGCGGACATGGCCGACCGATTCCTGTGTCTGCTCGACTCGATCCTCGCCGACCCGGAGCAGCCAATCGACGAGCTCTCGCTGCTGCGCGAGGGCGCGCGCGAGCAGCCGGCGGTGCAGGCGAACGGCGAGCGGACGTTCCCCGTGTTCTGCCTGCACGAGCGCTTCGAGGAGCAAACACGACTGACGCCCGACGCGGTTGCAGTCCGCCACGAAGACGAATCGCTCTCCTACGGCGAGCTGAACGAGCAGGCAAACCGCCTTGCACACCACCTGCGCACGCTCGGGGTCAAGCCCGACGCGCTCGTCGCGCTGTGCCTCGAACGCTCGCTCGAGCTCGTGGTCGCGGTGCTCGCTGTGCTGAAGGCCGGCGGCGCCTACGTGCCGCTCGACCCCGAGTACCCCGCCGAGCGACTCACGTTCGTGCTGGACGACTGCGGCGCGGACGTTCTGGTCACGCGAGAGCACCTGCTCGAGCGCTTCGCCGAGCCCGCGTCGGCGGTCGTGTGCCTGGACCGTGATCGCTCGCTGCTCGCGCGGGAGAGCACCGACAACCCGCAGGCGGCGGCCGGACCGGAGAACCTCGCCTACGTGATCTACACGTCGGGGTCGACCGGCCAGCCCAAGGGTGTGCTCGTCGAGCACCGAAACGTCGCGCGCCTGTTTACCTCCACCGACGCGTGGTTTGCGCCCGGCCCCGAGGACACGTGGACGCTGCTTCATTCATACGCGTTTGACTTCTCCGTCTGGGAGATATGGGGCGCGCTGCTGCACGGCGGCACGCTCGTCGTCGTCCCGGCGTGGACGGCCCGCTCCCCAGATGCGCTCGCGCACCTGCTCGTCGAGGAGCGCGCCACCGTCCTGAACGTCACCCCGAGCCTGTTCATGGCCGCGATGGACGAGCTGTTGGCGGTCCAGGATCGCCTCGGCCTGCGCCTGGTTATCTTCGGCGGCGAGGCGCTTCACACACGCCTGCTCGCGCCGTGGTTCGAGCGCGTGCCCGATGACCGTCCGCGGCTGGTGAACATGTACGGGATCACCGAGACGACCGTGCACGTCACCTACCGGCCGCTCACCGCCGCAGACGCGCAGCGAGATGGCAGCCCGATCGGGCGAGCGATCCCCGACCTCGACCTGTACGTGCTCGACGCGAAGCTGAAGCCCGTGCCGGCGGGTGTCGCGGGTGAGCTGTTCGTCGGCGGCGCGGGAGTCGCGCGCGGGTACCTGAACCGCCCGGAGCTGACCGAGCAGCGCTTTATCGCCAGCCCGTTCGGATCGGGACGGCTTTACAGGACCGGCGATCGCGCTCGCGCCACGCCAGACGAGGAGCTGCTGTTCGAGGGGCGCCTCGACGACCAGGTCAAGATCAGGGGCTTCCGCATCGAGCTCGGCGAGGTGCAGGCGGCGCTCGCGGGGGATGTCGCGGTGGCTGAATGCGCGGTGGTCGCCGACTCGGACGGTCCCGGCGACGCGAGGTTGACGGCATACGTGGTGGCGGCCGACGACGCGTCGGACCCCGCGTCGCTGCGCGCCGAGCTGCGTACGCGACTCCGGGAGAAGCTGCCCGAATACATGGTGCCGTCGTCGGTCACGCTGCTGGATGCGTTGCCGCTCACGACCAACGGCAAGCTCGATCGCCGGGCGCTGCCCACACCGGCAGCCGATAGCGCCGAGCGCGAGTCGACACCACCGCGCACGGAGCTCGAGCGCGAGCTGGCTGAGGTGTGGCGGGAGCTGCTCGGCGTCGAGCTCGTCGGCGTCGAGGATGACTTCTTCGAGATGGGCGGCCACTCGCTGCTCGCCGCGCAGCTGGCCGCACGCGTGCGGGCGCGGCTCGGGTGCGAGTGCTCGGTGCGAGACGTGTTCGAGGCGCACACGGTCGCCTGTCTGGCACAGCGCCTGGACGACGCGCGCGAGTCCGGCTCGCAGCCCGGAGAGGCGGTTCCCGCTCCTGCGCTCGTCGCTCGTGGCGCGGACGAGGCGTGGCCGCTGTCCTACTCCCAACAGCAGCTGTGGCTGATCGACCAGTGGGACCCGGGAGCGCCGACGTACAACGTGGCGCTGGCGTTCCGGGTTCGCGGCGCTCTCGATCACGATGCGCTCAGCGCGGCGCTGGCCGCCACGCTTACTCGACACGAGGCCCTGCGGACGGTGGTCGACGTGCGGGATGACCAGCCGGTGCCCGTCCTGCTGGAGCATCCGAATCTCGAGCTGGAGGAGATCGATCTGAGCGGGTGCCCGGAACCCGAGGTGCTGCAGAGACTGACGGATGTGGCCCGTCGTCCCTTTGACCTCGCGCGCGAGCCGCTGCTGCGTGGCTCGCTGATCCGGACCGGTGAGGAGGAGCACATCCTGCTGATCGAGACGCACCACATCTGCTTCGACGGCGCTTCTGAGTGGATTCTGCTGGAGGAGGTGGCGGCGCTCTATGACGGCCAAACGCTGCCCGCGCCGGCGCTCCAGTTCGGGGACTTCGCACTGTGGGAGCAAAGGTGGCTGAGCAGCGGGGATGTCCAGCGCGAGCTCGACTGGTGGCGCAGGTATCTCGCGGGCGCCCGCACGTCGATCGAGCTGCCGGTGGACCACCGGCGTCCGGAGGGACGGCGCTTCGCCGGCGCGAGCCACGACGTCGCCCTGCCCGCCGCTGTGGCCGCGGACGCCGGCCGCCTCTGCCGAGAGGAGAGCGCGACGCCGTACATGCTGGTCCTGGCCGCATTGGCGACGCTGCTGTACAGAATCACCGGCCAGGATGACCTCCTCGTCGGCAGCCCCGTCGCCAACCGGCTGAGTCTCGATGTCGAGACGCTGATCGGCTTCCTCTCGAACACGCTCGTGTTCCGCGCGCGCATGAGCGGCAACCCGACCTTCCGCGAGCTGTTGCGCCGCGTGCGGGAGATGGCGCTCGACGTCTACGCCCATCAGAGCGTCCCCTTCGAGAAGATCGTCGAGGCGATCGGCCCCGAACGGGCGCCGGGGGTGAATCCTCTGTTTCAGGTCAACCTTCGGGTGAGCACGGCCGCTCGCCCGACGCTGGAGCTGCCGGGCCTGGAGATCGACCCCCTGAAGCTCGACAGCGGGCTCGCTCGCTTCGACCTGGCACTCGACGTCGATGTCCTCGAGGACGGGATCACCGGGTACTTCCGCTACAACCGCGACATCTTCGAGCCGGCGACGATCGCGCGTCTTTCCGGAGAGCTGGAGTCACTGTTGCAGGAGGCTCTCACCGAGCCCGATCGACCGCTGCTCTCGTTCGAGCTGCAGAGCGAGTGGAACGAGCGGCGCCCCGCCGCCGGTGGCCTGCGTGGCTTTCGTGCCCCCGCACGTGAGGACGGAGGAGCCGCGTGAGCGACTTTCGCCTCTCTCCCCAGCAGGCCTTCCTGTTCGCGCGCGGCCCCGTGGCCGCGGTCAACCAGATCGTGCTGGAGCTCGGGCCAGGTCAGACGAGCGAGGAGCTACGGGGCCGGCTGGAGGCGCTCGTGCACCTCCACGAGACGCTGAGGACGACGTTCGTGACGCCGCCTGGCGCTCGAGCCCCGGTGACTCAGAGGATCAACGATCACCTAGAGCCGGGTTGGGGCCCGGCGAATGTGGGCGAGGAGCTGGCGACCGACCGAGTGGCGCTCGACGCCGCGCTTGCCGGCGAGGCGGCTCGTGTCGATCCGGAGCATGGCCCGAGTATCCGCGGGTTGCTCGTCGAGGCCGACGACGGCCGCAGGGTCCTGGTGCTCACCGCGTTGGCCGCGAGCGCGGATCCGCGCTCGCTGGCGCTGATCGGGAATCATCTCCGCGCCGCTGCCCCACAGGCTCAAGCGGAGCCAATCCAGCACGCCGACTACGCCGAGTGGCGCTACGAGCTCCTCGCCGGAGAGGATCCGGACGCCGCTCGAGGCCGCTCGTTCTGGACCTCGAACGCAGATGACGCGCGTCGCGAGACATTGTTGTTTGGAGTCCGAGAGCGAGACGGCAGTGCGCGCGCAACGATGCCGGTGACGATCGATCTCGATCATTGGGAGCTTCTCGAAAAGACCGCGGCAGGCACCGAGCTGTTCATTGACGCGGCGTGGCACGCGCTGCTCGCGCGGCTGACCGGCGCCGCCGAGCTGTTGACTGCTGAGCTCGTCGACTCCCGCTCGCAGCCCGACCTCGAGGACGCCGTCGGCCCTTACGAGCAGGTGGCCGCGATAAAGCTCTCGATCGGTCCCGACATGCAGTTCGTCGAGCTGATCGATCAGCTCGCTCGCACCCGCGCGGACGCCCGCAGGTGGGCGGATCATGCGCTGGCCGCGGACCTGAGCCGCCTCATCGAGAGTGCCACCGCGGGCTTCGCCGCGGCCGCTGCCGCCTCGGACGAGAGCATCGCGTTCGTTTCTGCTGGGGCGACCGGATGCCCGATCGAGCTGCGCTGTTCTGGCGACCGTACGATCGAGCTGCGCTACGACCCGGCGGTCTACGACGCGACCGACGCCCAGGACATCGCGCGCTACTTCAAGACGTTGCTCGGCGCTGCGCTCGGCGATCCATCGCAGCCGGTTGGCGCGATCACGCTGCTCGAGGACGCCGCGCGCGCCGAGATCTACGCCCTCGGAAGCGGCGAGGCGCCCTCGGCCGAGCCTGTATGCGTGCACGATCGCTTCGAGGCCCAGGCCGCGAAGACACCGGACCTGATCGCGCTTGCCGGTGACGGCGCTGCGGTCACGTTCCGAGAGCTGAACGAGAGCGTAAACCAGCTCGCCAATCACCTGCGCGCGCTTGGGGTCGAACGAGACCAGGCGGTCGGGCTGTGCATGCGCCGCTCGCCGGCGATGGTTCGCGCCCTGCTGGCGATCATGAAGGCAGGCGGTGGCTACGTTCCGATCAACTTCGCGCACCCGCCGAGTCGGATCGCGCACCAGCTGAACGAGGCGGGCGTCGGCGTGATCGTGACCGAGGCCGACCTTCTCGAAGGCCTGCCGGCGCTGTCGACGGTCGGCGTCGTATGCGTCGACCGCGACGCGGAGGAGATCGCCAAGCGGCCTTCGGCGAATGCGGAGGCAGGGTCACAGCCGCAGGACCTTGCGTACGTCATCTACACATCGGGCTCGACCGGCCTACCCAAGGGCGTCGCGGTCACGCACGCAAATCTCGCCAACTACACCGCTGCGATCGCCCAGCGACTCGGCGCATCCGAGGGGACGCAGTTCGCGCTGGTCTCGGAGATCAGCACCGATCTCGGCAACACCGCGGTCTTCCCGCCGCTCGTCACCGGCGGCTGCGTGCACGTGATCGACAACGAGACCGCGATGGACGGCACCGCGCTCGCCGCCTACGCCGCGGAGCACCCGCTCGACGTGATCAAGATCACCCCAACCCATCTGCGCGCTCTGCTGGCGGCGGATGAGGGCGTACTTCCTGGGGACTGGCTCGTCGTCGGCGGAGAGGCACTCTCGTGGGAGCTGACAGAGCGGATCGCGACCGCCAGTGCGAGATGCCGTGTGCTCAACCACTACGGCCCCACGGAGACGACGGTCGGTTGCTGCACGTTCGAGGTGACGTCCGAGCGCCGGACGTCACCGTCGGCCACTGTGCCGATCGGACGCCCCCTCCCCGGCACGCACGCGTATGTCCTGGACGCACGGCTGCAGCCCGTGCCTGTCGGGGTGGCCGGTGAGCTTTGCGTGGGCGGGGCGGGTGTGGCCCGCGGCTACGTCAAACGTCCAGAGGAGACCGCCGAGCGGTTCGTCGAGGACCCGCAGGGCGGACGCATGTACCTGACCGGTGACCGTGTGCGCTTTCTTCGCGACGGCGCGATCGAGTTTCTCGGCCGCCTCGACCACCAGCTGAAGATCCGTGGCTACCGCGTCGAGCCCGGTGAGATCGAGACGGCACTGGCGCGCCATCCGGCCGTTCGCGAAGCAGCGGTCGTCGCCGCGAGCGACGGGACCGGCGATCCCCGGCTCATCGCGTACTTCGCGTCAGCATCGGACCCGCCGCTCGATGAGCTGCGCGCGTTCCTCTCGCAGTCACTGCCCGAGTACATGATGCCGTCGCGCTGGGTACCGATCGGCTCCTTCCCGCTCACGCCCAGCGGCAAGGTCGATCGCCTCGCGCTCCCCGACCCGGACTCGGTGAAGTCCGAGCGGCGGGCGGAGTACATCGCGCCGCGGAACGAGGTCGAGACCGAGATCGCCGCTATCTGGTCTGCACTGCTCGGGGTCGAGAAGGTCGGGGTGCTGGATGACTTCTTCGCGCTTGGCGGTCACTCCCTGCTCGCGACACAGGCGATCATGCGGATCCGACGCGTCTACGGAGACATCCCGCTGGGGGCCCTATTCAACTCGCCGACTGTGGCCGCGTTGGCTGAGGTGATCCAGGCGCGTGCCTCAGTCGACGCCGTGTAGAACCGCCGTCATTCAGCCGGCGCTCTTACCCGCCTCTACGCGATCGTGCGCGCTATTCGGTTCCCAGGACGTCCAGGGATACGGAGTCAATGGTGAAGTGGCCTTCCGTGCAGCCACGGTCGAAGACCCAAACGGTCAACGAGTGCGACGTGCTGACGCCTGGCTGGAACAGTTGCCAGCTGCCCACATTCAGACCCTGCGGCGGGGTCAGGCCGAACGTCCTCGTTTCACCCGGATTGAAAGGCCCCGAAGGGCCATCACCAATCGAATCGGTGTTCAGCACCGCCTCATGGCGGCGACCTTCCTGGTAGGTGTTGCCGGCCCAGCCCGACACGCGAGCTTCAACTGTGACCGCGTCTTCGGTCCCGCCGCAGTGCGGCCCGGCCGTGATCGTCGCCTGGCCGGTGATCTGGTTGAGTTCGTTCGCGCCCTGAGTCCAGGTGCTGCCCGCGAGTGGGTCTTTGACTGGTGTCGCTTCTGGGCCGGCCAGGACCGCCCCGACGGCGTTCGCATGGGCGACGATCAGATGCGCCGGTTCGGTACTTGCGATGTGCGCTCTCTGATGTGTCCTCTCCAGCTCCCTGAGGATGCTCGGCTTGATTTGGGCAGTACTCGTGATGATGTACTGCTTGGCGGCGAGCGCCGTGCCGCCCAGCGCGATGAGAAGTGCCAGGAACGCCACGACGATTGCCGGTGACGGTCTGTTGAACATGGGTCAACTCTCCTTGTCGAGTGCGCCGCGGATAAGCGACTGCCGGAGCACGAGGCAAGGTGGTTGGTTGTGACCGACAGGTCGCTCGTGCATCGAACCGCGGTTGTCCCGGCACTCGAACGCTCCGAGTGATCACGAACCTCGATCACCCCCACTCCCCGGCCCAACTTGATTGGCGTTGGTCGCCCCACAGTCGGAAACACGACTGCGGGGTGCGAGCAGAGTAGACAGCTGTGCAGAGCGTGCAGAAAAGTCCGCCGCGACAGGTGCTGTCCACGGTTCGCGGCTGGGATCGTCGCGGCCCGCCGGTGCCCGTGTCCCGCCACCGTCAACGATCCGCATAATCCAGGCCGCGTCTCGAGGTATGAGGCGCCTATGGCAAAACACGCCCTGTTAGGAGGGCCGATGTCCGAGCCCAACAGCACGCACAACGCGGGATCCGAGGACGATACTGCTGCCACCAACGCACAAGGGGCTCTCATAGGGACCCGCCGCGCAGCGCTGACCGCCGCTGCTGCTGCCGCCGCGGGATTCCTCGCCGAGCGGGCGCTCGCGCCAAGTCGTGCAGAGGCAGTCGAAGAACCGATTACCAGCGTGAACGAATTGACCGGGGCCCACATCGACCTGCCGGGACTGGAACCGGGCGGACACCTGCCACCTACGGTGGAAATCGGCAGTCCGCCGCCGACCGGGGTGACTGCCACCGACACGGCCAACGTGAAGGCTGCGCTGCGAGCGGCGGGAGAAGCCAATGGCGTCGCCGTCCTCAACAAGCCGGGCATATACAAGGTCAACGAAGAACTCATCCGGCCGCACACCGCCTCCATAATTATCGGCCCGAACACGACGCTGCAAGCTACAGCGCCCTTCACCGGCACGTCCCTCCTCACCGACTCCAAAACCGAAAAGTCGGAATGGTGCTCGATACTCGGCGGCGGTCGTCTCGACTCCAACAACGTCGCCAACCATGCCCTCTTCGCCCGGTACTTCGGGCACATGACGTTCGGCGTCCTGTGCATGAACTCCCTTGAAGACGACGTCATTCTCGGAGATGAAGCCGCGACCGCCAGCAGCTACGAGGCATACCTGACGGCAGCGTTTTGGGTGAACCGTAACAGCGGCGCGGTCCCGGTCGGACACTACTGCATGTGGGCGCAAAACTGCTCGGACGGGCGCATCGAGGGGTGCGTCTTCAAGGGGCAAGAAACAGGCGTACGTATCGATAAGGGCGGCTGGCGTGGCTGGGGAGCGCATCCTTACGGTGCCGCCTATGCGATGCAGGTCTGTGTCGAGTCGCGTGCAGGCAGCGAATGGTTCGGCCCGAACTTCGACACACCGACACCAAACGCACACGCGAGTGCGACAGGCGAAGCGGCGTCCAGCACCATCACCGACACGGCAATCCTCCCGCAGCACGAATCCCGTCCGGTGACAGGCACGAACATCCCGGCGGAATCTTTCGTCGGCGCCGTCACGACCGGCGAACACTTCACGCTCGTCAACAAGCTCGGCGAATCCGTCAACCCCACCGGCTCCGTCTCGGGCATCACTCTCTTGGGCGTCGGCCTCCTGCAGCGCGGAGAAGCCGCCTTCAGGGTCGCCGGCGGAGCGATCTTCAACAGCGCGGCATATGGCGTTGATAACGGCTGCGTCGGCATTGTCGTTGGCAAGAACATCACGCAGGGCGATATCGACGGCTTCGAATCCAACGGCTCATCTGGTGGTGCCCGGGTGACGAAGCTCTTGACTGGCAAGCTGCTTGCCGTCCGATGGCGAGGTCTGATCGAAAAAAACACGGTCGAAAAGACGACAGCATGGGAAAGCGTCGAATCACTCACCGCGAACTTGAAAGCGCGCGAAGCGCAGGCGACCCCGGGCTTCGAGTTGCAGGACAACGGCGTCGTGAGACTGCGCGGCGGCTACGAAGCCACAGGCACGATAGCGAGCTTGACAAAACTGTTTCTGCTCCCCACTCGCGCACGTCCTGCATCCGAAATCAAAGTCGCCATCAGGACGAGCGTCGGCGCCGTGTGGCTGACTATCAAAACCAACGGCGAAGTGAATATCAACGAAGAACTCAAAACCGCCGGCTTCTTTTCACTCGACGGCGTCACCTTCGCCGTCGCTTGATCGGACTGCCGCTATGTGCGAGAGACGTCACATCGTCCATGGAGACTGACGCTCCCCTATCCCATCAACGCGGCTACCGCCTCGGCTTCACCGATCGTCAAGGCCCGCCAGATAGTCGTGCAGCCGCTTTGCCACAAAGCTCACTGCGGGCTCATGCATCAACTGGCGGTTGTGTCCGTGCTCACCAGGCGCCGCATAGCTGGTCACCCTCCCGAGCGAGCCCCAACCGAGCGTCGGCTCTTCATAAAGCCCGTCGCCATAGAACACGAGGATCTCTCCGGGGTACTTCGTCGAGGCGTAGCGCTTCTCCGCGTTGCGATGCAAGCCAAGGAAAAACTCCTCCCGGTCTCGCTCGGGCACAGCACGACCGACCGCGAGCAGCATCCGCGTACGCAGCCCACGCGTATACCAAGAGAAGCTACTGAGTATCCGGCGTGGGTCGGCGAGCGCCCGCGGGGTACGCGCGATCAGCTTGAACGGCGCCCGGAGGCGTTGCTTGCGCCGCCGGGCACGGCGGGCGCTCTCCGGAAGCGCCCGCGGCACCGAGTGCTTTTCCCGCCATCCGGGCTGGTTGCCGTAGTAGACCCACTGTTTGATCCACAGCGGGCTCGGGCCGTTGAGCATCGCCAGAAGCTGCACCTCCTCGCCTTCGGCGACGAGTCGCTGCGCGATCTCGAAAGCGACGAGCGAGCCGAAGCAGTAACCCGCGAGCAGCCACGGGCCGCCCGTGTGCACCTGGCGCATCTCAGAGAGGTAGTGGGAGGCCATCTTCTCCACCGTCCGCAGCGGCGAGCTGCCCCCGTACAGCCCACGCGACTGAAGCCCGTAGAACGGACGCTCAGATCCGAGAGTGCTTGCCAGCCGCTGCAGGTGGAGGATCGTTCCAGCTCCGCCGTGAATGCAGAAGATCGGCGGCTCCGAGCCCTGAGGTTGGATCGGCACGAGCGATGTCCACCGCGAGGCCCCCTCGTTGTCCTCGATCAGCTTCGCGAGCGTCTCGATCGTGGGCGCCCTGAAGATCGCGCCCAATGGAAGGCTGTTGCCCAAGTCGCCCTCGATCGCCGCGAACAGCGTCGCTGCGACGATCGAGGTGACGCCGAGGTCGAAGAAGTTGTCGGTCACGCCGATCGGGTGGATGCCGAGCTCGCGTTCCCAGGACGAAGCCAGCCGCCGCTCCATCTCGGTGCGCGGCGCGATCAGCTCGTGCCCGCTGGAGCGCTCGCGCACTGGCTCCGGCAGCGCCTGGCGATCAACCTTGCCGTTCGGCGTGAGCGGGAATGCGTCAAGCGTTGTGATCGTCGAGGGGACCATGTACGCGGGGAGCGTCTCCCCGAGGTATTGGCGCAACTCATGGGCCGGTGCTGGCTCCACCCCAGCGGCGGTGACATAGCCCGCGAGCTCAGCCTCCGCGTCACTGCCGTGGGCGACGACGACGGCTTCCACGACGCCTGGATGACGCGCCAGGACAGTCTCGATCTCGCCAAGCTCGATGCGAAAGCCGCGCACCTTGACCTGGTGATCGATCCTCCCCAAGAACTCGACCGTTCCGTCATCCCGGTAACGGGCCAGGTCTCCCGTTCTGTAGATGCGCGCTCCGGGCGTGTCGTCGAACGGGTGCGCGACGAATCGCGCGGCGGTTTCCTCGGGTCGTCCGCGGTAGCCGCGGGCGAGGCCGTCGCCGCCGATGCAAAGCTCGCCAGCGACCCCGACCGGCACCGGCTGCATCGCCGCATCGAGGATGTACAGCGTCGTGTTCGCGATCGGGCGCCCGATCGTCAGGGGCTGTTCGCGCGTCATCACTCGCGCACACGTCGACCAGATCGTAGTCTCCGTGGGCCCGTACATGTTCCAAAGCTCCAGTCCCGCGTCCACGAGGCGGTCGGCGAGGGCAACCGGTAGCGCCTCGCCGCCGCACAGGGCCTTCATCCCCGGCCTGGTGGCAAGGCCGCTGTCGACGAGCATCCGCCACGTCGTCGGCGTCGCCTGCATCACGGTGGCCTGCACCCGGTCGAGCAGCGCCGCGAGCGCCTTCGGGTCCTCCGCGGTCTCGCTAGGCGCGATCACGACGCGCGCCCCAATCGTCAGCGGCAGGTACAACTCGAGACCGGCGATGTCGAAGGAGAGCGTCGTCACCGCCACGAGCACGTCCTCCGCCGTGAGCCCGGGGCGCTCGCGCATAGTCGTGAGGAAGTTCACGAGCGCTCGGTGGGGGATCTGCACTCCCTTCGGGTTGCCGGTCGAGCCGGAGGTGTAGATGACGTAGGCCAGCCGCTCCGGGTCGCCGGCGAGCTGAGGCGGGGTGCTCGGCCGCTCGGCGATCGCAGCCCAGTCGGAGTCCAGGCACACGACATACGCGTCGCCTACTGGAAGCGAGTGGCGCAGCTCCTCCTGCGTGAGGATCACCGGCGCTTGGGAGCTCTCGAGCATGTACGTCTGGCGCTCGGCCGGATAGGCGGGGTCGATCGGGACGTAAGCGCCGCCCGCCTTGAGGATTCCCAGCAGCCCCACGACCATCGCGACAGAGCGTTTGGTGCAGATTCCGACGAGCACGTCCGGGCCGACGCCGAGCGCCAGAAGGTGATGCGCGACGCGGTTTGCGTCGGCCTCGAGCTCAGCGTATGTGAGCCGCTCCTCACCACATTCGACGGCCACCACGTCTGGCGTCGCGGCCGCTTGCTGCGCAACCAGCTCATCGAGGCACTCATGCGGATAAGGCGACGCCGTGTCGTTGAGCTCGACCAGAAGCCTCGCTCGCTCCTGCTCCCCAAGAAGCGGCAGCGCGGCGATGGCGGCGTCGGGATCTGCGCGCGCGGCCTCGAGCAGAGCGCGCAGGTGGCCCGCGAACCCGTCGTTCGCGCCCGAGACCTCACCAAGCAGCTCGAGCTCGAGCCCATCGTCTCCCAGATGCGCGTAGAGGCATGGCTCAGGCAGCGGGCCGTCGACTGGCTTCCTGCCGAGGGCGACGACGACGTCCGGTGCTCCGCGACCGTTCTCGCCGTCAACCCCGCTTCCGAGCTCTTCGCATACCTGGCGAACGAGCTCCGAGAACGTAAGCTCGCTGCCGACGCGAATCGCGAGTGAGCGGGGCAGCGCTGTCCCGGCGTGCGCGTATCCCACAAGGACCTCTGGGCGGTCGGCGTAGCGTCCGAGCAGCGCAGCCACGCCGGCGACCAGTCGGCAGCCGAGCTCGTCCTCCCGCTCCGCGGGTTGCGCGATCTGTTCGGTGGAAATTACCCTTCGCCTCCGTGCCTGAATGGTCTGATACGACGCAACGCGCCGGCCCCCGTCCGGTTCGCGCCTCCCGCGCGATCCCTCAAATTCCTGGCCAATCGTACCGAATGCCTTTACTATTGTGAGTGGTGTTGACGACCGATTCGGGGGGATCAAGTGTGCAATCGCGTGACGAGCCCGGCGCGCTCATGCTCCCGCGCGAGAACGCGGTGCATGTCTGGCGGGGCTCGCTGTCGCGGCGACCGGGCGAGGTCGCGCGATTGCGTGACCTGTTGACTCCCGACGAGTGCGCTCGCGCGGACCGCTACAGGTTCGAGCGCGACCGCTCGCGCTACATCGTCGGCCGTGCCACGCTGCGCCTGTTGCTCGCGCGTTACCTCGACGCCGAGCCCAATGAACTGGAGTTCGGCTACGGCGAATTCGACAAGCCCTATCTAGATGGCGGCCCCAGCTTCAACCTCTCTCATTCGGGGGCCGTCGCCCTGTATGCCTTCGCGGCCGCCGGCGAGCTTGGTGTCGACGTCGAGCTGGACGACGCCGACCTCTCGCGAGAGCACATCGCCGAGCGATTCTTCTCGCCCGCTGAGGTGAGCGTGCTTCGCTCGCTGCCGACCGAGGCACAGCCGCGCGCCTTCCTCACCTGCTGGACTCGCAAGGAGGCGTTTATCAAGGCGCGCGGAGACGGGCTCAGCTTGGCTTTGGACAGCTTCGATGTCACACTTGCGCCGAATCTCCCGGCGGCACTCCTGCGCACGGCTTGGTGCAGCGAGGAGCCTGGCGAGTGGAGCATCGAGGACTTGAGCGACCGCCGGGCCGGTTACATCGCAGCCGTTGCGCTGCGTGGCGAGATCCGACACGTGGTCGAACGAGAGATAGTGGACACAATCGAGGGCAGCATGCCCGGACAGGAGTAACGATGAGCGCACAACAAGGACAGTCGGGCGCAACAGGAGGCCTCAGAGGCATGCGACGCAAGGCGGTCGAGGCGACCGAGCTAGTGCAGAGCGGATTTCTGCCGGGCAAAGAGGAGCACCTGCCGCTGGTGATCACGCCCGCGGTCGAGAGCGTCGACCTGGCGGCCTGGTGCGCCAGCAACATGGAGACGGTCGAAGGCCACCTCGACCGGCACGGGGCGATCCTGTTCCGCGGCTTCCCGCTCGTCGGCGCTCCAGAGTTCGAGGCGGTCGCCTCGACGATCGCAGGCGAGCTGTTCGCCGAGTACGGAGACCTGCCGCCGGAGGAGACCGGCCAGCGGATCTACCACTCCACGCCCTACCCGCCTGACAAGACGATCCTCTTTCACAACGAGAGCTCGCACTTTTCCAGCTGGCCGCTGCGTCAGTTCTTCTTCTGTGTGGTGCCCTCTCAGGAACAGGGTGAGACCCCCCTCCTGGACTGTCGCGAGGTCTACGAGAAGCTCGACAAAGAGATCGTGGAGGAGTTCGAGCGCAAGGATCTGATGTACGTTCGCAACTTCTCCGAGGGCGTGGATGTGCCGTGGCAGGACTTCTTCCACACCGAAGACAAAGCGGCCGTCGAGCAGACGTGCGCCAAGGCGGGGATGAGCTGCGAGTGGACCGAGCTCGGACTGCGCGTTGGCCAGCTCGCGAAGGGCGTGCGCACGCACCCCCGCACCGGTGAGCGCCTGTTCTTCAACCAGGTGCAGCTTCACCATGTCGCGTGCCTCGACCAGGACACGCGGACCGCACTACGTCAGCTCTTCGACGATGAGGACCTTCCGCGCAACGTGTACTACGGCGACGGCACGCCGATACCAGACAACGTCATCGACCGAATCGGCGAGGTCTACGAGCAGCTTTGCGTGGAGGCTCCCTGGCAGAAGGGCGACCTGATCGCACTTGACAATATGATCGTCGCGCACGCCCGCCGTCCGTTCGTCGGTGAGCGCAAGATCATCGTCGCGATGGGCAAGATGGTGCACGCCGAGGACGCCGCGCCGGTCGGCGCATAACGACCGTCTCGTATGACGCGCTGACACCGGTCGCGGAAAAGCCGCGACCGGTGGACCGCAAAATATCTGCCGGTGACGGTTATGCAGGTTTGCGTAGCTTTGCGCACCTCGTCGGTGCAAAGCCGACTGCTTTAACCACTATGACGGAGTTCAACTAATTCTTTTGACCGTTACAATTTATGTATCGAGACGATCGGCATGCAGTCAAGCGGGGGGCACGAGTTGTATGAGTTGGATCAGGCTGCGATGATGTTCGAACAGCGTCCATCGGTCGCGACTGCTGTCCCCGGGCCGAACTCCACGCGGCTGCTGGAACGCCAAGCGCTACAGGAGTCAAGCGTTCGCACCTATCCGCGCGGTCTGCCGATCGCGATCAGGCGCGGCGTGGGTTCCTACGTCGAAGACCTCGATGGCAACGTTTATATCGACTTTCTCACCGGCGCCGGCGCGATGCCGCTCGGCCACAGTCACCCCGAGCTCGTCGAAGCAGTTGCGACGCAGCTTCCCCTGCTGACCCACGGACTCGATTTCCCCACGGAGATCCGTGACGAGTTCATCTCAGCCCAGATCTCGATGCTGCCGGAGAGCATGCGCTCGCGGATGCGGATCGAGTTCTGCGGCCCGAGCGGGGCCGACGCGGTCGACGCGGCATTGAAGCTGTGCAAGACAGCTACCGGGCGGTCGGACATCGTCTCCTTCCAGGGGGCCTTCCACGGCTCATCGCACGCTGCGATGACAGTCTCGGGTCTCGTCGCCCAGAAGGAGCGCGTCGCCGGTCGGGTTCCTGGCGTGCACTTCTTCCCGTATCCCTACCCGCTCAGATGCGCTCTGGGCGCCGGCGCAGACAGCGGCCTACGATGCCTCCAATACCTGGAGCGCTCGCTGCGCGATCCGCTCGGCGG
>Ga0209006_10001185_pt1 | contig 23667 bp, 16 predicted proteins | sample JacPin_JW_Ref_O2_FD_188567 | JGI IMG/M metagenome (GOLD analysis project Ga0209006, IMG submission 188567) | Forest soil microbial communities from Algoma, Ontario, Canada - Jack Pine, Ontario site 1_JW_Ref_O2 (SPAdes) (version 2) | ecosystem: Environmental > Terrestrial > Soil > Boreal... | reverse complement strand
AACCGCTCAGAAACGCCACAGTAGCGCCGTTAACGGGAATAGGCGTGCCGACGGCGAAAGAGCCCAGGTCCAGGGTCTGGACGCTGGCCTGCACTCCGCCGCACTCCGCGCCGCAATTCAAAATATAGGCCGTTGTCCCGCTGACGACGGCGTTCACCGGCCGGTCGAAGCCGGGGACGATGGCGCAGACAGGGTTGGGAGGATTGCTGAGGCAACTGGTATCAACCGGTGGGGACACGTTGCCGGGAAAGAGCACGGTCACAGAGTTCGAATCGCTGCTGAAGACCAGTAATTCGCTGCCTACGCTATTCGACACGACAGTCTGGGCGTTGGGAACCGCGATCGAGGCAACGAATCCTCCGGAGGAAAGATTCATTTCTTCGATCGCTCCCGTGAAAGCGTAGCCCGTGATCGAGGCTGAAGGAACCGCTGCGTAACCGATTGGGCTGGAAGTCGGAATAACCATGCTCGAAGTAAGCCCGGGTAACTGCACGTGTCCCATGCCGGTGGCGTTCACCGTGTTGATTCCGTAGACGCTGTTACTGCTGGTATCGAAAGCGGCCAGAACGTTACGGGTGGGCGAAATTGCCATCAGGCCAGGAGAGCTGCCGGCGCCCACGCCATTGCCCCGGGAAAAAGTGTCGTCGTAACCGTCGATTAGAATGAGGCCGCCAAACGAACCTACCGAGGTGGAGTTCTGCGAGGCCAAGACGCGTTCCGGCAGTTGACCGGGAGTTGTCTTGGAGTTGGATCCGCCACAGGAAATCAAACCGAGCATGGCCAACCACACGAAGGCAGGAACAAAGACGCGTCTCTTCAAACTGAAGACTCCTAACGACATGAAAACTGGAGATTTAAGTGCGAAATGGTGGATTATAACAGACCACAAACCGCTGCTGACTCCTTCGCTTTACGCTATGTGAATTTGAAAAGTGCCCCTGTTCCTAACGTCGCATTGATGCTGCTTCGCTTGCGGGCTCAAGTGGGTGCGTGAGTACTCGGGCCGGTCCCTCGCAAACCAGCTCACTGCGAGTAAGGGTGCGAGATGCACGACTCGCGCCTCATCCTGTATTCTCAAACCATATATGGCTTCTGACTTCCTTGCCCGGATTAAGCAGTCCCCCATTCTGTGCGATGGCGCGATGGGAACCCTGCTCTATTCCAAGGGCATCTTCATCAACCGTTCCTACGACGAACTGAATCTCTCCCAGCCCGACCTGATTCGCGGGATTCATCACGAATATCTGCAGGCCGGGGCCGAGATCATTGAAACCAATACTTTCGGGGCCAATTCTTTTCGTCTCGCCCGGCATAGCTTAGCCGACAAAGTGGATGACATTAACCGGTCAGGCGTGCGCCTGGCCCGCGAGGCAGCTAAGAGCTTCGATGTTTGGGTCGCGGCATCGGTTGGCCCACTGGGAACCAGAATCGAACCTCTGGGCAAAACTTCGTTTCAGGAAGCCCGCGATGCGTTTCGGCAGCAGATTCAGGCATTGGTGGATAGCGGCATCGATCTCATCATGCTGGAAACCTTCGGATACCTGGAAGAAATTCACCAAGCGATGCTGGCGATAAAGGATGTGAGCCCAACGATTCCGATTGTGGCCCAGGTGACGATTGATGAGGATGGGAACGCGCTCGACGGCGCCGACCCAGCGGTCTTCGTTCCCAAGCTGGCGGAATGGGGAGCGGACGTGATTGGTTGCAACTGCAGCGTGGGACCGGTAGCGATGCTCGACGCCATGGAGCGGGTGCGGGCGGCAACGACGCTTCCGCTGGCCGCGCAGCCCAACGCGGGCATTCCCCGATCGGTGGAAGGCAGAAATATTTATCTATGCTCGCCGGAGTACATGGCCAGCTATGCCCGGAAGTTTGTGGCCGCGGGGGTGCGACTGGTGGGCGGATGCTGCGGAACAACTCCGGAACATATTCGGGTGATGAAGTCGGCGCTGCGGGTGGGGGAAGCCCGCGGCAAGGCTGTGGCGGCCCATCTAGCTGGCAGCCAATCCGCGCTTAAAGCGGTCCCGGCGGTGGAACTGCAGAACCGTTCCCTGCTGGGGGCCAAGCTGGCTAAGGGCGAGTTTGTCACCATGGTCGAGATTGTGCCGCCCAAGGGCACCGACATTGGCAAAGAAGTCGAGGGCGCGCGCTTTCTGAAGTCAGTGGGCGTTGATGCGGTCAATATTCCGGATAGCCCACGGGCTTCGGCGCGCATGAGTAATCAAGCCCTGTCGCTGCTGATTCAACGGGAGGTGGGGATCGAAGCCATCCTGCACTACACCTGCCGCGATCGCAATGTACTGGGCATCCAGAGTGATTTGTTAGGCGCCGCTGCCGTCGGGATTCGAAACCTCATCTGCATTACCGGCGATCCTCCAAAGATGGGGAACTACCCGGATGCGACTGCGGTATTCGATGTGGATGCGATTGGGCTGGTGAATATTGTTCACAACCTGAATCGCGGACTGGATCTGGGGGGCAATCCAATCGGTGCCGGGACTGGCTTCGTGATCGGAGTGGGCGCCAATCCAGGCCTGACCGACCTCGACGAAGAAGTGCGGCGCTTCGAATATAAAGTGCAAGCCGGCGCGGAATATGCGGTGACGCAACCGGTGTTCGACATGCGATTGCTGGAGAACTTTGTGAAGCGCATCGAGCACTTCCGCATTCCGGTGATTGCTGGGATATGGCCCTTGCTAAGTGTACGTAACGCTGAATTCATGAAGAATGAGTTGAGGGTTTCGGTGCCCGATTCGATCCTGGAGCGCATGGCCCGGGCACAAACTCCGGAAGCGGCAAGGAGTGAAGGCGTTGCCATCGCGCGAGAGATGCTCATCGCGGTGCGCCAGACTGTGCAAGGAGCCCAGATCAGCGCTCCGATGGGAAAATATAATCTGGCGGTCGATGTTTTGGAGGCGCTGGGTTAGGCTGGTACCTTTCTCGCCAAGTCTTTAGACGCTCGTTCGAATCCTGTCATCCGACCCGGAGCGCGGCCAAGGGGTCGATTTCCGAGGCGCGGCGCGCGGGAATGTAACCCGCAGTCAGTGCGACGATCACGAACAGGACGGCGACTCCAACAAATGTTAGAGGATCGCTGGCGCTGACCTGAAATAACAGGTCCCTCATCAGTCGAGTCAGAGCAAGGGCTCCGCCGATGCCGAGCACCACTCCTGCCACTGTAAGGCTCATGGTCTGCCGGGCGACCAGCGCCAGAATGTTATTTCTGGGTGCTCCCAAGGCCCGCCGGATTCCGATTTCCTTCGTCCGCTGCACGACCGAATAAGTTATGACTCCGTAGAGTCCAATCACGGCGAGGAACGTGGCCACACCTGCGAATGCTCCCAGCAGCCGCATCATCAATCGAAGCTGCCCTTCCGACTGTTCGACGAGATCATCCATGGTCGACACCGCGGAAATTGGCTGGTCGCGGTCGATGGCTAACACCTGGCTTCGAACCAGGTTGGCGAATGAGAGGGGATCGCCAGTCGTTCTCACTGCCAGCATCGCCGACTGCATTGGCTTTTGGTTGGACGGGAAATAGATTTCCGCCTTGGGATCGTCGTCTCTCTCGGAGTAGCGCACATTGGCCGTGACGCCAACGATCTCGACTGGCTGGGGATCGCTACCGAAGAGGATGCGTTGACCGACGGGATCGGGACCGCTGGGATATTGCGGAAGGAAAAGGCGGACGAGATTCTCGCTGACGAGGGCCACCGGAACAGAATTCTTATCGTCGTGAGTGGTGAACTCCCGTCCGCGTTCCACCGCAATTCCCATCGTGTGGAGATATCCCGGCGAAATATCCTGGACGATGCTGATGGGCCGCTCGTTCAGCTCCAGGGGCGGTGTTCCTGCCAATTGCACTGGAGCTCCTATCCACATATCCGTCATGGGAAGCGTGAGCGTCACTGCGGCGCCGCGCACGCCCGGCAGCGACTGGATGCGGTCGATCAGTTCGCGATAGAACGCTGCCTTCTTTTCGTCGGTGCCATAGCGAGAGGGTGACAAAGAAATCTTCGCAGTCAGGAGGTGGCCGGTTTGAAATCCCGGATCGACCCGGTAGACACGAGCCAGACTTTCGATCAGCAAAGTTGCACCGATCAGCAAAATGATCGAAAGAGCCACTTGTCCGACGACCAGGAAACCCCTTGAGCCCAGACGCATCATCGCTTTCGAACGCATAGAAACGGTTCCCTCGCCGCTTCCGCGCAAGGCGACGGCAATATCCGGGCGGGACGCAGCCAGTGCCGGCATCAACCCGAAAGCCACTCCCGTGATCAGGGCAAGTGCGGCGCCAAATCCGAGGACTAAAGCATCCATGCGGATTTCTCCGGTACGCGGCAGATCGACAAATGTCAGGCTGCGAATTCCACTCAGACTGGTCGCTGCGAGTCCGATTCCTAAGGCGCCTCCGAGAAATGCTAATAAAAGACTCTCGACCAACAGCTGCCTGATGATCGTGCCCCTTCCGGCACCGATTGCCGCTCGAACGGCAAATTCTCGCGCTCGGTAAGTTGCGCGCGCCAGCAAGAGGCTCCCGATGTTGGCACACACGATCAGCAACACAAAACCGACCGCGCCGAATAGCAGCCACAGCTTCGGACGCACGTCAGAGATAAGTTCTTCTTTCAGCGGCACCACCAGGTCGGGCGAATCCCGTTTGGCGTCCAGCATTGTCGGATGAGCCGTGGCATATTGCCGATCCAACACCGCCAGCTCGGCATTCGCCTGCTGCAGATCGACAGCCCCCTTTAATCGGCCAAATATGCTCAGGGTCGGACTGAGGGGCCTGTTCTTGGGGGCAATCGCCGACCACTCTTCCGGTCTGGGCAGCCATACGTCTGCACCCGCGAGTGGGAACTGGAAGCCGGAAGTCAGCACCCCGACGATCGTGTGCGGCACGCCGGCCAGAATGATCATCTTGCCGAGAATCGCTGGATCCCTGCCGAAGCGCCGCTGCCACAGTTCGGCGCTGATCATTGCGACCGATGCCGCGCCGGGCTTGTCCTCATCGGCGAGGAAACCGCGTCCGAGGAGTGGACTGACTCCTAAAATGTGGAGGAAATTGGCGGACACGCGCGTGCCCTTGATCACTTCCGGCTGGCCCGTACTCGAAAGAGCCAGGTCCTCGAATCCGCCCGCGAAGATGCCGACCGCGGTGTATGACCGACTCGCCGACGCCATTTCTTCAAACCGAACCGGCGTCGCTCCTTCCGTCACCAGCACCAGGCGGTCGGGTTCACGATACTCAAGCGGTTTGAGCAGCACGCCTCGAATCACGGAGAACATTGCGGTGTTGGCGCCTATGCCGAGGGCAATCGTGAGCACTACCGCCGTCGAGAAAGCTGGATTCTTACGCATGCTCCGGATTCCGAACTTCAGATCCTGCCGCAGGTTGTCGAAAAATGTAGTGTTGCTCACAGGCGGCCTACTTTCTCACGCAGTCTTACCCGGTGCTCTGCGATCTTCCGGGCGGTTTTGCGATTCGTTTTGCAACTCTACGATGGTCCGATGCTCGATTCAAGACTCTTTTCCCGGAGGCGGACAACAGGTTCATTTTTTCGATTCATCCCACAAAAAAGACTGGACACTTCTTCCAAATAGTTGCATTACAATAAGAGACGGAGCGAAACCCCGTTGGCCAAGTTTGAAGAGTGTCTACAGCGCCTGGAGAAAATTGTTCAGGAGCTGGAAAAGGGAGAAGTCCCTCTGGAGAAGTCGCTGACCCTGTTCGAAGAGGGGATGCAGCTTTCCTCGGCCTGCCGCAAGGAGTTGGAACAGGCCGAAGGGAAAGTAGAAATCTTGCTCAAGAAGAACGGAAGGCTGCACGCCGAACCATTCGAACCGATGATGGAGAAGGCGCCCGCGCAACGGTGAGCGACCTTGGCTCAGGTCACGGTTCGAAAGTCATATTCAAGAACGTAGATGTCTGTGGAGTTCTGGTGTCCCAGCCCGGCCCGCAGCCCAAGTCGGACGTCATCGCAACCTGATCGACGTTCGCCGTTGACGAAGGTTGAAAGATCGGGGGAAGTATGGTTCAAAGTGTGGTTCTACTGGAGAAAGACGCCAACATTGCTCGCTCCCTGGCCGGCTGGTTTTGCCCTCACTTCGCGGTGCATGTGACTGCGTCGCATGAGGAAATGCGGAAAACGGTAGCTCAGAACCATCCCGAGGCCGTGGTTCTCAACATTGAGCACTGGCGGCTAAGCGACGTGCAAAGTCTGCGTCGCGACTTTCCTGAACTGCCAATCGTCTGCACCCATCGCGTTCCCGACGAAGAAATGTGGATGGCCGCGCTGGAAGCTGGCGCCAACGATGTTTGCCCCTCCGATGACGCGGGCAATGTGCTGGCCTCGGTACTTCGTAGCCGTGCGCTGGCGCACGGCGCAGCCGCGTAGGTCTACTCCTTTGAAAACGCTGGGAGCGGGGTTTCCTATTTTGCTTGGCGGGGTAGTTTACGGCCCGGCTGAAAAGCCGAGCCCTTTCAAAACAATCTCGAATCAAAATAAATCTCTCGACCTGACCTGGTAAATGGGCCGTAGAGAGACCACATTACTCCTGAATCTACTTGGCCTGGTAAACGGTTTTTCCACCGACGACGGTGCGCACAACCTTCGTCCCGAGCAGCTTTTCCGGCGATGCAGCGGTGATATCGCGGTCGAGGACTACGAAGTCCGCCAGCATTCCTGGGACGAGCTTGCCTTTTTCCTTTTCCTCGAACTCGGCATACGCGGAGCCCATGGTATAGGCCGAGATCGCCTGATCCATGGTGAGGCGCTGGGCGGAGAAATATTCCTGTTTGCCATCTTCGCTTCTGCGGGTGATGGCGGCGTACAGGCCGCGGAACGGGCTGACCGGCTCCACCGGGTTATCGGTTCCGAACGCGAGCGGCACGCCCTTGTTCAGAAATGAAAGCCAGGCGTAGGAAGTGGCTGCCCGCTGCGGACCGAGCCGATCCTGCGCCCAGCGGATGTCGCTGAGCAGATGGCTGGGTTGCATGGAGGCGACCACCTTCAACTCTTTAAAGCGAGCAATTTCGGCGGGAGTCGTGACCTGCGCGTGCTCGACCCGCAGACGAAAATCTTCCCCACCGTTGGGCGCTCGCACATGAGCCTCCCGCGCCGCTTGCTCGCCTTCGGCAAAGGCGTCAAGCGCCATCTGCACGCCTTTGTCGCCAATGGCATGGAAGCCAATCTGGAAGCCGGCCAGCACGCGCTCCTTGGTCATCTCATTCAGCGTCGCCGCCTCATATCTCGGCAAGCCTGAGTTCTTGGAGTCATCAGCATACGGCTCCAGCATGGCCGCCGTGTGCGAACCAAGGGAACCGTCCATGAATCCCTTGAGCATGCCTGTGTGAAGCATCAGGTCACCCTGGGGATGAGATTCGCGCTTGCGATCCAACTCCTCAAGAGAATCGTCAAAGGGCAGCCACTCCGAGATGCGCGCGGTCAGCTTGCCCTCTTTTTCCAGCTCTTCGTAGATTTGGAAATTCTCCCAGTTCGGCGAATAGTCCTGCGCCGAGGTCACACCGTGTTCGGCTAAATCAGCCAGGGCGAGTTCCAGGCCCTCGCGGCGGAGCTGGTGAGTTGGCTTGGGCACTACGGCAAACACGGCTTGCTGCGCGGTCTCACGCAGGACGCCGGTGAGTTCGCCGTTTTCGTTGCGGTCAATGTGTCCGCCCTGAGGGTCGCGGCTGGCCAGCGTCATACTGCTTAGTTGCAGGGCTCTGGTATTGGCCACCCCAATGTGGCCGTCAATACGCCCAAGGAACACCGGATGGCCGTTCGATACTTCGTCCAGATCCCAACGGGTGGGAGTCATTTTCACGGGCCACAGGGTTTCGTCCCAGCCCGAGCCCAGGATCCAGTCGCCGGCTTTCGACTCCTCGACTTTCTTCGCCACGCGGGAGCGCAGGTCATCCAGCGACTTCACTCCGGTCAAATCGACACTCAGCTTGGTGCTTCCGGCATCGTCCAGATGGAGATGAGCGTCGTTGAATCCGGCCATTACGAAGCGCCCGCCCAGGTCGATCACCTCGGTCTGCGGCCCTTTCAGCTTGGCCAGGTCGAGGGTCTTGCCCACCGCTTCAATGCGGTCGCCGCGGACAGCAATCGCTTCTTCGCGCAGCACGGAACTAAAAGGAGTATTCGCGGGCACGCCGGTGTAGATGTTGGCGTGCATGAAAATAATGTCGGCCTTAGGCTTGGCCGGTTCGGGGGCGGCGGAGGGATCTTGCGCGGTACAGAGCGAACCTGTGCACAGCACAAAAATCGGAGCCAGAAATGGGGGGGCTAAAGCCCCGACAGAAAAGAAAGGCTTGAACGCAGCGCTGAATGCGCTGCGCCAGCTAAAAGCACGTCCTTCTGCAGATCGCTTATTCTCACAAGTCCCGCGTTTCAACTTCATTCCCCTACTCCTGCCAGCGCCAGCATGGTCAGCAAAATACGTTTCAGACCCAGCTCGCGCCCGTTGGAATCGAACCACTCCTGCAATGTGTGTGCCCCGCCGCCGGAACCGCCGCCGCCAATGGCAATCGCTTCCTGTCCCAGCGAGAGCGGAATATTGGCGTCAGTGGACGCCCGCTGCACCTGGGCCACATTGCCCAACTGCGCATCTACGGCACGCACCACCTGCATGATGCGCGCGCCGGGGGAAAGCTCGCCCGCCGGGCGATTTCCGATGGCCACCACTTCACAGCTGACTGCCGGTCTTTTTTGCGCGGAAGATCGCATCTCGGCTGCCATGGTCTCTTCCTCCACGGCGCGGTTGAGCGCCGAACGCATCCCCTGCTCCAGGCGCTCCATCTCGACCATCGAAGTGGAGCGGATGTCCACCTTCATGCTGGCCGACTCGGGAATCGAATTCACCGAAGTTCCACCGCGAATCACACCGATGTTGAATGTGGTTTTCGGCGAGGCCGGAACCGGAGTGGCGGTAAAGGTCTCGATCGCCTTAGCCAAAATCACGATGGGATTGGGGGCACCGAAGTCGCTCCAGGAGTGTCCACCCGGGCCGCGTACAATCACTTCGAAACGGCGGCTGCCCAGGGCCTCAGCGACAATCGTGTCTGCGCCCGCGCCGTCGAGCACCACGCTGTAAGCGATGGAATCCTTCCAGCGGGGCGTCGAAAAAATGTGGCGCATGCCACGCAGGTCGCCTTCACCCTCTTCGCCCACGTTGCCAATGAAGACAAACGGCAAGGCATGCCGCAGGCGCACATTTCTGAGCAGAGCCGCGATTCCCAGCATCGCGACGACGCCAGCGCCGTTGTCGGAAACTCCTGGCCCGTAGATGCGACTTCCCTGCTGGCGAATATTGAGCGGCGTATTCGCTGGAAAAACCGTGTCAATGTGTGCGCTCAGGGCCACATGGCGCTTTCCGAATCCGGGATGCGTACCGAAAACGTTCCCCACGTCGTCGACCCGGACATCGTCCAGCCCAACCTCGCGGAAACGCTCCGCCAGCCACTCAGCACGCGCCGACTCGCCAAACGGAGGCGCCGGAATACGGGCCATTTCCATCTGCCAGTGCGCCAGTTGCGGTTCCTGCATGCGAAACCAGTTAAACGCCGACCGTACCTCCGGCGAAGCCGCCAGACGCGCCACTTCCTGTTGCGCCTGCTGCGGCAGAGCAGGGACGAGGTCCGGGCGTGGAGGATTAAGACTCATATACTTATGGCTCAGTTTACAACGCGGGGACTGGGATTAGGATTGCCTAATGTGGAGCGGAAGTTACGAGAGGGTGGTGGCTAGATGGGCCTCTAAGGAGACACCAACTTAGCCTTTGTCATCGTGAGCGCAGTCGCTGCTTCGCGGCAGCGAAGCGGCGGCGCAGTCGAAGGATCCCTTTCAATACTTGTCCGGCTAATGAGACTTCGGGGAACAACTCCTAAACGAATCCCACGCCGTATTAATCAAAACTCTCTTTCCCGCGGCGGTGGCCACTGACGAACACAGGGATCCTTCGACTGCGCAGAGGATGACATTTTTTGGATGGGCTGACGGTGACATCGTGAAGGCCGGACTCTGTACCGGAAGGCGCGCGTCCTCTAGGTCAGCAAGCTCTTCGTGCTTCGCGCCCGGCGTTCGACCTGGGCGACCAGCTTCCTGGTAGCCGGCGCTGCGATCCCGTGCCGCTTGGCGCCGCGGAGAATTGGGCCGGCGATGGCTTCGAGTTCCGGCGATTTGCCTTGCTCGACATCTTTCTGCATAGAGCTGCGCATGTTACCGGGCATTTTCACGACTGCGGCGATTACGGCGTCGGCGTCGATTTTCGCGCCTTCGGCGGCGGCTACAGCGCTGGCCTCGCGGATACAGGACAGGCCCAGCTCTCGCCAAACGGGATCGGCTAGAATCTCGCCGGTAGTCTTGTTAGCGGCGGTGGTGGCCAGCGCGAAGGCCGCCAGGAAGACGAGTTTGCTCCACATCAGCGTGTGCTCGTCATCGATAAAGTGGCACTCGAAGCCTTGCTTTTGGAGTTGATCAAGAGTACCACCCAGCAGGGGTCGTCCGGCGGAAGACACGTTCAACCGGGCAAAGGGCGAGCGATGAACGATGTGCCCAGGCGCCACCCGCTCAGACTCAACTGCAATCGTACCTGCGATCACTTTGTCGGTTCCATATCGCGAACGCAGCAACGCCAGATGATCGATGCCATTGAGCAACGGCACAATCGCCCCGACGGTCGCAGGATTGGTGATGGCATTCAGTGCCAGCTCCAACTGAGTCGCCTTTACGGTGAGCCAGAGCACATCGACCGAAGGAACTGCAGAGGCGATCGAAACATCCGCGACGAAATTGCCAAAGGGGCTTTCGAGGCGGAGTTGCCGGGGATACTGCGCCAGGGACTCGCGCCTGACAACCAGCGTAACCGGCCCGCCGGTACGCGCCAGGGACGCGGCCATAAGACCTCCTACACCGCCCGCTCCCAGAATCGCATGTCGAGGTTGGCCAGGCATTGGGTCAGCCTTTCTTTACAGGCGTAGGAGCAACGCACTCCAATATTTCCGCTTCGCGGAGGGTATGGTCGCTCTGCTTGGCCCGCTGGTAGATGCGTTCGACCACTTCGTCGGTCGCCGGAATACCCCGTCGCTCCAGCCAGAACAGCACGTTCGACTTGCCGCTCATCGGACCAATATCGATCACCTGGTCCATACCGAACAGGTGCGAGGGCACCCCGGAATATACCGTGTTGGCGAGCACCGCGTCATCTTTGCGATAGGCCTTAATGATCGCGGCCGCGTGCACACCAGTCGCGGTGCGGAATGCATCGTCGCCCACCACGGGATAATTTGCCGGGATCGGTACTCCCGTGGCGCGTGACACCGCCTGGCAGTACTGCTTCAAACTGGATAGATCCTGCTGGTCCCAGGGCTGGATGCCCATGAGTTTGAGATTAACCAGCATCTGATCGATCTGCGTGTTGCCCACGCGCTCGCCTAGTCCAACCGCGCAGCCGTGCACGCAGTTCGCGCCGGCCGTGATCGCCGCCATTGAATTAGCGATGGCCAGACCACGATCATTGTGACCGTGCCAGTCGACCCGAATCTTCTCGCCGGAGGGCTTTACTACTTCCTCGATCACGAAGCGCACCAGCGCATGCGCGCCTTCGGGCGTGGAGTGCCCCGCGGTGTCGCAGATGCAAATGGCGCGCGCACCGCAGTTGATGGCAGTGGCATAGAGGCGCTTCACCGTTTCGGGATCGCAACGGGTCGTGTCCTCGGTGACATACATCACGTCGAGGCCGAGCGAAACCGCGTACTGGATGGCCTTTTCGGTGGTTTGGAGAAGAAAATCATCAGTCCAGTTTTCGGTGAACCGGCGAATCGGACTCGATCCGATGAAAGTGGCAGCCTCGATGGGCAACCCAGTTTTCTGCACGATCTCGGCGATGGGGCGAATGTCGCTCTCGTGAGTTCGAGCGGCGCAGTTGGCGCGAATCTTTAGCTTGTCCGCGACGATCTCGTGAGCGAGGGCGGTGACCGCTTCGACAGCGCGCGGGCCGGCGCCGGGCAATCCGAGGTCGAGCGCATTAATTCCCAGCGCCTCCATCAGATGAAGAATTTCAATTTTCTCGGCGATTGACGGATCGCGCACCGAAGGCGACTGCAGGCCGTCGCGCAGGCTTTCGTCGTTGAGCAGAACCGGACCCGCGGGTTTCATGTCGGGTGGATGGTTCCAGTCGTGGATGAGGTTGGGAATCAGCTCCTAGCTCCTAGCTTGAGGCAGTGTGAGGATAAGTGATTTCGTGCAATAGAAATTATGCCGTCCCTCCGCGACTTGGTTCCATTCATGTTCGGCAAACCCAGGACTTCGTCCTGGGCTATCATATGCCGCCCTTCCGGGTTGGAGGGGTTTTGGCTAGCAGCTAGGAGCTGGGAGCTTTCTCCTTCGGCGGCAACGTCAGGCCGAATACCGAGATCATTCCCTGGCCAGCGACATTCACCTTCGCTTCCGCGGGATTCGGCAGATACAAGGTCTTGCAATGCTCGCAGCGATAGACTTCGGCATTCTTACCCCAGGCTTTTTCAACATCTCCGCAGGCTTGCTCGATGGCATCGCTCCGGTAGGACCAGAGCTTCAGGTGTCCGCCGCAGAATTTTCCTTTTTCGTTTTTCTCGTTGCAGGCGCGCTGCCCGGCCTTCTTGATCTTGACCTTGTGGTGAGGAAGCTGCGGAATGTTCTGTGAGCCCGTAGGGGCCACTTCGCCAGTCGCCAAAGGACTTACTCCTGATTGAAGGCGGCAGGAAAACGCCGCCGGATTCTGCCTTACGCGGTCATTGTAACTGAAACTCCGGCAACCGAAACTCGATGCTGCCAAACGAGCAGAGGGCGGCGCTGGAGTTCCGGGGTTATGTGGGGCGGACACGCTCGTGCGCCCAGCTTATGACCTCGATCCATCTACAACTGCAAAGTCGAAGGCAGGCGGACAAGAGTGTCCGGTAGTGTCTTATTTAAGACACCACCGAGTGTCCGCCCCACACGATATTCGGCGGACGGCGTCTGCTAGTCTGAACAATTGGAATTCGCTTCCCAAAGTGAAGGAGATCGAGAAGGAATGATCACCGTAGTCTCAGGCCTGCCGCGCTCGGGTACTTCATTGATGATGCAGATGCTGGTGGCCGGTGGATTGGTCGCGCTGGCCGATGGCGAACGCCAGGCTGACCCCGACAATCCGCGCGGCTACCTCGAGTGGGAAAGGATTAAGCAGTTGCCCAACGACCCGGCTTGCATTGCCGAAGGCGAGGGCAAGGCCGTGAAGGTGATTTCGCGCCTGCTGCTCTCGCTCCCTGCGGGCCATGAATATCGCGTCATCTTCATGCAGCGTCCGTTGCCCGAGGTGCTGGCTTCGCAGGATCAGATGCTGCGCCGCCGCGGAGCTTACAAGGAAGGGGTCGATCCTGCCGTCATCTCCGCCGCCTTTGAGAAACACCTGCGCGAGGTTTACGCCTGGCTTGAGGGTAAGCCCTTTGTCAGATCGTTGCGCATCCCATACCACGAGGTGCTGAATAATCCGAAAGAGATTGGGGGCAAGATCGCTCAATTTCTGGACTTTGAGCTAGACGTTGCGGCAATGACACAACAGGTCGACGCGTCGCTCTACCGGAATCGCGCGAAGTGATGTGGAGCTTCGAAGTTTATGTAGGACGGACACTCTCGTCCGCCTGCTCTTGACTTTTTTCGACACTTTGATCGATCGGCGGGCTACCGGCAACTGCAAAGTCAAAGGAAGGCGGACAAGAGTGTCCGCCCCACACGACCTGCGTTAGAACTCGCGCTTGGGCTGGGCCTGTTCTGGGCCAACCCGTCCAGCGGCAATATCGGCGACGGCGTAGTTTTCCGATTTCATGGGCGCATCTGCCATGCGGCGCAGAATGGCAATCTGTCCGATATGGGTAAGGGCATCGGCGATCGGCCCTTGAAACAATTTCTCGAGTGATGAGTGCACCGGCTCGGGCGAGGCCAGAAAATCGTCGAATTTCTTGAGAGCGCTGAAGAATCTGTGAACTTCTTTGTCCCAGGGCAACGGCGCGGAGTCCTCCCACTTCTGTTGACCCATGGCGATCGAGAGGGCCCAATCAAACAGATCTCCGACGTGCGCCAGAATTTGACCGGGAGTGCGGAGGCCGTGGCCGCCGGAAAAGTCTCCGAACCCGAAGGGCGTGTTGCGCACCGCTTTACCGCCGCGGTAGGCCACGGTAGAGACCGCGTGGCGCAATAATTCCCGCTTCGGGTCGGGATTAAGCGCATGATTACCAAGGTTAGGGTTGCCAGTGGGCGCACTCATAGCGACAGATTACACTGGTCGGAGGAGACTGGAAAGTATGCTTAAGAAACTGCACTCTAACGCGACACCGGCGAACTCGACCCAGGCGAGTGCTGACCAGGCAGGTGCTGGACAGGCAGGAGCAGGACCAGCACGCGCAAAGCAGTCAGGGCCGGCTCGAGGCTCGGCCTATCGAGATTCAGGCGCACACGGTCCGGTCAGCCGGGAGAATGCCGAGCACTATCGTTGGGGCGTCGATTGCGACGCCTGGTATCTGGTCAACGACGAACAACTCAGCGTCATCGAGGAGTTCATGCCGCCGGGAGCGGCCGAGATTCGCCACCACCATAGCAAGGCTCAGCAATTTTTCTACATCGTCTCCGGCGAGGTGCTGATGGAAGTGGAAGGTGAAACGATGTTACTGGGGGCGGGAAGCGGCATTCGAGTACTGCCGGGGAAGCACCATCAGATCCGCAACCCGTCTTCGGTGCCGGTGCGCTTTCTGGTGGTCTCGCACCCGCGCAGCCACGGCGACCGCATCGACGACTGATTCGTTACGATGAGTGATTCATACTGAATCATGTGGGGACAACCGCCCCGGCTGTCCGGCGGAGCACAACTCGGTCACGCCCGGAAAGAGTGGCCGCTAGAGTTTTTTCTGCCCAACGACTCGCGCCGCTCGCAGCGCGCCTGCCAGCCGCGCTCGCAGCCCGCGACCGAAGTGCATATCGAGAAAGCCCTCCATCTGCCGCTGAAAGCGGGCGCCGTAACCGTACCACCAAGCTTTTTTCATGCCCGGCGTCAGGTCGATATCTACATATTTGACCCGCACCATCTCGTCCAGGCCGAAACGCCCGTGCGTGCGGCCGATGCCGCTGGCCTTCACGCCTCCGTGCGGAGCCTCGCTGATGCCAAAGCACGAAATCACATCATTTACCATCACGGTGCCAGCGTGGATGCGTCGAGCTAGCCGCTCGCCGCGCTTGCGATCGCGCGTCCAGATGCTCGCGGCCAGGCCGTATTCGGAGTCATTGGCCAGACGCACCGCTTCATCGTCATGGTCGAAAGCCATGACAGGCAGCACCGGGCCGAATGTTTCTTCACGCATGATGCGCATTTCGTGCGTCACGCCGGCCAGGACGGTGGGCGCATAAAAATTCGCGCCCATCTCCGGCAACCGCATGCCACCGGCCAGAATCCTTGCCCCGCGCGCCCTGGCATCGTCCACATGCGATTCCACAACCCGCACCTGGCGTTCGCGTATCATTGGACCGACATCAGTCTGCGAATCCATGGCATTGCCCACGCGCAATTGCTTCGCCTTCTCCGCGCAAGCCAGGGCGAACTTTTCGTACAACCCGCGATGCACGTAACAGCGCTCGACCGAAAGACAAGCCTGCCCGGCATTGACGAATGCCCCCCACACGGCCGCGCTGGAAGCGACATCCACGTCGGCATCGTCAAGCACCAGCATGGGATCCTTTCCACCGAGTTCAAGCACTACCGGAAGCAAGCGCTCAGCTGCGGCTACGGCAATGCGCCTGCCGGTGGCCGCGCTGCCGGTGAACATCAGTTTGTCGATGGGCGAATGTAAAAGCGCCGCACCGGCCGAGCCTTCGCCAACCACCACCTGAAAAACGTCCTGCGGAACGCCGGCCGCGCGCAGCAACGACTCTAACTCCAAAGCAATCAGGGGCGTTAACTCCGATGGCTTAAGCACAACGGCATTGCCCGCGACCAGAGCGGCCAAAGTCTCCGTCGCGGGAATGGAGAAGGGATAATTCCAGGGCGAAATGATCCCAATTACGCCATGAGGTTCGCGCACGAGCGATCCGCGCTTCAACTTGGTGACAAGATTTCCGTGGGGCACGGGCTCGTCGCGCAGCAGACCCCAGGCATGGTCGATGAGAAATCGCGCCGCGTCGAGTACCACCAACACTTCCGCGACCAGCGCTTCGACCACCGGCTTGCCAGCTTCCCGCGTAATGGCTTCTGCGATCTCGGATTTCCTGGCATGCAGCTTTTCCTGGAAGTCGCGCAGCACGTCGATGCGTCTTCGCACTCCGAGTTCCGCCCACGCTGGCTGCGCGGCATGCGCCCGCGCCACCGCAGCGTGAACGTCGGCCGAACTGGCGCACTCGATTTCGCACAGAACTTTGCCAGTGGCTGGATTTACCGAAGCGATTCTCCGGGCACTGGGCGTTTCGGTTTGTAAGTCAGAGGCCATGAATAAATCTTAGTCCGCAAAGAAGTAACTTGCTGACTCTCCCGAGGGCCGCCCCGCCCCGGAAGAATTCGCACTTCTCTGCGACCTTTTGCGGCCTTTTCTTTGCGGCCTTTGCGATCAAAAACTTTTCGGGACGCGCGATCGAAAAGCCTTTAATCCGCAAAATACGCAAAGAAAGGGCCGCAAAAGGACGCAGAGAAGTGCAACACCTCTTTGAGATCACTTGCCGCGGCCCTACCAGGCCACCTCAGGCGCTGAAGCACACTCTCATTTTCGACCACTTACGGCACGAGTGGAACTCGCGCCCTTCCCAAAGCCTCTACCTACGGCAAGAATGAAACTCGTGCCCTTCCAAAAACTGAGCTGAATCTATTTCTCCAAAAGCCAGCTAATACTCGACCTCTAGTAGATACAAGCCGCTGGCTGGGGCCGTCGGTCCTGCGGCCGAACGCTGCCGCGCTTCCAGGATGCGCGTTACGTCCTCCACTCTTAGCGTTCCTTTCCCCACTAGAATAAATGTGCCCACCAGATTCCTGACCATGTGGTGGAGAAATCCCGAACCGCGAACGGTATAGACAAACTCTTCGCCGGAGCGCTCCCAGCCGGACGAGAAGATCGTTCTTACATTAGAAATCGCTCCCGCTTCCGTTTCTCTTTCTGAGTCTTTGTCCGAGTCTTTGCTCGGATCGACCGCCGCAAAGGATGTGAAATCGTGCTCTCCCACTACAAGCGCTGCGGATCGCGCTATCGCCGGTTCGGCCAACGCATACGGATAGTGCCAGACATATCGCGCCAAAAAGGGTGGACAAATCGACTCGCGATAAAGACGATAGCGGTAAGTCTTGGCCCGCGCCGAATGGCGAGCGTGAAAATCCGGCGCTGCTTCCACCACGTCCAGGACTCGGACCGATTTCGGCAGGATATCGTTCAATGCCCTCAGAAAATTTTCCGTGGGGACGGAAGACTCCGTGACAAATGTCATAACCTGCGCCAGCGCATGCACCCCCGCATCGGTTCGACCCGACCCTTGCGGCAATACCTTTTCTCCGGTAATGCGTCCAATGGCTGAGGCAAGGGTTCCCTGCACGGTAACGGCGTCGGGCTGCACTTGCCAGCCGGAAAAATCCGTGCCGTCGTAGGCGAGGGTTACTTTCAAGTTGCGCATGCTGCGATCTTTCGAGTCCTGCGCGGTCGTGGCATCATCCAAGGTCTTTCAGGCATCAGGCAGCAATTTAGCAGGTCTTGGGCGTGAGCAGGACGCGGCTTGAACCGCGGCTTAACAATGATCGGCAGCGAAGTCCGTCGGATATACTGAATGCTTTCCCCAGAGTCTGGTCTTCTGAATGAAATTTTGGCAAGTCCGGGTTCCCGGAGAGCGTTTGGACGAGCAGCGGGAGCCAGCCGACACTCATCATGAACGGCTGTCGAGTGAAGGGCGGTTTTCTTCCAGCTTTCAGGAACCTTCCGCCCGTCCTTTGCGTACCAATGCCTGGGCAGGGCTTTACTAGGGATCCTCTCTGCTCGAAGCCAGGGCGTGATTGCGGCAAAGTCTTAGTTAGTCGGCGTTAACGGGCTCAACAACCGGGCTTAGTAGCAACAGAAAATTCCAGTGACACAGTTTCATCCATCGGAGAATAGTAGATGCCATTCGCACGTATAGTTTCGCCCCTGCGGCTCGCCGCTGCTACCAGTCTATTTGCCGTGCTGACCTTCGCGTGTTGGGCCCAGGACATTCCTGTCGCCGCCCCCACGCCGCAAAATACGCCGGAAGCCGCGCATGTCCCGACCCTGAACTATGCCAAGCCGGTGTCGCACTTTCCCAATCCGATCGGGCCTTATAAGTCACGGTATCTGTCGGCGCCGAACCTTGCGAACACGGGGCGGATTGACTCGCTCATGCGTGACGGCAAGCTTTACCTGTCGCTCGACGACGCCATCGCGCTGGCGCTCGAGAACAACCTAGACATCGCCATCGCGCGCTACAACCTAAACATTGCCGACACCGATATTCTTCGCGCGAAAGCCGGCGCGACCACGCTAGGCGTGAATACGGGCGTGGTGCAAAACACGCCGGGCGGCGGCGTTGGCGGGCTGGGCGGACAGGTCGGTTCAGGCAGCGGCGGAACATCCTTGGGGGCGGCCGGAGCAGGCGCCGGCGCGGGCGGATTAGTAAGCTCGACCCTGGGCTTGGGAGCTCCGATCAACAGCTTCGATCCGATCATCACCGGAACGCTGCAGGAAGATCACTTCAAACAGCTATCCACTAGCATATTCGAGGGTGTGCTTCCGGGCTCGAGTCTTGTTCAGAATACCAGTACTGTTGATTTTTCCTATCAGCAGGCTTTCAGTTGGGGTACAAATCTTACCGTGGGATTCAACAATACCAGAGGAACTACGAACAGCTTCCTTCAAGGCCTAGCACCCGAACTTCAGTCAGGATTTAAGGCTCAAATTACCCAGCCTCTGCTCCAGGGTTTCGGTTTTGCAGCCAACACGCGTTTTATCCGCATCGCGAAGAATAACCGAGAACTGTCGGATGTTGCGTTTCGTTTGCAGATCATTACGACCGTAAATCAGATTCAGTCCATGTACTGGGATTTGGTCTACGCGTATGAAAATGCCCGTGTGCAAAAAGAATCGCTGGCTTTCGCCGAAAAGACGCTCTCCGACACCAAGAAGCAAGTGGAGATCGGCAGCCTTGCTCCAATTGAAGTCGTTCGGGCCCAGAGCACAGTCGCCCAAGATCAGCAGGCGGTGACGATTGCCCTGACGAACCTGCAATTAGAGCAGTTGCTGATGAAGAACGCTCTCAGCCGCACGCTTCGAGATCAGGTTCTGGCCGGAGCTGATGTTGTTCCAACGTCAACGATGGAACTTCCTGACACCGAGCAGGTCCTGCCTACGCAGGACCTGGTTGCCGAAGCCCTGCGCCACCGCGCTGATCTGGTGGAGTCCCGCATCCAGCTCAACACCACTGAAATCAGTAATAAAGCTGTGCGCAACGCTCTGTTGCCTTCGGTTAATTTGTTTGCTTACTACGGTGGTGCGGGACTAGGAGGAAGACAGAATCCCCTAAACACCTGCTCGAATCCGCTAACCACGTTGCAAATGGAGTTTGGCTGCGCCAGCAGCAACTCGCAGGACCCCGACCAGATCGCACCGACTGTCAGCTACGGTGGCACCCTGAACCAGTTGATCAATTCCACTTCACCCGACAAGGGCGTAGGTCTTCAGCTAAACATCCCGCTGCGCAATCGTGCGGCCCAGGCGGTGCAGATCCGTTCTGAGCTGGAATATCAGCAGGCGCAGATGGCATTGCAGCAGACCGAGAACCGGATCAGCATCGAGGTACGCAACGCGCAGTTCGGCGTGGAGCAGAACCGCGCCAGCGTGGACTCGGCCAAAGCTGCGGTCGACTATGCCAAGCAATCGCTGGACGCCGAGCAGAAAAAATATCAGTTCGGTACTTCGACTACCACGCTGGTTCTACAAACTCAGAGCGGGCTGGCTACGGCCGAATCGACGTTGATGTCGGCGATGGCGGCCTATGAAAAGTCGCGGATCGAACTGGATCGCGCCGTTGGCGACACGCTCGACAAGGCCGGCATCAGCATCGACGATGCCGCCAGGGGCCGGGTGACGCGGATGCCCAACGTCCCCTACATCGCACCGCGCAAGGAGCTACCAACGGTCAATCCTCCGGCACCGCCGCCAACGCAATAGTTTTAACGGATTTGTGTGAGAACGCGGGCGCGGCCACCGGCCGCGCCCGAGCTCTTTCTCGCCAAATTTCGTCCAATGATTTTTCGCCCGGTGACTTTTTGCTTAGACAATTCCGCTTAAACAATTCTTTACAAACCCTTGCTCTTTCGATGAACCTGCACCCGCTAAGATGAATTGATAAGTTATCGCTCTGCACACCCGAGACTGGAATTATTTTAGTTTCCTGATTCGCAAGAATGCATCTCCGTTCTGATGCAAGGAGAACACTCATGCTCTTTCCGCGTTGGAGCACCGCTGTCGGGCTGCTACCTTTTCTGGCCCTCGCAATTTTCCTGGGGACAGTTTCCACGGCGCTCCGTGCGCAAAATACGGCGCCAGTTCCATCCGCTCCGGCTGGGCCTCCGGCCGCACCCGAGCCGGCGCAGCGGCAAGCCGTGAATCTAGTGGACTACTCCAAGCCGCGCTCGGCTTTTCCGCGCGTGCTGCAGCCTTATATGGCGCGGGAACTGGCCCAGCCAAATTCGGGCAACTCGCCGCGCATCGATTCGCTCATGCGTGACGGCAAGATTTATCTTTCCATCGACGACGCAGTTGCGCTTGCACTCGAAAACAATCTCGATCTCGATATCGCCCGCTACAACCTGAACATCGCCGACGCCGACTTGCTCCGCGCGAAATCTGGCGCCAGCATTCTGGGCGTCAATACCGGCATTGTACAAAACACGCCCGGCGGGGGCGTGGGCGGACTCGGCAACACCGTGGGCTCCGGCACCGGAGGCACCACAGTCGCAGCCGGCGGCGCGGGCACCGGCACCAACGGCCTGGTGAGTTCAACCCTGGGTATCGGATCGCCGATTATCAGCTTCGATCCTGAACTTACCGGTACGCTGCAACTCGACAAAGACCAGTCCGAAGCGAACAGCCTGATCGGCCTGGTGCCGGTGCTCGCTCAAAATACTTACACCGCCGACTTCGGCTATACGCAGGGCTTTCAGTGGGGCACTACCTTCACGGCTGGATTCAATAACACTCATGTCACCACCAACAATCCCATCAGCGTCCTGACCCCACAATTGGGTTCGAACTTTCAGGCTCGGGTAACGCAGAATCTTCTGCAGGGTTTCGGATTCCTGCCTAACACCCGATTTATTCGCATTGCCAAAAATAACCGTGAAATTTCCGACGTGGCTTTCCGGCTGCAAGTTATCACCACAGTGGACCAGATCGAGGACATGTATTGGGACCTGGTCTTCGCCTACGAAAATGTACGCGTACAGGAAGAATCTCTGACTTATGTGCAGAAGGCTCTCGCCGACTCGAGAACCCAGGCGAAGGTAGGCACCATTCCGCCGATCCAGGTCGTAAGCGCGGAGAGCGCCGTCGCCACCGGGCAACAGAATCTCATCGTGGCGCAGAACAACCTGCAACTCGAAGAACTGCTGGTGAAAAACGCATTGAGCCGAAGCCTCGAAGATCCGATTCTGGCCGAAGCTGACGTGATTCCTACATCGACGGTGCAGTTGCCTGAGCAGGAACCACGGTTCCCCATCCAGGAGATGATCAATGACGCGCTACAGCACCGCGCGGAACTTGTGGAGTCGCGTATCGATCTGACTTCCCGCGAAATCAACAATAAAGCGGTCCGCAACACGCTGTTGCCGACACTCGAAGCGTTCGCTTATTACGGCGGTTCCGGCCTTGGAGGAAACATCAATCCGAACCTCCCTGCGTGCGCGGGGGGCAATACGAGCAATTGCTACAACCCCACCAGCCTGCCGCCGCCGTTTCAGGGAAGCAACCCGCCCGGGCCCGTCGGGTATGGCTCGACTTTAAATCAACTGGTCAACTCTACGGCGCCGGACAAGGGCATCGGACTGACGCTCAACATTCCCCTGCGCAATCGGCTGGCGCAATCGAATCAGGTTCGCGCCGAACTGGAATTCCGCCAGGCGCTGGTCCGCGAGCATCAGCTGGAAAACCAGGTTCGCGTCGAAGTGCGCAATGCGCAGTTCGACGTAAAACAGAATCGGGTCGCGGTGCAGGCGGCGCAATCCGCAGTCGACCTGGCGCGCCAGACCATCGACGCCGATCAGCAAAAGCTAAAAGTGGGTCTGACCACACAGACTGCCATTCTGCAGGACGCCTCAACCCTTACCACTTCAGAGTCGAATCTGGTTTCGGCCAAAGCGGCCTACGAAAAGTCGCGCATCGAACTCGATCGCGCCACCGGACTATTACTCGACCATGCCGGCATCGATGTAGCCGAGGCTACGCGCGGACAGGTCACGCACTTGCCCACCGTGCCTTATGTTGCGCCGCGCCCGGATGCGGCGCCGGCGCAGCCGACCTCGACGGCACCAGTTCCTACCCAGCCGGGAGGGCAGATGTAGGGCAATGCGTCCCCAGACTGAAGTTGACTCCGATTTGGTCTGTCGCTAAATCGTTCGCCTGATAAACTACGCGCTCGTGTTGAGAAGGATGGCGAAAAGCCCGCGGCCTGCACTGCCAAGAAGCTTTCGATGGCTCCTGCCGCTGTCCTTCGTCCTCCAATTGGCGGCCATTGGAGTCTTCCACGAGTACCGGCCGCGCGCTGGCGACGATCACTTCGAGTTCGGCTGGGAGATGGGCCGCGTCGGCCGGTCCATCGCTCTGGGCCAGGGATTCAGTAGCCCCTATGACGGAAATACCGGCCTTACGGCGTGGGAGCCGCCGCTTTATCCCTATCTGATCGGCGGAGTGTTCAAGGTTTTCGGCGTGTACACTGCCACTTCCGCATGGGTTCTGCTTAGCATCAACAGCGTGTTGGCGACCCTGACCTGCATTCCAGTTTTTTTCATCGCGCACAAGATATTTGGCGGACGCATCGCAGCGTGGTGCGTCTACGCCTGGGCCTTAAATCCTTACGTCTGGTATTGGTCGGTGCGCTGGATCTGGGACACGACTCTCACGCCGTTGCTGCTGGCCTGCCTATTTCTCCTAGCTCTGGAACTGCAAGACTGGCCGGGCTGGCAAGGCTGGGCATGGTTTGGCGTACTCTACGGAGTCGGCACGCTGGCCAATCCGACGATGCTGGTGTTCCTGCCATTCTGCGGCCTCTGGATCTGGTGGCAGCGCTACCGGCGCGGTCTCTCGTCACTCGCCGGGGTCGCGCTGTCTTCACTCGTGTTCTTTCTGGTGCTAACGCCATGGTTGGCGCGAAACTATAGAGTTTTCGGACGGCTCGTACTCCGCGACGATTTCGGATTGCAGTTTCGCCTGGGCAACGGCCCCTCTGCCGACGGTATGTTGATGGCCTATTTGCAGCCGAATCTCAATCGCCTGGAACTGGAGAAATTTCAACGCATGGGAGAAGTCGCCTACGCCGACTCCTGCAAGCGCGAGGCATTCGAATGGGTCCACGCCCATCCGGCACGTTTTGCGGTCGTCAGCCTGAAGCGATTTTTCTACTATTG
>Ga0209006_10001184_pt1 | contig 23695 bp, 24 predicted proteins | sample JacPin_JW_Ref_O2_FD_188567 | JGI IMG/M metagenome (GOLD analysis project Ga0209006, IMG submission 188567) | Forest soil microbial communities from Algoma, Ontario, Canada - Jack Pine, Ontario site 1_JW_Ref_O2 (SPAdes) (version 2) | ecosystem: Environmental > Terrestrial > Soil > Boreal... | reverse complement strand
TTCGGGCCGCCGCCGGCAATCGCCGGGATGGAAACGACTGCCAATAAAAACATGGCGAACAAAAGACGCGTCCCACGCCGCACACACACATTCTTGATCAAGCGTTCCATCGATCCCCCGATTCCATCCCGTGTTCAAACAGACGCAATTCTAGCCCATTTGGCGCTCAAAAATTCACGCACCATTAATACGGCTTGCGCTCACGCGATGCCATAATTTTCCGCTGAACCTTTCTCCCGAAACGTCCAGCATCAAGGTCAGAAAACAAGCTCAGAAAACGAGGATACGTTGCGAATGGTGCGTCTTACCGCTCCCGGAATCCAGGAAAGCGTTACGCGAAAACTCGTCAGCACGAAATGCGCGTTCAGCGCCGCTGCGGCACTTGCACTCATCCTCTTGTCAGCCTTCCTGATCAGCTGCGGGAGCAGCAAGGTTACGCTGCCGCCGCAGATTGCGCCCAATATTGCCGGGGAGTGGGAATTCGTTGCCATGTCGCAGAATGGAGAAACCACGGGGCTCGAAGTTTCTCTCGCCGAGGGCCAGGTGCTCAACGGCGACCTCATGGTGCCGAGCGGCCAGGTTTCGGCCAGCAGCGCGCAGATTGCCTTCGTTTCTCTTGCTCCCGTCCTTACGACCAACGTCCCAGGAAATATGAACATCACCGGCTTCGGAGGCAGCTGCGACGCGATCGCTACCACAGCGAACAGCCTTGGGCCCGGAGTAGTCACGGGGGTGGGCCAGCCCGTAACACTAACCTTCACGGCGAACGGCAGCATCTTTAACGTCACCGGCAGCCTGAGCGGGGACGGCAAGAGCGTCCTGAACGGCACTTACACGGCGCAGAGCGGCAACACGTGCTCCGATCCAGGCGGCACCATCACGGGATCGGTCGTCTCCATCAATACCGGAACTTATACCGGCCATCTCTGCCCGCTGGCCGACACGACCTCGTGCTCCAGCAAGAGCGATAGCGTCAGCGGGGGTGTCACCGTAAAGTCGGGCCAGATCACGCTGGACCTCAATCTCACCGGCACCGACAGCACGACCTTCACCCTGGCAGGTCCGGTCACGGGATATGCGTTCTCCGTGCAGGGTACGTATCAAGGTCAGGTGCAAACTTATTACGGATATTTCGAGCTGGCCGGATCGTCGGGGACGCCGTCGCTTTATCTGGTAAATGCCGCCGACGACTGCTTCTCGAACTCCTCAGCCAGTTGCAGCACTTCGACGGTGCTGGCCCTTCAGCCGAATATTTAGCGGCTGTGCTTGCATGGTTCTTTTTCTCATCCAAAGCTAAAAATCTGTCCGGCGGTCGGTATGGCGGCGCAGGTACCAGCACGGCAGCGCCCCTGCGTGGGGGAATAGCGCGTTGACGCAGGCTTGCGACCGAGGGTCATCGAAGATAAAGGTGGTCTTCCCGCTCTTCTGCGGGATGGCATCGTAGGGATTGACCATGACGGCACCGTAGGGACTGTGCTTCGTAATCACCCGTAGCTCGAAGATGGCAAAATCCAGGCCGTAGGCCAGCGCAGCCGCTCCCAGCACAATCAGGAGAGTGTAAAGAAAGATTTGCCGCAGGCGGGCTCTTAAGTTAGGTCGAACAGGATTTGCTGGAACGGGCTGGGCCACGCGGCAGATTATATCGCCGCTCAGATTGCCCCGAAGGCCTCAGTCTGCATCTCATCGTTGACAACTCGGCCATCCGACAGGCAAACTACCGCATTCGCTGGAAAAGGCTTCCAGTGAGCGTCTGATAGACGGCTTGCGGGCTCAACAGTCGTCGTTGTCTTGAAATCAGTGGCTGGTAATCAGTCTTATACTCAATCTGTTCTTCGCCCATGGCTATGACCGAACAACGGGTCTCGTACACGCTCGACTCCTCGCTGGAGACGATTGACCACGCTGAGGAGAAAGCTACCCGCATCGCGACCGAGCTGGGTTTTGCCGATGACGAGATCATGCAAATCTCAATGGCTGTGCGCGAAGGCGCAGTAAACGCGGTCCTGCACGGCAATGCGTATGCACCCGACAAGAAAGTGATTCTCGGCTTTGAGCAGACCGGCGGCAATCTGATCATCACGATTCGCGATCAGGGCACGGGGATGGACATTTCGAAGATTCCCAATCCTCTGGCGCCGGAGAATCTGCTTAAGACTTCAGGACGCGGAATTTTTTTAATGCGCTCGTTCATGGATACGGTGGAAATTCGACCCTCCGAAACGGGCACCGAACTTAAATTGATCAAGCACGTCCACGGCACGACCGCGGGCGGCAAGGAGGCTTCCCAGTGAGCATGAAGGTTGGTACTCGACAAGTGGATGGGGTGACCATCGTGGACTGCAGCGGTCGCATCACGCTCGGCGAAGGCAGCGTCGTTCTTCGCGATACCGTGCGCGATCTGCTTTCCAAGGGAAACAAAAAGATTGTTCTGAACCTCGGCGAAGTCAACTATATTGACAGCTCCGGGATCGGCGAGCTGGTCAGCGCCTTCACCACCACCAAGAATCAGGGTGGCGAGCTGAAGCTGCTCAACCTGACCAAAAAGGTGAACGATCTTCTCCAGATCACCAAGCTCTACACCGTTTTCGACGTGAAGGACGACGAAACCTCCGCCGTAAAGTCGTTCAAGTAAATTCAATCCTCGGCCTTAGAATGCCCCGCTTTCTCTCCGCTTTAGGGAGAAGTGGGGCATTTTCATTTCTCCCATTCTGGAACCCGCCGATCAATTATTCCGCGTCACCCTGCAATTGCTGCCGTGCTCTGTTTGACAATGAAGAAGTGATTCCCTCCTCCTTCAGAACGCCTTATGTAAGCGCAGCCGCCCTCGGCTCTACGGCGAAGCGTAGCTTGTCTGTGCGCCTGGCATTTGTGATTCTGTTCGTGACGGGCGCAGCCGCGGCCTCCGACTGCATCCCAATCCATGAAGCTAGCCGGCACGTTGGCGAAACCGCGTGTGTCATCGGAAGAGTTGTGAAGGTCAAAGTCGGATCGAAGGGAGTTCACTTCCTCGACTTTTGTGAAGACCAGATGGCGTGTCCATTTTCCGTCGTGGTCTTCCCCCACGATCTTAAAGATGTCGGCGACGTACGCCGCCTTGCCGGGCACCTGATCGAAATCAACGGTCCCATTAAGCTCTATGACGACCGCGCCGAGATCATCCTCAATCGCGTCAGCCAGGTCGCCGGAGGCATGCTGCTCATGCCGCCTCTACCCAAAGACTATGACGTGGAAAAACAAGGCCACTACAGCGCCGGCCATCTTTATTCGAAGAAGTTGAAGGCAGCCAAACCTACGCCGAACTCCACGGCTACCTACGGAAATGAGAGCGACGTGGAAAATCCGTGAAGTTGGCATTCACCGCACTCCTACCAATGCCAAGGCAACTAAGAATCTTCCAACAAATCCCCAACAGAATCTCTTCGGTATTACGTTCGTTCCCGCTACCTCCCGTAGTAAGAGCCATTCCGCTAAAGCTGATCTCCTCGCCGTCCGATTCCACAGAGTAACGGGCGGAGTGTACCGCCTGCTTTCTGCTGGCGGGAGAAGTCATCATGAAGAAGTCCGTCATGAAAAAAATAGCTTTGCCGGTGTCTATTCTTTTTGTTCTGGTTGCGGATGTCAGCCCAGCCTCGGCATCGGCCAGCGCATCCGCCACGATGGCAGTTTCGATCACGGTCGCGAGTTCTTTGAGCTTTGTAATCCAGAGCGATGCCAGCGGCCTGGCGCTCACCAACTCCGGCACTTCGGCCGTGACGGCTGCATTCGGAACCATGTCGGCCTACGGAGGCACCGTGCCGACCGGCGTTACGCGAACGGTGAACGCACCCACCAACTGGAAGGTTAGTACGCCATTCGATGCTGTCATTCAGGTGGCCAACCAGACCAGCTCCAACTACACGCTCACGGCGCAACTGGCCAGTTCCGACGCGACCAATACCTGGCAGATTGGAAGCACGACGATCACTTCGGCCTCGGCCTCAACGGTGACTGCGACCGGAACCTACGGAAACACGGCGTATACGTTCAACCTGACGATTCCATTTTCCGAAGCGGCGGGCGCGATCAGCAATACGGTCAACTTTGTGGCGACCGCGAATTAGGGCAAAAACATGTCACGCGCCGTTCCATGCATCGCGCTCTCTGCTTTGATCTTACTTGCCGTGCCCCGCTCTCATGCGCAATGTATCCCCTTAGTCTGCGCGCTCAGCATCTCTCTACGATCCGATGCCAGTGGGATTGCGCTTGGCGGTAGCGGGGGCAATACCGCGAGCATGTCGTTCGGAACCATGCGTGCCTTTGGTGGTGCGGCTCCTACCGGCGTTACTAAAACGGTGGGAGCGACCAGTTGGACCGTCAGCACGCCGTTCGATGTGAACGTCACCTGCTCGAACTTGCTCACCCTGCTGCCCTGTACCCTCCTGCTGACGCCAACCTATGTGTTAACGGCGCAGTTGCAATCGGCCGACACCACCAATACCTGGAAGATCGCAGGCTCCACATTGAGCAGCAGCAGCGCGCTCACCCTGACGTCCAATGGCACTTACGGCGCGACCGTCGCCTACAACTTCGCATTAATCATCCCATTTTCGGAGGCTGCCGGAACCATCAGCAACACGGTTAATTTTGTCGCGATCTCGAATTGAGGACCTCGTGAATCTGACTCCCATGAATCTCAAGCGCCAGCAACTTCGCCACGCTGTCCGTCTGATCGCGATGCTCGTAACCACCTTGAATGGCTGCCATGGGTTCGGGCAAAAGTCAGCGGGCGCCGCGAACAATTCACCCACACTTACCCTGACCCCCGCGGTCGTGATGGTAAAAGCCAAGCCAGGACAAACCTTCACTCAGGAACTCACTCTTTGGAACAACACCATCTACGACCTGGCCTTCCACATGGAGGCCCAGGACGTGGTCGTACGCGACGGTAAACGCGCCTTCATCCCCGCCGGAGAACTGCCGGGCAGCATCGCACGCAATGCCGTGTTCAACGATGACGACGTGATCGTTCCGGCTGCGGGTTCGGCAAGCACTCGCGTTACCGTCACCGTTCCCGATTCCCCCGGGCCGCGCGCCATTGCCTGCGTTTTCATGGGGCGCACTCCCGTTGGCATGCAGAACACCCTGGCCATGACGGCTTCGCTGGGAGCGCTTGTGACCTTCACCATCAACAACGACTTTCATCTGCAGCATGAGCCACTGCAGATTTCGGTTGACGACGACTCGCAGACGATCACATTCCATCAGATGGTGAAAAACATCGGCCTCGATCCCGTGGTGCCCGCCGGCGTGATTGCGATCACCAATCAACACGGCGCCTTGGTCGCCAGATTGCCCGTCTCTCCTCTGCGCCTGCTTCCGGGCGAAAGTCTCGAGTTCACCGCCGAGCATCCCGGCCTGCCCAAGACCGGCAAGTACAAGGCCACGATCCTCATGCAGCACGAGAACGCACTTTTCTCCAATGCAGCCGAATTCACCATCAAATGAGGTCCGCGGATATGAAATCGCGTTCCTCATCCTGCTGGTGGCGGCATGGCCCCTGCATGCGCAAGTTAATCCAGAGGCGACACCACCGGAAAACACAACGGCTTACACAGCCCCCGCACTGAGCATCCCCTCCGGCAAGCAAATACAAATTCCCGCGCTCGGCGCGAGTTCTGCGGTCTCCCTGGATCTTCACATTGCCGAGGTTCAATTAGAAAACGGCAGCGTCCTCATTCGCGCCATCGATGTCGGAGATACCCTGATCGTCCTGCTGGGTGAAAGTGAGTTACACCAAATTTCCATCCATGTTGTGCCCGGGCCGCCGATGTTTCCTCCCGGATTCATTCCACCTCAGGACATCGGCAATCAGACTGGAAGTTACGAACTTCGCTACAGCTCAGACCGCCAGCAGTTTGAGAACAGCATTGATCTTTCCAGCCGCAGCGCACCCGGAGAAACCACGCAGATTCATCTGGTCACCGCGACTTATACGGCTGTCCAGACGCCGACAACGTTTGTACCCTCGGCGTTCTATCGCATCACCGCGCAAGACAAAGACCTGACGCTGCTCGACCAGACGGTCGATGAATCTCCGCTCACGCTGCAGAATGTAACCGTGCGTGGAATCCATTTTCGCGACGGCGACTGGAGATTTCACGCCGGGTATACCACCTCGGCCACTTTTGCCGACGTGCTCATTCCAACCGAGAAAGAATTTGCCGCGGGAGTTAGCCACTCCAACACTTTCGGGGATTTTCTGACCGTCACGCCCGGCGTCTACTTCCTTCGCTCCATCGACCTGGCCACGGGCCTGCAGCGCTCGGCGTTTGTCGGCTCACTGCGTTTGAACGCCGATCTTCCCTCAGACTGGCATTTGGAGGCCGAAGCTGGAGAAAGTCACAATCTCGCCTACTCCGGCCAGCTCCGTCATGAGAGCGATGTCAGTAAGATTTATGCGCGCATCATGGATCGCAAGCTCGACTTCCCCGCGCTGCGCACCAGCGCCCTGCCCGGACTTAACGGAGAATTTTCCTGGACGCAGATGCTTACCTCGCGACTGGCGCTATTCAGCGGAGGCAGCATTAGCGATGTCGACTTGAACAATATTCAGCAAGATTCGCAAAACGGTTTCATCAACCTGCGCTACAAGCTCACGCATTCCTGGTCGGTTACCAGCGGGGTCAGTTACGGACTGTTCAAGACCGTCGGTCAATTCTCGGCCCAGACGCTCACTCTGCCGCAACAGATCAACTTCGATCGCACGCACTTCGGCGCCGGATTTGAATATCAGTTTGCGACCGCCTCTGACAGCTTTTCCAATGGCAGCGGCCTGCGCCAGACGATGCGCGGGAGTTTCGGCCGCTTTCAGATTGGAGAATACGTGGACTTGCAGAGAGACGCGCTGAGCGTGAGCGCGTTGTTCTCTGAACTGCCTGCGCTGCAAATCGAATTGCAGAAGCTCGGCATCTCATCGATCACGCCCGATCAACTCGCCATCCTTCTGCAAGACGCGGCCTTTCTGCAGTCGCTGGGACTCTCCGGCAGCGCACAAATCGTCACAGTTCCGCGCCGCGTACAGGAAGGCGGCGATCTGAGCTGGAGTTCGAACGGCATTCGTCCGCATCAGCTGAGCCTGGCGGTGATTGAAAATCATAACCAGTACGCCACCTACAACTCCCACGAGTACAGTTTTACCGGCGCATATTCAAAACAGCTCAGCCCGAGCAATCAAATGCAGTTGAGCTGGTCGCTTGTGAAGTCGGATATGAACGGAAGCCAGGTGGTGAGCCCGCTCGTTTCCGCGTCTTTCCGGCACATTTTTTCTCACGCCTCTCCGCATTACTGGAAACAGAAAGACGACAACCTCATCAGCGGTGTTGTGTTCATCGACTCCAGGCGCAGGGGCGAATACGAAACCGGGATGGAAGTTATTCCCAAAGTCACAGTCATCCTCGACGGCGTGCGCACAGCCTCCACGGATGCGAACGGCCACTTCCGATTCGCGGGCGTCAGCGGAGGCAACCATCGCGTTGAATTGCAATATCGATCGGAGCGGGAACACTACTTCACTTCGCCGCAAGATACGGTTGTTACCGGCGGAGCGACCGTCAACTTTGGCGTCGCATTTCCTAAGACAGATTTATGGGGCTATGTGGAGGATGACGCCGGAAATGGCCTCGCCAACGTTAAGCTGGAGATTGTAGGCGCATCTGGCGCATTCACTGCATCCACCGATAGAAGCGGGAAATTCATTGTTCCCGACGTTCAATCTGGCAGCTATCACCTGGCCGTCGACCCCGAAAGCATTGCATTCGGCTATTCCACAGAAGATCTCGCGCCCATTGATGTAAACATGTCGGCGTCTTCGTTCGTGCATCCCGTGGTGAAGATTCCTGCGGTTCGCGTTCTCACCGGAACGGTCACCGTCTACTCTCCGGAAGCGCAGCGGTACATTCCCGTGAAAGGCGCGGAAATCAGCATCGCCAAACTCGAACGTCACGTCAGCACCAACGCCACCGGACGCTTCCTGCTGGCAGGGTTGCCCGCCGGCGATGTCGAAATCAAAGTGGTTGCCGGAGAATCGTCGGCCACGCACATGGTCAACATGCCGGTTCATCCATCGACCCTGCATGAAGACTTTAAGATCTCTTCGCTCACCGGCGAGATTGTATTCAGCATCGCCAGCAGCACACCGTAGCGTGCGCCGGGCGCGGGTTACACCAGCCCCTTGCGCAGTTCTTCCAGCGGATATTTGGTCCCACGCCACACGATGCCATCATTCGAGAGCGCGAGAAACATCGAGCTCAGCAGCGTGTAGGTGAACAGCAGCGTGCTCACCGGATGCAGCAGGAAATAGTACGGCGGCACCGACGACCGCCGCGACATGCCCACATAAATCGCAAACATCGATCCCAGGGCGACGGCAAAGGGCAAGCGCATCCAACCATGCGCCAGCCATGTACCGAGAAATGGACCGAGATTCAGAAATAACAACCCGAACGCCGAAAGCACCGTGCGCCCTCGCTGAAACGAGAGCACGGCGAAAAAGTTCTTGGTCAGATTGTTCACGATGCCCATCGCCCCGCGCGCCCAGTGAATCGAAATGAGATCGCCGCCAAAGACATTGCGCTGCGCGAATCCCGCATTTTTTACCACCTTGCCCAGCTTCATATCATCGACCACTTCCATGCGCAGCGCTTTGTACGTTCCCACCGCTTCATACGCGCTTCGCCGCACCAGGTTGAATGCCCCGACGCCCATGTGATCTTTCGTCTTCGGATCGGCGACCTTCCAGGGCCGGTGTCCGAAGACGAAAAGCGTCTGGAAAAAAGCGATCATCATGCGCTCACCCGGACTGTGCATGATCATCTGAGGAAACAGAACCACGTGATCCGCATGCTCGGCCTCGGCATAAGCCAGCGCGCGCCGCAGCGACTCTGGCTTAAACATCACATCCGCGTCGGTGAAGAGCAGCCACTCGCCGCTGGCCTGATTGGCCGCGGTCCACATGGCATGAGTCTTACCGAGCCAGCCGGAAGGAAGCTCGGTGTGATGGATGACCTTGAGTAGGGATTCAGGCGAATTTTTCTGAAGTGAATCTATGATCTCGCCGGTTCGATCCGTCGACCGGTCATCCACGGCAATCACTTCATAGTTGTCGTAGTCGAGCGCGAGTAGAGACCTGAGAGCCGGCTCAATCGCGGCTTCTTCATTACGCGCTGGAACGATGATGGAAACTCGCGGATTGCCCGCAGGCGAAACCGGATTGCGATCCCATTGCGGAAAAGAAACATCGGCGACGCTGGGCATGCCAAGGGCGGCGTCTACGATGCGAGAAAACCAGGCCAGCCCAAGAATGATTCCAGAAATCCAGTAGAGGTAAGACATCCGAGAGGTATGCGTTCTGCTAGTGGCTCAATTGCGACTTCGTGCCCGTTCCAACTTCAGGCGCGAATCGCATCCCATAAAACAGTATCGCAGAAGAGACTCCCATCGCGATCACCGGCAACACAAACGCGAGCTGCAATGATTTACGGTCGGCGACCCATCCCATCATCGTTGGCGAAGGCACATCGCCCAGAATGTGGATGATGAAAATATTCACCGCCAGCGCAGTCGCCCGAATATGCGCGCCCACGGAGTTGATGACGGCTGCATTCAACGGCGCTGTATTAAAGAGCAGGAAGAAGGCTGCCACTGCGATTGCCGGCACCATCAGCGGCCCTTTGGTGAACAGCGCCACGATCATGAACGGAATCCCCAGTGCCATGGTCACGGCCGAGACAAAATAGTATGTGCTCTTCATGCGCGGCAGCAGATAGTCGCCCAACCATCCGCCAAACCACGACGCGGCAATGCCATCGATGACGATAATGACGCCGAACATCAGATTGGCTTTTTCCAGCGTGTAATGCCGCTCGCTGTAAAGAAATTGTGGAATCCAGACCTGCACGCCGCCCAGTGAAAACGTCATCGCGGCCATGCCAAGAGTTGCGGTTAGGAATGCCCAGTTCCCCGCCAGGCCGCGAATCGATCCCCGATCTTTAGTTTCTTTCAGCGTATCGAACTGCCCGCGTTCGGGCTCGGTTAAAAACATGGCGCCGATCGCCAGTAAAAATCCCGGCGCGGCGGCAATGTAAAACGGAAAGCGCCAGCCATGCGTCGGCGCGAGATACCCGCCGAGAAGATATCCCGCAGCGGAGCCGACGGGAATCGCCAGATAAAATACACCGAGAATCCGCCCGCGTTTTTTCTCCTCGAAAAGATCGGCAACAAACGTGGGCGCAATAGTGACGAATGTCGCTTCGCCAATCCCGACCAGCGTGTGCCGGATCAGCAACTCGGTGTAAGTATGCGTGACCGCGGTCAGCAGCGTGAGGCCACTCCAGAAAATCGCGCCCAGCACGATGATCAGCTTGCGCGAATACCGGTCAGCCAGCGGCCCTACGAACGGCGCCGCAATCATGTAAAAGCCGAGAAACGCGCTGGTCAGGTAGCCGATCTGCGCTTTGCTCAGATGGAATTCGTCCTGCACCAGCGGCTGCACCGCAAACAACACGTTGCGGTCCGCATAATTGAGCAGATTCAGCGCTGTGAGAACGATCAGCGCGGTGCGCGGTTGTAGCTCCGATTTGCCCACGGGTCGAGCGAATATAACATGCCGGGGAAAGTCTGCGACAATAACGAGTGACGTTATTAACGGATCATGTTACTATTCTGAAGTGCTCAAGACTTTCGCAAATAAACTGACAGCGGAAATCTGGAGGACGGGGAAAACGCGGGGATCGCCGCCAGCAAGCGTGACTAAGCGAAAACTGGCAATGCTCGACGGTGCAACGGCTCTGGAGGACCTGCGATCTCCTCCCGGCAACCGACTGGAAAAATTGACTGCGGATCGACTAGGGCAATACAGCATTCGCATCAACGACCAATATCGAATCTGTTTTGAATGGCGTGGCCATGATGCGTACGAGGTCGAAATCACCGACTACCACTAGGAATGGCCTGGAAGAACTGGCTCGAACGTAGGAATATTATGACTATCCTTAGAAAAGGTACGCCGCACTGGCGCGTTCACCCCGGAGAAATCCTGCGGGAAGAGTTTCTCAAGCCGCTGGGGATTTCCTGTTATGAACTGGCAAAGAGACTGCACGTTCCCGCACCTCGGGTTAACGACATCGTACTGGAGCGCCGCGGTATAAGTGCTGATACCGCCATCCGCCTCTCTCGCTTCTTCGGGACAACCGAGCAGTTCTGGTTGAACCTGCAAGGCGCCTATGAAATCAGCCGCGTGATGGCTGAGCAGGGCCCGGAGATTGAGCGCATCGAACCGCGTGCGGAGTCTGCATTACGCTAGAACAGCGTGTGTCTCATCCTCGGCCCCGTCCTTTGGGCCGCGGCCAGCGCGCCACAATCGTCGTCGAAATCCCGCCGCGCGGACGAAATTCCCCATTCACCTCCGCCCAAACCGGCTTCGCCCACTTCACCACATCCTCCAGCACCTGATTGACGACGTTCTCCTGAAAAATTCCCAGATTGCGGTAGGACTGTAGATACTCCTTCAGCGACTTCAACTCCAGGCAGTCTTTATCGGGCATGTAGCGGATCGTAAGCGACCCGAAATCGGGCAGTCCGGTCTTTGGGCACACCGAGGTAAACTCGGGATCGTCCACGACAATCTCATATCCGGGAAATTGATTCGGCCACGTCTCGATCTCGGGAAACTTCGCGTCGAGACCCGCGGCCGCGTGGTCAGGCGTGTAGCGAGGCGATTTCGGCATAGCAATATTGTAGCGGGTGATCGCAGAACGATGGTCCGCTCTCGCACCCGGAAGCGTATCCTCCGCATCCAATCAGTTAGCTACTTGGGCGCGCCATCGGCGTCCAGTCTTCTTTAAGGGTGGTAAATTACTACTTGCACTTAAGCCTGCCGCCGCCTGAAAAATAAGCGGCCTGAGAAAGTGCCGCGGGAACGAAAACAGGTTGGCATCGACGAACAACTCGGGTACGCCTTCGCGCTGGCCCTGGATTTGGCTCGGGCTCGCCGTGGTGGTCGGAGCCATTCTTTACAACTCCTTTCACAGCGCTCCACTTCGCGTGCGCGCGACAAACGTCGAGCGCGGCCCCATCCGCAGTCTCGTTTCTACTAACGGCAAAATTGAGCCCATACAGAATTTCGAGGCCCACTCTCCCATCGCGACGACAGTGAAGCATCTGCTGGTCAAGGAAGGCGATCACGTCCGCAAAGGGCAGCTTTTGCTACAACTCGATGACGACGACATTCGCAGCCAGGCCGCCCGCGCGCAAGCCCAGGTGAAAGCTGCCCAAGCCGAGCAGGCTGCCCTCAAGGAGTCCGGTACGCACGAAGAAGTCCTTACGCTGAACTCGCAACTTGCCAAGGCACAAAACGCCCGCGACGCTGCACAACACAATCTCGACGCTCTTCAGCGTTTGCAGCAGCAAGGCGCTGCATCCCCCGGTGAAGTACGCCAGGCGCAAGACACATTGCAGCGTGCCCAGGCCGATCTCACATTGCTGGAAGAAAAAAAGAAGAATCGGTATTCCAGTCCTGAAGTCGACAAGATTCAGGCACAGCTTTCGGAGGCGCAAGCCGCTTACGACGCGGCCGAAGACGCTCTGCACAAATCGAGCGTGCAAGCGCCATTCGATGGCATGGTTTACTCGCTGCCCGTGAAGCAGGGCGCATTCGTGCAGGCGGGCGATCTGCTTCTGCAGGAGGCTGATCTCTCCCACGTGCTGGTTCGCGCGTTCGTCGACGAACCCGACATCGGACGCCTGCAGGCCGGCCAAAAAGTCGAAGTAACCTGGGACGCCATTCTCGGACGCACCTGGACCGGCACGGTGAACTCCGTTCCCTCAACGGTGAAGCCGCGCAACAATCGCAATATCGGCGAGGCCACCTGCATCATCGACAACCACGACCTGCGCCTGCTGCCGAATGTCAACGTTGGCGTCACCATTGTCGTCTCTCAACACGAAAACGTGCTTACTCTGCAGCGCGACGCGGTTCACTCCGATGACAGCAAACCCTACGTCTATCGCATCGACGGCAACCGCCTGAAACAGCAGCCCGTCACCATCTCGCTGCAAAATCTTACCCGCGTCGAAATTGCCTCCGGACTGGATGAAGGCGCGAAGGTCGCGCTCTCCACCGACGACGTAAAGCCCCTGTTCGATGGCGCTGTCATCAAGGTCATTCCCTAACCGCATGAGGCTGGCTGCATTTCCGTTGGGCCGTGTCTTTTTTCTGCTGGTGTTTCTGACGCTGCAGTTCCAAGCGGCCGCCGATACTGCTTCTACGTCCCCCAAGGAACTTCTCGCCCAAGGCCGTGTCGATGAAGCCATTGAACTTCTTGATCGGCAGATTGCCCACTCCCCCGATGCCGAATCCTACAACCTGCTCTGCCGCGCGCATTTCATGCTGGAAGAGTGGGATCGCGGAATCCCTGACTGTGAGCGGGCCCGCGACCTCGATCCAAAGAACAGCTTCTACGAACTTTGGCTGGGCCGCATTTACGGCGAGAAGGCCGATCGCGCGGGGCTCATGTCCGCTGCCGGTCTCGCCAAAAAAGTTCGCGTCGCCTTTGAACGCGCCGTCGAACTCGATCCTTCCAATTGGCAAGCCCGCACCGATCTGGCGGAGTTTTATATCGACGCTCCCGGCATCGTGGGCGGCGGCAAAGACAAGGCCCGGCAGCAGGCCGATGCTCTCATGACGTTGAACCCGGCTCGATCGCATTGGGTCGCAGGCCGCATCGCCGAGAAAAACAAAGACGCGGCCGCTGCCGAACTTGAATATCGCGCCGCTGTCGCCGTCAGCCACTCGGCGGTGCGCGAGTGGGTCGATCTGGCCAACTTCTACCGCCACGCCAATCGCCTCGACGACATGGCGCAAGCGCTGCGCCATCTCGAATCCGCGCCGATGGATCGCGCCGATTCCCTTATGGACGGAGCCAGCCTTCTGTTTCGTACCAACCGAGATCCCGCGCTAGCGGTTCGTCTTCTGCGCAAGTATCTGGCTGCTCCGGCCGAAGAAGGTCCGGCGTTCAAAGCGCACGATCTGCTCGGCCAGTTGCTCGAAAAACAAGGGGACCGCGACGGCGCGGCTCAGGAATATCGCGCCGCTCTATCCCTCGCTCGGGGGTACGCCCGCGCCCAGGAAGATCTAAGGCGGCTTTCGCATTGACGCGGTGTTTCTCTGTGTTCCCGGCTTCTTGTGCCGAAAATGATGCACCTGCCGCGCGCGCGCATTTAGAATTTTCGCTGGCATCGAATCGCCTATGAACTCATCGTCACTTCACCCTCCCACTTCAGTTCGCGAAAGGGACGAAATGAAAACCTCATCCCGCGGTCGGCGCACCAGCACATGGATTCTGGCAGTCGGCATTGTTTTCACTTCCCTGCTTCCCGCCCCGCTACTGGCCGAACCCATACCTCTGAAGCGCGTCGTCGAACTCGCTCTGGCGCACGCCACGGGCGCGGCCATCGCCACTGCCGATGAGCAGCACGCCGCCGCCAGTTACTCCGAGCTTCATACCAGCTATGTCCCCCAGTTAACCGCCGGCGCTGGACTCGGGCCGCCCGCCTACGGATTTCCGCTCTCGCTCGAAGGCCAGCCGCCTTCGCTCTTCAACATCAATATGCAGTCGGCATTGATTAATCCCTCACTGCGCGATTTTCTGAAGGCTGCAAGAATCGAATCTGCCGCCGCCGCGCTCAAGAGCAAAGACCAGCGCAATCAGATCATTCAGGATGCCGTGCTGAGTTACGCCGAACTCTCCAAGTGGGATGAGCGCCTCTCGCATCTGCAGGAAACTCAAATCGAAGCCGACAAAATGCAGACCGCCATTGCCGAGCGCGTGAAGGAAGGTGTTGACACCGAACTCGATGGCACCCGCGCGCGCCTCTCCGCGGCCCGGGTTCACTTGCGCATGACTGAAGCGCAGGGCGCAGCCGATGTGCTGCGCGAACACCTCGCAAAACTCACCGGCCTTTCCGCCAGCACCATTCAAACCGAACCGGATACAGTGCCCGTGTTTCCCGCGCCTCCGCAAGACGAATCCACTCCCATCCATGCGGCAGAAACCAATCCCGGTGTTCAAGCCGCGCTGGATCATGCCCGAGCCCAGTATCTGCGCGCCCAGGGGGAGCACCATGCCTTCTGGCCGAGCTTCGATCTCGCCGGACAATACGCTTTGCTTTCCAGTTTCAACAACTTTCAGGACTATTACATCCCCGAAAAAGTCTGCCCCACATCAAACGGAAATTTTCTCTGCCCCAACGGTGGATATCGCCAGAACAACGCCTCCATCGGCGTTTCCATCCGCTTTCCGTTTCTCAATCTCACGCAGCGCGCTCGTGCCAGAGAGGCTGACGCCGACGCCATCAAAGCCGGCAAGCAGGCCGAAGCCGCGCGCAATCAGGTTTCGGAAGAGACATTGCGCCTGCAGCGCTCCGTCACGCAGATGCAGGCCGCCCACGACGTAGCGCAACTGGAATTCGAGATCGCGCAAAAAACGGTGACCGCCGTCCAAACCCGCATGGACGCTGGTTCAGCGACGCTTCACGACCTCGACGACGCCCGCTCTCAGGCCAGCGAACGCTTCATCTCCTTGCAGGATGTCAATTTTGAATTAGAGCGAAGCCAGTTGGCGTTGCTGCGCTCAACCGGAGATTTGGAAAAGTGGGCGCTGGGAACACCGTAAGGCAGAATCAAGAAGGCAGAATGCAGAAGTTAAATTGCAGAAGTAAAGACCCTGTTCATTCGAACAGACCTAGAGACAGCTTTAGATTTTCCTTCTGCATTCTGACTTCTTCCTTCTGCAATCTCTTGTTTCCCTACAATTTCCCGCGCAGTGTCTTCAATATCTGCCGGATCACCTTCTCGTTCCGCCGATACCAGCGCCACTGCCCCCGCTTCGTCGCCTCCACCAGATCGGCTTTCACCAGAATCGCCATGTGATGCGAGATGGTCGGCTGCGAAAGACGGATACGCTCTTCGATCTCGCCGCCGCAAAGGGAATTTTTCTCGCCAGCTTTATCGGCATTCTTCGCGCCGGCTTTCAAAGCCTGCAGGATGCGCCGCCGCGTTGGATCGGCAATGGCATGCAGTGCGAGGTCGAGAGAAGCATCTGAGGTGGTCATGCTGGCTAGAAATATCTTGAGACTCGAAACTACTTCTTCAAAATCGGACTGTATCCATCGCCGATCAACCGCGCCCGCATCGCTTCCGCTTCTTTCACGTCGCTGTACGGGCCCACCTGCACATGGAACAATTTGTCCGATGTGGCAGCCGACGCCACGAATGCCGGATATTGCTTTTTCTTCAGCGCATCCACCAGCGAATCGGCGTCTTCCTCTTTGCTTACCGCCGCTACCTGAACAAAGTATCCGGAAGTAGGCAGCGTTGCGGATGAATCCGCCGTGCCCGCCGCCGGTGTCGCTGCCGAGCCGCTATTCGCCGTCCCCGCAGCCGCGTTCGCATCGGTCTTGGCGTCGCTCTTCGCATCGCCTGCCGGCGTCAGTTCGGCATTGGCGTCCTTCTGCTCGACATTCTTGTAAAACGTCATCGGAGGCGATGCCGGCGCAGCGCCACTCGTTTTACTCCCCGAAGGAACAGGCTGGCTGGTGACGGCAGCACTCGCCGTGGTGACCGCCGGCTCCGACTTCCGTCCCAGCGAATATCCCAGCGCGAAAAACAGCGCGCAGATTCCCACCAGCCCAAAAAACAAGAACAGCAGCTTGCCCGTCCCCAGTGTTATCTCTGTATCTTCTGACGAAGCCATAGTGACTCCAGTTGAGCTAACAACAGTTCAATCGATGCAAATACTCAATAAAACCCACAACAAACTCTTTGTCATTCCGACGCGCGACCGAAGCGAGACAGAAGGAATCCGCCTTCCGCTCTTCGAAAATCCACTACGCCGTCTTCGCCGGCTCGTCTTTTGAATTAGACGCCGTCAACATCTTCTGAATTCCCGAGAAAAAGTCTATCGGCACGGGAAACACCACGGTCGTATTTTTCTCCACGCCAATCTCCGTCAACGTCTGCAAATAGCGCAGTTGCACGCTGACCGGCTCGCTCGAAAGTAAATGGGCGGCATCGACCAGCCGCTGCGCGGCTGAAAATTCGCCTTCGGCATGAATGATCTTCGAGCGCTTCTCGCGCTCGGCCTCGGCCTGCTTGGCCATCGCGCGCAGCATCGACTCCGGCATGTCAACTTGCTTCACCTCGACATTGGTGACCTTCACGCCCCACGGAGAAGTATGCGTATCGAGAATGCTCTGCAATCGCAAATTGATTTTGTCGCGGTGCGCCAGCAGTTCGTCGAGTTCCTGCTCGCCCAGCACCGAGCGCAGAGTCGTCTGCGCAAACTGCGAAGTCTGGTAGATGTAGTTGGAAACCTCAACCACGGCCTTCCGCGGATCGATGACGCGCAGAAAAATTACGGCATTCACTTTCAGCGTGACGTTATCGCGCGTAATGATGTCCTGCGGAGGAACTTCCAATGCCTCCTGCCGCAGCGACACACGCACCATGCGGTCGAGCGGCGCAAAAACCAGAGCCACGCCCGGACCCTTCGCCGCAGAGAGCAACCGCCCCAGGCGGAAGATCACGCCGCGCTCATATTCGGCCAAAATCTTGATGGAATTCAGCAGGTAAATGACGACAATGACCAAAACAATGGCAAACGTTCCAATGCCAAATCCCAGAATTTCCACGAAGGCCTCCACGCCCGGAGTGTGAGAACGCTAGGCCGCTGCCGATGGCAGCCAAGTGCTCCTATCGCGGATTGTATAGCAGCTAGAACGGTACAGTGTGCAAATCGCGACGCAAGACATTGCTTGGCTTGATGCGGGCGCGGGAACGCAGTGAGCCGCTAACAGTCGCTACGACCCTGCCTTCGCCACCTGAATGCGGCTTCCGTCCACGGTGATGTCGCGCTGAATTTCCATTTCGATCGACGTTCCTACGTCGAGCTTTACCTCTGGACCATGTTTTAGCAGCGCCCACGCCACACCGGCCGCCAGTCCGGCCGCGCCGCCGATGCGCGCGCCGTTCAAGCCTCCCGCTGCGGCTCCGCCAATCGTCCCGACCGTGCCGCCGACCGCCGCGCCCTTGCCCGCATCTTCAATTCGCTGGCCGGTATCTTTATCCTGCTGGATGGTTCCTTCGCTGTCTTTCACGCCTTTATTGTCCGCACCGGGCGTGTTCTCGACCGATGCCGGCAGCATCACCGTATATCCGCTGGGATAGATGATCGTCGTGAAGTGAATCAAAATCTCCGCCCGCTTCTTCGAGCGCCCCGCTGGCTCGGTGTGCGAAATCCTCCCCTGAATGTAGGTTCCCGACGGCACCAGAATACGATCGTTCAGCACAAACGGAAACACGGTCTGCGCGTACACCGCGTCACCCTCGCGTGCATTCTTGGTAGAGATGGCCTGCGCCAGCGATACCGGAATCTTCGATCCCGCCGGAATCACCAGCGCATTCGGATCGCGCACCTCAGCCAACGTCGTGCCGGAGGGAGTCGCGGTCAATGCGGCAGGCTTGTCGGCAGGGGGCGCAGCGGGATCTTTCGGAGTATCCGCCGCCTGCCCAGACGCCATTGCCGAGGCCAGTAAACAAGCAAGGAAGAATGTCAGAAGTCCGCGCATGAGGCACCTCCTAAAACGTAGCCACCTAACTCAATTATGCCCGAGATTACCACGGCTTTAGCCGCTAGGATGCGAGCTTTGTGGGCCGGAGTTATCCCGCCTTTGCTTGATCTGTCCGGTACCTTCAAGGTGAGGAGGCCTGCGCGGGCGAGGGTGGCACCGCAAATTAATTTTGACGCCAAGTCTAATCCTCGCTGTGGTAATGTACTGGCGCTAAGGCTGGAGTCGATATGGGAGTAATGGCGGACCTCTACCTCTCGCGGGATGATAATGAGGCTATTCAATACAACGCCTCACCGGATTCATTTCCGGATCGCGAGCAATACGGTAACTTCACCGCACTGGAACTCTCTACCCTCTGGGCGGGAATGCGTAATATCAAATGGGATGTAAATCTGTTGGATGACTTTCGCAATGTCCTCACCCAGGACGAAGGCGAGCGCCTAATCTGTCGTCTGCCTGCTGCCATGACCGCAGAGCTAGCCAGGCTCACCCCCAATGAGATTTCAAGCAATGCTGGCAAATGGGCAGCAACCGACGAGATGAAATGTGACCCGGCCGACGTAGAACCACTCATCGAAGGATTGGTCAGCCTCGCCAAAAAAGCGGCGGAAAGCGGACGGAACGTTTATCTCTGGAACTGTGTATAAGAACCCCGCAAACCTTTACTTGTAAATCAAATACTTCTCTCGAATCTTCTCAAACTTCTCCAGCCCTTCCATCCAATCCTGCGCAATGCGCCGTGGATCTTCCCCCGCCATCAGCCCGTCATACACACTCTGATTCACCAGCAACTCCTGCATGCGCCCGATCTTGTAATCCGCGGGATACAGCTTCTGCAGCGCCGCCGCCAGCTCGATCCCCAACTCGGGCGCGTCGAATCCATTGCGATCCGTCACCACGATGTTTACGCCCTGACACGCCTGTCCACTGTATACAGCCGAGGTCGGGGTAAACGTCACGGGCACAAAGCGCACTCCGCTAATCCCGCGCGCGTTCAGATAAGCCGCAAATTCCCTGCTCTTCACCCACGGCGCGCCCACCAGCTCAAATGGCGTGTCCGTTCCGCGCCCCACCGAAATATTCGTGCCCTCAATCAGCGCCACTCCCGGATATAGCGCCGCCTCGGTCACGCTGCGCAAATTCGGCGACGGATTCACCCACCCCAGCCCCGTCGAATCAAACCAATCACCGCGCTGCCATCCATCGATCGGCACCACGGTCAGCTTGGCGCCGATACCGCCGCCGCGCTCGGCGTTGAACATCTTCGCCAGCTCGCCCATCGTCATTCCATGCCGCACCGGCACGGTCCAGTAATCGGTGAAACTCTGGCGTCCTTCATCCGCCACTGGACCTTGCACAAACGATCCCGTAATCGGATTCGGCCGATCGAGGACAATCATTTCAATTCCGGCCTTCGCCGCAGCCTCCAGAAAATATCCCAGCGTGGTTTCGTAGGTATAAAACCGCACGCCCGCGTCCTGAATATCGAAAACAACCGCATCCAGCGTCTTGAGCACATCCATCGACGGACGCCGCGCCGCGTCGCCGACTCCATACACGCTGTAAACCGGAACTCCCGTCGCCGCGTCCTTCGAATTGCCGATGTCGGTTGTATCCAGCGCGCCGGCAACGCCATGCTCAGGACTGAAAATCGCTTCCAGCGAAATTCCCGGCGCTTGCGCAAGAATATCGATCGTCCGTTTTCCCTCGGCATCAACCCCAGTCTGATTCGTCACCAGGCCGATGCGTTTCTTGCCGGACTCGGATTTCAAAAGATCGAAGCCGTTCTCCTCCAGCACATCAATCCCGTTTTTCACCGTCCCGTTGCGCGAGTTCATCCTTCGGGCCGCGCTCAGCGCCTCGTTGTAGCCGGTAATGCTCTTCCAGCGCAGCGCTTCTTTTTCGCTCACGCTTAAATGCAACGAAGCCGCCACCGCCGTCGCAACTTTCACGCGCAGGCCAATCGCATTTCCCTTCCCCCGCGGATGCACGGCGTTCGTCAGCAAAATGATGTACGTGTCGGTCGTCGGATCGATCCAGATCGACGTCCCCGTAAACCCGGTATGCCCGAACGAGCCGACCGGCAACAGATCGCCGCGATTCGAAGAAAATGGAGAATCGATGTCCCAGCCAAAGCCGCGCAGCACCGGCGCTGCCGGAGGCTGCTCCGGCTGCGTCATCTTCTGCACCGTCAGCGCCGATAAAATTCCGGCGCCGCCATCGAGCAGCGCCTGGGCAAACTTCGCCAGATCGTCGCCCGTGGAAAACAGACCCGCATGCCCCGCCACTCCGCCCATGCGCCGCGCCGTCGGATCGTGCACCACGCCCCACAGCATGTGTTCGTTTTCGTCGTATTGCGTGGGCGCAATCCTCGCCTTCCAACTTTCCGGCGGCAGATATCGCGTATGCGTCATCTGCAGCGGCGCAAAAATATGCCGCGCCGTATACTCATCGAGCGTTTCGCCCGACACCCTCTCGACCACCGCGCCCAGCGTAATAAAGTTGATATCGCTGTAGGTGAAATGCGATCCCGGAGGTTCAGCCGGCGTCTCGGCAAACGCCATCTTGAACGCCGTGTCTTTTCCCTCCCACGGCGTCTTTAAATCCAGATCGGGCTCGAGTCCGGAATAATGCGTCAGCAATTGCCGGATGGTGATGTCTTCTTTCCCGTTCTGCGCGAACTCCGGCAGATACTTCGCCACCGGATCGTTCAGCCGAACCTTACCCTGCTCCACCAACTGCATGACGGCAGTCGTAGTCGCAATCACCTTGGTCAGCGACGCGAGATCGAAAATCGTATCCAGCATCATGGGTTCGTGATGCGGATCGAGCGAGCGTTCGCCATACGCCTTGCGATAAATGACCGCCCCATCGTGCCCCACAATCAGCACAGCTCCGGGAATATTCCGGTCGGCAATCGCCTTTTGAATAACTTCATCGACCGCGCTGATCTTTACTGCGGCAGAAGGAGAACTCGCAGCGTCGGCTGCCGAAGCTTTCGCACAGAAGTTCGCGAAAACGAAACCAGTGAGAGCGAAGAGAATTGCGACGGCACACAGCATCCGTCGACGGGCGAGCAGGAGTCGACCAGCAAACGTGTTGGGCATGATGGAGATGTCTCGACTTTAACAACGTTGGCGAGATGACTCAAGAAACTCAAGTAAGCAGCACCACATCTGCAATATGATGATTTTCGAACGATTCGACCAAACAGCGTGAATTTCACCTCCGCCATGCTCGCCGCAGCCTTTGACGATCAGGACGAACTGTTCGCCTCCGCCTTCTCCATCCTTCGCGAAGCCATCGCGCAGCGCGCCTTCCCCGCTGCCTCCATCGCCGTCACGAACCAAGGCAAACTGGTAGCGCTGAAATCATTCGGCCATTTTGTATATGAAAAAGATTCGGGTGCCCCACTTCTCCCTGATTTTGGGAGAAGCGGGGGTTTTGATGTAAACGCCTCAACCCTCTTCGATCTCGCCTCCGTCACTAAAGCAGTGGCGACAACCACCATGGCGATGATCCTCTACGAGCGCGGCATGCTCGAATTGGATGCTTCGATCATCGCAATCATTCCGGAATTCTCCGAGTCAACCGAAGCAGCCGACCCACGCCGCCGCGAAGTGACCTTCCGCATGCTGCTCGCCCATTCTTCAGGCCTGCCCGCCTACGAGAAATTATTTTTGAAGGCGCGCACGCGCGACGAACTTCTGCACGCCGCCTTCACCACACCGCTTACCGCCGATCCCGGCACCCGCGCCGAGTACAGCGACATCGGATTCATCATCCTCGGCGTCGCCCTCGAACGCATCGCGCAACATTCACTTGCTTCCTTCTGTCAGCGCGAAATCTTCGTCCCGCTCGCCATGGCGCACACAACGTTCAACCCTCCCGCAGAACTTCGCCCGCAAATTCCGCCAACGGCCGACGAACGCAACGCCTTCCGCAATCGAATCATTCAAGGCGAGGTCCAGGACGAAAACACCTTCGTCCTGGGCGGCGTGGCCGGACACGCGGGACTTTTTTCGATTGCTGAAGACCTAGCCCGCTTCGCAGCCTGGTTATGTGGCGCGGGCACTCCTGCCCGCGAACTGCCGCCAGCAAAGTCACCGCCGAGCGTAAGCACTCCAGAAACCGGACCCATCCTGCGTCCAGAAACCGTCAAACTCTTCACCCGCCGCGAATCTGCACCGACCGGAACTTCCCGCGCCCTCGGATGGGACACGCCCTCATCCCCGTCGCAGTCCGGAAAATATTTCGGCCCACGCTCCTTCGGCCATCTCGGTTACACCGGCACCTCGCTCTGGATCGACCCCGACCGCCAGCTTTCCATCACGCTGCTCACCAACCGCACCTGGCCCGATTGCTCGAATCAAGCCATTAAACAGGTTCGTCCCGCCTTCCACGATGCGATAATCGAAGCGCTGAATCACGGTCATTCCTGATGAAAAAATACGGGGACTTTCACGACGGATTTCTCGACGGTTTGTGGGTCGACGGTTCAATAGCGCATGTCTACCTGAGGACACTTGAAAACGAGGCTTCGACATTGGTCGGAACAGATGTTGCTGCCCTAACCCTAACCGATTTCAAACAAGGCAACATCATTTTCGACGTAATTGTCCGTGGCAGTGATGAGATCTGCCTTGATGACATTCGGTGGCTTTATCTGCTCCCCGAAGGCGAAGTTGGCGAGAACCAGGCGTTGGAGCTGTTAGCAAAAGCGCATGATGAAAGACTAAGCGTATTGGAAATTACTCCGTCGTATGGAGCAGTCTGTATGATTCTCGCTCGATCATTCGACCTCATGACGCGCCAACTTTGGCTGGAACGCTATTTAATGAATGACGCGACGAACAAACGGTAGGACTTAGAATCCCTTGACCCGACAAGACAAATCTTCTGATCTCCGCCAACTGACAACCGAGCAATTTCTCCCTGCTGCGCGCGATCTCGACCGCATGTCATCGCTCGAAATCGCCACCCTCATCAACAAAGAAGATGCAACCGTCGCCTCGGCCGTACACCGCGCACT
>Ga0209006_10001183_pt1 | contig 23708 bp, 21 predicted proteins | sample JacPin_JW_Ref_O2_FD_188567 | JGI IMG/M metagenome (GOLD analysis project Ga0209006, IMG submission 188567) | Forest soil microbial communities from Algoma, Ontario, Canada - Jack Pine, Ontario site 1_JW_Ref_O2 (SPAdes) (version 2) | ecosystem: Environmental > Terrestrial > Soil > Boreal... | reverse complement strand
GCTGGAGGCGTCCGCGCTGTTCGCCGCTGAGTTTGGGCATTGTGTTGAGAATTCAATCGCGCAAGGTTGAGGTTGCGGTGACGCTTGTTGGTGATCAGGGTTAAGATTCTGGAACTTGAAGCACCGCAGCGGCTAAAGCCGGTTGGTTTGGGGAGCTTTTATCGCAGCGCTGAAAGCGCTGCGCCACCCAAAATCGCTTGCTTCGCAATAAGAATGGCGCAAGCCGGAGCTTGCGCCAATGTTTACCCTATATATCCAGAATAGCAAATTGGGTGGGGTGATCTGGACATTTTTGGAATTTTATTTCTGGCTTGGATTCAGTGGGATAGAGGAAAAGGGACGCGAATGGGGGCTTGACAGCGGGAGTTTCAAAACGGGGTCGGGCTGCGGTAGGCGACGGAAAGCAGATTCCTCACTGGGCCTTCGGCCCCGTTCGGAATGACAAACTCTTATTGAGTGAAAGCTGGGTCTTTTTAGTGACGAGATTTTATGCGATTGGGAAGCCGGACTTGAGAAGTCCGGCTTCCGTCGTTTGACCTCGTGGTTACGTTCGTCAGCTAGTTGGGCATGAGGACGGAGTCGATGACCTGAATCACGCCGTTGGATTGGAAAACGTTTGCGATCGTTACCATTGCGGTGCCGCCTTTTTCGTCTTTCAGCATGAGGTGTTTGCCATCGTGCAGCATTACCCACAGTTTGCCGCCTTCGACCGTGGTTAGTTCAGCGGTGCCGTTGCCTTCTTTGATTTTCATCTTCAGATCCTGCGCGCTGAGGCGTCCGGCGACCACGTGGTAGGTGAGAATCTTGGTTAGCGTGTCTTTGTTTTCGGGTTTGACCAGAGTGTCAACTGTTCCGGCGGGCAGCTTGGCGAAGGCTTCGTTGGTCGGGGCGAAGACGGTGAAAGGGCCAGCGCCTTCGAGTGTGTCGATCAAGCCTGCGGCTTTGACGGCGGCGACCAGCGTCGTGTGATCGGGAGAATTCACGGCGTTCTGGATGATGTTCTTGGTCGGGTACATCTCTTTGCCTCCAACCTTGGGGTTGTCTGCGGCAAGGAGGGAAGTAACTGACATGGCTAAGACGGCCAGCAATGCTAAAGTCTTGTGCTTCATGATTCGTATCCTCTCAGAATTTGAATTTGTGATTCCGATGTAGATACGCTGCAGCCGAGGAAGTGGATTGTTCGCGGTGAGCGATTGCAGGGACACATCCGATTCATCGGCTGGTGCGTACTAGAGATACAGGCAACGAGCAGATGACGTGAGCTCCCTGGGGAGGGGCTTTGCTGATTCGGTTAGCGCAGCTCTTTCGAGCTGCGCTAATTTTTTGACTATTGTCCGCGGCCTTCTTTCAAAGTTTTCTGGCAGTTGCTGGCCGCGGTGAGGACCTGGTCGAAGGCGGTTTCTTTTCTCAGGTCTTTCAACATCGGGTCGTCGAGTAGGGCGGTATAGGCGCAGTAGTTCTGCTGGACTGCGGCGGCGAGCAGACGCATTGCGGGTTCCTTCTGCCCGCAGAATGCCATCATGGCGCCGACGTGATACCACAGTTCAGGATCGGGCTCGATCATGACCGAGGATTCCGCCTCGCGGACAACTTTGTCGAAGTCGGAGGGACGTTGTGGAGCGAGGCAGGCGGCCATCAGGTCGCGGTGAGTGAACGAGGCCTTGGGAACGTTCTTCAGGCTGGCGCGCGCCTCGGTGAGATTATTTTCGGAGATGTAGACGTAGGGGGTAACCCAGTTCGACCATTCGGAGCCGGCATCGAGATGAATGAAGTCCATGGCGCGTTCGGATTTACCCATTTCGAGAAATGCCCAGGCGCAGGATCGGAAAAGATAATTTCCTGGATCGAGAGCGCGGGCCGAGTTGCATTCATCGGTGGCCTTCTCGAGCATTCCGGCGTAGCGCAGGACGTAGCTTAGGGCGAAGTGAGCGTCCGCGCTTTGGGGACGGCGACGGACCAGGTCGGCAGCGGCATCATAGGCGGGACCGAGCTCGCCACGCTGCACGCGATTGACGATGAGGTTGCTGGCCGCGCCCAGGCGATTGGGGTCGAGAGCAAGGGCGCGCTCATAGGCGTGGTTGGAGCGTTGAAATGCTTCTTCACCACCATTGCCGTACGCCGAATCGAAATAGTAGCGCTGACCGAGAGCCTCCCATGCGGGAGCGTAGGTTGGATCGATGCCTACGGCTTTTTCGAGCATGGCAATCGCGTCTTTGTTGGGCTGGGGATCGTGCGGCACGGCTACGCTGCGGAGATAGAGATCATAGGCCTGCTGATTTTTTGGGGTGGATGCGGCTTCAACCTCTCCGCCAGCGCCACCCAGAGCGGGTAACAGGCCGTGCTGCACCTGCGTGCTGAGTTGCTGTTGCAGGCCGATCAGGTCGTCGACGTGGCCGGTGACGTTGGTTTCCCATAACAGGCGGTCTGTCGCAACGTCGATCGCTTCCAGGGTTACTGTGAGCTGATCTCCCTGGCGCATGAAGTGGCCGGTCAGCAGACGCCCCACGTGCAAGGTCTGCCCGACCTTGCGCTGATCGAGATCGAGAGCAACGTATTTTCGCGTGGCCGACGAAGGACGAACGTCGAGCGAGCGCGCGTAGGTGAGCACGCTGGTGATTTCATCGGCTAAGGCGAATCGCAGGTAGTCCACGCTGTAATCGGCGTTCATGTTTTGCAGCGGAAGCACGGCGATGGCATTGCGTTGCTCGGCGTTTGCGCTTTCTTTGTGGCGATACCAGTAGCTGCCGACGGCTGCGAGCACGGTGACGAGCAGCGCCGCCATCCCGATCAGAAGCCACGTCAGTAGCTTGTTGTTGTGGCCGAAAGTTCTGGTGGCCACACGCAACTTCATCGTGTGGTTCGCGCTCCTCACCAGGCCGGATTCGGTTTCCCGCTTCAGCATGGCGAGGTCCGACTTCATTTCCGTCGCGCTCTGATAGCGATGGTTGCGGTCTTTCTCCATCGCCTTGCCGATAATGCCTTCCAGTTCGACCGGCAGCTTGGGATTGATTTCGCGCGGCGGGACGGGCTTGGTGTGTAGCACCGCGTCGAGTGTCATCAGGGAATTGTTGCCGTGAAACGGCTTTTGTCCCGTGGACATTTCATACATGACTACGCCGAAGGAAAACAGGTCGCTGCGTGCGTCGATGGTTTCGCTACGCGCCTGCTCGGGGGACATGTAGACGGCAGTGCCAGGAATTACGCCGACCGCGGTCAGGGACTGGTCGCCATCGTCGGTGGGCGCGCTTTGGACAAGTTTAGCAAGACCGAAGTCGAGAACTTTGACCTGTCCGCTCGGCGTCAGAAAAATATTAGCGGGCTTGATGTCGCGGTGAACAATTCCTTTGGCGTGGGAGGCGGCCAGCGCGTCGGCGACCTGCACGCTGATGTCGAGCACTGCCTCCAGTTCTATGGCATGGCCGGAGATGCGCTGCTTCAGGCTCTGGCCCTCCAGCTTTTCCATAACGATGAAGGGATGGCCGTTGTTTTCCTCGATGCCGTGAATGGTGCAGATATTGGGATGGTTGAGCTGCGAGGCGGCGCGGGCTTCGCGCTCGAAACGTTCCAGCGATTTGGCGTCGCCGGTGAGATTGTCGGGAATGAATTTCAGCGCGACGTGGCGGCCCAGCTTCAGATCCTCGGCCTCATATACGACGCCCATACCACCGCCTCCAAGTTTGCCCAGGATGCGATAGTGAGAGACGGTCTGACCGATCATGAGTGGCGCGTGCCTCTGTTCCGCGTAATGTTAGGCTTTGGAACGGAATGCGGTCAACTGTTGCGGGACGCTAGCGGGCGTCGGTCTGGAAAGTAAGAGGTCATGCGGGTGGACGTGAGCACTATTTTTTTCCCGCTTGTGATCTCGCGGGTGTGAATTCAGTTACAGAGCGGAGACAGCAGATCTCCGCTTCGCTCGGACTCCGGCGAAACGACAAGCTTGTGTCACAACTACCTCAGGATGAGTCCGGCGCTGGAGGGGGAAACTTGAATGCTACAATCTGGACCGAAGGAGCGCTTTGGACGTAGCAGAAAAACCGCCGCGTGTGTCCCTGGCCATTCCTGTTTACAACGAGGAAGCGGTGGCGCCGGAGTTGCTCCGCCGAACCCGCGCAGTCCTAGACAGTATCCCCGGCGGCCCACACGAGATTGTTTTGGCCGATGACGGCAGTTCGGACCGCACGCTGGAAATTCTGGAAAAGGCTTCCGCGGAAGACGAGCGCGTGGTGGTAGTGGCGCTCTCGCGAAATTTTGGTCATCAGACGGCGCTGACGGCCGCGCTGGATCATGTGTCTGGTGACGTGGCGATTCTGATGGATGCGGATTTGCAGGACCCTCCCGAGGCGATACCCGCATTGCTCGACGCTTATCATCAAGGCTACGACGTTGTATATGTGAGGCGCGTGAATCGCAAGGAAGCATGGTGGCTGCGGTTTTGCTATCACATGTTCTATCGAATCATGGCCATGCTTTCGGCCACGCAGTTGCCGCTGGATGCGGGCGACTTTGGGCTGGTGTCGCGCCGCGTGATCCGCGAAATGCGCAGGATGCCGGAGCATCATCGCTATCTGCGCGGGTTGCGAACCTGGGTGGGCTTTCGCCAGATCGGAATTCCCATTGAACGGCCGGCCCGGTACGCGGGCCGCACGAAATACAATCCAATCAAGCTGCTGATGCTGGCTTTCGACGGCATCTTTGCGTTCTCGATTGTGCCGCTGCGGGCAGCGGCGATTCTTGGCGTGGTGGCCATCGGATTGTCGGGACTGTTTTCCCTTTACTCGCTGTATGCAAAGTTCTGGCTGGGTTCGCCACAGGGATTTACAGCAACCATCCTGGTCGTGACTTTTCTTTCGGGCGTGAATCTTTTTTTCCTGGGGATTATTGGAGAGTACGTGGGGCGCGTGTATGAGGAAACGAAGGCCCGGCCGCATTACGTTGTTGGCAAAATCGTGGGACGGCGGGGGTCGCACAGCGGTGAGTCGGCGAGCGCTGGGGGCGAGAGTGAGCGTTGGGAGCGTCCTGCGTCGATCAGCGCGGACTGATCGGCAGAGCGGTTTCTAAAGGACGGTTGAATAGTAACGACGTTGTGGCATCGCTGGAGCGATGCCCTGATACAAACCTTTTGTCTTCCGCAGCCTGAATTTATCGATCAGCATGGATCCCAGATACGGCGAGCGGTATCGTGAGCTCTATGAAAAGCACTGGTGGTGGCGCGCCCGCACGCGCCTGATGGTCGATTTGTTGCGTCGATTGCAACCGGAAGAAGGTTGGAAGAACATTCTGGATATCGGCTGCGGCGATGGGCTGTTCTTTCCTGAACTGTCGAAGTTTGGCGAAGTGGAAGGAATCGAGCCCTTTGCGGAGTTGGTGAGTCCTGACAACCCTTCCCGAGACCGCATTCGGATTTGTCCCTTCGATAAAGAATTCCAGCCCAATAAAAAATACTCGCTGATTCTTATGCTGGATGTGTTGGAGCATCTTGAGGATGCAGCCGGGGCACTGCGTCATGCGGTGGAACTGTTGGAACCTGGCGGCACATTTGTCGCGACCGTGCCGGCGTTCATGTCACTCTGGACCAATCATGATGTGATGAACCATCACTTCATCCGCTATACGAAAGCGAGTTTTCGGGAAGTGGCGCAGCGGGCAGGACTACATATCCGAGAAGAGCAATATCTCTATCATTGGACTTGTCCGGTGAAGCTCGCCATTGGTTTGCGAGAACGGCTGTTTCATTTGCAGCCAGAGCCGGCGCGGCTGCCCAGGCATACGGTGAACGAGTTGCTGTTCCGGTTGACCAGGCTGGAGCAGAAGACGCTGACGGCGCTGTCATTGCCGTTTGGAAGTTCGTTAATGGTGGTTGGAACGAGGGAAGAAGGCAGCAGCATCTACGAGCTTCGCTCGCTCGGACAGCCGGGGGCGGCTGTCCCCACATAACCTTTTCATTACTCCAGATAGAACCCAGCCGAGGCGCCAACCCATTCCATATTTTTATTGTGATCGACGCCCATCATCAGGCCGCGGCCCATGCGGATGATCGTAAGCACCGGTGTCAACTCATCCAGCCAGATGTACATAACGCGCACTTCGGCTTTGGTGGGGCCGAAGGGCGTGGCGATTATAGGCTCGAAGTGCATGCGCTCCTGCAGGATGTAATCGTGGCGCTTGTCAGAGGGGATGGCCACGATGTCTTCTCTTGTCGGCGCGATCACCACGCCCAGGCCGGCGAAGGAATAGAGAGGCTTCAGGGCGTAGTTCTCAAGATCGTCGGGAATCTTTTCCAGCCGGTCGAGGAACCAGGTTTTCGGCACCGATTCATGTTTCAGGTAAGGAATGGAAAATTTGCTGATGCGGAAGTACCAATTCGGATGTCCGGCCCACTCCACGTCGAGATCGTCGCGCCAATCGAAGGCGAGTTTGACTCCTTTGCGTTCGAGTTCGTCGACGATTGCACGGTTGTAAATTCGGCGGATGGGCAGTCGCTTTCCGTCGCGTTCGTAGTAAAGCTGCGAACCTTCTTTTTTTATGTCGACAATGTCCACGGTGCGGATGCCCAGCATTTTTTCCGTGAGCAGAAAATCTGGCAGCGTCTTTTGCTGCTGCGGATGAATCTCCATCAGAATGACATTGTCGGGATCATGATCGGCCACGATGGCGCGGCGCAGGAGATCTCGATATGAGTCCGGCTCTAAACCGCCTAAGAAATATTTCAGTTTGTGATCGGAAGGGGCGTCTTCCAATCCGTATATGTCGAGATAAGCCTGCCCCAACGGGCCCTGGTAGGCGTAGAGAGAAGGGAAGGCCTGCAGCTCTACGAGCTTGGGATGCAATTGACCATCCGCGCCGCGCACCAGCCCGAAATCCACCTGCACGAACATGGGATGCGGGGCTTCATTAGGCACGCGAAATTCGGCGGGCACGGCTTCGTTGGATTTTGCGCGATATTGTGGGTTGTCGACTAACTGGCGGATCAGAACTTTACCATCTTCCGCCATGCGGTCGATCAATTCTTTGGGAAAGAAGCAGGGGGTTTCGGAGAGACGAAACTGGACATGCGTGCTGCTAGCGTCATCGATGCGTTGGAGAAACGCGCGATATTTTTCGGGAGTGAAGTTGGCGTTGAAGTGTCGCCGCAGAGAGGGAATCATGAGAGTGGAATGCGGAACTATTGCTCGCGGATTTCCATAGAACGAATTAGGTCGCCCTCCAGGCAGTACAAGTGCTCGACCATGCGATCCAACAAAATCGCGCCACTTAAATCGCGGACTACCTGATGGACGGTTACGACAATGCGCCCATGTCCATCCACATTGAATTTCACTGGATCAACGTGAGGATCGATCTGGCCCCACTGGCGAGTCCAATACTCGTGCACGCCGTTCCAGCCTTGCACCGTGCCGCCTTCCATGCCATTGGGCCATTCGACATTGGGCTGCATGGTCGCCAGGGCCGCGTCGAGATCGCGAGCGTTGAATGCCGCATAGGTCTTTTTCAACGTTCTCACGGCGGATTCATCGAGCGTTAATTCGAGTTCGGACATGGCTCTCAGCGGCTAAAAGCCGCTTGCTGTGCGCTTCTGACGGCACCATTCGGTCGCTCCGCTCACTCAGGGCAAGCTCAAAAACTGAAGCCGTGCTCTTCCAACATTGTAAACGCTAAGCCTCGACCAGAAACTTGCCATCCTGCATGATCTGCTCGTCATCGACCCAGATGTTGAATTTGCGGCCGACTACATCGATGTGGGTCGATGAATCCCATTCCGCGCCGGTGTGCGCGCCGTAGGGATTGCCGAAGGCGATGTGTACTCCGGGATATTTTTCATCCTGCAGAATCTGGCCGATCACGTCTTTCAAATCAATGTTGGTGCCGATGGCAAATTCGCCGACGCGGTCGCTGTTCTCATCGGTGTGGGTGTACTTCCAGAAGTCGTCTTCGAGTTCGCGATTGTCGCTGTGCGCCTCGGTGAGGCGGTTCTTCTTTATGTGAATAGTGAGTGGAGTTTCACTCAGGTTGCCGAATTTCGCGCAAAGATAGTCGCCGACGACGCCATCGATCACGAAGGTTCCGTTGACCTCGCCGGGAGTGGTGAAAATTTCTCCCCCGGGAAGGTTGCCCCACTTTTCGGGAGTGATAATGCCGCTGGTCTTGAGCCAGCGGTAGTTCGGATTCAGGTCGGCGGTTAGGTCGGTTCCAGCGGCAGTCTTGGCGCGGATTTTGCTCGCTTTTCGCGTCATGGCCACGACTTTGGCGCTGAGGCGGTCAACTTTCTGGAAGTCCGCGCGCATTCCTTCGAGCATGATTTGACGGTTGATGTTCACCATGTGCGCGTGGCGAATTTGTTTGCGGTTCACAACCTCGGTCATTTGCATGCGCGACTTCAACTCGTTGCGCTGCGCCTGCACGGCGAAAATGGAAACCTGACTGGTCTCTAGATCGTCGAGAATTTCGCGCGGCAAATCGGTGAGAGGGCGCTCGGCCAGTTCTTCTAGTATCCAGGCATGGTATGGCGCGCCAACCGCTTCGATCTGATGCACGATAGCGGAGGCAATTTCCTGCGTGGTTTCATCTGTGATGACGCACACTTTTTCTTCCGGCAGCACGCGCAGGCAGACGCGAATCGCATTCACTGCGCCGGGGGTGTATTCGGGGTCAAACGGAATTTGGAGCCGGCCATTGCCGGCAGCTTTCCGCGGCAGAATGGAATCGCTTTTATCGACGAGAGCGCTCATTACCCTACTTTCCTTACGGGAGCGGACTCGGTTTCCTCTAGGCCCGTTTCCGTTTCTGTGACGATGTAATCGATGACTTTCTTCAAGTCCCCCGTTTCCTGGAAGACCTTCAATTGACGGTCTGCGCCGCTGCCGTGTTCGAGAATTTCATGGATGTAGTTCAACTCTTCGCGCGAATCCAGTTCATCGACGACATCGTCGACGAAGTCGAGATACTCACGAATGAGGTCGCGGGCCGGGACTTCTTTTTGTTTGCCGAAGTCGATCATCATGCCATCAAGTCCGTAGCGAGCGGCGCGCCATTTGTTTTCCATGAGCAGCGCACGACGATACAAGCGGAATCCCTGGTTTGCGGAATAGAGCTTGTAGAGCTTGGCTACTGTCGCCTGAATCAGCGCGGCCAGCGCGATGGTCTCATCCACGCGCATGGGAATGTCGCACACGCGGAACTCGATGGTGTTGAAGAATGGATGCGGGCGGATATCCCACCAGATTTTTTTGGCGTTGTCGATGCAATTGGTCTTGATCAGGAGCTTGATAAAGTTTTCGTATTCGCCCCAACTGGGGAAGTAGTCGGGAATGTTGGTGCGGGGAAATTTGTCGAAGACCTTGCAGCGGTAGGATTTCAGCCCCGTATTCATCCCCAGCCAGAAGGGAGAATTCGTCGAGAGGGCGAGAATATGCGGCAGGAAATAACGCGCATGATTCATCATGTGGATGGCAGTTTCGCGGTCTTCAATGCCGACGTGAACGTGAAGGCCGAAGATCAGGTTGGCGCGGGCCACCAACTGCATGTCTTCCACAATGTTCTTGTAACGCGCGTCGGGATGAATTTCCTGCGTGCGCCAGTCTGAAAAAGGATGTGTAGCGACCGAAGCCAGCCGCAGACCGTTTTCCCGCGCCAGACGAATGATGTCGCGGCGCAGCATTTTCACTTCTGCCTTGGCTTCTTTGATGTTCTTGCAGACGCCGGTACCCACTTCGACGACCGACTGGTGCATTTCGGCCTTAACGCGCTCCTGTAGGATCAGCTTGCCTTTTTCCAGCAGTTCGGCCTGAATATGCGACCGCAGGTCTCCCGTGACCGGATCGATGGTCTGATACTCTTCTTCGATTCCGAGAGTGAAAGTAGGAATGCTCATAAGCTCTCAAGCCCGGTCCGCAAGCGAACCCCAGAGAACAGCTCTGGGCTGGCACCCTATTGCTCCCTTGGAAAGGGTGGCTAAAACAGGCCTTAACAGTATAGCGAATGAAGCCGGGATTAGTGATTCAGAATATGTGGTGCGATTGAAACCAGACTATCCAGAAGAAGAACGCAACGAGCAGGAGCATAAACCCGCTCAGGCAGATGGACAGAAAGGAAAATATGCTGCGCAGCCAATGCCCTTTGGAGAAAGAGCGGAATAGTAAGATCAGCGCCACTGTTTGGCCGATTAAGACCGCGGCGATGCCGTATTCTATGAATACCTCAGCCATCCCGCCAGCGATCGCGGCGAGCCCGGTTACCTTGGAATTGGATAAAAACATCGAGACGAACGTCGGGAGAAACAGAAGCGAGACCGAGCAGGTGAGAGCAACACCCCAGAGGAATCGCTTTTTCTTGGCTTCGTCCACAAAATATTTACGCTTCTGCTTTTTTCTTTCTCACAGGCTTGATTCGCGGTGTCGAAGGTGTCCCTACCAGGAACTCGGCCCAGCGATACTCTTGCACTGGATTTTGGGCGCTCTGTGCCATCTTGATTGTCATCTCGGCCGTGGCGTTGACGATCCAATCGAAGTTCTCCTGGCCTACGGACGTGATTTCCGCATCGGGAGCGGGGTTCAGGAAGTCGATGGCATAGGGCACGCCGCCCTCGACCGCGAACTCCACCGTGTTCAAGTCGTAGCCCAAAGCCCGACAAAGCGCGATTGCGTCTTTTTCCATTCGCTCTTTAAGCGCGGGCGTTGACGGTGGTGGATTTCCTTTTACGTAGCGCTCGTGGTGGGGCGCACGGGGATCGTATTTCATGATGTGTACTTTTTCCTGGCCGACGACGTAGCAGCGGTAGTACTCGTCGAACTCCACGCCGTGTTGCAGAGTCATGCAAAGGTCGCCGGTCTGGTTGTAGTGGTGAAAAAATTCATCCGGCGAATGCACTTTGTAGACGTGCTTCCATCCACCGCCTGAATATGGCTTCAGGAAAGCAGGGAAGCCGACGTAATCGAATAGCTGCTGCCAGTTTAGCGGAAACATGAGGTTGCGCATCGATTGGTCGGTGGTGCCTTCAGGGTGCTTGTGGTGCGGCAGAATGACCGTGGGGGGAATGGCCACTCCCATTTTGTGGGCCAGAGCATAGTTGAAGAATTTGTCGTCGGCCGTCCACCAGAAAGGATTGTTGACCACGATTGTGCCGTGCAGGGCCGCATTTTTTAAATAAGCCCGGTAGAACTGGATATCTTGAGAAATGCGATCGATGATGACGTCGTATTTCTTAGGCTCGTCCATTCGGATGCCGCCGATGTTTACGAATTCGGCGGTGATGCCGTCGACGTTCATGGAGTTGATCTTTTTGACGAAGGCGGGAGGAAAGGTGTTCTCCATGCCGAAAATGATTCCGATTTTCTTTGTATTCACTAGAAAACTCCGGTTGAGATATTGGTGAATTCGGTGTCGCACCTCAGGGGCTAAAGTCCTAGCTTTTTGTCATTCGCACGGCTCGACTAAAGTCGGGCCTTTCCCAAACCCCATGCGGGTCAACGGCTAAACGACCGGCGACCAATGACCGCCCTAAAAATACTTCTCTGCCATTCTCAGCCACAGCGGCCAGTCGTGTTTGGAATTATCGTTGAAAATATCAAGCCAGTGCGGAACGGCCTTGCCGTTCAACATGGCCGAGAACTTTACGTTGTCGTTGAGGCACATGTCCCAATCGGCTGAGCCCAGAACAATCTTCATTTGCCGGTAGCGGCTGAGGAACCAGTCGTCCGTCATGTTCGGCAGAAAATCCGGCGGGTTGTTGAAATAGCAATCGTCGTCGTAGTAGCCGTTAAGAAATTGATGAATGTCGAAAGCGCCGCTCATGCTGACGCAGTGTGTTACGACATCCGGATGCTTCAACGAAAAATTCACGGCATGGTATCCGCCAAAACTGCATCCGGTGACGGCGAGGCGGGGCGTTTGGTTTTTCCAGCGAATGAAGGGTACAAGCTCGTGCAGAATGTAGCGCTCGTACTGCAAATGCCGCATTACGCGGACTCGCGGATGGACGCTTTTGTTGTACCAGCTTTCGAGGTCGACGCCGTCGGGACAAAATACCTGCAAATCGCCGCGCTCGATCTTGTTGGCCAGAACGCCAATCATGCCGCGATCTTCATACTCGAAGTACTTGCCCATCGAAGTGGGGAAGACCAGAATTGGAGTTCCCGCGTGGCCAAAGACCAGAGCTTCCATGTCGCGGTTGAGTTGCTGGCTATACGCCTTGTGGTATTCACGGTTCATTTCGAGGTTCGTTCAGTGGACGGAGTATCTTACCTGCACGTTGCAGGTAGAGCAACCGCAAGGGATGGAGTACACTGTTTGCGATTTTGGGCCCTGTGTTCGTAGCCAGTGTTTGCGGTTATTCAGCAGCTTGAAAGGCAGGGCAATCGTATGGGTGAACGAGGGATTCCCAGGGCCGCGTCAATCACGCTCACGCTGATTCTCTTTTTCTCTTTTTCTCTGCTCGGGGCTGCGCAGACCAACTGTGAGGAAGGGAACGGTCTGCTCGATTTTTCTCAGCCCAAGACCATGACGGCGCCGGAGGTGATTCAAAAGTTTACCACCGCCGAGTCTCGTGCCAGAGATGCCCGCCTCCAGTACACCTATCAGCAGGATGTGCTGGTACAAACGTTCAACGGTAAGAATGCCGACGGTGAGTTTCATGAGGTGACCAGCGTTGCTTACGATCCCAAGGGTAAGCGGCTGGAAAATGTGACCTATGCCGAGCAGAATACTTTGCGCGGCATCCAACTGACGCAGGAAGATATGAACGATATCCGCACGTTCATGCCGTTCATGCTGACCGCCGAGGAACTGCCGCAATACAACCTGATTTATGCCGGACAACAGCATGTTGACGACCTGGACACTTACGTCTTTCATGTCGAGCCGAAGAAGGAAGAAAAGGACCACCGCTATTTTCAAGGACGCGTCTGGATCGACAGCCAGGATTTTCAGATCGTCAAATTATGCGGCAAGAGCGTGCCGGACTCGGTACACGTGAAGAAGAACCAGCGGCAGGATTTGCGGCCGAGCTTCGTCGGGTATCGTCAACAAGTCGACGGACAGTTTTGGTTCCCGGCCTACGTTCGCTCCGACGACACGCTGCACTTTCGCAACGCTTCCATCCACCTGCGCGAAGTCATCAAGTACTCGAATTACAAACGTTCGGGAGCCAACCTTGCCGGCGGGGCAGCACCGAAACCTTAGAATCACTTGACATAGCGTGCAGGTATTGGTGTACTTCCTGCATGGCCGAAGAAAAGAAGCGCAGCAAAGACATCGTGCTGTGGATTATCACCGTCGCCCTAGTAGCCCTAGCCGCTTTCTGGTACAAGCGCTGAGCAGGACGGTTCGTCCGTGGCGATCCAGTGAGCCAATTAGAAGCGGCCTCATGGGCCGCTGCATTCGTGTTTTCTACTGAACCTAGTCTGAACCAGACTGACGCTTGCGCAGTATTCCTTAACTGACCGCCACTTCTTCCCGCTATTGAGATTCTCGCTTTTGATAACGGGTGAAAACGGCATCGCGCGAGATTGTGCCTTCAAGGCGGCGGCTATCGGCGCGATTGACCACCGGTACAAGAGGAAACTGGTTCACATAGCGCAGCGCCGCATCGAGCGGAAGGTCGGGATAAAGACAGGGCAGTGTCTGCGCAGAGATGACCGATGCCAGCGTATGTTCCCCCTTGCCTTCTTGCAGCAGGCGATCGAGAAGGTCACGGCTGATCGTGTTCCAGCCGCTCGGCTGCATACGGACAGGGAAGATTGCTTGGCTTGAATTCTGCGCCCGCCGTGCCGCAGCATCGATGTAGTCGGCGGCACTTAGGATCACTGCCGGCGAGGGCTGCATCGCGTCTTCCACGCGAAGAATAGTTTCCTCGCGCTCTTCTTCAAGCGATGGCAATACCAGCCCATCCTGGCGTGTGAGCAAATCAAAAATGGGAGTTGGTTGCAGGCTGCGGGAAACCAGATAGGCAAAAGTATTCGCGACGATGACCGGCACGATTATTTCGTAGTTGCCGCTGACTTCGAGAACCATGAAGACCGAGGTCAACGGAGCGCGCAAAAAGCCGGCGAACAGCACGCCCATGCCGACCAACACATAGGTCCCCGTTGAACCTGAGAGCTGGGGAAAGAAAATGTGTTCAACGCCGCCGACCGCGCCGCCCAGCATCGCTCCGATAAAAAGCGTTGGGGCGAACATGCCGCCGGGTGTTCCGCTCGCGAATGAGAGTGTTGTGGCGACGATTTTCAAAACCGCCAGCATGGCCAGCATTTGCCAGGTGAATTGCCCATGCATGGCTTGATCCATGAAGTCGTAGCCCGCGCCCATGATTTGTGGCGCGCCGAGATAGCCGATCAAGCCGATCAATAGTCCCGCAATTGCCGGCTGAAAATATTGGGTCCAGCGCGGCAAAGCTTTGAGGCGCGGCCGCAGCATACCGATGGCTTTGGCGAAGAGTACCGCAGCTACTCCTCCGACAATGCCCAGAGCGCCATAGGCCAGGAGCTCCGCTGGCCGTTTGAATGTAGTGATGGGAATGCGGAACAACGGTTCCGATCCCAGAAATCCGCGCACGATTACCACGCTCGATACCGCCGAAAGGACTACTGAGCCTAAAATGCCCGCGCTCCAGCGGCCAATTACTTCTTCGATCACAAATAGCACAGCTGAAATGGGAGCGTTGAAGGCCGCCGCCAATCCGGCCGCCGCGCCCACAGGCGCCATGAGCCGAAGTTTTTCGCGCGAGAGTTGCAGTTGCCGCCCGAGAGCAGAAGCCAGGCTAGCGCCAATCTGCAGCGATGGATCCTCCGGCCCCAGGGAATGTCCCGAGCCGATGGCCAATGCACAACAAACGAATTTGCCGATTGCCGTGCGAAAAGGAATATAGCCGTTGAAGATGTAGAGCGCGGCCTTGGTCTGATTGACGCCGCTGCCACGAATGGCGGGAAAGACATGAATCACCAAGATCGCCACTGCAAGTCCGGCCAGCGCGGGCACGGCAAATATGCGCCAGTGATGAGCCTGCGGGAGCGAACCGAGTAGAGCCAGATGGGTCCAGTCGATTGCCAAGCGGAAACACACGACGGCCAGGCCGGAAAAAATTCCAATGAATACGGAGAGGATCAGGAAAAAACGATCCTCATCAAAGACGCCCTCAATGGCGGCAAACATGCGCCGCGGAGCCTGGAAGCGCCGCTCGCGAGGAAGGGTTGGCTCACCGATGGGGGTGGTATCGAGGCCACTCATTAATCGGACACACTCATTGCTCTCGTTTCATAAACACTGTTTCCAGTCATTGATCCGCAGCGTCCCGATTGCGGGAAGTCAAAAGCAGGGCGAGGTCCGCGCCTTGCGGATCTCCGCACTCCGCCGCCGTCTGCTGCTCGATGTTAAATACCAAATCCATGATCGCATCCGGCAAATCGGTCTCCGCGGACGAACGCAGCCGCGGAATATCTGCTTTCATCTCGTCCAACTCAGCTTCGAGCGCGTTCAGTGAATCTGGTGCTGGCGGAGTATTCGCCGACTGCGGCGTCGAAGATCGTTGCGTTGACAGACTCTGCGCTGTAGAGCCCTGCGTGCCACCATTCACGGCTTGAGCGCACGCCCTAAGCCGCTCTCCCGCTGTGATCCAGGCATCCTTGATGCGGCGGTTGCGTTCCGCATCTGAGATGCGCCGGATGAAGGGATCGGTCGACAAAATCAAGCTTGCCGAATCCAGCAGTCTCCGCGAATTTGCGTCCTCCTGGCTGGCGCTCACCGCCATCCGTAAATACTCTTCTGCCGTACGGTATTTTCCCAGATGAAAGGCGGCTTCTCCGGCTCCTGCCATGGCTTGGGAGTTGCCTCTGTCGGTTCGCAGGATCTGTTCATACTGGGAAAGGGCGTTGGCATAGTCCTGATCTTGTTCGAACAACCGGGCGGCCTGAAGATGCAATTCAGGATTAGGAGGCAGTGTCGTAACCAGAGCCATGAGCTCCGGCTGTGCCGCTACGCGGGCGTCTTTCTGCAAAAGAAATTCGATCAGTTCCAGACGCGCTTTGCGCCGGTTGGCCTCGGAATCGGAGTTCCACACTCCGTACATTGCATTGTGATAGTAGCGGAACGCGTCTTCGATCGAACCGCGCCGCGCCGCGACTCGGGCTAGAGCGAGATTGATGGTTCCATCTTCGGGAGCACGCTGCCAAAGATCCTGGAGGTAGGCTTTCGCCTCCTCCAGTCGTCGCGGGTCGCCGGTATCGCGAAGAGCTCGTCCCAGGGCTAATTGATACTGCGAGTTGGAGGGATCGCCGGTTAGCGCAGCGCGGAAATCGTCCACCGCTGCGTTCAGATCGCCGGCATTCTGATCGGCCAAACCCCGAGCATACAATTTACGTGCGCGAGCCTGCTGGTTGAGGGTGAATCGGGTGACCAGATGGCTCACCGCGGCAAATGCCGCCATGGCCGCGACCAACAAAACGACCAAAACAGCCGGCGCCGAGCGCGGCACAAGCTTGGAGATCCGCCACAGCATATCTCCTATCACAATATCATTTGCCACTCGGCCCTTTGGCCAGCGGATGTGTCAGTATGGCCAGACCACTCCCGGATAGAGACTAGGCACCCGATAAGCGCGATAGGCGGTTGAGGTGACCGGTGTGATGTCCATCTTCCACACCACCTGCGGCGTAGCTCCCTGCGTCACTTCCTGTACTTCCGATGCCACGCCGGTGCTTGGCGGGATTACCGGAGCGTTCATATCGAACTCGACATTTCCGTTGCCCAGTTGATTGATGCTTCCGCCCCACTGACTAAAGTATCCCGGTGCGTTATCCCACGCCAGATTCGCGACCATCGCGCTCTCGTCAATCTGAAAGATCGTTGCCCGGGAATAGCATATGGGATAGGCGAGATTGCCGGTCAGCGGATTTACACACACCTCTCCACTCGTATTCAACGGACGACCGTCGCCGTTGTCCCAGATTGCCAATGTTGTCTGCGGCCCACTTTGGCTTATAAGTGAAGGAAAATGCTGAAAGGAAAACCACAGGCTCGGATCGTCACTGGGGACGCCGCCTTGTGTTAATGCAAAGTTGCCTTGATATCCGAGTCGCCAGATCACATTCCCGGTCCCTGCACCGTTGTTGTAGTCGATCTTGAGAATCCACGATTGGTGGCGCATCGATATGAGGATGTTGCCGTCGTTGGGCGAGTAGACGAGAGCGTTGCTGTGAGTCCAGTCGGGCAAGCCGTTTAGATGGCGATTCACATCGAGATAATCGAAGCTATTCCACGCCCAAACCGGATTCCAGTCCGGATCCAGATCGACTATCGCGTCTCCCTGGACCGTAATGTTTCCGTACCCGGGGAGATCGGTAAATGCCTTGCCGCAATCCACCAGCACGATCAAATGACCATTGTCGAGAGGAAGAATGTCATGGTGAAATCCCCCGGGCACAAAATCGAATCCCGCGTCCTTCATCTTTCGCTGCAGGGTATATATATCCATGTCGCGAATTATGTTTCCGGCCAGGTCGATTTCGCGCAGAGTGGTGTCCTCCGGGCCGTAAATGTTTAAGAGCACGTGCCCGTTCGAGAGCAGCTTAAAAGGATACGCGTACGTCCCTGGTCCCGAGTCGTAATACCAGATGGGATTGGCATCGCGGTCGGTGAAGAGCGTGCCAATAATAGGGGTCGTGGCTTGCGCGATCACATCCACCAGTTCTATCCCAGGATTCTCGGGCGAACTCGATGAAGGAGCTGGGCGCGTAACGTGAAGAGCTGGAAGGGCAGTTGAGGGTAGCGGACCGGTGGTGAAAGTCATGTCCGGGCTGGTCAACGTGGCGTCCAGGCATTGCACTTGCGCTCGAAGGTGATAAGGCGTTGACGCTCTCATCCCCGCGACCAGAATCGTGATCTTCTGATATCCGCCTGAAATCGGATACGAAGCTGTGGTTCTTCCGTAGGAGGTATCGGGACCAAACTCCACCATCGCTTGTCCGCCACATGCGCTGGCCACTGAGACCTGAGCTACGAGGGGATGCTGGGTGCTTGCGACCGACACTGCCGGAGACGGGGCGCTGTTCATGCCTCCGCCGCAGGCCAGAGTTAAGCTGCAGAAGGCTAATAGTAAGAAGGCTAATAGTAAGAACGACGGGACTACTTGCGGCAGAGACTGTAGTTTCATCTGAATCGGTTACCTCCGGAACTCAGTGTGCAAAGGCTAGCCGTCAGCTATTAACGTCGCTGCCGGTCTAGGTGATGCACCAAGCGCGAAATCATACATCGAAATCTGAAAAACGCACTCAACATTTAGTTCATCGAGGCCGGATTTATTTGCAAGTTTCCGGAAACGGCAAGCCTAATTGCTCTTAGGCAATAGCACCGGGCTTGGCTAAGGTTCTGTAATCATTTGTAAAGTGGCTGTATCCCCAGAGAGCAAAAAACAATTTACAACTGAGTTTCCAGTGCGCGCACTTACGCGTTGGCTGCCAGCTCAGACAGGTTTGAACGATTCTTTCGTCAGTTGCCTGGCAATTGCGCAGTAGAGGTTGATCGCTTCCGCGAGTTGTTGCTTCTCGATGTACTCGCCTTCCGTGTGTGCGACGTGAATCGACCCTGGGCCGATGAGCAGTGGCTGGCCCCAGTTGGCGAGCTTGGGGATGTCGGTGGTAAAGGCAGCGATCATCGTGGGCAGGCCGTCGACGGTACGCAGGCGGAGGAAGGGAAGTTCCAGCGGAAATGTGACCTCGACGTTGTCACCGGCCGCCGTTAGAATTTGCCGGCGCAGATTTTCCGACGGTCCGACGAGGCGGTAGAGCAAGTCTGCGTGGGCATAGTCAGGGATGACGTTAGGCGCACGACCGCCCTCAATCAGGCCGATATTCAGTGTGCAGGGGCCGACCTCTGGAGCGGAAGGCAGGGGCATGGCGCGCAGGCGCGCCAGAGCCGCAAGCAGTTTGTCGATGGCCGACTCACCCAGTTGGGGATAAGCTGAGTGCGCCATGCGTCCACGCGCTGTCACTTCCACGCGCAACGTTCCCTTCGATGCGAGGGCGAGACGATTCTCCGTAGGTTCACCGTTAACCAGATAGCGGCTGCCAACAGCTTTTTGATGTTTTTCCAGATATTCATTCGCGACTTTCGCGCCCAGGCTGTCACGTTCCTCGCCCACCACAAAAAGCAGGCCCACATAAATATTTTCCGCTCGCAAACGCTCGGCGGCGGCAATCTGCGCAGCGATGATGCCTTTGGCGTCGCAGGAGCCGCGGCCGAAGATGCGAGTCGCATCTTCGGAGGAAGGAATAAATGGCGGTACGGTATCCATGTGAGTGGAGAAAACCACGGTTTCCGGCTTCCGACCGTTGGGTTCCGCCAGGGATTCTGCCTGCGAGTCCGGCGGAACGGCATATACGTTAAACCGGTTGCCGTCGACCGGCATCTTTACAGGCTGATAGCCGATGCGACAAAGTTCACCGTATAGATAATTTCCGACTGCGGCTTCGTTGCCGCTGATCGACTCGATGTCGACGAGCTGGCGGGTGAGTGTGATTGCGTCCATTGCTTGGAGAGGATAACAGGAAGAGCGGGTTCGGACTTCGGACTTCGGACGTCAGACCTCGGCGCTGCGTTCTTCTCAAGGATGCTGGTTGTGTAAGCTGATACTGTGACTTCCTCGGCATCGATGATCCGCTCATTGTTTCTTGACGGCCAGGCTGGCCGGCTGGAGGCGCTGCTCAATGCGGGCGCGGAGAACGCCACTCACGCTGCCGTGGTTTGCCATCCCCATCCGTTGTTTGGCGGAACGCTGCACAACAAAGTGGTGTTCCACACCATGAAGGCGCTCAACAGTTTTGGCTTTCCCGTATTGCGGTTTAATTTTCGCGGCACCGGGTTAAGTCAGGGACAACATGATAGCGGCAATGGTGAAGTGGACGACGTGCACACGGCTCTCGACTGGCTCGACAGGGAGTTTCATTTGCCGATCGTTTTTGCCGGCTTTTCGTTTGGCGCGGCAGTGGGTTTGCGCGCCGCGTGTCCCGACGCGTGTGTGAGAGCCGCGATTGCCGTTGGGACGCCGGTTACTCCCGTGGCCGCGGATGCGGAGATGCCGCGCAATTACACCTACGAATTTCTACAGAGTTGCGTGAAGCCGAAGCTGTTTGTGAGTGGTGCGCGAGATCAGTTTGGTCCAAAGGCCAAGCTGGAAGCGCTGGTTGCGTCCGCGTCAGAGCCCAAGAAGTTGGTAGTCATTGACGGCGCAGATCATTTTTTCGAAGGCCGCCTGCGCGAACTGCGGGAAGCAATTGAGGCGTGGGTGAAAGAAGCTGTCAACTCTTAGCCGCTGGCTCTCAACTAACTTGAAGATGAGTCGCGGCGCACGTGCGAGTCGCGATACAAAATCCGTGCTCGGCCACGGCCTGCAAGCGGGTTGAGCCCAAAGAAATAGCGATTCCTATGGGTCTTCGGCAGAGCGCTTTAATCCTGTTGGCAATTTCATTCTTCACGGTGCGTTTGGGTCTTGCAGAGCCAATCCCGGTGAAACATGTGGAGGGCGCTATCCATGGATTCATGTTGCTTCGGACAGAAGAAGGCAAAGCGATTGCCATTGGCGATCTGGATCAGACTGTAGAAGGCGCGCGAGTCACAACGAATTTAAAGTTTCGCTTTGAAGATGGTTCAATCCATGAAGAAACAACAGTGTTTTCGCAGCGGGGAGTTTTTCGAGTGCTAAGCGATCATCTGCTGGAAAAAGGACCGGCATTTAAGAAGCCAATTGAAGTCTGGATTGACTGCTCGACCGGACAAGTGAAAGTGCGGGATATGGAGGATGGTAAGGATAAAGTTACGACTCATCATGTCGAAATTCCTGTAGATTTGGCGAATGGAATTGTCCCGATGCTAATCCAAAACTTTCCCGATGATGCTGAACACACGGTAACCATCCTGGCGGCTACTCCAAAGCCGAGAATCGTAAAATTCGTGATCACGCCCGAGAGCGAGGACACATTTTCGATTGCAGGCACGAAGTATAAGGCCAAGCAATACACTGCGAAAGTTCAGATTGGAGGCGTTGCCGGCGCAGTCGCTCCGGTTGTTGGGCAGCAGCCTCCCGACAGCCACTTCTGGATTTTCAAGGGAGCGGTGCCAATCTTCTTGAAATCGATAGGCCCCATTTCCGCTGGAACTCCGGTCTGGCAAATCGAGTTGGCCAGCCCGACCTGGGGTCGAGATCAGAAGTGAGGGCAATTTCTCTAATCGTCTGTTCGCGCGCTCGCGGATTTCTTGACCATGTTGGCTGATTCGCGAGAGCTGTCTCTATAATCCCTTCGATGTCCGCAGCCGCCGACCGTGAGCCGCAGTTCCACCAAATGCGCGAGACCGCGCGCGAGATCTTTTCTCATGCACTGGCCGCGTCTTCCATTGCCAAGGCATTTGCGAAAAATGTGCAGTGTGAGCGCGGAATTCTTCGTATTTGCGAGGATCTTTACGACTTGCAGTCCTATTCACGGGTGCTTGTGGTCTCGATTGGAAAGGCTGGGCACACCATGGTGCAGGCGCTGGCCGACCAAGTCGGCTCAGCTTCGCTCGAAGGCATCGTCGCCACGTCGGTCGAGCCGGCAGCACAGGTCCACGGATTCCGCTATTTTCTGGGCGGACATCCCACGCCTAACGCGGAATCCATCCGCGCGGCCAGCGCGATTTTGAAGACGCTGCAGAATCAAACCGCGGGGTCACTGGTGATTTTTCTGCTCAGCGGAGGAGGATCGTCGATCGTCGAGAAGACTCTCGACGAAGAAGTTTCTTTGGACGACTTGATCGCGACCTACCGCGCTCTGGTTCATTCGGGAGCGCCCATCGGCGAAATTAATGCTGTGCGCAAACATCTTTCCGCTGTTAAAGGCGGAAGGTTGGCACAGGCAGCCTATCCGGCGCAGCAGGTTTCGCTGTTGATTTCCGACGTTCCAGACAACACGCTCGACGCCCTCGCCTCCGGCCCCACGATGCCTGACTCGACCAGCGTGGAAGATTGTTACCGCATCACGGAAAAATACGACCTGTTGCCGCAGTTTCCGGGGCCGGTGCGCGAACTGTTCGAGCGCCACACGTTGGAGGAAACGCCGAAATCCGACGATCCGGTGTTCTGCCGATCCAGATGGTGGCCGGTGTTGTCCAATCAAACGATCGTGGAAGAAGCAAAGGCTGCGGCGGAAAAGGCTGGATTCACGGTACACGTGGACAATTCTTGCGACGACTGGGACTACGAAAAGGCGGCTGAGCATCTGGTGAACGGGGTTCATCAACTGAGAAAAAAATTTGCGCGTGTCTGCCTGATTTCCGGAGGCGAGGTCACGGTCAAAGTCACCAACGGTGGTGTCGGTGGACGCAACCAGCAGTTCGCTCTCGCCTGCGCGATGAAGATTTCAGGTGAAAACATTACGGTGCTTAGCGCAGGGACCGATGGCATCGACGGCAACAGCGTGGCAGCGGGAGCGATCGCAGACGGCAGCACTCTGGTTCGCTCGCAATCACATGGTCTTGATGCCCGCGCAGCGCTGGAGAAATTTGACGCGTATTCGTTCTTTGCCGCGCTTGGGGATGCGATCAAGATTGGCCCGACAGGCAACAACCTACGGGATCTGAGAATCCTACTGGCATTCTAGATTGCCATCGGCAGAGATCAGAACCCACCACGAAGACACCGAGACACGGAGAGAACATCAGAGCTTTCTCCGTGCTTCGGTGACTCTGGTGGGAATTAGCTTTGCCTCGCCCTGTGGCACAGCGACTTCGATTCAGGCAGGCGAGGGGGCTGTTTCCACATGGCTTGTGGGTGCTTCTACGCGCTCTTTTTCATCTGGGCCATGGCTTCTTTCATGCCGCGGTCCATTTCTTCTGCGGACAAATCGGCCTTGTGGGTGGCGATGGACCACTTGTGGCCGAAGGGATCTTTCAGTTTGCCGTAGCGGTCGCCCCAAAACATATCCATAACGGGCATCTCCGTTATCCCACCGGCTTTCACTGCGCGGTCAAAAGCAGAGTCCACGTCTTCGACGTAAATATGGAGGCCGCTCGCTGATCCGCCTATGGCCTCCGGCGAGACGACTCCCATCTGAGGAAATTCGTCGGCCAACATAATAATGGAATCACCGATCATCAGTTCGGCGTGCATGACTCTACCGCTCGGATCTTTCATGACGCCTCTTTCCTTTGCGCCAAATGCCTGCTTATAAAATTCGATGGCACGGGGAGCGTCGCGAACGGTCAGGTATGGAGTGAGTGTGTGGTAGCCCTCGGGTATCGGTTTTACGGACATAACGGCCTCCTATGGCTGGTTTTGCGGAGGCCAGTACACCAAAAACCAAGGGCGAATGTCAAGCGAAGATTTCGGCTTGGCTTTCTTTTACAAGTCAAAACATGGTCAAGGTGTAATGTCTGGCTGGAATGATCAGAAAAATCGGGTGATGCCCTCTTCCATGACGACGACCCGATCTTCAATTCCCGCGGAATGCGCTTCGCGTCTGAGCAATTGCAACGGTTCATCGATGGGTTCGTGTGACAAGCGAAAGCTACCGTAGTGCATAGGCACCATCCAGCGGGCGTTCAGATCGAGAAAAGCCCGGGTGGCATCGGCGGGATTGGTGTGAACGTTGCGAAATTGCGGAGGGTTGTAAGCGCCGATGGGCAACAACGCCAGCTCCGGCGAAAGGCGTTCGCCAATCTCGCGGAAGCCAGCGAAATAAGCCGTATCTCCCGCG
>Ga0209006_10001182_pt1 | contig 23726 bp, 22 predicted proteins | sample JacPin_JW_Ref_O2_FD_188567 | JGI IMG/M metagenome (GOLD analysis project Ga0209006, IMG submission 188567) | Forest soil microbial communities from Algoma, Ontario, Canada - Jack Pine, Ontario site 1_JW_Ref_O2 (SPAdes) (version 2) | ecosystem: Environmental > Terrestrial > Soil > Boreal... | reverse complement strand
CAGCCAGACCAGGTTTGCTTTCAGCGCGGCGCTGAACACGTAAAATTTTGCGAAGAAGCCGCCGGTCATGGGAATGCCGATCAGCGAGAGCAGGAAAATGGTAAGCGCGGCCGCCAGCAGCGGGGAAGTGCGGCCCAGTCCCTCGTAATCTTCGAGCGTGACGTAGCGCTCGCCGGCGTTGGCGAAGTGGCTGACCACCGCGAACGCACCCACGTTCATGGCCGCGTAAGCGGCGGTGTAGAACATGGCGGCGGAAACCCCGTTGGCGGAATCCTCGGGAGTGAGCATGGCAAACGCCACCAGCAAGTAGCCGGCATGTGCGATGGAAGAGTAGGCCAACAAGCGTTTGACGTTGCTTTGCAAGAGCGCGCCCACATTGCCCAAAGTCATGGACAGCGCGGCTGAGACCCAGATAAGCCAGAAGCGCCCGGGAGCGTTGATGGTGAACACCACCCGAAGCAAAACCGCGAAGGCCGCGGCTTTGGGTCCAGTGGACATGAGTCCCACGATGGGTGCCGGTGCTCCTTCATAAACATCGGGGGTCCAGATGTGAAAGGGAGCCGCGGCCACTTTGAATCCCAGACCCACGAACATGAACGCAACCGCCACATAGACCAGCAATTCGACCGGTCCGGCCTGCAGTTTCTGGCCGATGATGTCGATATTCGTGGAACCGGTGGCGCCGAATATGAGCGCCACGCCATAGAGGAAAAACGCGGTCGCGAAGGAACCAAGCAGAAAATACTTCAGGGAAGATTCGCTGCTCGATGCTTCGTGGCGGCGGAATCCGGCGAGAATGTAGGAAGAGATCGAGGAAATTTCGAGCGCGATGAAAATCAATACTAACTCAACCGCGGAAGACATCAGGGCCATGCCGACGGTGCCGAACAGAATCAGAGCGTAGTATTCGCCGGCACGAATGCGCTGCACGGCCATGTATTCGTAAGAGATCAAGATGATGACGGCGGCGATCGCGATGACCAGAACATGGAAGAACACGCTGAAGCTGTCGACCCTCACCATGTTGGAGAAGGCGAGGCCCGGCGATCCCGACATAACCCAGGTCGCGGCAAGTCCGGCGAGCGCGCCGAGCAGGGCGATGAAGCCCAAAAGTTTCTGGCTCTTTTCTTCATCCAGCAGCGGCTCGAGTAACATGATCACGATGCCGAACGCCGACAGCACCAGTTCCGGCAGGATGCGGACGTAGTCCTCGCTTTGAGGAATCGCTCGCAGCAAAGCCGCCGGCTCGGTGGTGAGCGTGGCGAGCATTTCCCCGCCCATCATGGCTCCGCCCATCATTGGCCCACCACCTTGCTGACTACCTGCGCGAACGGATTGAGGGCCGCTTGCACGGCGGGATCAATCGCGCCCAGCCATACGATCGGCGCGACGCCCATGACCAGCGCGGCTGCAGCGCAAGGCCAGACCGCCAGCTTCTCAAAACCAGACAGATCGGCCAGTGAGTTGTTCACCTCGTGCGTAACCTTGCCGTAGAAGACGCGCTGATACATCCAAAGCAGATAGCCGGCGCTCCAGATCACGCCGGTCGCCCCGAGAACTCCGTACCACGGGTTGGCCTGGAATGCTCCGCTGAGCACGAGAAATTCGCCGATGAATCCGTTGAGCAGCGGTAGACCTCCCGAGGCCAAAACGATGAAGAGAAACGAGGCGGCAAAAATCGGAATGGTCGAAGCCAGCCCGCCGAACTCGCTGATCTCGTAGGTGTGCCGGCGTTCGTGAAGAATACCCGCGAGCATGAAGAGCGCTCCGGTGGAGACTCCGTGGGCCAGCATGACGAACATGGCGCCATTCAGTCCGGCCTGGGTGAAGCTGAAAATCCCGAGCACCACGAAGCCCAGGTGGCTGATCGAAGAGTAGGCGATCAGCTTCTTCATGTTGGGCTGCACCATCGCCACGAGCGCGCCGTAAATAATCCCGATCAACGCGAGCACCATGATCCACGGTGCATTGCGGCGGGCTGCTTCGGGAAACAGTCCGAGGTTGAAGCGCAGCATGCCGTAAGTACCCATCTTCAGCAAGACTCCGGCCAGCAGGACAGATCCTGCGGTGGGCGCCTCAACGTGCGCATCGGGTAGCCAGGTGTGGAAAGGGAAGAGAGGAACCTTCACCGCAAACGCGACGAAGAAGCCCAGGAAGAGCCACTGCGCCGCGGCCGGGAAGTTTGCCACAGCTCCGCTTGCGATCTGATCGCGGATGATCACGAAGTCAAAGCTGCCAGTCTGAGCATACAGCCAGAGGATAGCCACCAGCATGAACACGGACGCGATCATCGTATACAAAAAGAATTTCACCGCGGCGTATACCTTGCGCTCGTGGCCGAACATCCCGATCAGCAACGCCATGGGAATCAACGTGGCTTCCCAGAAGAAATAGAACAGGAACAGGTCGAGCGAAGTGAAGACGCCGATCAGCGCGGTTTCCAGAATCAGCAGAATGATGAAGAATTCTTTGACCCGGTCATGGATCGACTTCCACGAGATCAGCACGCACAGCGGCGTCAGGAACGTGGTGAGCAGCACCAGCCACAGCGAGATGCCGTCGACACCCATGTGGTAGTGGATGTTGGGGCTGGAAATCCACTTTTGGTTGACGTCGTATTGGAATCCGGCCTGCGCTCGATGAAAATAAACCGGAAGATGCAGAGAAAGAACAAACGTGAGCAGCGAAAAGACCAGCGCAAAAATGCGAATGTCGCGGTCTCGGCGCGGGAACAAAACCAGCAGCAACGCCCCGGTCAGCGGGGCAAACGTCACCAGCGACAAAATGTACGGGCTCCAGCTGTCGACGTTCATCGGGCTCCCGTCCAATTCCAGATCATGTAAGCGATCACCGCCGCTGAGCCGGCCGCGATCCAGCCCGCGTAGGAACGCAGGTTGCCGGATTGCATATGTCGCACTTCGTCGGAAACGCTGCGTGCGGCGTCGGCGCTGTTGTTGACCGTGGCGTCGATCACGTTACGGTCCACGCCCTGCCACAGAACGCGAGTCGAGCCGTCGATGAGTGGCTTGACGAAAACTGCGGCGTAAATCTCATCGATGTAGTACTTATGCACCACCGCGGTGTAGAAGCCGTTCAGTCCATCGGCGATTTTCTGCGGGAGGTAAGGTTTGCTGAGGTAGAGCACATAGGCAAGGAAAGCGCCAAGCAAAGCCACAACTACCGAGATGCCCATGAGCAGATACTGAGTGTAGCTGCTCGCCGCTTCTCCAGTTGCTTCTGTGACCACGCCCGCGCCGAACACTGGCGCGAGGAAGTGCTCGAAACGATTGCCGATCCCGACCAGTCCGCCGATCACCGAAAGTACCGCCAGAATCACTAGTGGAACCAGCATCACCATCGGGCTCTCGTGGGGCTCGCCGTGGCCGTGGGATCCGCGTCCATGTTCATCAACCTGAACCCCGTGGTAGTCCCCGAAAAAGGTCATGAACAGGAGGCGGAACATGTAGAAGGAAGTGATGAAAGCCGTGACCAGGCCGATCACCCAGTAAACCCAGCTCGTCTGATAGGCCTGCCAGAGAATTTCGTCCTTGCTCCAAAAGCCTGCGAATGGCGGGATTCCAGCGATGGCGAGCGTTGCGACGAACATGGCTCCAAACGTCCACGGGATGTAGACGCGCAGGCCGCCCATCTTGCGCATGTCCTGCTCGCCGCCGACCGCGTGAATCACCGAGCCCGCGCCCAGGAACAGCAGTCCCTTAAAAAAGGCATGCGTCATCAGGTGAAAAATTCCGGCCGAGAACGCGCCCACGCCGCACGCCATGAACATGTAGCCCAGCTGCGAGACCGTGGAATAGGCCAGAACTTTCTTGATGTCCGTTTGCGCGATGCCGATGGTGGCGGCAAAAAACGCAGTCAGCGTGCCCGTGATGGCGACCACGGTGAGAGCGATCGGCGCACGCTCAAAAATCATGTGCGAGCGTGAGACCATGTAAACCCCTGCCGTGACCATGGTGGCCGCGTGGATGAGCGCCGAGACCGGTGTGGGACCTTCCATGGCATCGGGCAGCCAAACGTAGAGCGGAATCTGCGCCGACTTGCCGGCCGCTCCTACCATGAGCAAAATGCCGATCGTCGAAAGCAGGCCCACGCCCGCCGTTTCCGCCGATAGCGGTTTCACCGCGTCGAACACTTGCGCGAAGTTCAACGTGCCGAAATGCTTGATCAGAAGAAACAGCGCGATCAAGAATCCGAAGTCGCCGATGCGGTTGACGATGAACGCCTTCTTGCCGGCCGAAGCCGCCGAGTCTTTGGTGAACCAGAATCCGATCAACAGGTACGACGCCAGCCCCACGCCCTCCCAGCCAATGAACATCAGCAGATAGTTGTTCGCCAGCACCAGCGTGAGCATAAAAAACATGAACAGATTCAAGTACGCGAAAAAACGGTAGTAGCTGGGGTCGTCCCACATGTAGCCGACGGAGTAGATGTGGATCAGGAATCCGACTCCGGTGACCACCAGCAGCATCACCAGGGAAAGCTGATCGAGATAAAACGCAAAGTCGGCGGAAAACCCAGTGATGCGGATCCAGTGTGCCAGGAATTCCTGGTAGGGAAGAGACAACGACGAAAAGCGCAGAGCGACCCACAATGCGAACGCGAACGCGGCTCCGGAAAAGACCAGCGCGACCACGCTCACCGTCTGCCGCGAGGACTTCTTCCCGAAGAATCCGTTGATGGCCGCGCCCGCCAGCGGCAGAATCGGGATCAGCCAAAGATTGAGGGTCGGGTTCATAGTTTGAGCAGGTTCACCTGATCGATGTTCAGCGTCTCGCGTGTCCGGTAAACCGCGATGATGATGGCGAGTCCCACAGCCGCTTCCGCTGCCGCGACTACCATCACGAAGAACACGAATACTTGTCCCGCCAGCGCATGCCAGTGCGCGGCGAATGCCACGAACGAAAGATTCACGCCGTTAAGCATCAACTCAATCGACATGAAAATGGTGATGATGTTGCGCTTGATCAGGAACGCGACCACTCCGCAGGCGAACAAGAACCCACTCAGCACCAGGTAATACGATAGCGGCACCATCAGTTCACCCTCTTTTCCGGCGACAACTGCGGCGATGACGCGGGTTTATTCACAGCTGGCTTCCCAGCCAAAACCACTGCGCCCATGATGGCGATCAGGATAAGCACCGATGTAATCTCAAACGGCAGCAAGAATTCGTGAAACAACAACTGGCCGATCGTCTTGGGATCTCCCGGCAGTGCGCCCACCGCGACGGATTCGGTTCCCGAATGCCGCAGCACCACCCAAGCCATGAGGATGCTGCCCAGCAGCATTCCCGGCACGCCGAACAAAATCGCGACGCGGCTCCCTTGGGTGCGTTCTTCTACCCCCGCGTTTAACAGCATGATCGTGAAGACGAACAGCACCATGATGGCGCCGGCATAAACGATCACCTGCACCGCCGCCACGAACTCCGCTCCCAGCAGCAAATATTCGCCGGCCAGCGCAGCCATCACCGCGATCAGCGATAATGCGCTGTTGATGGGATGCGTCTGCGCCAGCAGGTTGATCGCTCCCGCTACGCAGACAACTCCGAAGGCCAGAAATAGGATGAGATGTACGTTCATGAAAAGCCGTTCTCGGTTCTCAGTCGTCAGTTCTCAGTGAGACCTTCTGTACATCGTTTCTCAGGGCGCTCCGTTACCCGCGCAACTGAGAACTGAGAACTCGTTTCGCCCTACCACGCTACTGCGATCGCCGTCGCTACAACGTTCGCCAGCGAAAGCGGCAGCAGAAATTTCCATCCAAACGACATCAGTTGGTCATACCGGAAGCGCGGCAACGTGCCGCGCACCCATATATAAAGGAAGAGAAACGCAACCACTTTGGCCGCGAACCAGAACACCGGAAGCAGTGCCGCCAGAATCCCCCGGCCATAAATCGGCCCATGCCATCCGCCAAAGAACAGCAGCGTGGCCAGGCAGGCTACGGTAATCATGTTGGCGTATTCGGCCATAAAAAACATGGCGAACTTCATGGAGCTGTACTCAGTGTGGTAACCCGCGACCAGTTCGGTTTCGGCTTCCGGTAAATCGAACGGGATGCGGTTGGTCTCCGCGTAAGCAGCCATCAGATAGCAGAAGAATCCGATGAACTGGCCGTGAAACACATTCCAGCGCGGAATGAAGTACCAGAAGTGCCCGGCCTGCGCATCCACGATGTCACGCAAACTGAAACTGCCCGCCATGATCAGCACGCCGACCAGCGAGAGTCCCAGCGATATCTCATAGCTAACCATCTGTGCGCTAGCGCGAAGGCCGCCCAGCAGCGAATATTTGTTGTTCGACGACCAGCCCGCCAGTGCGACTCCGTAAACGCCCATCGAGGTCACGCCGAGAATCAGCAACACCCCAATGTTCACATCTGTAATCTGAAACGGAATAACCTGGTTTCCGACCGAGACCCAGTTGCCGAACGGAATCACCGCGATCGACGTGAGGGCCAGAATCACCGCAATCAGCGGAGCCGCCAGAAACAGCGGTTTGTAGACATGGGGCGGCGTGAGATCTTCCTTGAACAGAAACTTGAGTCCATCGGCGGCTGGCTGCAGCAGGCCAAACGGGCCCACCCTCGTGGGTCCCCAGCGATTCTGCATATGGCCAACGACCTTCCGTTCCAGCCACACCGTATAGGCGACGGCGGTGAGCAGAATGAGCAGCAGGACAGCTGACTTTACGATCGAAACGATAATGTAAAGCCAAATCGGCAAGGTCTTGCTTCCTCTCCAAGTTTCTGCGCTCGTACTCTGCGCATAGATTTCTGCGTCAGTCGGCCGCCACTGCGGACGGCTTGACTTCATGGCTCTCCAGCACCGACCGCAAAGCGCGCGAGTAACGGCCCAGCGTGCCCGATGTAAACAAAGAATCGTTTGCGGGGTCGACCGATGGATCGCTCGCCGCCGTGCCGCTCGCGCCCGAATCCAACTTCTGTCGCGAGACGACTCCACCCGTGTTAGCTAGCGAAGTAGGTTGGCTGTTCCCGGCCAGAAGATTCGCGCGCGACACGTCATAGCCCGGAACCAGACGCTGAATTTCGTCGAGAATGGCCATGGGATCGAGCGGGCTCAGTTTCGGCTCGAGCCCCTGCATCTCAAGCCACACCGCGTGCCGGTCGGCTTCACCGGATTGCGCCCCGCGCGACTGGCCCATGTCGGCGCGAGTCCCACCACCGAACGGAACCAGCGTATGGACATCGAAGCCCATCGCATCGGCGATCTGGACGATCATCTCAAAGTCAGATTTTGTTCCCGTAACCTCGCCGGCCTTCTTCACCAGCTGCACGTCTCCGCACGTGTTGGTCACCGTTCCCGATTTTTCATAGACGTTCGCAGCCGGCAGAACCACGTCGGCGATTACAGCGGTTTCGGTCAGGAACATGTCCTGCACCACGACGAAGCTTTTCGAGAACGCGAAAGGATCGATGTCGAGCCGCCCCACGGGATTCGAGCCCACGACGTATAAAGCTTTAAGCTTACCTGCCTTTGCTGCATCAACCATTCCGCCCAGACCAAGGCCCGGGGTCTGAGGAACCTTGGCCCACTCTTTATGGAACGGGTTCGTGCCTGCCGCCGCGTGATAGCCAGGGAGCAAGTCAGGGTATAGACCCATGTCCGCAGCGCCGCGAGAGTTGGAATAGTCGGCCAGGCAGATGAATTGCGCGCCGGGAATGTTCAGCCCGAAAGTCACGACGCGGGCAAGGTCCGCGCCGCGAATCTCCGCGCCGAAAGCAATGACCAGATTCTGTTCCGCACAAACCTGATCGCGGAACGCGATCCAGGCGTCCTTGTTGGTGGATGGAGTGATGATCTCCTCGGCAGCGGCATCGTCGCCCCCGAGAAATTGGACGAAGTGTCCCTCAGCGCCGCCAGGCATCTGGGCGAAAGCCGTCGCTTGCCGCTGCAGCTTGATCGGCTCCGAGTTCACCAGGTAGAAGCGCGCGCGGTGCAGGCGAACGTTGTTGCGGATCTGGTAGGCGAGCAGCGGATGCTGCTCAGTGGGATCATTGCCAATCAACAGAATCGCAGGCGCGGCGAAGACGTCGGCCATCGTTGCAGTGGCGTTTTCCTTGCCGCGCAACGCCGCCGCGAAAGCAGGAAAGTCGGCAGTGCGGTGGTGGTCGACGTTATTGGTTTTCAGAACTACGCGGGCAAACTTCGAGAGCAGGTAGGCTTCTTCGTTCGTGGTGCGTGTCGATCCGATGACTCCAATCGCCTGTCCGCCATCCTTATCCCGAACCTCGGCGAACTTTTTGCCGATCAGCGCAAACGCCTCTTCCCACGTCGCCGGCGTGAGCTTGCCGTCTTTGCGGATCAACGGCTGCTTCAAGCGCTCTTCATGATTCGCGAAGTCGAACGCGTAGCGGCCTTTGATGCAGAGAAAATCGCCGTTCGTGCCGCTCTTGTCGCGGTTATCGCCGCGGACAATCTCCATGCCCGTATCGCCGCGCCGCACCCCCAGAGTTGTCTTGCAGCCGTCGCCGCAGTGCGTGCAAACCGTGCCCACGTGCTTCATTTCCCACGGACGTGTCTTATAGCGATACGCACCGGAGGTGAGCGCGCCCACCGGGCAAATGTCGATGCACATGCCGCATTCTTCGCACTCCAGATGGTCTTCTTTATTGGGCGCGATGATCGAACTCACCCCGCGGTTCTGCACCCCCAGCGCCCACACGTCCATTGCCTCGCCGCAGACGCGCACGCAGCGGTAACACAGAATGCAGCGCGGCCGGTCGAAAAACACAATCGGAGACCACTGCTGTTCTTCCTTATGGTTCTTCGCCTCCATGAACTTTGATTCGGCGGCGCCGTAAGAAAAAGTCATGTCCTGCAATTCGCACTCGCCGCCCGCGTCGCAGACCGGACAGTCCAGCGGATGATTTCCCAGCAACATCTCGACCATGCTCTTGCGCGCCTGATGCACCTCAGGGCTATCGGTGGTGACGATCATGCCCTCGCCGATCACCGTGGTGCAGGCAGTCTGCAGCTTGGGCATTTTCTCCACCTTCACCAGGCACATACGGCACGCGCCCTGCAGCGACAGGTTGGGGTAATAGCAGAACGACGGCACCTCAATGCTCGCGCTCTTGCAGGCCTCAATCAGCAGCGTCCCCGCGGGAGCCGTGAGCTTCTTGCCGTCGACGGTGAGACTTACATCAGCCATAGGGAATTTAGTGCGCCATCACCGGCAGTTGTTCTGTCGCGCCTTCCTTCTCGTACCGGCACGGCTTGCCTTCCAAATGATCCTCAAACTCTTTGCGGAACTTTTTTACAAACGCGATCGTCGGCATCGCCGCCGCGTCTCCCAGCGGACAGAACGTCCGGCCCAGCATGTTTTCAGCCAGGTACTGCATGTTGTCGATGTCTTTTCGCATCCCCCCGCCGGAGTGAAAACGTATGAGCGTCTTTTCCAGCCAGTCGGTGCCTTCGCGGCAAGGGATGCACCATCCGCAACTTTCATGCCGATAGAACTTCATCGTGCGCAAGGCAAACTTCACGATACACTGCGCGTCATCGATGACCACCACTCCGCCCGAACCGAGCATGGAACCGGCCTTGGCCACGGAATCGAAATCCATGCTGACGTCGACCTCGTCGGCGGTCAGGCAGGGACAGGACGCGCCGCCCGGCACCACCGCCTTGAGCGTTCGCCCGCCCGGAATGCCTCCACCGACCTCATAAATCATTTTCTTTAAGTTATAGCCCATCGGCAGCTCATAAACGCCGGGCTTGGCGATATTCCCGCTCAGACAAAACAGCCGCGTGCCGCCATTTTTCGCCGGTCCAAGTTTGGCGTACCAATCCGCGCCGCCAAGAATGATGTGCGGAACGTTCGCCAGCGTCTCTGCGTTGTTGATCACTGTAGGTCCGCCCCAGAGCCCGACCACCGCCGGAAACGGCGGCCGAATCCGCGGGATGCCACGCTTGCCCTCGAGCGATTCCATCAGCGCCGATTCTTCGCCGACTTCATAGGCTCCCGCCCCACCGTGCCAGTACACATCGAACGTCCGTCCGCTGCCAAAAATGTTCTTCCCCAAAAATCCGCGCGCGTACGCGTCGCGCAGGGCCTGCTGCATGATGATCGACAAATACCGGTATTCCCCGCGGATATAGATGTAACCGCTCTCCGCGCCCACCGCCAGGCCCGCGATCACCACGCCTTCAATGACCGAATGCGGATCCTGCTCGAAGATGAGCCGGTCTTTGCAGGTGCCGGGTTCACTTTCGTCGCCATTACACAAAACGTACTTCGGCTTGGCCGATGTCTTGGGAACAAACGACCACTTCATCCCCGTGGAAAATCCAGCCCCGCCGCGCCCGCGCAGCGCCGAGTTCTTGATCTCATTGACGATCGCGTCTGGCCCCATGGCGAGCGCCTTTTGCACGGCCTTATAGCCATCGAGTTCGAGATAGCGATCGATCTCCACCGCGCCCTGACCAAAGCGCCGGGAGACGATCTTTACCTCATCGGGATGGGAAACCAAGTCGGCCATATAAACGGAGAAGTAAGAAGTCAGAATGCAGAAGTAAAAACAGGTCTTACTTCTTGATTCTCACTTCTGCCTTCTGACTTCTTCACTGTGTTGCCTTCTTCCTGTACTCGTCCAGAATCCTGTCCATCTTTTCCGCCGTCAGGTTCTCGTGAAAATCGTAATTCACCTGGGCCGCGGGAGCCCAGCTGCACGCCCCGATGCACTCCACTTCTTCCAGCGTAAACAATCCGTCCAGGGTAGTTCCTTTGTGGCCCACGCCCAGCTTCTTGGCGCAGTGTTCCAGAATTTCCTCACCGCCGCGCACCATGCAACTGATGTTGGTGCACACCTGGACGTTAAATTTGCCACGCGGCTTGGTGGTCAGCATCGAATAGTAGCTGATCACGTTGCGCACTTCGAGTTCGGTCAGCCCCAGACGTCCCGCAATCTCCAGGATCGCTTCGTCGCTCAGGTAGCCAATTTCGTCCTGCATGTAAAGCAGCGTCGGCACCAGCGCCGAACGCTCCGTCGGATAGTTCCCGAGCATCTCCTTAAACCGCGTTTCGAATTCTTCGGAAAACTTCACCGGTCGATTTCTCCCAGCACAATGTCGATTGACCCAATCGCAGCCACCACATCGGCCAACAGCCTTCCTTCGCACATCTTGGGCAGCGTCTGCAGATTGGCGAAGCACGCCGATCGCATGTGTACACGGTACGGTTTGGCGGTCCCGTCACTCACAATGTAATAGCCCATCTCGCCCCGCGGCGACTCCACGGCTTGATACACCTCGCCCGCCGGCACCGCGAAGCCCTCGGTGATTATCTTAAAGTGATAGATGAGCGCTTCCATCTCTGTCTTCATTTTCTCCCGGTCGGGCAACACTACCTTTGGCGCATCGGCCTTGATCGGACCTTCAGGCATGCCAGCCAGCGCCTGCTTCACGATCTCGATCGACTCGCGCAGTTCCTGCACCCGGCACATGTAACGCGCGAAGACATCACCTTCCTGCGCCACCGGAACTTTGAATTGGAAGTTCTCATAGCCCGAGTAGGGCATGTCGCGCCGCAGGTCAAGGTCCACGCCGCTGCCACGCAGCGTCGGTCCGGTAGCGCCCAACGCGATGGCGTCTTCCGCGCTCATCACCGCCACGCCCTTGGTGCGCATCAACCAGATCGGATTCCCCGTCAGCAGGTTTTCGTACTCATCCACCTTCGAAGGAAAATAACTGGCAAAGTCGCGGACGCGATCGAAAAATCCCAGTGGCGGCTCCAGTGCGATCCCGCCTACGCGGAAATAGGAAGTCATCATGCGCTGCCCGCTCACCATCTCGAACATGCGCAAGATTTCTTCGCGCTCGCGGAAGCAGTAGAGAAAAACCGTCATCGCGCCAAGATCGAGAGCATGCGTGCCCAGCCACACCAGGTGCGAGTTAATGCGCGTCAACTCGTTCAGCAGCACCCGCAACCATTGCGCCTTCGGCGGAATCTCCAGCCCCAGCAACTTCTCGACCGCCAGCACATAGCAGAGGTTGTTGGTCATGGGGCAGAGATAATCGATGCGGTCCGTCAGCGGCACAACCTGCTGGTAAAACTTGGCTTCGCAGGTTTTTTCGATCCCGGTGTGCAAAAAGCCGATATCGGGCATCATGCGCACGACAGTTTCGCCGTCAATTTCCAGCAGCACCCGTAACACTCCGTGGGTAGACGGGTGTTGTGGCCCCATGTTCAGGATCATGGTGCGATCCTGACCGGGTTCAAGCACGGGCGTGGGCGTCAGGTGGGCCATATCTTCTAGCTATAGCCCTCCACTGGATAATCCTTGCGCAGCGGATGGCCTTCCCAGTCCTCCGGCATCAGAATGCGCCGCAGATAAGGGTGCCCCGTGAAGCGGATGCCGAATAAATCAAAAACTTCGCGCTCAAAATAATTAGCCCCGGGCCATACCGAAGTCAGCGACTCGACCGCAGGACTGTCGCCATCGAGGCGCACCTTCAGCCGTACCCGCTCCTTCTTCGAGATCGAAAGCAGGTGATAAACCACTTCAAACCTGGGTTCTGACGGATACCAATCCACGCAGGTGACGTCGGAAAGAAAGTTAAAGGCGCACTCCGCATCGTCCCGCAGAACCGCGCAGGCTTCGCGGATGCAGGATCGATCCAGGTAGATCGTCATTTCCTCACGATCAAATTTTGCGCCCTGCACGGCTGCTGAATTCCAGGCCACCAGGCGCGCCACAGCCGGATGGCTTTTCAGTTCGTCTAAGTTAGTAATGGCCGGGACGGTCGGCATTTACACGTCTCCCCGCGCACTGGAGGAGCGCAGTCCCCAGTCGAGGACTCCTTTTTTCCAGACGTAGAAAAAGCCGACCAGGAAGATGCCGATATACACGAACATTTCCCACAGCCCGAAATGCCCTTCGCCTTGCGCTTTCAGCTGGCGCAGAATCACCGCCCAGGGAAAAATAAAGACCGCTTCCACGTCGAACAAAATAAACAGCATGGCCACCATGTAGAACTTCACCGAGAAGCGGTCGCGGGAGTCGCCGATCGGCGTCATGCCGCATTCATAGGCCTCAAGTTTGGCGCGGGTTGGTTTACGCTCCCCGATCAGCCAGGAAAGCGTAATAATTGCGCCCGCAATTCCGCTGGCCAGCAGAATATGGATCAGGAACGGGAGGTAGCGCGCGAAGTAATTGTCGGGCATACGATAAGCTATATATAATTTTCGCGAGGTGCTGCGTAAACGTTCTAGATTATGGGGTTACACTCAAGAGTGTCAAGCGAGCTGCCGCTCGGTTTAGGGATCCGTCAGGGGACTGAGCAGGATGATTGCGCAACCTGATTGCATATTTGGGCGATCGCGCGATTTTTGCCGTCGAATTTGTCATTGACTCGGACCAAATAGTTTTGCAAGGGGGAGTACTCTGGTGGTCCCGGACTCTTGCGCGCGGCGGTTTTCGATTACACAATTGAGCATCGGTTGGTTGGGGCAGTGGTTCGTTGACCGGTCGCATGGTCAGTTCGCAGAATCGGCGATCCTATGATTTTTGGCTTTAACACCGACGTCAAGCACGCGGACACCATCTACCACGTGCAGAGCGAAGCTCGCGAGGGCGAGTTGCTGCTGCAGACCCAGGTTTTTGTGCGTGGACGCTGCATCGGCAAGAAGGCAGTTTCCTACGCCGCCGCGGCCGGCCAGGGACAGGCCGACACGCAGAAGGAGCAACTGCTCCGCGAACAGCACCGACACGTACTGGACGCGATCCGCGAAGGCAAGCTCGATAGTGTTCTGGACCGGCAGGAACCGGAGGCGCTCGCCGGAATTAAGCAACTCGAAGTGCAATGGCTGAACGCCGAGTCGGTCCACTCCGATCGCAACCTGACCATGCAACTCCGTGTGACCGAGGGAGGCGCAGCCGTCTCCGGTGCCCGCCTCACGTTCCGTTTTGCCCGCCCCGATTCCGCTCCATTTTATACACAAGCCGTCACCGACTCGGGAGGCGCCGCGGAAATTAAAATCGAAGTGGAAGAAGCCGCGCTGCCCGACGCGTCTTTGATGGTCCAGGCCAACCACGAAGGTCGAACCGCCACGCGAAAGTTCCAACTGCGTAAATCGGAGTAACGGCGTCTCCAGCGGGCGATGCTCCCTTAAGAGTCCCGTTACTATCGAGAAATCCCAGCGCGATGAAACTGCACATTAACGGCGACGAGCGCACATTCCCCGACACTCCCGCTTCGTTTACCCTCGCTGCCCTCGTGGAAATTCTCGGCATGAAAGTCGACCGTGTCGCCGTCGAACTCAATCGCGACATCGTGCCCCGCGACCGCTGGGCCGAAACTGTATTGCACGAAGGCGACCGCCTGGAAATCGTCCACTTTGTCGGTGGCGGCGCGTAGCCACGCCCCGCGGTCAAGCCTCCGCCTAGCTGACCTTCCAACCGTGGATATGCGTCTCTTCGATAATCGATTTGGTACAGTCGCTCGGATCATATCGCACCGTTACTTGCTCTCCCACCAGCGCCGCTTTGATTTCCTCAAGCCGGTTCGGCTTGTCGGTGATCGTGACCTGGCCGGCTTGCCGAGCGCCGTCCACCGAGAAGAGGTAGGTGCAATAGTAGGTCTGGAAATCTTCATCACGTGAGCCCAGACTGCAGGACTCCATTCGTCCACCAGTGGGGGCCCATTCCTGCAGGCGTTTGCGCCTGATCCAGTACGCACCGATAAAAACCATCGCAAACGCGGCGAAGAAAATCAGCATTCCTGCCGACCTTAGCGTAGAAGAAGGAAGTTGGTAGGTAAGCAGGTAAACGCAAACCAGAACGGCGACCGTGGCTATGCCGAGAAATGCGCTCCGCATATGTCTTTTATTGTCGTCCAGCGGAAAAAGTGAATACAAGCGCATCCTTGCCAGGAACTCTCCTAGTCACCCCTCCCGCTCCGATTCTTTGCTTGACTCCCACCTTCTCATGCCTAAAATGGCTGAAACATTTTCTTGGCAGTTTGTTTCAAACATTACCGGGGACTCATGCAAGACCGCTTTACATCGCACGAAGTGATTGACCTCACGGGGATCACGCCTCGCCAGTTGCAGTGGTGGGACGAGCGGGGAGTCGTGAAGCCGGAGCGCGAAGGCCATCGCCGCATGTATTCCATGAATCACTTGACCGAAGTCGCTGTGATCTGCGAATTGCGGCGCAAAGGTTTCTCCCTGCAAAGTGTGCGCAAGGTGATGCGCTTTCTCGGGCGTGAATTCGGCAAGGGCTTGGCGGAAATTATGAGTCACGGTTCTGAATACCACCTGCTCACCGACGGTACCCATCTTTATCTCGAAACGTCGGCGCGGCAGATTGTGGATATTCTCAAGAATTCGAGCCAGCCGATCATTGGGGTGTGCCTGAGCGACGCGGTGCGGCAGGTGCGCGCCGAGGTCGTCTCCCGCAAGACGAATACTTCGGTAACATCGCCGGTTTCGCGTCGGCGTGCTAAAAATGCTTCATAGCAGAGCTTTGCAAGATGGGGCTTTCAGAGTGGGCTTGCTGAGTAGGACGGTTTAGTTCACAGGCGAGAGGAGCAGGGGGACGAATGATTAGCGAACTGGACATCCTGAATGAGTGGATCCCGGAGCAGATGCAGCCCGGCACCGTTTTCGTGCTCGAAAACGCCGGCGAGATCGGCGAAAAGGAAGATCCTTACTGGGCCGTGCTCTCGTGCCCATCCTGCGGAATGCTGGGACTGATAACCCGCAAGCAGATCAACGGCCTGATCCCCGTGATCTGCGGCTCGGAAGCCTGTTCCGCGCAGTTTTTTATTCGCGACAGCGAGGTCGTAGTGCGCAAACCGTTCTAATAGGTCGGGGTGCTGATTACTGACCCCTGACCCTGTTCTTACTTCATTCGCTTCGCTTCCAACTCCACCGGAACCTGCTCGACAATCTCAATTCCAAATCCTTCGAGCGCCGCCACTTTCTTTGGCCGGTTCGTCAGCAAGCGAATATGCCGTAGATTCAAATCTGACAAAATCTGCGCCCCAATGCCGATCTCGCGCTGCGTCTGCCTTTCATTGTCGAGCAACGCAGGCAATTTCTGGCCGCGGTGAAAGCTGAGCGCCGAGCGGTCTCCCACCTTCTCAATCGAAAATCCCTGCGATGTCTGATGCAAATAAATCAGCGCCCCGCGGCCTTCCTCGCCAATTCTCCGCAGAGAGCCTTCCAGCGTGGCGTGGCATTCGCACCCGGTTGCGCCGAAAACGTCGCCCATCAGGCAGTGCGCGTGCATGCGCACCAGCACCGGGGTTGTGCTGTTTTCGATCTCGCCGCGAATCAGCGCCACGTGCGATTCGCCGCCGTCCACTTCACTTTCGTAGGCAATCAGCCGGAACTCGCCGAAACGCGTATCCACCAGCGCCTCGCCCACGCGGTGCACGTACCGCTCGTGCGCCATGCGATGACGGATGAGCTCCGCCACGGTCAGCATCTTCAAATTGTGTTCGCGGCAAAACTCGATCAAGTCGGGCACGCGGGCCATGCTGCCGTCGTCTTTCATGATCTCGCAGATGATCCCCGCCGGAACCATGCCCGCCAACCGCGCCAAGTCGACCGACGCTTCCGTCTGCCCGGCCCGCACCAGCACTCCGCCCTTGCGCGCGCGTAGCGGAAAGACGTGCCCCGGCCGCGCCAGATCGCTGGGCTTGGTCGCGGGATCAATCGCCACCTGAATCGTCCGCGCCCGGTCATAAGCAGAAATTCCCGTCGACACTCCTTGGCGCGCGTCGATCGCTTCGCAAAATGCCGTGCCGTATTGTGAGGTATTCTCCGCGGTCATCGGTCCGATGCGGAGATGTTCGAGCCGCTCCTCGGTCATCGCCAGGCACACCAGGCCGCGCCCGTACTTGGCCATAAAGTTGATCGCCTCGGGGGTGACTTTTTCCGCGGCAAGAGTCAGGTCGCCTTCGTTTTCGCGGTCTTCGTCGTCAACGACAACGATCATGCGTCCGGCACGGATTTCCTCAAGGGCGTCGGGAACGTCGGCAAATGGCGGCTGGAAGCTCATATTGTGCCGATTGTAACAAAGCCGGTCTCCATTCGGCTCCGGCCAGGGAGCGGACAACGTCCCTGCGAGACTGGCTTAGAGAAGGTCGAAGGCCAGGAGCTTTGTGTATAGTGAAGTGCTGTTTAGTGAAACTTGCGGCGCCGGCTTGGGAAAGGGAAATTCAGTGGGACGCTTCTCACAACGTTGGATGGCCCTGTTGCTGTTGTTTTTCTTTTTTGTTCTAGCGACCGTTTCGCTCCGGGCTCAGGGAACTTCCGGGGAACGGATTTTCTTTCACGCGAAAGTCTTCACCGGCGACCCTGAGAATCCCTATGCGGAAGCCCTTGCGATTCGTGGCGACAAGATCATCGCGGTGGGCAATTTGACTGAGGTGCTGAAGTCTATGTCTGCCAGCGCCGAACGCGTCGATTTGCAAGGCAAAACTCTTTTCCCCGGCTTCATCGATTCGCATAGCCACTCCATCGACGGTGGACTCGGCCTGATCGGCGCCGACGCCAGCGAGAAAGTAGAGACGCTCGAGCAGCTTCCGCCCTTTGTCGACGCAGCGAAAAAGTCCGGCAAGGGCATGCGCGGAAACGTGCTTGAGATTTACGGCATGCCGCTCGAGTTCTGGTCGCACACCGCATCGCTCAACGCCCAGTTCAGCACGGGGGCTTACGAGAAGCAAAGCGTTCTTCTGCGTGGCATGGATGGCCACACCGCGTGGGCGAATCGCGCCCTGTTGCAGCGCGCCGGCATCACGGCTGACTTTCTAAAGAAGCTTTCCCCCGGAGAACGCAGCTACTACGGTTTCGACAAAGACCAGGACATGCAGCCGAACGGATTCCTGGTGGATGCCGGCGTCGAGAAAATCGAGCCGCTGCTGCCGCCACGCACTCCAGCCGACCTGCTGGCCGCGGGCCGTGCCGCTCTCGAATATAACTACAGCCTCGGCATCACCGCGTGGCTTGATCCGCTGGCCTCTGACGATGTGTTGCAGGCGTACAAGCTCCTTGCCGACCACGGCGAGTTGATTTCGCAGGTGGTGGCGTTTCCTCAGGTGTTTGCAAAAGACCCCGCGGCGGAACTCGCTGGGGTCCAGAAAACGCGCGAGCTTTACCAGAACGTTCCCAATCTGCACGTGACCGGGATTAAAATCTTCGCCGATGGAGTCGTGGAGTATCCCTCGCAGACCGCGAATCTCACCAAGCCCTACAAAAACACGGGCCGCAACGGCGACCTGCTGTTTGAGCCGAAAAAGTTCGCCGATCTGTGCATAGCAGCGGACAAACAAGGATTGATCATTCACGTGCACGCCATCGGCGACGGCGCCGTGAAGCAGGCCCTGGACGGGATTGCCGCAGCCCGCAAGGCCAATGGAAATTCCGGCTTGCCGCACACCATTACCCACGAACAATTCGTGCAGCCGGAGGATTTTTCGCGCTTCCGCGAACTGGGCGTGGTGAGCGCGTTGCAGCTTCTCTGGGCCGAGGCCAGTCCAGACACCATCGAGATTGTGAAGCCTTATCTGGACTCCGAAATCTACAAATGGCAGTATCCCGCGCGGTCCATCCTCGACAACGGAGGCATCATTTCGGGAGCCAGCGACTGGCCGGTTTCCACCGCGAATGTGTTCCGCGGGATCTATCAGGCGGAGACGCGCAAGGGATCGGAAGGCGTGCTGGACGCGTCGCAGGATATGCCCCGGGAAGCCATGTTCTACGCCTACACGCGCAACTCGGCGCGAGCCATGAACCTCGATTCGATCGGAACCATCGCCCCCGGCAAACGCGCAGACTTAGTGCTGCTCGACCGCGACGTCCTGACAATCTCTCCCGAAGAAATGCGCGACACAAAAGTACTGTGGACCATGGTCGCCGGAAAAACTGTCTATCAGGCGAAGTAGCGCCCAGAAAGGACCACAAGCCCGAGGATCCAAGGGTTCAGGGTGCCCCATTTTTCGCGTCTTTTGCGAGAAGTGGGGGATTTTGACTCTAGGTTTTGACTTGCGGGTTCAACCCTTAATCCCCTGACCCCGAAACCCGTTCCTCTCACTCCGTCTCGCGCAACTCCCGAATCCAAATGTTCCGATAGCGCACGAGATTCCCATGATCCTGCAGCCCCAACGGAAGCTTCTCGGGCTGCGGCGTGTAGGGCGGGCGCTGGCCGTGGGCGGTGGGGCCCGTGAGTTCCACGTTGTCCTGCACCAGCACTCCGTTGTCCAGCACGGTCACACGCGCCGGACGCAGCAGCTTGCCGTCCTTGGCAAAGCGTGGGCCATGAAAAATGATGTCATAAGCCTGCCACTGCCCCGGCGGCCGCGCCGCGTTCACCTGCGGAGGATATTGCCCATACACGGCGGAAGCCTGACCGTCGGCATAAGTCTTGTTTTGGTAGGAATCCAAAACCTGAATTTCGTAAAGGCCGTGCAGAAAAACCCCGCTGTTGCCGCGCTCCTGGCTCTCACCTACTGCGGGCACAGGTTCGGCGAACTCCACGTGCAGCTGGCAATCTCCAAATTTCTGCTTGGTGAAGATGAAGCCGCTGTCCGGCAACACCTGCGCGTAACCGTGCTCTACCGTCCAGCGCGCAGCTTTGCCATCTTTGTCGGCCCAGAGCGACAGGTCTTTGCCATCAAACAGCACCACCGCATCGGACGGAGGATGCCCCGGTGTGTCCGGCGTGCTGGCCGTTCCAGGATCAATCACCGGAGGAACCGGCCGGTTGAGATCGTGAATCTTCCATTTCATCGGCGCCTGCGCGCCGGAAACCTGAACCAGGAAGACCAGAACCACCGCGGTCAGTGAAGAAGAGAGAATGTTTTTCATAAGTGTCCGTCGCGCTGAAGATGACGAGCTCGAATTTTCGAAGACGGGAAGGATTCTACACCAGCATGAAGGTCAAGCGGTCAGTTCGCGCTCCGCGCCGCGGAAGAGCGCGCGCAAGGCTCGTACCACCCAGCGGGTTAGCGCCACGATGATCACCACAAACACGCCCACCAGGGTTGCGGCGATATAAGGATGCCGCGTAGCCAGCCAGGCCAGCCCCACAGCGAGAACATCTTCACCCAGACTGAGGCCGATGTTCGAAAGCGGTTCCGGCGAGGGCGTAACCGCAGCTCGCGCGGCAGTCTTGCCCCCGTGAGCGGCGAGGGCGACCACGGCTCCCAGCAAAGTGGCGAACAGTTGCTGTTCCGGCGAGAGCGGCTTGGTGGCTTCGTAAGCGATCAGAGCGGCAGCCGGAACCCGCACGAACGTGTGCAGCGCATTCCAGATCAAATCAAACGCCGGAACCTTATCAGCGAAAAACTCAATGAAAAACAGCGCGCTGCTCGCGCCAATAACCATCCAGTTCTCAAGTACATGCAGCCCCGAAGGCAACGGCATATGCCCGAATCGCCCGAGCAATCCGAGAAATGCCACCGTGGCATAAACATTTAGTCCGGCAGCGAAAGCAATCGTCGCCAGGAAGGCAAACAGTTCAGCCGGCGGGATTTGCACAAGGTCGAGCAAAGGTTAGCCTATGCGCTCGGACGGACCACTAACAACTGGCGACTGGCAACCGGGGTAAATACAAAGGGCCGCTCTGCGAGCGACCCTCGAACCTTCAGCCAAGCTTCCAAACTTCAAGTCCTTGCCGACGCTTGGTTTACAGCGTGGACTCGATTTCGAATCCCCAAGCTTCCAGAAGAGGCTCGGGAATGTACTTGGAATTCTTGTTGCGGCGTGCCCACTCCCGCAGGCGCGTGGACCGCAAGTACTGGTCGGGAGAGAGTTTATACTCACGCACAACCTGCTCAAACTCAGTGATGGTAGGGACAATGGGCCCGATCGGCTCCGGTTTGCCCCAGTTGGGATTTCCGCGTCTCTTGGCCATGAAAAATGCCTTTCTACGGTCGGGGGGATCTACTGCCACAAATACGTAATGCGTCTAACTATATGATTCTCCACGTCCTCGTCTGGATTCAAACGGGGCAGAATCCGATCTGGGGACAACTAGACTCGGCTAGACATCCTGCAGTCTGACCCAGGTACTGGATGTGGAGACTCAATATCTTACGGCGATTTTGCGTTGAAAGTCAACGGAATTTGTGCGACCGCGGTTGAATGAAATCATTGTAAATGATTGTAAACAGGATGGTTCGGAGTTGGATGGTGCCGATTCGGGAAGCGGGTGCCCACGATTCGATTCTGGAGCAAGAACCCGACCGCGGCAGGGGTGGGAGGGCAACGCCTATGGTTGAGAGAGCGGGCGGCAACTCCCGCAGAGGCCATGTGGGTGGCTGGCTTACCTAGAGCCCCCTTCTCTTCGTTTCGGGAGTTTCGGGACGACAGCATCCAAGGGTGCCAGGCACTTGCGGATGGACGCCGGGGGCGCCTTCCGGATGCGGCAGAGCGCGGAGTTACGGTCGTAACTCGTGGGGCTTGCGGGCCATTGCTCACCAGCTGCGCGAAGCCTTAGAGTGCAATGAGGACTTCTTCCTCGACTGGATGAACAAGCTGTCCCCAGCTGTGAACGTTCGGGCGGGACAGTGCGAGCCATGACTCTGAAATCGCTGGTGCTTTGCTCCGATGACAAGATCGTGCGAGTGCTGCGCCGGACCCTGGGCGACCTCGAGATTGGCGTAGAGTTGTGTGCCGACGCCGACAGCGCCTTGCGCAAGCTGACCCGCGAGCGTTTTGAAGCCATCATTGTGGATTGCGCCGATCCCCGCTCAGCAGAGGTGCTGCGCAGTGCCCGGAGCGCCCTTTGCAACAAGCGGGCAGTTGCAGTCGCGGTGGTAGACGCGGCGACTGGACTGCGTTCGGTGTTCGATCTGGGAGCGCACTTCGTTCTCTATAAACCGGTTTCGAGCGAGCGCGCCAAGTCAAGTTTCCGGGCGGCGCGCGCCCTGATGAAGCGCGAGCGCCGGCGAAATTTACGGATTCCCGTACAAATTCCTGTGCTGATCCGCAAAGTGGATTCCGACGCCACCCTGCGCGTTACCACCACCGACCTGAGCGAAGGCGGGATGGCGGTGCGGGTCCCGGGCCGCCAGCGGCCCACTGGACTGTGGAAGGTGGCATTTACCCTTCCCGGGACCGCAACCTCATTCGAACTGTCGTCGGAATTCGCCTGGGAAGGAAACATGGCCCAGGCGGGGCTGCGCTTCCTGGATGTCGCGCCCGAGGCTTCGCGGCAATTGTGCGACTGGCTCAAGCGCCACTCGCCGGAGACCGAGCAGGATGATCCGCCGGTGCGCTGCCAGCTGACCGACCTGAGTCTGGGCGCCTGTTATCTGGATATTTCGTCGCCATTTCCGGTGTCCACGCGCGTGACTCTTTCGATGCGGGCGGGCACCGCAGAAATGCGCGCGGAGGGCGTGGTGAGAGTGATGCACCCGGAAAAGGGTATGGGTGTGGAATTCTCGCAGACCACTGCTGAACATCGCCATGCGGTGGAGAAGTTTCTCGGCGTGCTCACCCAGAACCGGGATGTTTTGCCGGAGTTGATGGTAGAGCCCGAGGGTTTGGTATCCGAACCTGAACCCACCCAAAAGAGCAGCAGCGAACTGGCGGAGTCCGAGGATCCGCTACTGAATCTGTTCCGCAGGCAGGGGGCGGTTCCGAGCGAATCGTTTCACGAAGAATTACGGAAACAGCGAGGACTCGCTGCCACTGCGGGTTCGGCGTAGGCCATCAGAACTCACCTCACGATTCAGATCAACCGCTATCAAAATCAATAAGGCCAAGGTCAAAAAGGCCAAGGTCAAAGGCGTCGGACAAGAGTGTCCGACCTACAGGGCGTGCGGGCGCTTTTGACTCGAGAGAGAGAGAAAAGTGTGTGGGATAGAATAGGCGCGACCCGGGCTAGCGGAACTGGCAGACGCATGGGATTTCGGATGGGTTGACGTCTCAGAAGTTGAAGTCACAAAAGGTGCCGGCATGACGGAATGGCATACCCATCGGACTTTAGGAAAATGCTGATTCTACAGGCGGTCATTGGCAAGACACGGGATGATGGCTGCTCCCAAGCCGATTCGCATCCTAAACGTGCGGCGTATCATCGAAGCCATCGTGTTGCGGGGTCCGTGACAGCGTGATTGCCTTCACTTGGATCTGAAATCCCGTCCACTCATTACCTCCAACTCAAAAGCGATACGTTACCGTACGTCACTGCCTTCTCATTTCTTCGGTACGCCGGTTTGCCGTCTCGGTTAACTTCGCGGTTGCCCGTGACGCGGGCCAGGCCTGTCAAGCGTTGATCTTGCCCTGCAAGCAGTAGGACCTACCCCACCGTTGGTGCGATAATTTCGGTTACGAATCTTCCTGCAACTTATGAAGCGCCACGTCCTCATGTACGGGTTGATCGGTGGAATCCTGATTGCTTTGCTCCGGTGGACCGAGTATCGGTTCCTGGTCGTCGAACATTCCATCGAAATCTACGGCGGACTGATCGCCGCGACCTTTGCCGTTCTTGGCATCTGGCTTGGCCTCAGGCTGACAGCAAAACGCCAGACAATTGTTGTGAGAGAGGTCCCCGTCCCTGCCGCGGGACCGTTCATCCCTGACGAAAGAAAACGTGAGGGCCTCCATATCACTCGCCGTGAGCTTGAGATTCTTGAACTGATCGCCCAGGGCCTGAGCAACCGCGAAATCGCCGAGAAGCTTTTTGTGAGCGAGAGCACGGTGAAGACCCATTCCAGCCGTGTTTTCGAC
>Ga0209006_10001181_pt1 | contig 23747 bp, 28 predicted proteins | sample JacPin_JW_Ref_O2_FD_188567 | JGI IMG/M metagenome (GOLD analysis project Ga0209006, IMG submission 188567) | Forest soil microbial communities from Algoma, Ontario, Canada - Jack Pine, Ontario site 1_JW_Ref_O2 (SPAdes) (version 2) | ecosystem: Environmental > Terrestrial > Soil > Boreal... | reverse complement strand
CGTGTGATGTCCTGCACCCAGTTTGTCTCCCAGGTCTTGCCCTCGTCTGGCGAGTCCGCTTGCTCCCAGTGGCCCGATGTCGGAGTGATGTTCGACCAGATGAAGCGCGCCCGAACTCGCTTTCCCTTGACCGTATCATCCCCATAGAAGGTGCCCACGCCATTGTGGAAGCCTCCAATCATGGGCGGATCCAATGGTTCGGATGGTGTCCTGCTGTCGAGCCACCAGATTGACCACTGCTGGGTCTTCGCGTCGAAGGACCGCAGAGCGACGCCGCGATAGGGAGCACCGGAAACGCTGAGCACTGTATCGTCCACATTGCTGTACCCCCCCATAAGCGGTTGATTCAACAACGTGCCTTCGAATTCGATCCACTCGTGATTATTGGCGAGTCGCTGCTTCAGCTTTCGATGATGGGCCTGCCATTGACCAACCAGGAAGTCGAAGTCGTGAAGACCGGGGACTGAACTCTCTGTCTGATTCATCCCGGGGCCCGAATCCTGGTGCGATTGTGCGGCCAATTGTCCGGGCGCTGCCAGACACAGACTTAGCAGCGCGATCATGACTGAACGGTGATGAATACTCACGATGCCCCCTTTTGAATTGCTGCGGTAGCCAATTCTCAACAATGCTGGAACTCCATTTCGCCGATACGCGTTCATCGTCCCCCCGGAATCAGACTGAACTAATGCCACCCTTTTTAGATTGACTCAGTCCGTGGTATTTGTATATGCCCACTTTCTATGGAACTCTCGATACCACTTTCGAAGAAAAACGAACCTCTGTTCCCGCAGGTTTACAAGGGCTTGCGCAAGGCAATTCTCTCCGGGGAGTTCCCCGCCGGCGGCCGGCTGCCTTCCACCCCCGGGAACGCCGAAGCGTCTTAATCGACTGCATTCGCAAAGACTTGGGTTTTCGCGCCTCCCGCCAGAACCTGTGGCTGGTGCCTCTTTCGACCTCCTATCTGGGCGAGGCCTCCCGGCAGGGGTTCATTCTGGGCTGGTCGAAGTGGTCATTCGGTATTTGTGAAAATGGGTATTGATTCCGACCTGCCTTTGCACCAAGCTGGGACAGACATGGACGCGCCTGGGGCTGATGACAGCGGCCAAACGGCGCGCTATCGATTCGTTCCGCCGTGGTCGCATGCTCGCACAAAAGCACGAAGAAATCGCCCGCGAACTTGAATGGCAACGGCAGCAGCTCGGAGATGCTTTGGAGCACTCACTGGATCAGGTGATCGATGATGACATTCTGCGGCTCATCTTCACCGCGTGCCATCCGGTGCTCACGGTGGAAGCACGCATCATCTTTTAGGTTGCGTCTGATCTTCGCCGAATAATTGTTTGACATGGTACGGAGGTATATCAGTGCGATCTTTACTGTGGGCGGGTTTATTCTGCGGTTTTTTACTTTTGCAAACGGCGCCTGCCGCCGATTGGCCCCCTCAGGAAATAGAAAATAAAGCGCCGGTTGCTGAAAGATCTGACGCGGGTGGTCACCCCATTCTCGTCGAGCTTTTCACTTCTGAAGGTTGTTCCAGCTGTCCTCCTGCGGATGCCTTCCTCCAGAAACTGGATGCTACACAGCCCGTTCCTGACGCGCAATTGATCGTCCTCAGCGAACACGTGAATTATTGGGACCATGACGGTTGGAAAGATCCCAACTCCTCACCTGCACTGACCGAACGTCAGTCTGCTTATGTCAGCGCACTTGGCCTAAAGACGCCCTACACTCCGCAAATCATAGTGGATGGAACCGCTGAAATGCGCATTGGCGATCAAGATCAGGAGATCAAAGTCTTTCAGGCAGCCGCCGCCTCCCCCAAAATTCCCGTACGCATCGGCGACGTGATCGTGGATGCCGGGAATCCGGCCGTTCTTCAAACGCACATTGATGTGGATGGCAATTCCGACAAACACAACGCCGACATCTACGCGGCTGTTGTTCTCGATCGTGTGGAGTCACAAGTCCTGCGCGGCGAAAATGGGGGCCAACACTTGACCCATGTTGCCGTTGTACAGCAGATCACGAAAATAGGAAAGCTAAAGAAGGGGCAGGCCTTCGGTGAGGCTGTTCAGTTGAAAGTCAAGCCTGGCGTAGATCCGAAGAACCTTCGGATCGTTGCTTTTCTACAAGAATCCGGACCGGGAAGAATACTGGGCGTCGCTTTACGGAGGCCAGCAAACTGACGAACTGTACCTCCCCCCAGGGCGAGGCATGGAGTGCGGCGATCTTCTCGGCGGCTCAGGGAACCGACAAGAGAGCCACCCCCCATATGTCGACAATGACGATTGCAGGCTTGGTCAGCGCCGTGAAGACTGGAGGGTGTGATTAGTTGGCTCCCTGCACATCATCGAGGGTAAGTATGGTGAGTTATATGTTCCGATTCCCGATTCAATGCCGGACGCGGATCGAAGCGAGAGGCTGGCGTTGACGAGAGACCTCCTGCAGAGTGGTTATAAGAATGCCTAGCGGAGTGGATTAGGAATGACCATGGCCCCCTTCATAAACGCTATTTGTTCGTGACCCAGATCGACTAGATGCCCGAGTGCCAGCGCGGCGGCCCGAGGGTGATCCAGAACGATGTTAGTAACGCATTTGTTGTTGCGATGGCCAGCAATGGCTACTTGTCGGCAGATGTTGTTCTTCCGTTAAGATGGTGTCCACTGTAATGAACCCTTCCACCCGTCGCTCCTGAAGCAAGGTCGAGCAGGTTGCGAGTAGTGTCTTGTCGTGCCGGTGAGCCACCGTAAGAAAGCATACATTCCGCTGCCGAAGATAACGTTCAATGCCGCTGATCACGATCGAGCGTAGGCGTCGCCGATCTCTCTAGAATCACGCCGATGGTGTAAGTGCGCCTGACCCGCAGAGAACGCGCGAAGAAGTTCAGCCGATAGTTTAGTTCGCGAGCCGCTTTCATAGTGCGTCTATTCGTATGTTCAGGCGCGGAATGCGAAGCTGAAGAGTTGTTGAGAACTGCGGAGACGGCACTGGGAGTACGCTCCACCCGTTCGCCACGGAGCTCAGCGTCACGGCCTTCATGTTCGGATTTCCTTCATTCTTGAGAGATTCTATGCGGGCAGCTATCTTACTGTACGTCTGTTGTTATGTTGTCTAGTCTTGTTTATTTCAATCACCGCATCCTGGTTCAGGTCGATCATCCCTGTTTCCTGTAACAGGACTATCTTATTTATTCACTTCATCACATTGTGTTATCGCCTGTAGAATATCGATATTTTACGCTTGACAATGAAAGTCGATTAAAGATAAACCTGCTGGGAGCATCGGATAGTACAAGAAAAGTACTTGAGGATGGAAATCAACTTATAGGGTGGGAGAACTCCATGATGAGCTACAGTCGCCGGGCACTCCTGTTTTGTCTTCTGCTGTGCATAGCCGGCCCAGCATTTTCGCAGAGTACAAATTCCGGCGACATACGCGGCACCGTGACCGATTCGTCAGGGGCGGTGGTGCCGGGCGTGGCGGTCAGCGTGCTGAATCTCGATACCGGAGCGGCGAAAGACCTTGTCACTAACAGCGACGGTCTTTATGATACCGCCTCAATTCTGCCGGGAAACTACCGGGTCACTTTCACAAAAGAGGGTTTCGGCAAACTCCTGCGCGGCCCGATCACACTGCAAGTCGGGACTATCACAGTAAATGGCGTCCTGAAGGTGGGTAGGATAGCTGAGACGGTTGAAGTTACGTCCGACATTCCGCTGTTGAAGACCGAGAGCGCCGAGCAATCCACGACCTTTGACTCGCAAACCATGGTGAATTTACCGCAGGTGGGTTCGAGTGGCCAGAATTGGGGTGCTTTGGCACAATTACTTCCCGGCGCCTCCGGTACTGGCGGTAGTATGCCCACGGCGTCCGGCAATTCCGGTGACCCCGGAATTGCTATCTCGGTGAATGGCAACTTGCCGTTTTATGACAACTTCTTGCAAGACGGCGCCTCCACCAATTTGCCGATCAGCGCCAACGTCGACATCGCTACCTTTGAGACGATACAAGAGCTGCAAATCAGCACCTCGACCTTCTCGGCGCAATACGGGATCGGGGGAGCGGTTTTCAACCAGATCACCAAGAGCGGCAGCAACAAGTGGCATGGCGCCGGCTACGAATATTTCCAGAGCGATCAACTGAAGGCAGACAGCTATAACTTTTCGAGCACTCCCCAGCCGAAACCATTCCTGCGCTACGACGACTACGGCGGAGCGATCGGCGGACCGATTGTTAAGGGCAAAGTATTCTTTTATTTCAATATAGACAGAATTTACCTGAACGGTGGCAGTTCAACTCAAACCGCAACCGTCCCCACGGGGGCCATGAGGCAAGGCGACTTCACGGACATGCCCACTATTTACGATCCTTCGACTCCCATCGTATGTTCGGGGAGTCCGTCGGTCTGTTCACGGACGTCGTTCGCCAGTGAAAACGGTGGCTTGAACGAGATCCCCGCGACGACCACGCTCGACACAGTGGCTCTTGCGGCTCAAAAGTACTATCCCATGCCAAACACTCCGGGACAAACCCCCAACCCGGCATTTCCGGGGGTGGTAATCAATAACTACGCCTACACATCGCCGAATTTGAATCCCTTCCATAAATGGTTTGGAAGAATTGACTACGATCAATCGGGCAAGAACAGAATTAATTTCTCCATTACCCAGAGTGACAATCCTGGAACCAATACCAACTTCCAAATCTGCCCGGTTGACTGTTTTTCTGGAGATGTGGATAGGTACAATACCCAGGTTTCGGATGTGTATGCGTTCAGTGCGCACTTGGTGAACGAGTTCCGGTTCGGCTACACCAAGCAAGGTAACTGGTTCATTCCTTACACCGCTGGCAAAGGATATCCTCAGCAACTGGGATTGCAATATTCAAAGGGTGATGTTTTCCCGACGATCAACGTCAGCCAGTCACAAGCAGCATCCGGCAGCGGTGGTTCTGGAAATGTGTCAATCTGCTGCAGCGCTATTTTGCAGCCTGGCACGAACGCAATTTACATCGAGAATACCTTTCAACCATCCGATGTTGTTACCTTGATCCGGGGCAAGCACATTCTGCATTTCGGCGGTGAGTTGCTCGATTATCAAGCCAACTATACTCCCTGGGGAAATTTGCAATCAGGGAATTTCAACTTTACGGGAGTTTACACTCAGCAAAACAACACGATAGGAACCGGAGGATCCGCTTACGCGGACTTCCTCCTTGGCGACGTAAATAGCTGGGGCGCCACGAACCAGCCCGAATCAGGGATGCGGATGAAGAGCCCGCAGATCTTTGTTCAAGACGATTTCAAAGTTCGTCCGAATTTTACCTTAAACCTCGGCCTGCGCTATGAATACCAAAGTGGGTGGAGCGAAGTTAAGAACAATCTGGGATCCTTTGACCCGACGATTCCGAATGCTGTCTCAGGTAATCTGGGTGCGATGTGGTTCGCAGGCGAAACCTCACGAACCACGTTGATGCAACCCAAGAATGTATTGCTGCCTCGCTTCGGTTTCGCTTGGACCCCGATTGGCACCACGGTAATCAGGGGCGGCTTCGGAATTTATGCCCTTACCTGGAGCATGGATGATTACGGCCAAGGAGTGGGTGTGGGCAACAATAGCACGGGTAGCGCCTCCGATACGACGGGCGGAGTCAGTCCAGTGACTACTCTTGACGGCCCTGGAACCAATCTACAAACTGGTATGCCCCTGACTTACGTGGTGAAGAATCGCTCATCAACGGCGTACAACGGGACAAATGTACCGTACAACGAATACAACCTGCCCGTCGCCAAGATGTATCAATGGACGGCAAGCGTAGAGCGCCAGCTAGGGACCAACATGGAAGCCGAGATTGCTTATGTAGCAAGTCACGGCACCAATCTGGCCTTCCCATCTGATATCAACCAAATACCCGTAGCTAAGCTATCGCCAACCTTCAATCCAGCTAACACCCCATATCCGCAATTCGGAACGGTTCAGGGAAACCTCGGCGCTTCTATTTCCAACTACAATTCCCTGCAAGTGCAGGTTAATCGCCGGTTTGCAAGGGGATTGAGCTTCAACGGAAATTACGTCTGGTCGCACTTTTTGGACGACCAGGATTCGGCCGGATGGGGTGGCCGCGGCGGTACGCAGGTTTACCAAAATGCGTATAACCCTACTGCCAATTACGGCAACTCCAATTTCGATGTGCGAAATGCGGTGAAGGGAAGCTTGGTTTACCAGTTGCCGTTAGGAAAGGGCAAACGATTCCTTAACAGCAACCCGTTTTTGGATGCATTGGTGGGCGGGTGGCAAACCTCGGCAACCATGATGGTACATAGTGGACAGCCGTTTACCGTAGTGACAACGTCAAACAATGCCGCAGCGGACAACCCTGGGTCGAGCGCCTCCCAATACCCTATCGTTATTGGCGATCCTCATCTCAGTCACCCAACCATTCAGAATTGGTATAACGTGGCTGCCTTTGCCCAACCAGCCGCCGGGACGTTCGGCAATGAGGGACGAAACAGCCTCGTGGGGCCAGATCTCTCAGAGATCGACTTCTCGCTTGGCAAGAACTTCGCCCTAAGGGAGGGCATTGGACTGCAGTTCCGGATCGATGGTTACAACGTCTTTAATCATCCGAGCTTCGGACTTCCGAATACCGGTGTGGCTTTCGCTAATGGCGCACCGACAAGCTCATCCAGTATCACCTCAACCACAATCGGTCCTCGGGCGTTCCAACTGAATGCCCGCGTCTCGTTCTGACAACTGGCATTTCTCGACACTCATAAGGACGGCGGGCTAAAGCCGTCCTTATCCTTAGTGTTAGACGAGGTGCAAGACTTGTCAACAGTACAATCGGGACATGAGGATAAAAGCGGCTCCTGGGTTGCTTTGCTCGACTCTGGTTTCAGGAGTGTTATCGTGTCTCTCCACGGAATCAGGGAATCAGGCGGCTATCGCAGGGATGCAGGAACTGCGGTTGCCTCAGTGAACACCCAAAAGCGGCCATAGATGAACACCTGAAAAGCGGCCATACTTTCAGAAGAAACGTCCAGGACATTGACAGCAGCGGGAGGGTAAGTAGCCTCTCGCAATATGGCGAATGTCTTGAAGGACGAGAAGAAACAGCAAATCATAGCGTTGGGACGACTGGGGTGGTCTCTGCGAAAGATCCAAGAGGCCACGGCAGTGCGTCGAGAGACCATCAGCGCCTATCTGCGAGGCGCAGGTGTGGAAATATGGCCGCCTGGAAGATGGAAACGCGAAGCTAAGGCAAAACCGGCCATACAAGTGATCACCGGCTCGGAGGCAGCAAAACCGGCCATTCCGGAGTCCAGCGGTCACCCCAACTTCAACCCCAACCCCAACCCCAACCCCAACCCCGAAAACCTTTCTACGAAGGGAAAACCAACCGCAACTTCAAAACCGGCCATAGAGGTGATCACCGGCTTTGGCGTGGGGTTGACCGGCAAGGAGCCAGAAAACTCTAAAGTCGTGGGTTCGGCGAGCACCTGTGAACCCTACCGGAAAATCATCGAGCTGGGTTTGAGTCGAGATCGCAATGCCATGGCCATCTGGCAGGATCTGGTCTCCGACTACGGATTCCGGGGTGGCTACCAGAGCGTTCGACGCTTCGCTTACAAATTGCGCGGAGCCCAACTACCACAAGCGCGGGCGGTGATTCTCACCGCTCCAGGAGAAGAGGGTCAAGTCGATTATGGCAGTGGGCCGATGGTACGCGAAGCGAAGAGCGGCAAGTATCGACGCACCCGCTTGTTTGTGCTCACACTGGGCTATAGTCGCAAAGCGGTGCGGCTGCTGGTTTTCCGCTCCAGCACGCGCATCTGGGCCGAGCTCCACGAGAAAGCTTTTCGTCGATTAGGCGGTGCTCCGCGCATCCTCGTGCTGGACAATCTCCGCGAAGGCGTACTGGTTCCCGACGTCTACGAGGCCACCCTCAATCCCCTCTATCGCGAAGTGCTCGCTCATTTGCTCCGATCGCCTTCTTCAACCGGGGCAGAAGATCTTCGCGTTTGATACGCGTCCAATCCAGTGGACACCGGAACACTTTGTGGAAGATTCAAGCTCTGCTTGGCATCGCCGAAAGGCGCACGGGGGACACCGAAACGGGTCGTCGGCTCACCACTCGCCCAGAATCGGCGGCATCTCTGCAAGGGGCTGCGTCGGCTATAATTTGCGCGCGCGCATGGACCTTGCGGTGCTGGTCCGTCACGCCATCCTCAAACATGTATCAGGAGCAATCATGGGTCAAGATGGCTTTCTTCCGGTTGCAACCAATGCCAGTTCGCGAAGCGACCTCGTCGAGCGCGGGTTCAGCCGTCAGCCGCTGAGGGTTGATGTAGACATAGCGCGCTCGCTCGAAGAGCTATCCCATGCGGCCTGGTCCGTTCCAAAGGACAAATACTACGATGGGGGTGACAGGTATCGTTCCTTAAATCGCGTCAGGGCCGAGATTGTTGAGGGTGGTGTAAACGTTTGGTTGAGCGAAGAGAGCACGCCCTATGTGCAGCTGAAAAAATACAACACGACAATCGGCGGCCAGCCACGAGAGTACGCCCCGCTGCCCCCGGCCATCGCCGGTTCGATAGGCGTTCGCAAGATGATTGCTCACCACCTGTATTACCTACCGCTGTCGACGGTGGGTACGAAGTATTTGGTCAACGTTCATCTCATAAGGTTCACGGCTACGCCGGGCCGGCCGTGCGACACGAGCCCATCGGGCCTGCATAAAGACGGGGAAAAGTACATCGCCACGCATCTAGTGGGGCGCTGCGGTGCTCAGGGTGGCGAAGTCGTCATAACTGACAATGACAAGCTGGAAATGGATCGCTTTACGATGCGCGAATCGGGTGAGTGTTACATCTTCGACGATGATCGCATCTGGCATATGTTGACGCCAGTAGCCGTACTGGAAGGCAATCAGTACGCCTACCGTGACACGCTGGCATTCGATATGCTGCCAGAGGGTTGGGAACCCGTGAAGTGATCGGAGACGAAGGGGCTCGAACCCCGACACAGGTGCTAGCCCCGCACAACGGTTTAGCAAGGATTTGGGCCCATGTGATGCCCAGCAATCTCAATCACTTACAGTCTCTATGACGCACTAAACCTCACCTGGCGTGACCTGATTCGTCACTTTCAGGACAGCACTGAGGACAGCGAATTGGTTGCGAATGCCTGGTAGACCGCCATCGCTTTTGCGATGGAACTCGGGGATCATTTTTCCGGGTCACGATCCACGCGGAGAAAAGCGGCAAAGCCATTTAGGTTGACTGGAACCCCTACCGCAGAGGATTTGGTTGTTGCCATAAACCCCGGTGCGTGGATGGCATCTTTGACCCGCTTGAACCGGCCGCGTACTCCGCTGCCCATAGACTTCTACGTCGACATGTACCGAACTGACGTGTTCTCTCCCCTGCCTGCTTAACTCCCGCTTCGCCCTACTTCCGGTCCTCCGAGCCGTGGTCGTCTATCGCGCGAGAAGGAGGATGACACGGTTTCATCATCCCCGTGCTGCTCGTCCTGGGCTAGATCCTCGACTACATGATTCATACAGGGTCCATACAGCCGGCGATGTATTTTTCATGGGGTGCGGTTGTGTTAGGTTCACTGGCGCCAGGGGGAGATCTAAGAGCAAGGTTGCATGAGGCGGTGGTGGGTAAGTGTGTCGGTTGAGAACGCAATTTCGATCCTCACCCTCCTTGGAAGTGCGCCAGATTGTCGTGAGAAGTAACCTTCAGATCACGCCTCGTGCGGTCTTGTTTCGATATGGCCCAGAAAAGCCCCAGTCCAGGAGTGAACCGGTCCCGCAGGCGGGAGAGCGGCCAGACCATCTTGCTGGTTGCGGTCACGATGGCGGCCTTGTTCGCGATGGCGGCCTTAGCAATTGATGTAACAACTCTCTACATTGCGCACAGCGAGGCCCAGAAAGCGGCCGACGCCGCCGCCCTTGCCGGTGCCAAGGCGTTTGTGACCACGGGCTTCACATCGGGCGGTCTTGGTGACCCGACCACAGCTGCTGCCCAAGATTTAGCCTGCAATGGAACCTTGGGTTTTGCTGATTTGCAGGCCAAGGCCGAGGCGGGACAGAACAAGATTGCGGGAGTAGCGGTGGACCCTGCAACTGTAACCACCGCCTGCGATTTCAGTAATCCAGGAGACCCTAGGATAACGGTAACTGTGGCGCGTACAGGCGTGTCCACCTTCTTTGCGCGCATGTGGGGACGGCGCGGCGCGCAGGTGACGGCAGTCGCCATGGCCGAGAGTTACAACCCGTCGGGCCAGAACGTGCCCATTCAAGTGGGATCGGTGAAGCCGTGGCTAATCGCGAATTGCGACATCAGCCACGCAGCGCCGGGTAATCCCGTCTGCCCCCCCGAGGCTTATTTCATCGATCCGACAACCAACTATGCGGTCGCCAACGCGGGATCTTTCATCGGCGAGTCCATCCATCTAAGGCAAGTCCTGCCTAACGCCGTGCCTCCGATTTTGGGAGGCAACTACTACGACCTCACTGTTCCCATCAGTTCCACTTCGGCCGCCTGTCCGTCTGCGAGCGCGGCATGGGGAAGCTGCTCTAATTTGAACGCCAGCGCTCCCGGCTACTATGAGTCGGTGGCCTGTGCCAACTCCGTGCGGTTGGCATGCGGATCAAGTGCTCCACAGGGCGTGTCCATGTATCCGCTGGTCGGTGGCATCTTGCACCCGCCAAATGCCGACCAAGCAGTCCAGTGCCTCATCCACGCCAGCGGATACGGCGCGGATCAAGGTCAAGACGCGATCGATAGCTCCTCGGTTCCCGTGACTATAGACGGCGGAGGCAATAATCCCAATCCGGCGCTGCGCACTGCGACCGATATAAGCCGCAGCGATTCGGTTGTAACGGTGCCGATCGGAGACTGCCCTCTAGGCAGTCTTTTTTGCACTCCGTTTAATATCGTTGGTTTTATGCAATTGGGAATCAAGGAAATTGACGCACCCAGGCTGCTTGTGAATCCAGGTAACATCCGGGCGGTGATCCTGAACGTGTCTGGTTGTGGCGACGCCGCCGCCCCCCCGGCTGTCTCAGGTGGCGGAGTCGCGCCGGTTCCGGTGCGTCTCATTCATTAGTTTGAGGCGAGAGTGACCGTGACTTGAAGGGAGCAGTCGAACGTAACCCTTACTCATGGCGGACTTGGTAAAGGCGAACGGCAGCACCATGCGATCTCGGTGGGCGGCGAGAGTGCGGCGGTGTGCCGGAACGGAAGCAGCTCAGGTCGTAGAACTGGCGGTTTCCTTGCCGCTACTACTGGTAATCGCGATCGGCATTACGGATTTTGGAACTGCACTCAATCTTAAGCACCAGTTGATCATCGCGGTACGGGAAGGGGCTCGGTTGGCTTCGAACCAGAGCACGGCCGATCTTACCAATCCCGCACCCGCATCGGTGGACGCCGTGCGCCAGGCTGTCGACGGTAGTTTGGTTGGGGCCAAAATCAACGACTGCGGCCTTTCCGCAGCGGTGGCGACGCAAGCGGCGACAGGACTTGTTTGGACCTACACCGCCTCGGGCTGTCCTGCTGGGACGCTCACCTTAACTATCGACCGTGGCAGTACGTTCTTAACCACCGGCTCGCCTCCGGTTACCGTGGAAGCGACCCACGTTAGCATCAGCTACCCATTCCAATGGCGTTTCAACGGAGTGATCACGCTTCTGGTTCCCGGCGCTAGGTACAGCGCGGTCTCGCAGATCACGACAGACGTAACCATGCAAAACCTGAATTAGCGAGGGGATATGGCCGGAACAAGGACAATGCGGGAGGGGCACCAGCGAAAACAACATCTAAGAGCAGCGGCTCTGCGCTTTGCCGTTTCGCTTCGCAAAAGCCAGTGTGGAGCAGAAATCGCTGAATTTGCCGTGGTTCTCCCCGTATTGGTCCTGGTGGTCTTCGCCATTCTCTGGTTTGGCCTGGCGTTCAACATTGTTTCAACCGTTCAACGAGCGGCGAAGCTTGGCGTCCAGACCGCTGCTCGCCCCACCTGTGCACTCTGTGGCAACAACTTCTCGACGGGCTCGCAGGTGGTGAGCAGCATCACTTCGGTGCTCAACACGGACCGTCTGAACTCCGCTAACCTCACGGCTTATTCCCCGCCTCTTGTCTGCAATCCAACTCCGGCGCCCAGCTGCAGTACGGTAAACAGTGTGGAAATTTGCACGGGTGTTCCGCTGACCTGCGGAAATGTCTCGTGCCAGCAACCGCCCGTCGCGTGTGGCGCCAACCCCGCCCTGGGAAATAGAGTGAGTTTCGGATATCGCTATAACTCGCCCGTGCCAATTGGCAGCTGGCAGGCGATAACAATCCCAGCCAGCGCGCAAAGCGAAACTGAGAATTAGCGACGCGAAGGCATCGCGGCAGGTTGCTCCGAACGGAGGAACAACAAAAAGCAGTTCGACACAGGGAGCGGGCTGCGGTTGGTCACGCCTGGCCGGAGGTTTCCTGCGGCACGGAAGCGACGATCCATTCGATATATGCCAACGGAACATAAAGGCTCGGTGCCGTGATGCGAGACACCGCCGCACCATTCGTCTCTTTCAGGGCGACCATTATCTCTTTGCTCGCGAACCAGAAGCCGGAGTCTTCGACGGCGAGCACCGTGGCTGGCAGGCCCCTCGACCATCCTGGAAGCTTTACAATCACTAGCTTTCCGAGAAGGGTCTTAGCCAAAGATGGACCAGAGCCGGACATAGCTTCCTCGTAGCAGAGAACTCCACTGGACATGGTTTGCCTCAGACGATGAAATCCCACACTTCTGTCATGCTTTTTCGTACTACGATGCTAACGTCACTGCTAACGTCACTCAGCAACAGTCCTTCCTTGCGATTTGCAAGATCGCCTTCCAGATGAACTTGCTCAGACATTCGCACGGTAATAACTTCTCCGTCGTTGCTGATCCTAAGCGTTATGGTTGGCGAGCAGCTTGGGCACAGCCAGAAATACTCTTTTGTCGGAGTGGACGGCCTTCGTGTGGCATCATTTTCGAGACGGAAGAGCTTGCCGTCCGAAAGAGAGCGAAACGAATTTGTACACAAAGGATTGCAACACTTCGGGAGCATAAAACCAACCCTTCGGCCCAAGGGATGATTGTTCATCGCCTAACAGTAGCGTTATAACGCATAGGATTCCGCAATCAATCAGGTGTTCGCTGTATTACCATTTGCTTCAATCTTGCGCGTCGCGGATTAAAATACCGATAAAGCATCCTCGGGAGATGGCCATTCGCAACCAGACCAAAACCATCCTTTCCGAATGGACTAGAACCATCAAAGCGGTTCGTCTCAAACTGAGGCTCAGCCAGTCCGAACTAGCGGAGTAATTGGAAACGTCGACGATGGCGATCTCCGGTTGGGAGCGTGGCGAATTCGAACCATCCGCAGAGGCATATCTCCGACTTGGGGAATCGATGGGGGATCCTCTCAGCTGGTTGTTCTGGGGACGGGCGGGTCTCGATACGGCGGATTTGATGCGGGTTCTGCCGAAAGCTTCTTGTCATCATTGACAGCCCTGACGTCGTAGTAAATGCAATCGGCCAGGTGGCGGAGTCGGTCCGCAATAACGCTAAAAGCTAGCGGGCGCACCGTAGATTCCATTACTGGCGCAGCGTCTCAGCTTTACAGCGCCTACCCTATTTGCAATCCGCTTTTGATTCGCTAGGTTCCTGCTAAGGACGGGAGTTCTCCATAATCGCCGTGCAGTGTATTCCTTGGAAACGGTCCAACCAACCCACGTATGGCACTCATACGTCCCTCCTCCACTGGGGAAAAACAGTTACGACCAACGACACGTCACCTGTCGAGGGGAACGATCCGAAGGCGGCAAAGTGGGTTCTGAAGTTGAGACTTGGGATCTGCTACGTATTGTCCCTTCTGGGAATCCACAGCCCAGACTGTGAGCGTTGTATGGCTCGCCTGGCCTCCGGGGATGAATTGCGAAAGCGGCTGGAGGAGTTGAACAGAGGCAATGTCACGTAAGACTTGCTGAAATGCGTTCGGATCAGCGGCGGCACAGGACCGGACAAAATAGCTTCCCTGGCCGCTCGCGGCGCTCATGATGCGGTGGTGCAGTGAACAAGACTAAGGAGTTAGCCATTCTGATGGTAATGGTGCTTCTTACGGCCTAGTTGCATCTGAATGCAGCCTCCAAGACCCCCGGGGTGACCAGGGATTTCGTGAAGTTTTGCGAAGCGAGCGCGACTGATTGGGACGCAATCTCACTCACCGAGGTCACCATGATGTTGCATACCGGGAAGAATGGCTTTGGTGTTCCGCAGTCCGCATACAAGACACTCTAACGCCGGAGAGCGTAAACAAAGTCAAAGCATGGATCACCTGTCATCCCGCTCTTGCCGATCATCCGACGCAGGAAAGCCCCGAGGCGGGGAGGCGTGGATTTCACAACTACGGTCGCACGCTGCATCGCAGGCGTGGCGAGCTTCCTCTGCCTGTGAGTTGGTGGCGGCTGGAGGCTCTGGTTGCGCCGGTGGCACCGTCGAGTTTTGTGCCAGCGCTATCGGCTTACCGTCCTGTGTCTTCAACCTGGCCAAGGCACTCCTAGCCTCGTTTTACCCTACCGGTTGGTCCTCTGGGCAACTAGGCTGCACTTGCTCCGATGATACGATCAGACCATGACTGTGCGCATCTCAATCACTAAGATGAACAGCGGCAGAATGCAGATATGTTGCGCGCGGCCTGGCAGCAGCGGCTACGTAATAACTTACGCGGCTGCGAATGCGAAGGCGGACGTGACGAAAGCACTGCTGGCGCTTGGAATCAGCGCCGAGACAATCAATGGAACCTTGGACATGCTTGCCGACTTCGGTCCCGACGAGATGCTACAGGTTGAGGAACGCGATGTCCCAGATGACGTGCTGCACGCGAATGGATTCATCGCAGTGTAGCGGAAGGCTCTGGCCTCACCAAGCACGCGTGGGCTTCGGCGGGCTTCGGCTCTCTTGGACACTCATACAGATCGAGCTTGCACCTCAAGTACTCATCCGCACCAACAGCATCACTTGCGAACGGTGCAGGGGTGAAGAACTTGCGCTCCCCGCACAAGCAATCCCCACTCAAGCTGTGGTCCCTACACGAGCTCTGAATTTGGGGATTTGGCACTTGGCGCATGAAGCCATCGCCGGAACTTTGCTCACATAACGCAAGATCACGAACTGGCGCTCTGCCATGAGGGTACGGGTGGCATAGATCCAAGTGGCGTGCCATCTCGACTCATCCAGGATGTTGCACCCAAAGAATCACGGCTCCGGCAAAGCTCGCGACCGTAGCGAGAAAAATCGCGATCGTCCACCAATCGGTTCTGCCAGTCTTTGGATGGAGAAAAAAGTCGAGCATCGGAAGGCGCGGTCTCGATGTGATTCCCTCCCCGTTCGCGAAGCCAGACATTAGCGGGTTTCTGATACGCATTCGTTCGTTCATTTTTGTTAAGCCTTCGATTCAATTATTTAGCACGCGGCCAGTCGGAAAAAGACCGGACCTTGGGGGTCCGGCGTTTAAGGTCTTACGCGAGGGGCTACTGCATCATCTGAAAACTGAGACAACCTCACCACAGCCTACGGATTGGCGGTTTCGATGGCTGTTCAATTTTGAACACCGGATCATTTCTCACCTGAATCTGAATGAGCTGTAATTCTGACAAGTGCATTTTTATCTCTTCGAAGGCGAGCAGGCACTCTGGGCGGAGGTTGGGAAACGATCAGCCAGCCGTGCCGCGTCCGAATAGGCGGAGTGATCCAGCATTTGTTCCGTAAGGACGATCAATTCTGACCAGCTTTCCAAACCTCAACGTTTGATACTGGCCATTCACGGAGTGTTGCGGAGGAGGTTTCGATGAATGAACATTTACTAGATCCGAAGCTCATTATGCTCGCCGGCGTAGTGATTTTGGTTATCGCGGTGCTGGTATGGACGTACGTGCAAAAACGAAGGAGTACGACGACAAGCTTGCGACAAAAGTTTGGGCCCGAGTACGAGCGAGCGGTCCATCAGCAGGGTTCAGAACGAAAAGCAGAAGCGAAACTCGCGGATCGCCAGGAGCGGGTTGAAAAGCTCAACATTCGCGATCTTGACCCGATGGAGCGCGAACGTTTTTCGAAACAGTGGGAATCCGTACAGTCTCGTTTTGTCGATTCCCCTAGAGGGGCAGTCGCAGAAGCGGATGACCTGGTGTCGTCTCTGATGAAAACTCGCGGCTATCCGGTATCCGATTTCGATCAACGTGCGGCCGATGTTTCTGTCGATCATCCCAGGGTCGTCGAAAACTACCGGTCTGGGCATGATATTGCTCTTCGAGTTGGAAAAAATGGGGCCAGTACAGAAGACTTGAGAGCGGCGATGATTCACTATCGCTCCCTGTTTGAGGAACTGGTGCAGGTACCAACCATTGTGGAACGGAAAGAGGTGGCGTAATGGCTGAACTGAAGAGAATAGAGGAGGAATATCCTACGGCCGAACTGGCCAGGGATAGCAATTCGCCAAAGCAGCCTGAAGGACCCAAGCTGGTGAAAGGCCAAGAGCCCGGAACTCCGGACAGAAGTACCGCAGTCTCAGGGCCCCTGCCCTTGTTTTCTGAACCGGAGATGGGAGATTTTCGATCGCAGTGGAGCAAGGTACAGACTGGTTTCGTGGACGAACCGCGCCGGACAGTCGAAGATGCAGACAAATTGGTGGCTGCGGTGATGCAGCGACTCGCAGAGGGTTTCGCCAACGAGCGGTCGGGATTGGAAAAGCAGTGGGACCGCGGTGACAACGTGTCCACTGAGGACCTGCGCGTTGCCCTACAACGTTATCGTTCGTTTTTCGACAGGCTGCTGAAACTGTAAGGAAGAACGCGCTTCGGATGCGGGAACGAGACCTCTTCATGCGGAGGACCTGCGGATCTATATTTATTCAACCTCAAGGAGAAAACAATGAACCCCGGCACGACGGATGAAATTGAGGGCACTGTTCATGAAGTGAAAGGCAAAGTCAAAGAGACGGCCGGCAAAGTCACGAATAATCCCAACTTAGAAGCCGAAGGCAACGCCGAAAAGAACACCGGCAAAGTTGAGAAAAAGGTCGGACAAATCGAAAAAGTGTTCGAGAACTAAATTTGATGGCGTCAGCCTGGCGCTCGGAGTACCGCACTGGGAGGGCCAGGCTTCTCAGCCTCACCGAGCAGTCACTTGATGCACGAACCCGCTCCGCCAAGCCTGTGGACAACCAATGGCGCAGTCGTACGCCGAAAACGCATGTCTGATCAGGTCACGAACGATAGCGCGGCTGCTGAACAAAGTCAGGTATGCCTGCAGGAGATGCCCCCGCCGTCTTCGATCTCTTCATCCGATAAGCTGCTCAGCAGAATCGCGATTCTGCTCTTCATACTAGTCGCGGGCTTGCTGACGGTGTTCGCGTACTACGCGAGCTCGATTTGCATCACGGTCGTCCTGGCGGGATTTCTTGCAATCCTGTTTGACCCCCTTGTCGTGAGACTGGAAAGACTGCATATTCCGCGAAGTCTGGCGGCGGCGAGTATTGTACTGGCAGGCATCGGGCTGATCGGCCTACTGGGTTACGCGCTTTACGGAAGAGCGATGAGCTTTGCAGAAGAACTTCCAGTCTACGCATCCACGATTCAGCAAACCATTGCACCCATTAGCAAGAGAATTGAAAACTTTCAACAAAGCGCGGGAAACCTTACAAACGACGTGCATCCCACTAAGAAAGTACCGGAGGTTCGGCTACAGGAATCGCCAACCTGGCCTGATTATATGGTGCGCGGCGTGGGATCTGTGTGGGGCGCGCTGATTATTGCCGGCGTGGTTCCGTTTCTAACGTTTTTCATGCTCTGCACCAAAGACCAAATGGCCGTCCGAACCAATGGTCTTTTCAGCTCCAGGATAGATGCGGCTCGGTTCATTAAGAACCTGAACCAGATGATTCATGGTTTCGTAGCCGGCAACCTTGTCGTCGGTTCCGTCATGGCCTTGGCCACCACGCTGGTCTTATGGCGTGTGGGCGTGAAAGGCGCCATACCTCTCGGAATCGCCAGCGGGCTTTTGAATCTGCTGCCATTCCTTGGACTGATCGCTTCGCTTGCGCTTCCTCTAGCAGCGGCGCTCCTTCAGTTCAGCACCCCCGGCCCCTATATTGTCATCACTCTGACCATTCTCTTCCTGCATATCGTGTCCGCGAATCTGCTCATTCCGAAATTTATTGCCAATCGCGTGAATATCGGGCCGGTAGCGGCAACGGTTGGGATTCTCTTCTGGGGCTGGTTATGGGGTGTAATGGGCTTGCTACTCGCGGTACCGCTCACCGCATTCATCAAGCTGGTCGCGGATTTGCATCCATCCTTATGTCACTTGTCGAACATGCTGGCGCTTACGCCACGTCCGACTCCGCGTTGGGTGCGCTACAGCGAAACAGCCTTGGTGCGGGCAATCCCTTACTTGCGCCACCACCCGGAAGAGTTCCCGTAGGGCGCCAACATCAGGCGTCCGAAAACCGAGGGGCAATGATGGCTGCACATTGTATTTGGACGCTCCGTATCGGCCGGTCCAGCAACTGTCGCGAAAAGTGTGCAAATTTGACCAGCCTTAGTCGGCCCAGATCGTCGATCATCACGGTGCGTGGAGATCATGAGCATGTTCAACTACCCCGGATCCAAAACGATTCTGTGCATCGACGATGATGACGGCATGCTTCGTTACCAGAAAGCACTGTTCGAAAGACGTGGATATAAGGTGCTTACCGCCGCGTCTGCCCGCCAGGGCTTAAGAATTGCGGCAGCCTGCGCGGTTGTTGCCGTGGTCGTTGACTACCACATGCCCGAGATGAACGGTCATGAGGTCGCGATCGAAATAAAGCGCCTTAAGCCACAAACACCGATAGTGTTGTTTTCCAGTGACGACGCGATTCCGGAACCCGCATTGAAGGCGGTGGATGCTTTCGTTTCTAAGAATGAAGCGTCCCACTGCTTGTTGCCGGTGATCACTCGAATCTGCGGTGAAACCCCCTCCGGGTTCCAAGAAACTAGAATCACCGCCTGAGCATGGCTGTGTTGGAACCATGTTTGGAGGGAAGCTCTGCTCTGTTGAAGGACGCTCGATTGCGTACGACTGCCCTCCTTGGCTAACGCCGCGCCCAAAGCGAGAAAGACCGCGGCACAAGCCCGGAAGGAACCACGTTCCGCGCGAAAGACGACGACGAAAGCCCGCAAGGCGGCCTGAGTCCCTGCCGGGCAGAACATGACGGCATCTATGGGCTCGCCTTTTGCCCGTCACATCCGGCTACTAGGACGGTGTGTTGAGCCAAGAAAGATTTCGGTGACCTCTGCATGAACTTGCGGTCAGAGCCTAGAACGGAGCATGCACGAGACGAGGGGCAATGTGGGGGATCGATTCGCGGCGGAGGCTGAAGGTGAGTATCTTTGTGCTGAAGACACAGTGCTTCATCGTGTGTCTCACATGTTGCATGACAATATTCTGTTCATCATGCGCAGGCATCCTCCCAACATCGTGACGCAGCCCGACCTGCCTGTTGGCTGCGCCACCAGACGGGAACGGGATGGACAAACAGGAGAGGGCCGCACCCGTTCCTTCACTCCTTCATTGCTGAGAATCTACCAGTGCCGTTCAATGATGTCTGTTCAAGACTGCACAGTCGCGCAATCAATCACTTGGTGCCCAGGCACAGTACTGACCGCTTATTCACGATAACCATCAAGCGTGTCAAAAGTGGGAGAAAGGGCAGTCATGACGCCCTGCGACGGGTCTCAACCTAACGGAAGGTCGGATTCCGATTCTAGTCCGGGAAGGGTTGACCAATCGCGAAATTGGCAAGATCGTCGGCACCAGCGAACAAATGATCAAGAACCATTTGAGCCGTCCATTTGACAAGCCGGGAGTCGACTGGAACTGGCAATTTTACGTGACCAACCATGGCGTAAAGGATCGTTTTCCGAAGACCCAGTGCCGCAATTCCTTGGGCTCGCTGGACCGATCTAAATCTACCGCTGCATGACTTGATCTCGGGTGGCCGAGTCGGGGATTCTACCTCGATTAAAATCTCAGGGCAATCGGATTACGCCCATGGCGCCTGCGATTTCGGTCCTTAGCCATGTTTCGTTGCGGTCTTCACCACTTGTTCCAGTCGGAAGAGATTTTGCTATTTGTCTCCGGATGCCACCAGTGCATGCGTGATAGCGTGCACGGAGAGCGTTACTCGATTCGAAACTCCAAGTTTTCGGAAAAGTTTCGCTACGTGCGCTTTCACTGTGCGCTCTTCGATCCCGAGAGGAGCAGCGATTTCCTTATTCGAGCGACCCGCCACCAGCATCGCGAGTACTTCCTTTTCCCGGACTGTGATCGGTGGTTGGGCCCAAGAACCCCCGTGCTCCGAGGATCGGTATGCCTGTTCGACGAACATGGCGAGAACTCGCCTTGGAGCCCAAACCGATCCATCCAGCACAACTCGAATTGCCTGCACCAGTTCGCCGGACGACGCCGACTCCTCGACGTAGCCCTTCGCCCCTTCTGAAACAGCTTTAAGGATTGAAGCGTCACTTAAGTTACATCCCGTCACGATAACATCCAGACTGGGACGGAGTGCCTTCACTGCGGCCAGCATCTCGATGACGCTTTTGCCGGGATGACTGCCAATCAGAACAATGTCGGCTTCCTGATATGTGCCGATTTCACTGAGGGACACGGATTGGAGGTCGAAATCGGATTGTGAACTCAATAGCTCGCGAAACCCAACAAACCTCAGCGGATCGCTATCAATGACGGCGATACGAACCGTCCGTTTTCTTACCTGAGAGGTTTGCGTGAAGTTCTTTATGATTTGTCGCATTTGTGCATTTGTCGCTATATCGTTTCCACATTCAGCACTGAATTGAGCACCGAGTTTTCTTCACCCACGCCGCAAGTAACAACATAAAACCCCTCTCTTTGGAATGGCTGTCCCACTAACCGGAACATATGCGCTCCGGGGAGGCTGCATCAGATCATTCGCCTCTGCTCAATTCGCTCACGTTACAATCGTGACCAGTGGGTTGTCTGTTCAAGACTGCACAGTTGTGAGAGAAGTCTTAAGAAAGCCAGAGCCGGTCGAGCGAGGGATGCCCGTGGTTGCGTCGTATTGTCTGTGACCATGTTCATGAATTCGCTGTGTCGGAGTGGAGAGCCACGTGCTCACTGCTTTTTCCGGTCGGTCAGGGCGGCCAACTCATCTAGGATGTTCTGCAATCGTTGAAGCCGACGTTGGTGATCCCCCGATGCGCCGTGAAGCTTCTTACCGCCCCCCAAGTACAGACGGTTCGCATCGCTGATTGTGGGCTATTTCCTCTCGCAGTTTCGCGATGCGTTCTTTGCTGGGACTCTGGATGGCGATAAGGAGTCTCAGGCTGGGAGCCATCCGGCAGCTATTACATTCTTGACCAACTCGCAGTCCCGTCCCTATGTGAGCGCAATCAGGAATCCTTCTGGCGCTCGATAAACATTGCCTGGCGTCCGATAGACCCTGCCTTTGACTTTCGACCTATGTGCGTCAAGATGCCGAGGCCCGGCAATCGGTGATGCGAGACGGCTCGTGATTCGATGCGGGGGTCTCATTAAATTAGATGTGCTTTCTGAGCAATAGGGGACAGTTCTCCTTCGACCCGTTTACTAAACTTCGAGGAGGAGAAGCTACATGTCTTTATCCGAGAAGGTCGTCCCCCTGCTTGCGGCTCGCGCTGCGACTGATCCTGACGCCGCAAGGTTGCTGGAGATGTTCACAAAAGCCGAGAACATGTTGAACGAAAGTTCGACACTACGATTCGGTGATGAAATGTCCACGCCCTTCTGCGCTTCCAATGTCCGCCAGTCGGGACACAATGGCTACTGAACTCTGCCAGAAGTGCAAGCAAGCCCATCCCGGCCGCCTCTGCGACTACGACGATAAGGGCGACTGCGCCGAGACCATTGGGTCAACGAAACCGCCGAATCCTCCACCAACGAACCCGAGAGAAAAAGAAGCAAGCGATTAGGTCGGGGAACGTTCATGGCTTCTGTGCACTCCGTTAATGCTCCTCGTTTCACCCACCGATCGCATTTTCATTCTCTCCGGACGAAAACGGTTCTCAACCACCTTACGTTCCGCGCTAGAGGTCTAGCTTAGAGCAACGACCTGTCGTAACCCCAACCTGTTACCGAAAAGTCGATGACGCGTTCAAGCTGCAAAATGACATCAAAATGGTACCGACTCGGAGCTTAGCTTGCTCCATTTTCACAACCCCACAAAATATTGTCGTCGACGAGGCGAACTTCGAATAGCACGTGCTCTACCGAACACAAGGGTTCTTGGGTTCCTTTCGCATTGAAAGGGGGCCGATACATGACACCGTGGCTGGGGCTAGGAAACAGAGCAAATTCGATCTCCACACCTTCCTCTCAACCATCGCCAGTGGCAGGACAAGTCCCGGCCGCTAACTTGGCCGATTCGGTTTTTTATTTACGAAACTGGAAAGTTAGACTGACCGTCGTGGCTCAGACCGGGAAGGAAGTCCCACTATATCAACTTCGCTGGATGGCTTTCAGGAGCCACCGTTCCTTCCCTCGCACCTATGCCGTGCGATTCTCAGAGCAATTGCACGTTAACGAAAGCGCCTTCAATCGAGCAACAGGAGCGGCTTCCACCATAAACAGTCGCGATGGAAAGCGGCTGTCGTCAAGTGTCGTCAAGGTGAAGCTTTGACTTTCGACACCAAACATGAAACCATCACCTTCATCCAGCGGATCGCAGTTTTGCTTGCAAGTTGACGTTGCTCTGGCCTCCTACCGAATTCATTCATCCTTCATAGGAAGTTGCGTTCCGAACATTCCGAACTCTTGAAGGGGACCAATTATGCCACTCGTGGCAGCTTCCAGGAAACTCAGCAAATTCGATACGAAGACATTCCTTTCGACCATCGACGGAAGTAGAAGGATCAAAGCTTTTTCCAAGAACCAGGCGATCTTTGTTCAGGACGATCCGTCTGATGCTGTTTTTTATATACAGAAAGGAAAGGTAAGACTCACCGTTGTGTGTCAAAGAGCGGGAAGGAAGCCACGATAGGAATCCTGAACGAGGGAGGATTCTTCGGAGAAGGTTGCCTCGCAGGGCAGACTCTCCGCTTGTTGTCCGCAACCGCAATGGCCGATTGCTCGGTGATGCAAATCGACAAGAAGTACATGATCGAAGTGCTTCACCGGGAGCACGCCCTCTCCGATATGTTCGTAGCATATCTGCTGACGCGGAACATCCGCTACGAAGAGGATTTGGTTGACCAGCTTTTCAATTCTAGTGAAAAGAGACTAGCTCGGGTTCTGCTGTTGCTGGCTCATTTCGGCAAGGAAGGTGTGCCCGAGACCGTAATCCCAAAGATGAGTCAAGAAACCCTCGCCGAGATGATAGGCACGACTCGATCGCGGGTCAGCTTCTTCCTGAACAGGTTCCGGAAACTGGGTTTCATCGACTATCACGCTGGCGATGAACTAAAAGTTCACAGTGCACTTCTCACTGTCGTGCTCCACGACTAGAGCTTCGGTCCGAACACTCCTAAGGCACCTCCCTTGCCGACATAGCTATTCTGGCTCTGAACGAGAATCTGGATAAACGTGCATTCTAAGCGGCTTTCCGGAACGCGACGAATTCGGTCTTAGTGGCGGCCAAGCGCTGAGCCTTCA
>Ga0209006_10001180_pt1 | contig 23783 bp, 22 predicted proteins | sample JacPin_JW_Ref_O2_FD_188567 | JGI IMG/M metagenome (GOLD analysis project Ga0209006, IMG submission 188567) | Forest soil microbial communities from Algoma, Ontario, Canada - Jack Pine, Ontario site 1_JW_Ref_O2 (SPAdes) (version 2) | ecosystem: Environmental > Terrestrial > Soil > Boreal... | reverse complement strand
CGATCAGCGTCAGCGCGCCGGCATAGCCCTCCGCGCGCAGCGTGATGGCGGCGCGGGCGCCCGCCTCCCCTGCCCCGATTACGACGATCCCCGCATCCGCCATGCGCGTCATTTCAGCCCAGATTCAAAAACACGCGGCCGCCTTCGACCTTGACGGGATAGGTCGTCAGATTGACGCAGGCCGGCGCACCCTTGGCCGCGACGGTGCGAAAATCAAAGCGTCCGTTATGTTTCGGGCATTCGATGATCGCGCCCATCACCAAGCCGTCGGCGAGGTGAACCTGTTCATGCGTGCACAAGCCGTCGGTGGCGAAATAGCGATCGTCATCGGTGCGGTAGATCGCGAAGGTCCTGGCGCCATGATCGAAGCGGATGACATCCTCTTCCTCGATGTCATCGGCCGCGCAGGCGTCGACCCATTCGTCAGCCATGGACTTCCTCCTCGTGATGCGTCGCTCTGAAACCGACGCCGGCGGCGGTCGATTTATTCGGCGGCGACGATTTGCGTATCGTGATTGTAAGGCACCGCCTTGGCCCGAGAAGGCAGTTCGCGCCTGACAAAGTAAGCGGGATCGCGCATCTGCTTGCGCAGGGCGCCGAAAATCTCGCGATAGACGACCAGCGTATTAGGGTAGGCTGGCGGGCAATCGGCTTTGACCGCCTCATGCAATCGCGGCAGCGCGTGATAGGGGATCATCGGGAACATGTGATGCTCGACGTGGTAATTCATGTTCCAGTAGAGGAACCGAAAGACCGGATTCATATAGACCGTACGCGAATTGAGCCGATGATCGAGCACATCCTCGGCCAGGCCGGCATGCTGCGTCAGGCCGAAAAAGATGGTCATGAAGCCGCCGTAGAAACTCGGCAGCCCGATGATCATCGCCGGCAGGATCGAGCGGGTCGCAAAACACGCGACGATGACGCCAGCGAAGATGGCGAGGTAGATGCGCGCGACGAGCGCCACTTTCCACCGCTCCATATCGGGCACGAATGTCTTCTCCTCATCGGTGAGGCCGCCGAACGCATGCAGTCCGAGCAGCCGAAAAGCATGGAGGCCGCTTTTGAGCGCGAATACATTGAGCAGGATGCCGGCGATATCGGGCGGCCGCGGCACGGCGATTTCCGGATCGCGCCCGACGATGATCGTATCGGTGTGGTGGCGGGTATGGCTCCAGCGCCAGATCGTCGGCTCGCGCAGGATCATGAAACAGGCGATGTGATAGACGACATTGTTCATCCAGCGCGTCTTGAACGCCGTGCCATGACCGCATTCGTGCCAGCGGCTGTCGGAGGACGAACCATAGAGCACGCCGTATACCAGGAAGAACGGCGCCGCGACCCAGCTTCCCCAGAAGTAGATGCCCAGGCCCCCCGAGGCGATCAGCGCGGCGAACCAGATCAGCGTATCGCGGATCGCCGGACCGTCCTTGCGCTTCATCAGTTCCTTCAATTGCTTGCGCGGAATCGGACAGGCGTACCATTGCGCCGCCGAAAGCCCCGTCTCAACGGCGAGCTTCGAGTCGAGCCCGATGAGGCTGTAATCCCTCGGCGTGATTTCGACGGGCATTCACATCTCCCAACGTCATTGTGAGGCCGCTGACCGGCCTTCGCCTGCATTACTGAAATCGCCGAGGGCGAAAAGCAGCCGCCGGGTCCAAGGATGGATCGACGCTGCGTTGATTTAGCCCAATTGGATGCGCCGGAAGCTACCGGCGCACGGCTCGCATCTCAATGAAAGACTCGCAAAATCTTTCATTTTCTATCATGATGAAGGCGTGTGGCCACGCTTGCGAAGGGAGGCGGCAAGTCTGTCGGAGGCGGAATGAGCAAGCGGCCGACTGTCTCCGATCTCGCGAGAGCCGCCGGCGTCAGCGTCGCCACCGTCGATCGCGTCCTCAATCAGCGCCACCCTGTTCGCGAGGGAACGGCGGACCGGGTGCTGCGCGCCGCCGAAGCGATCGGCTATCACGCGACTTCGCTTCTCAAGCAACGCTTGCGCGCCGAGGCTCCCCGACGGACGCTGGGATTCCTGCTGCAAAAACGCGACGCCTTCTATCAATTGCTTGCCGACGACCTGCAGGCGGCGACGCGCAATCTGGCCAGCCTTCGCGGCAAAGCGATCGTGGAATTCGTCAGCGAATTGTCGCCGGCGACCATCGCCGAGCGTTTGCGCCATCTTGGCGAACAGTCCGACGCGGTCGCCATCGTCTCGGTCGATCACCCCTATGTGTCGCAGGCGATCGCGGTATTGCGCGGGCGCGGCGTGCCCTGCTTCGCCATGCTTTCCGATCTCACCGCCGAAGCGCGCGCCGGCTACATCGGGCGCGACAATCGCAAGGAGGGGCGCACCGCCGCCTGGATGATCGCCAAGACCGCCAAGCGGCCCGGCAAGGTCGGCATTATTGTCGGCAGCCACCGCTATTTGTGCCAGGAAACGGCGGAAATTTCTTTTCGCGCCTATTTCCGCGAACATGCCTCGAACTTTCACGTCCTCGAGGCGCTCACCAATCTCGAGGACGCGCGTATCGCCCATGTCGCGACGCAAAACATGATGGCGGCCAATCCCGATCTTGTCGGCCTCTATATCTGCGGCGGCGGCATGGAAGGCGTCATCGCCGCCGCCCGCGAGGAGGCGACTCACGATCCCGTCGCGATCGTCTGCAATGAACTGACGCCCAAAACGAGAGCCGGCCTTATCGAAGGCGTGCTCACTGCCGTGATCGCCACGCCGACCATGCAACTGGCGACGAAAACCCTGGAGGCGATGGCCAGGGCGATCGAGGCGCCTTCAGGGGACCCACCTGGTCAGTTTCTCGTCCCTTTCGACCTTTACGTGTCGACCAATATTTGACGGTGGTCGGGGTTTCGGGAACCGCTTCATACTGAAAATTCTAAAAATGAAAATTTCTGCAATAAATATTCCATTTTCGATTGTGCTCACGATTGGGGTGCGTTAATGATGGGCAGGTTCTCCTGAAACGCGACCGATCGCGGCGCCCGCCCACGCGGACATTCGACGGCGCAATTTGGGGACGGCCGAGCGCGGCGCCTGACCGCCGCGAAGGCCGATGTGTGAAGGTCCGATGGCCGTCGCCATGCCAGCAAGCGCCCGGCTCATAGCCGGGCCGTCGAAAAGACCGGCGCAAACGTCGGGACATTCTATTGGAGGAGATGAACCATGAAGCGCATTCTGATCGCCCTGGCGGCAGCCACCATTCTTTCGAGCTCGGCCTATGCCGCCAAAATCGGCGTGTCGATGGCAAAATTCGACGACAATTTCCTGACCGTTCTGCGCAATGGCATGAGCGACTACGCCAAGACGCAGAATGGCGTTTCGCTGCAGATCGAAGACGCCAAGGACGACGTCTCCAAGCAACTCAGCCAGATGCAGAACTTCATCGCCAACAAGGTTGACGCGATCATCGTCAACCCGGTCGACACCAGCGCGACCGCGGCGATGACCAAGCTCGCCGCCGACGCCGGCGTGCCGCTCGTCTATGTCAATCGCGAGCCGGCCGACGTGGACAAACTCGGCCCGAAGGCCGCCTTCGTCGCATCGAACGAAAAAGATTCCGGCACGCTTGAGACCAAGGAAATCTGCAAGCTGCTCGGCGGCAAGGGCGACATCCTGGTGATGGAAGGACAATTGTCGAATCAGGCGGCCGTCCAGCGCACCGCCGACATTCACGACGTGATCGCCACCGACGGCTGCAAAGGCATCAAGATCATTGCCGAACAGACCGCCGAATGGGATCGCACCAAAGCCCAGAACTTGATGACCAACTGGCTTTCCAAAGGCATGAAATACGACGCGATCGTCTCGAATAACGACGAGATGGCGGTCGGCGCCTTGCAGGCGTTGAAGGCGGCGGGCGTCGATACGAAAAAGGCGATCGTCGGCGGCGTCGACGCGACGCAGGACGCCTTGGCCTCGATGAAAGCGGGCGACCTCAAGGTCACGGTGTTCCAGGACGCCGCCGGTCAAGGCAAGGGCGCGGTCGACGCCGCGCTCAAGCTCGCCGCCGGCCAGAGCGTCGACAAGAAAGTCTATATCCCGTTCCAGCTGGTGACGCCGGCCAACATGGCCGACTTCACCAAGAAGAACTGATCCGGACGCGATCCGGCGGGCAGCGGCCCGCCGGATCGTCGACCGCGCATCGGCGCGGCCGATTGCGGGCCGAGCGGGTTTGCCGAAGTAGCGCGTTTTCCCGAAGCGGCGGAGGCGCGTTTCAACCCTTCCGCATCTTGGCGGGACGGTCCATCGGTGAGGCGCCGCCTCGCGTATCGCGCGAAGGCCGGGGCGCTCCATAACAACAGAGCTGCCGAAATGCTCAGTCCCACAACAGCGCAGATCGTTCGGGCAAGCGGCGCGGTTCCGAACGCCGAATATCTGCTTGAAGTGGAGAATGTGCGCAAAGCCTTCCCCGGCGTTCTCGCGCTCGACAATGTTTCGTTCCGTTTGAAGCGCGGCCATGTGCACGCGCTGATGGGCGAAAACGGGGCTGGCAAATCGACGCTGATGAAAATCATCGCCGGCATTTATCAGCCGGACTCCGGCTCGTTCCGCCTGAAAGGGCAGGAAATCCGCCTCACATCGCCGCTCGACGCTCTGCAATACGGCATTGCGATGATCCATCAGGAACTGAACCTGATGAATTTCATGACGGTGGCGGAGAACATCTGGATTCGGCGCGAACCGCTGAACGGTTTCGGCCTCGTCCGACACGATGAAATGCGCCGGCGGACGAAGGATCTGTTCGACCGCCTCGACATTCCGATCGACCCGGAGGTCGAAGTGCGCGATTTGAGCGTCGCCAACCGGCAGATGGTCGAAATCGCCAAGGCAGTGTCCTACGATTCCGACATCCTGATCATGGATGAGCCGACCTCCGCGCTCACTGACAGGGAAGTCGCGCACCTCTTCAAAATCATCCGCACCCTGAAGGCGCAGGGCAAGGGCATCGTCTACATCACCCACAAGATGAACGAGCTGTTCGAGATCGCCGATGAAGTCTCGGTGTTCCGCGACGGGCGCTTCGTCGGCGAGCACCCGGCCGCACAAGTGACGCGCGACGAGATCATCCGCATGATGGTCGGCCGCGACGTCACGCAGATGTTTCCGAAACTGACCGTGCCGATCGGCGACATCGTGTTGTCGGTAAAAAACCTGACGCTGGAGGGCCGGTTTCGCGACATCTCCTTCGACCTTCGCAAGGGCGAGATCCTGGGGCTCGCCGGCCTTGTCGGCTCGGGCCGCAGCAATGTCGCCGAGACGATTTTCGGCGTGACGCCGGCGACATCGGGAACGATCGCGATCAACGGGCGCGAGATCTTCATGCGCAATCCAGCGATGGCGATGGATGCCGGCATGGCCTTCCTCACCGAGGACCGTAAGGAAACCGGCTGCTTTCTGCTGCTCGACGTGACGGCGAACATGCAGGTGGCGCTACTGCGCCGGCAATGCGTGACGGCCGGCTTCGTGCAGGAGGGCGCCGTCGAGAAGCTTTGCCAGGAGCAGAAGACGCGGCTTCGGGTGCGCACGCCGGATCTGGCCGAGCCCGTCATCAATCTCTCCGGCGGCAATCAGCAAAAGGTGCTGATCGCCCGCTGGCTGATGACAAATCCGCGCATTCTCATTCTCGACGAGCCGACCCGCGGCATCGATGTCGGCGCCAAGGCGGAAATTCACAGATTGATCAGCGAACTTGCCGCGCAAGGCGTCGCGGTTCTGATGATCTCATCGGAATTGCCCGAAGTGCTTGGCATGAGCGATCGGGTGCTGGTCATGCACGAAGGCCGGATGACCGGCATCGTCGATCGCGCTGAGGCGACGCAGGTCAAGATCATGGAGCTGGCGTCGCAATAAAGCGCGCCGGAGCAAGAGGGGCGAGACAAGTGGCTGTGCAACAAGCTTCAAACGCCGGGCCTGGCGATGCGCCGAGCGCACCGCGCCGACGTTGGCCGCAGGAACTCAGCATCCTTGGCGTGATGATCGGCATGATGCTGCTGTTCGAGGCGCTCGGCTGGATATTCGTCGGCCAAAGCTTCATCGCCAATCCGCTGCGCCTTAAAATCATGATCCTGCAGGAAGCCGTCATCGGCATCCTCGCCGTCGGCGTCACGCAGGTCATCATCATGGGCGGCATCGATCTGTCTTCCGGCTCGGTTGTCGGCATGACCGCGATGGTGGCCGCCAGCCTTGCCCAATCGGCTGATTACTCCCACGCGATCTATCCCAGCCTCACTGGCCTGTCGCCGATCATTCCGGTGCTGGTTGGTCTCATCGTCGGCGTCGTCGCCGGCCTCATCAACGGAAGCCTCATCGCCTTTACGAAAATCCCGCCTTTCATCGCAACGCTTGGCATGATGGTGTCGGCGCGCGGCGTCGCGGACTGGTATACGGACGGCCAGCCGATCGGCAATCTCGAGGATTCCTACGCCGCGCTCGGCGCCGGGGCGTGGCCCGTCGTGATCTTTCTCGTGGTGGCGGCGATTTTCCATGTCGCCTTGCGCTACACGCGTTATGGCAAATTCACTTATGCGATCGGCGCCAATCCGCTCGCGGCGCGCGTTTCAGGCATTAATGTCGAGCGCCACATCATCGTCGTCTACACGCTCGCCGGACTGCTCGCCGGCCTTGCCGGCGTCGTCACCACGGCGCGCGCGATCACCGGACAGGCGGGCATGGGCGTCGGCTTTGAACTCGATGCGATCGCGGCGTCGGTCATCGGCGGCACTTCGCTCGCCGGCGGCGTCGGCCGCATGACCGGCACGGTGATCGGCACGGTGATTCTCGGCATTCTGACGTCGGGCTTCACCTTCCTCAACGTCGACGCGCATTACCAGGAAATCATCAAGGGCGCGGTGATTATCGCAGCCGTCGTCACCGACCAATATCGCCAGCGAAGGCGCCGCGGCGCCTGATCGCAGTCGCAGGGCGAAGCGCCTTCGCGTCGGTTGAGTCACCGGTTACAGGGGTTATCCCCCCGCACCTACGAATCCTTTCGCCCAAGCGCGATGAAAAGGCGCTAACCAAGTTTGCCCGTCGCGGTTGCGCGTCGCGCCGCTCATCCTTAATAATGTGTTAAGAATTTCGGACGAAGGCCACTCGTCTCGCTTGCGATTTGTTAAACTTTGGGGCGCTCGATGATTGGCCGTTCTGCTCAGGCTCTACCAAAAGCGATTGATATCGCCGAGCTTTCCTTCATCGACGCCGCCAATGCGGCCCCCCGGCGGAGGCGGACGCTGGCGGCCTTTTTGACTGGCGCCGGCCTGATCGCCTTGGGGTTTGGCTCCCTGGAAGCCGGCGTCGCCGCGGGATTGGTTAACAATTCCGACAGCCCGATCTCCTTCATCACCAGCCGGGTGCACGATCGCCTCTCCGCGCTGGACGGCCCTGCGGGAGCGTCAAATATTGTCTGGAGTTCGGTCGATCCCGAACTCAATCACCAGCGCAAACACGTCGCAGGCGCCAGCATCGCCGCCCAAGGCCCCTCCTCGCAGCGCCAGACCGTCTGCGTGCGCCTCTGCGACGGCTATTTTTTCCCGATCGGCCCGCTGTCGCGCGCTGGCGATCTGCCGAATCACGAGGCGGCCTGTTCGGGGCTTTGTCCGGATGCGCCGACGCAATTGTTTGTCGAACCGGCCGGGTCGGACCGGATCGAAGACGCCGTCTCGATGAATGGCGCGAATTACACCGCGCTCCCGGTCGCCTTTCGCAATCGCGCCACTGTCGACAACGCCTGCACTTGCCATCGCCATCCGGACCAAACGCTCTCGCTGCTTAACGATTCTACTCTACGCAAAGGCGATTCAATCATGACGCCGAACGGAATCCTGGTGTTTCGCGGCGCCGGACGAACGCCCTATGCGCAAAATGATTTTTCAACCCTCGCCGATGCCGCGATGCCCCGCGACAAACGGGAGGTATTGGCGGCGATCGAACGCGCGACGCTGCCCAATATCCATCAGGCGAGCGCCGCGCTCGCGCCGCCGCGCAAGTCTGAGATTGCGTTCGCTGCGCCCTCGTTCGAATCGTCGAAGGCGCCATCCGACAATAAGTCGATCCATTTCGTCGGGGCGCCGATTTCAGTAAGCAATTGACGTTCGCCGACGCCTTCCGACCGTCGCGCCGAAACCTTCGGATCAAGCGGATCCGTTGAGATTTTGCGCGGACAATCGGAACAAGCCATGAACAGCGGAACACATCCGTCGATTCAATGATTCCATCAGGGCGTCATTGCAACAAAAACACGCTATAGACGCGTTCGTGGATGGCGAAAAATTCGCCCCTCCCTGGTTCGCCCAAGGACGAATGGATGCCCTCTCGGTTCAAATGGGCGGCGATGTTGTTTGTCGCCCTTCTCGCATTGTCTGCCGGTTTCTATCGATGGCCGATTTCCTCGGCTTTCGTCGTCGAGGAAACGAGCGCGCGTCTGTCGCATTCGTTGGGACTGGAATTGGGTCACCCCTCGCGCGTTCGCTTGAATCTTCTGCCAATGCCGACGCTTCACATGGTCGACGTCGAAGTCCGCGGTCAGGATAAAGCGATCGTCTTGACCGCGCCCGAGGCGAGCGTTCGGCTTGCCCTGCTGCCCCTGCTGATCGGCAATTTTGAATTCGCGAGCGCCACATTGCGGCGGCCGACCATTCTGGTTGATCTTGATTCGCATCCATTCGCCTCTGGCAGCGCGATTTCCTCGCGGATCGGCGCGGGAGGAGGCGCGAGGCAATCGGCGCCGCTCGGCGCGCTCCAGATCAAGGGCGGCCTGGTGCGCATCGTCAGCGCGGCCAATAATATCGACACGATCGTCGAAGACGTCGAAGGCGCCATCGATTGGCCGAAGCTCGATTCTCCACTTCGCGTCGATTGGCGCGCAACCTGGCGCGATGAGCGGCTCGCGATCGAAGCGAGCCTTGGCGCGCCTGCCGACCTGTTGGGAGGCGGACGCTCGGATAGCCGTTTGTCGATCGCTTCCAGCAATGTTCAAATCAGGCTCGAGGGCGACATACTCGGCGCCGAGAACCGCTTCGAGGGATCGGTCTCGGCGGACGTCGTCTCGGCCTCCGCTCTCAAACGCGTTCTAGGCCTGCCGGACGCCTCTGGTCTGCCGAACGGCCGCGTTTCGCTTGCCGCCAAAATAGCGGCGAATCCGCAAATGCTGACGCTGAGCGCGATGCAATTGAGCTTCCTGGAGCAGAGTTTCGAAGGCGCGCTGGCGTTCACCAGGCCTTCAAAGCGCCTGTCGATTTCGGGCACGTTGGCGGCCGACCAGCTTAATCTGGAGCCGATATTGGCGAGCGCGCCTTCGCTGTTCGACGCGAAAGGCGATTGGAGCGCTGCGCCGTTCAATTTCGCCGCGTTGACGGCGCTGGATTTCGATCTGCGCATGTCGGCGGCCGAGGTCAAATGGCGCGATCATCCCCTCACCGACGCGGCGATCGAGCTCCTGAGCGAGGGAGGCCGGCTGACCGCGACGCTGGCGGAAGCAACCGCTTATTCCGGGCTCCTGAAGGCGGAAATCGCTCTCGCGCCGGCGCCGTCCGGCTTTGATGCGCATGCCTCCGCCAGCCTGGCCAACGCGGATATCGGGGCCTTATGCGGCGACTTCGGCTGGCGCGCCTTTTCGGGGCAAGGGCGCGGCGAATTCTCGCTGCAGGCCAGCGGCGACAGTCCCGCCGAGTTGATTCGAACGCTCGAAGGCAAGGCGACGATCCAGCTCGGTCCCGGAACCGTCGATGGATTGAGTTTCGAAGAGGCGTTGCGTCGCAGCGAACGTCGATCGATCGACATTTTCAACGATATGCGCATGGGACGCACCGTTTTGACGCAGGCGGCGGCGAACCTTGCGATCGAAAAGGGTGGAAATGGAACCTTGAACGCTTCGATGTCCGGCCCCGGCGTCAGCGCCTCACTCGCCGGTTCGTTGGACATGATCGCGCGGCAATTGGCGACGCGCGCGACGGCGATCCAAACCGACGAAGGCGGCGTGCCCGTGCCCAAGGGCCCCCGTCTCGACTTCGACATTGCGGGGCCCTGGTCGGCCCCGACCATCAAGCCTTTCGTCGGCGGATGAAAAGCGCGCAAGGGTTCCCGAGCGGCGCCTGGCGGCTATATTGCTTGTCCTCGCCAAAGCGGAGTTCGTGATGAAAGCCCCACGCAAATTCTTCGAGCCGCTCGCCATCGGGGCGCCGCCGCCCTATCGCGAATTGCCGATGCGGCTGGAGCGAATGATCCATTTTGTGCCGCCACATGTCGAAAAGCTGCGCGCCAAGGCTAGCGAACTGGCGCGGGAGGTCGACGTCATCCTCGGCAATCTTGAAGATGCGATCCCCATCGAGGCCAAAGCCGCGGCGCGGGATGGATTGATCGCCATGGCGCGTGCGGCCGATCTGAAGTCGACCAGCCTATGGGCGCGGGTCAATGCGCTCAATTCGCCATGGTTCCTCGACGATATGACCCGGCTGGTCGGCGAAATCGGCGACCGGCTCGACGTCGTCATGTTGCCGAAAGTCGAGGGCCCATGGGACATTCATTTCATCGACCAATTTCTCAGCCTGCTGGAAGCGCGCCATGCGATCAAACGGCCGATTCTGGTGCACGCCATTCTGGAGACGGCGGAGGGCGTCAACAATGTCGCCGAGATCGCCCGCGCCTCGCCGCGCCTGCACGGCATGAGTCTGGGGCCCGCCGACCTCGCCGCTTCGCGCGCGATGAAGACGACGCGCGTCGGCGGCGGTCACCCGGACTATCGCGTGCTGGCCGATGCCGGCGCGCCCGGCGAGAATCGGCGCGCCGCCCAGCAGGATCCCTGGCATTATACGATCGCCCGCATGGTCGACGCCTGCGCGGCCAATGGCCTGAAGCCTTTTTACGGGCCGTTCGGCGATTTCGCCGATCCCGAGGCCTGCGAGGCGCAATTTCGCAACGCATTTTTGCTGGGTTGCGCCGGCGCCTGGACGCTGCACCCAAGCCAGATCGCGATCGCCAAGCGGGTATTTTCACCCGACCCATCCGAGGTCGCCTTCGCAAGGCGGATCCTCGCCGCCATGCCTGACGGCTCAGGCGCCGTGATGATCGATGGCAAGATGCAGGACGACGCGACCTGGAAACAGGCGAAGGTCATTGTCGATCTTGCGCGTGAGGTCGCGGCCAGAGATGCGGAATTCGCCGCGCTCTATGGTCTCTAGGATGGACGGATTTGGCTAAGGAATTGACTCTTCCCGGCCGCCGGGAGTAACCAGCCGGCGTAGAAGAAGGCGTAATAAAACGATGAAACCGCGGGTTGCTAAATTCGGCATTGGCCAGGTGGTGAAACACCGCATCTACCCGTTTCGCGGCGTCATCTACGATGTCGATCCCGTCTTCGCCAATACGGAAGAATGGTGGCGGCAAATCCCGGCCGAGGTGCGTCCCGCCAAGGATCAGCCTTTCTACCATCTGTTCGCCGAAAATGCCGAAACCCAGTATGTCGCCTATGTTTCCGAGCAGAACCTGCTGCCCGACGAGTCAGGCGAGCCGGTGCGCAGCAATCCTCAAATCGACGAAATGTTCGTGCGCGCCGACGATGGGTCCTATCGCATGCGAATGAGCCATCGGGCGAGCTGAGCGGTCCCGCCGCCGCCGACAGATTTTTAGCCTGTCGCGACGGCCGGCAAGTCGAGATCGCCTGAGGTTATTTGGCCGGAGCCGCCGGCGCGGCAGGCGCCGCCTGGGGAGCAGGCTGGGCGCTCTGCTTTTCAAGCTGTTCGCGTTCCTTTTGCGCCTTCTCCTGGAGCTGCCTCTGCAACTCTTGATTCTGTTGCTCGAGGACCTTCGGATCAACCGCCGGGCCATCGAAGGCGGCGCCGAAATCCTTCATCGGCAAAGTGAAAGTCACCTCGTTATTGGCCTGGTTGCGCACGATGATGTTGGCCACCTGCGCCTTCTTCAGGCTGGAAAGCGTCGGACCGTTAAGCTCGGCCTCGGCGAAACAGCCGTTGGGAAAACAGATCGCGAATTTGCCGTCAATCGGTTCGCCCTTGTCGATGATCAGCCGGAAGCCCGGCTTGAGCATCAGCGCGACGGGAAGCAGGAAGCGCGCGATGCGTTTTTCTTCGCCCTGCATCTGGTAGATCGCGACGGCCAATGTGGGAGGCTGGTCGGCCGCCTGCCCGAAGTCGCGGGTGGTGTAGCAGACTTCCTTGTTGTTGCCCTGATCCTTGCCGCAAATCTTGGTCCAGGGCGATTGCATCGGCTGTAGATCGAGCTTCACCGGTCCGGCGGGCTGTGCCGCCGCGGGCGCGGGCGCGGCGGGCTTCGGTGTGGTCTGGGAGAGAGCGGCGCCGCTCGCGATTCCCAGCCCGCAGGCCAAAGTCGCGGCGCTCAAGCGCCTGAGAACAAAAGTCATAAAGGGTCCTTTCGATCCAACCGCATGCAACCAAAGCCGCCGCGGCTAACACCGCCGCGACGGCAGTCCGCCTCAGCGTCAAATAATCACAGGCCGCTGCATGCCCCGACAATGCGGTCACAAAGGGGCGCGGGCGTTGCATAGCGTTGTTGGCCGCTTCTTTCCATATCGGCGGTCACATTCCAATAAGAATTTCGTGAGCCTGTGGCAGGCATGACACCCTACCCCTAGGACGTGACGGCGGAGTTGGCCTTATCTAGGATATTTCCATGATAACGCAGCCGATTCGCGCCGCGCTCGCGGCGCTGGCCTTCGTCGCCCTTTTCGGGAGCGCGCCGGTCTGCGCGCAGACGGACGCATCCCTCGCCCCGGCCCACGCTATCGCCATGCATGGCGACCCGGCGCTGGGTCCCGATTTCCCGAATCTGCCCTATGCCAATCCTGACGCGCCCAAGGGTGGGCGCCTCACGCTGGCCTATGCCGGCGCTTTCGACAGCCTCAATCCCTATAATGTGCGGGCGTTGTCGACGGCCCAGGGCCTCAGCGGCAGCGTCTATCAGACATTGATGATGCGGTCGGCGGACGAACCCTTCACGCTCTACGGGTTGATCGCGCAATCGATCGAAACGGACGCCGCCCGCGACCACGTCATATTCCACCTCGATCCCAGGGCGCATTTCTCAGACGGCGGGGCGATCACATCAGCCGACGTCGCCTTCACCTTCAAGCTGTTGAAGGAAAAGGGCCGGCCGCAACAGCGCGCCGCCCTCGGCCTCGTCAAAAGCGTCGAGACCCCCGACGCCCTGACGGTACGCTGCGACCTGACCGGGGCCAATGACCGCGAATTGCCGATGACGCTGGGGCTGATGCCAGTCCTCGCGCGCGCCCATACCGACGCCGAACATTTCGACGAACAAACCTTGCAGATCCCGATCAGCTCGGGGCCTTATGTCGTCGCGGAAGTGAAGCCGGGCGAACGGCTCACGCTCAAACGCGATCCCAATTATTGGGCGCGCGACCTGCCGATCAACCGCGGCCTCTATAATTTCGACGAGATCCGCATCGATTATTATCGCGACGCGACCGCCATGTTCGAGGCGTTCAAGGCCGGGCTCTACGATTTCCGCATCGAGACCGATCCGACCCGCTGGCGCACCGGCTATGATTTCCCCGCGTTGCGCGACGGGCGGATCGTCAAACAATCGGTTCCCAATGGCCTGCCCAAGGGCATGGAAGGATTCGCCTTCAATACACGGCGTCCGTTGTTCGCCGATCCACGCGTGCGCGAAGCGCTGGCGATGATGTTCGATTTCGAATGGATCAACGCCAATCTCTATGGCGGCGCCTATCGCCGTTCGAAGAGTTTTTTCGACGACAGCGAATTGTCGTCGGCGGGACGCCCCGCCTCGCCGGCCGAGCGCGCGCTGCTGGCGCCCTTCCCCGGCGCAGTGCGCGCCGACGTCATGGAGGGGCAATGGGCGCCGCCGGTCTCCGACGGCTCGGGCCGCGACAGGGCGCTGGCGCATCGCGCGCTCGGGGTGCTCGGCGAGGCCGGCTATGTTCTCAAGGACGGCGCGCTCGCCAATGCGCGCGGCGAGGGCATCGCTTTTGAAATTCTCGTCAAGAACCGGCAGGAGCAGCGGCTCGGCCTCGCCTATGCGCAGAGTCTTAGCCGCATCGGCGTCGCCGCGACGGTGCGCCTCAACGATGAAGTGCAATATCAGCGCCGGCGCACCAAATTCGATTTCGACATGATGATCGGCTCATGGGTCGCAACGCCCTCGCCAGGCGGCGAACAACGCACGCGCTGGGGCTCGGCCTCGGCCAATATGGACGGCGCCTATAATATCGCGGGGGCGGCCTCCCCCGCCATCGACGCGATGATTGCCGCTCTGCTCGTCGCCAACAGTCATGAGGATTTCGTCGCCGCGGTGCGGGCGCTGGACCGCGTGCTGATTTCGGGCTTTTATATCGTGCCGCTGTTTTATGCGCCCGAGCAATGGATCGCCTATTCGGCCAGGCTCGGCCATCCCGAAAAAACGCCGCTTTTTGGCGTCAATACGGATACATGGTGGAGCAAGAGCTCGTGATTGGACGGGCGCCAAGTTTGAGCCTTTGCAAGGCGGATGCCGGAGAGATCAATGGACCAGGAAAGCGCGCCGCTCACCATTGACGTCGTCAGCGACGTCGTCTGCCCCTGGTGCTATCTCGGCAAGAAACGGCTGGAGCGCGCCCTCGCCGAAGAGAAGGGCGAGCCCATCGTCGTCCATTGGCGCCCCTATCAGCTCGACCCCAGCATTCCTAAGGAAGGTCTCGAGCGGCGCGCCTATATGATCAACAAGTTCGGCAATGACGGTCGCATCGAGGCCGCGCACGAGCGGCTCAGGGCGCTCGGCGCGGAGGAAGGCATCGCCTTCGCTTTCGACAAGATCGCGCGCGCGCCCAATACGCTCGACGCGCATCGGCTGATCCGCTGGGCGTTCCTGACCGGCGCGCAGGACAAAGTGGTCGACCGGCTGTTCAAGCTCTATTTCGAAGAGGGTCGCGACATCGGCGAACGTACCTTGCTGATCGAGACGGCGGCGCAATGCGGCATGGATCGCGAGATCGTCGAAAAACTGTTCGCCGACGGCGCCGACGAAGAGGAAGTGCGCGCGGAAATCGCCGAGGCGCAGAGGCTCGGCGTGACCGGCGTGCCGTTCTTCATCTTCGCCCAGCGTTTCGGCGTCCCCGGCGCGCAAAGCGCCGACGTGCTAACCACCGCCATCGATCGCGCGCGCAAGAGCTTGGCCGGCATAGAGGCGGCGTGAAGGCGCGCCTCGGCGTGTCTTGGAGCACGCTCGCCGTCATTGCGAGGGAGCGTAGCGACGAACCAATCCAGACGAGGCTAACAGAGCTCAGTCTGGATTGCTTCGTCGCTACGCTCCCTCGCAATGACGGATGGCGACTGGCGCCGGCAAAATCAGTGACCCTCGCGTCACGCCTTGAACGCGCCATGGCGCCCCGCGCCGTCGACGAAGCGCGCCGCGCCGGCCACGCCTTCGCTTTCGACGATAGCGACGCCGTTCGCGCCCTCCTGCTGCAGCGCTTCGGCGAGCGGCAGATCCCATTGGCGATAGGCCGATTGGCGATCCGCGAGCATGCATTGCTGGGGGAAAGCGGCGAGCTCAAGCGCCAGCGCCTGCGCGGCGGCGAGCGCTTCGCCAGGCGCGACGATGCGGTTGGCGAGCCCCATGGCGAGGGCTTCTTCGGCTGCGACCGGACGGCCGGTCAGGATAAGATCGAGCGCGCGGCCCATGCCGATGAGGCGCGGCAGGCGCACCGTGCCGCCATCGATCAGCGGCACGCCCCAGCGCCGGCAGAACACGCCGAAAATCGCGTCGCGCTCGACAATTCGCAAATCCGCCAGCAGCGCCAATTCCAACCCGCCGGCCACCGCATAGCCGCTGACCGCGGCGATCAACGGCTTCGACAAAGCCAGGCGCGTCGGCCCCATCGGGCCGGCGCCGCCGCCCTCCGGGTCAAGTTCGTTGCGGCGCTCGGGATCGCCGATCGCGGCGAGATCGGCGCCGCCGCAGAAATGGCCGCCGGCGCCCCACAGCACCGCGACGCGCAAATTCTCATCCGTCTCAAAACGCTCGAACGCGCGCAGCAATTCACCCGCCATCGGTCCATCGACCGCGTTGCGTTTGTCCGGCCGGTTCATCGCGATGGTGAAAACCGCACCGTCGATCCTCGTCTCAACGCGCGTTGGATTCATGGCGCCCATTCTGGATAGCGGCCGGGCGATATCAAGCGCTTGTAATGCAGAAACGTCTTGCTCGCCGCGATGTCGCGCCGCCGTTCGCCTGATCGGCTCCCTTCGCATGTGCGAAGAGCAGACGACCGGCGCCGGCCTCGCCAACACATTCTTCCATCGCCTGCCCGGCGGGTCAACGATTTGTCGTCGACCAGCTCGGCGCCTTGCCTTTCCAGCGCCTCCGCGACAGCAATGTGGCGCGCGCCACATTTCGCAAAGCGATTTGGAAAGGGGCGATCGCCACGAGTCCGCGCTCCGCCGCGTGTCACCGCGCGGAGAGAAAAATCTGGCCCCGGCGATCATGTTGTGGAAAGCGCCGACGCCGACGATCGTACTTTTCACGATGTTGGCGGGCGCCTTGGCGGCGATGGCGGCGCTGAAAAGCGAGAGCCTGCTGACCCCACTGCCGGACGGCTTCAGGCTGGGCTTCCATGACGCGAACGAGCGCGAAACCAACGTCGCACATGTACCAAAGGACGAGAATGTCGACGATTGGTCGCGCATGGCCGCCTGCAAATATTCCATGGCGCAAAAAGCGTCGATCGCGACGCTTTCGCCCGGAATTTGGGGGAATATTGGATATCGGCTGGCGCCGGCGGCGGCGCGCGCGAAGTCACGGCAGACGCCCGGAACGGCGATCCCATTTCGCTTTGGAGGCATGGTTGCGCGCTTAATCCGCTCAGGCAAGGACCCGAGGCGGTGCGGCTGAAGGCGACCAGCGTCGCGGACAGTCTTTGCAGCGTGCAATGAACGCACCGGCGCGCGCTGAGCGAAGGGGCGATCGGCCCGGCGACGGAATAGCGCGACGCGTATCTTTGTGCGACGCGCGACGCGCCGACCGGCCCTGGCCCGAAGGCAAGCGAGCGATCCCGGTCCGCGAAAGGCGCTGTGTGCTTTCAACCGCCCATTTTTTTTGGCCGTTCGTTCAGACTTGACAGAAAATCAACGATATTGGCGTCCTATGAGGGTGGTTCCATCGACTGGATGTTCTTGTGGCGCAGGCAGGTCCCTCCGTTCCTCTCTGGACGCTTTGCGGCCTTCTTCTGCTCTTCGCGTTCAAGCATTACGTCGCCGACTTCATGCTGCAGACCTCCTGGATCGCGCATGGCAAGGAGCGCGTCACGGGCTGGTTCGCGCCGCTGGCGGTTCATGTCCTCGCTCATGGCGTCCTGACGCTGGCGATCGCCCTCACTTTGGCGCCGCGTCTGTGGTGGCTTGCTTTGGTCGATGTCGTCGTCCACGCTACGATCGATCGCTGTAAGTCGTTGCTCGGCAATTGGGGCTCCTGGAAACCGACTGAGGGCCAGTTCTGGTGGCTGATGGGCTTCGATCAATTCCTGCATCAGGTCACCAATATCGCGCTGACGGCCGCGTTTTTCATTTTCTGACCGCGGCGTTTTCCGCTGCTACGCGCCGGCGGGCGCGGCAAGACGCTTGCGCGTCGCATCAGAATCGCCGCGAACGGGGAGGACATTGCGTGACCATCATCGACACCCATTTGCATCTGATCTATCGCGGCATCCTCAACTATCCCTGGCTGGAGAGCGCGCCCTATCTGCAGCAGGAGTTTCCGATCGAGCGCTATCGCGGCGAAGCGCTGCGCTGCGGCATCGGCGCCGCACTGCATATGGAGGTCGATGTCGCCGAGCCCGATATCGAAGCCGAGACGCGCCATGTCGCGCAGCTCGCGGCCGAGCCCGGCGCGCTGCTGCGCGGCGCGATCAGCGCCTGTCGCCCGGAGAATGCCGACTTTCCCGCCTTTCTCGAGCGCCAGCTCGCCGATCCTTTCGTCAAAGGCTTTCGCCGCATCCTCCATCAGTCGCCGGACTCGTTGAGCGAATCGGCGACCTTCCGAGCCAATATCGCGCGCCTCAAAGGGAGCGGGCGGCCGTTCGATCTCTGCGTGCTGCCGCATCAGATCGGCCATGCCATCGCGCTCGCCGATCTCTGCCCCGAAGTGCAATTCGTGCTCGATCATTGCGGCGTGCCGGCGATCAAGGATCGCGCCGAACATCCCTGGCGCGCTTCTATCGCCGAAATCGCGCGGCGGCCCAATGTCGTGGTGAAAATCTCCGGCATCGTCGCCTATGCCGATCCGGCGCATTGGACGCTCGACGACATCCGCCCCTATGCCGAACATGCGATCGCCAGCTTCGGCTGGGATCGCGTGGTGTGGGGCAGCGACTGGCCGGTCTGCACGCTGTCGGCTTCGCTGTCGACCTGGGTCGCGGCGACGCAAGCGCTGCTTCAAGGCTGCAGTCGAGACGAGTGCGGGAAGCTGCTCGAAGGCAATGCGCGGCGGGTGTGGGGATTGGGGTGAGGTAGGTCGGCGAGGTCGCGCCGCCCCTCATCCGTCATGCTTCGCATGGCGCGAAGCGCCGGATGAGGGGCGGCGCGACCTTCGATGGACTACGCGCCTCCCCTACCCCGCCAGATACGGCGCGAGCAGCGCGAGATCGGCGGCGCCGAGCCGGTCCTTGGCGGCCATCGCCTGATGCCAATAGGGATAGAGCAGCGGCGGCTGGCTGATCCTGTCGAGCTTTGCCCGCTCGTCCGGCGTCAGTTTCAACGCGGCGGCGCCGAGATTGTCTTTGATCTGCGCCTCGGTGCGCCCCCCGACAATCACCGAGGTCACGCCCGGGCGCCCGAGCAGCCAGGCGAGCGCGACCTGCGCGCCCGAGACGCCGCGCTGATCGGCGATCGCGACGAGCGCATCGACGATTTCCCACAGCTTGGGCTCATTGCGGATCGGCGGCTCGCGCCAGCCGGCGAACTGGCGCGTCCCCTCGGGCGTCTTCTGGTCGCGCCGGTGTTTGCCGCTGAGCAGGCCGCCGGCGATCGGGCTCCAGACGAGAACGCCGAGCTTCTGGTCGATCGCGATCGGGATCAGTTCATATTCGGCTTCGCGCGCCTCCAAAGTGTAATGGATCTGTTGCGACACGAAAGGAATGCGCCCCTCGCGGCGCGCCGCCTCCATCGCCTTCATGATGTGCCAGCCCGAATAATTGGAGCAGCCGACGTAACGGACCTTGCCGTGGCGCACCAAAGAATCGAGCGCCTCCATCGTCTCCTCGAGCGGCGTCAGCCCGTCCCATTGATGCACCTGATAGAGATCGATGACATCGCTCTGCAGCCGCTTCAGGCTCGCCTCGCATTCGCGGATCAGATGCCAGCGCGAAAGACCGCGATCGTTGGGGCCCTCGCCCATCGGAAAGCGCGCCTTGGTCGCCAGCAGCACGCCGCCTTTTCGTTTGCCGTTGAAAATCTCGCCGACAGTTTCCTCGGACGCGCCGGCCGAATAGACATTGGCGGTGTCGATCAGATTGACGCCGGCCTCGACCGCGATATCAACCATCCGCCGCGCCTCGGCGAGGCCGACATTGCCGACTTTGGAAAATCCGCCCGCGCCGCCGATCGTCATCGTGCCCAAAGCGACGGCCGATACTTTCAATCCCGAATTGCCGAGCTGGCGATATTCCATTTCTTTCCTCCCGATGGCGGCCTTCAGGCCGGCGTGTGGGTTTCGATCGAGCGCAGCAGCGTCGCGCGGGCGGTGTTCATATGCGCGCGGCAACGCGCCATCGCCAATTCCCTGTCGCGGCTCTTCAACGCCGCGATATAGTTCAGATGTTCGTCGATCGCCACGACATGCCGCTCTTTTTCGCCGATTTTGCTCCATTGATAATGATAGTGAAAGATCATCGAGATCAGCGCATAGAAATTGACCATGAAGCGATTGCGCGACGTATTGTTGATCAGGCGGTGGAATCGTTCGTCGAGCGCGGAAAAATCGACATGCCGTTTTTCGATCTCCGCCTTCAACAAAAGGTGATCGCTTTTGATCGCCTCCAACGACCGCCAGGCGGCGTCGCTGTCGGGCAGTTCGACGAATCTTTGCACCGAGCGCAGTTCGAACAACTCGCGCACCTCCGAGAGTTCGAGCGCGAATTCCTTGGTGAAGCCCTTGACGATCCAGCTCCCGCTCGGCCGGCGCTCGAGCAGGCCGAATTGGCGGAAGCCGTTCAGATACTCGCGAATCGCGGAAGTCGACACGCCGAACTGGCGGGCAAGCTCCAGGCTGTTGATCTGCTGTCCGGGCTTGCAATCGCCATGCAGGATCCATTGCATGAACCGCTTTTCGACGAGGTCGCTGACCGGCTCAGTCTCGATCTCGGGATAATAATCTGACGGAGCGGGGCGGCGCCGGATGGTTTTTTCGCGCCCCGCCACATCGATCAGATCGCGCGCGCTTAACGCCGCGAGCGTCGCGCGGATCGTTGTGCGGCTGACCTCGAGTTCCGCGGCCAGGCGCGGTTCGGAGCCCAAAGGCGCGCCGATCGGTCGCGCGGCCAGAAGATCGAGGCACGCATTATAGGTCCGCTTGAAGATCGCATTGGTTTTCATGGCGACGTTTCCAACCTCGCGGCGAAGTCGCCCGACGGCGCCTCTTCTTTTTGTCGATAATAAACAAATCCAGCGGCAGGGCGAACCCTGCCGATGCGCTGGCGGCAAGACGACGCGCGGGTCGTCATGCTAGAGTGTGGATTGATTCATTGTCATACAAAACTAAACTGTTTTAAATTCAAAGCCGCATCTGGAGCATTGATATGATTAAGGCCGTCGGGCCCAGGATTTCGTTTCCCATCAGCCCGGCGGTGGTGGCGGGAAATATTTTCTTCGCGACCAATGTTCCCGTCGATCTGCAGACAGGACATTTCATTGGCGGCCCCATTGAAACGCAGACGAGGCAGGTTCTCGCCAATCTGGAAGCCCTGCTGAAGGAAGCAGGCGGCAGCCTTTCCGACGTCGCGCAGATCACTTTCTATCTGACCGATTCCAAAGACGTGGTCGGGATGAACAAGGTCTACGCAGAGTTTTTTGCCAAGGAGCCCTACCCCAGCCGTGCGACCGTCGTCGTCAATGAGTTGGTCGGGCCGCCCGGGATCCGCGTCGAGACCACCGCGCAGGCCTATCTCCTGTCCTCATAAGCCGGAGCCGGCCCCCTTACGTCTTTCTGCACTGTTTTCGTGCGACGCTTTTTGCCCATAAAAAACAGCTTGACTCGCTTCGAGATGTTTCCTTTTTATCCATAATAAACAAGAGCGAACATGGGGTGGGAATGGCGCGTGCGGTCGAAAGATTTTGGCGCAGGCGGGCCCGTTCCTCAGCCGTATCCGCCAGTCGGGCGACGCCGGGCGAGGGGCGCGGGCAATGAGGGCGTTGCTCTGCGCCAAGCCAGGCGAACTCGCCATCGCCGAACGGCCGAAGCCGATGCTGAAGCCTGGCCAAGCGCGCGTCCGGCTGCGCCGCGCCGGCGTTTGCGGCACGGACCTGCATATATTCGACGGATCGCAGCCCTATTTCGAATATCCGCGCGTCATCGGCCATGAACTCGCAGGCTTGATCGACGAAGTCGGCGAGGGCAGCCGCCTGAAGCCGGGTGAGAGCGTTGCGATCATTCCCTATCTTTCCTGCGGCGCCTGCGTCGCCTGCCGGCGCGGCAAAACCAATTGCTGTCAGCGCCTCGCCGTGCTCGGCGTGCATATCGACGGCGGCATGGCCGATTATGTCTGTGTTCCTGAAGCCAACCTCGTCGCCGCTGACGGCGTCACGCTCGATCAGGCGGCGATGGTCGAATTTCTCGCCATCGGCGCGCATGCCGTTCGCCGCGGCGCGCTGAAGCCGGCGAGCCGCGTTCTCGTCGTCGGCGCCGGGCCGATCGGCATCGCCTGCATGATTTTCGCCAGGCTGCATGGCGCCAGCGTCGCCGCGCTCGACACGCGCGAGGATCGCCTCGATTTTTGTCGGCGCGAAATCGGCGTCGAGCATGGCCTGCCCGCCGGCGCCGACGTGAAAGCTGAGCTTTCCCGCCTGACGGGCGAAGAGTTTTTCGATTGCGTCTTCGACGCCACCGGCAGCGGCAAGGCGATGAACGCCGGCTTCGATTATGTCGCCCATGGCGGCGCTTATGTCCTGGTCAGCATCGTGCGCGACACCATCTCCTTCTCTGATCCGGAATTTCATAAGCGCGAGACGACATTGCTCAGCAGCCGCAATGCGACGCGGCAAGATTTCGACGAAGTCCTGGCGGCGCTGCGGGCGGGACGCATTCCGACCGACGCGCTCAACACCCATCGCGCATCCCTGGACGACGCGCCCGCTATGTTTCCTGTGTGGATGAAACCCGAGAGCGGCGTCATCAAAGCGATCATCGAGATTTAGGCGCGCCATGCCCTTCCCCATTCTCCAGTTCGGGACCAGCCGCTTTCTTCAGGCGCATGCCGACCTGTTCGTCAGCGAGGCTTTGGCCAAGGGCGAGGCGGCGGGAAAAATCGCGGTGGTGCAGACGACATCCTCGCCCGATAGTCGTCGGCGGCTGGCGTTCTTCAATGGAGCGCGCCCCTATTCTGTGCATGTCCGCGGCCTGGCGCATGGCAAGACCATCGACGAATGGGTGGAGGTCTCCAGCATCGGCCGCGGCATCGACGCCAATCTCGAATGGGAGGCGCTCGAGGCCTTGTTCGTCGATGAGGCGCGCTGGGTGATTTCGAATACCGGCGACCGCGGCTATGAGCTTGATCCTGCCGATCGCCTCGACGGCCCTGTCCCCCGCTCTTTCCCCGCCAAGCTGACCAAGCTGCTCATCGCCCGTTTTCGCAAGGAGCGCGCGCCGCTCACCTTGCTGCCCTGCGAACTGATCGTCGGCAATGGCGACAAACTGAAAGCGATCGTCCTCGACATCGCCACGGGATGGCGACTCGAGGAAGCCTTTCTGCGATGGGCTGGCGAAGCGTGCCTCTGGGTGAATTCGCTGGTCGACCGCATCGTCTCGGAACCGCTCGAGCCCGCCGGCGCCGTCGCCGAGCCCTATGCTTTATGGGCGGTCGAGCGCCAGCCGCGGCTTGAAATGCCTTGCGTTCACGCCGCTGTCATCCTCACTGACGATCTCGCGCGCTATGAGCGGCTGAAACTTTTCATCCTCAATCTCGGCCATAGCTGGCTGGCGCAAGGCTGGGCCGCGCGAGGCCAGGACAAATCCGTCACCGTGCGCGCCCTGCTCGCGGAGCCCGCCGTGCGGGCCGATCTTGACGATCTCTACGATCGCGAAGTGCTGCCGGTGTTCGCCGGGATCGGCCTCGGCCAGGAGGCGCAGGCCTATCGCAGCGCGGTCCTCGAGCGGTTCATGAATCCGTTTCTCAACCATTATCTCGCCGATATTTTCACCAATCACGAGGCCAAGAAACGCCGCCGCTTCGGCGGCCTGATCGACCTGAAGCTCGCCAGCGGAATCACCCTGCCGCAACCGCGTCTGGAGGCTGCCCTCGCCGCCGCCGGATGACGTCATGTCGTCCCAAGAAGCCAATTCCGGTCAACCGGAACGATCAATTCTCAAGACCCGAGCAAACCCGCTCTATCCCTGGAGGGAACCCATGAAGAAGCTACTCATCGCCACCGCGCTCGTCTCGCTCGCCGCCTTCAGCGCGCCCAGCCTTGCCGCCGATACGCCGACCATTCCGATCATCGTCAAGGACACCACATCGTTCTACTGGCAGATCGTGCTGGCCGGCGCCCGCAAGGCCGGCAAGGACCTC
>Ga0209006_10001179_pt1 | contig 23794 bp, 23 predicted proteins | sample JacPin_JW_Ref_O2_FD_188567 | JGI IMG/M metagenome (GOLD analysis project Ga0209006, IMG submission 188567) | Forest soil microbial communities from Algoma, Ontario, Canada - Jack Pine, Ontario site 1_JW_Ref_O2 (SPAdes) (version 2) | ecosystem: Environmental > Terrestrial > Soil > Boreal... | reverse complement strand
TCGATCGCGTACACGATCTCAAACGGCTCCTCCACGGTCACACCGCGGGGCACGTACAGGAAGGCGCCGCCAGTCCAGAACGCAGCGTTCGCCGCCTCCAGCTTGTGGCGGTCGATCGGCAGGCGTTTGGAGAACCACTCCTTGACGAACTCCGGGTGCTCCTCGAACGCTTGCTCCAGCGAGCACAGGATCACGCCGCGCTCCGCCAGCGCCTCGTCCAGCTCCACGTGTACGACCGCACCCGCGCTCTGCACGATGCGCCCCGCGCGCGGGCCGTCCGGCAGCGTGCGCGTCACCACATCCGGCACCCCCGGCTCCTGCACGCTCGTCTCGAGCGCCTCGAGGTCCAGGTCCGCCAGCGTCGTGCTCCAGAAGCCCGAGCGCCGCCACACCGGCAGCTCCGAGCTCTCATAAGCCTGCAGTGCCGCCTCGCGCAGCTGCGTCAGCGTGCGTCCGTCGCCTGCGCCGGCGCCGTGCAGCGCCTGATACAGCGTCGCCTCGCGGTGGCGGCCCGCCTTCACTTTGACCGAGTCCTGCCCGGCCGCGCCCTTCGTCGCCACGGGAGTTGCGCCGTTGCTCGTGCCGTTGCTGGAGACTGCGCCGGCCTCAGACACCGCTGTCACCGGCTGCCACAGCGCCGGCCGTGCCCGCGCCAACCTCCTGGCGGATCTGGTCATAGCCCTCGCGCTCCAGGCGTTCCACCAGCTCCACGCCGCCCTCCAGCACGATCTTCCCGTCCATCAGGATGTGCACGAACTCCGGCTTCACGTAGTGCAGGATGCGCTGGTAGTGGGTGATGATCAGCGCGCCCAGGCCCTGCTCGTCGTGCAGGCGCTGGACGCCCTCCGCCACCGTGCGCAGCGCGTCGATGTCAAGGCCCGAGTCGGTCTCGTCCAGGATCGCCACGTCCGGCGCGAGCATCGCCATCTGCAGGATCTCCGCGCGCTTCTTCTCGCCGCCGGAGAAGCCGTCGTTGAGGTGGCGCGAGGTGAACGCTTTGTCCACGTCCAGCAGCTCGATCGCGTGCTGCAGCTGCGTGCGGAACTCCTTCACCTGGATCGGCTCCTCGCGCTTCGCGTTGATCGCCATGCGCAGGAAGTTCGCCACGGACACGCCCGGGATCGACACCGGGTACTGGAACGCCAGGAACAGGCCCGCCTTCGCCCGGTCGTGCGGCGCGGCCTCCGTCAGGTCCTCGCCCTTGAAGACGATCGAGCCCTGTGTGACTTCATAGGAAGGGTGGCCGAGCAGCGTGTTCGCCAGCGTCGACTTGCCCGACCCGTTGGGCCCCATCAGCGCGTGGATCTCACCGCGGTTGATCTCCAGGTCAACGCCTCGGAGGATCTCGCGCTCCTCGATACGCACGTGCAGGTCTGTGATCTCTAGGTCCGCCATGTGTGTCTTCAGGCTCCCGTCGTAAGGGGTTGTGATTGGTGTGCCGCCGCGAGCGACTCCACGCCCACGGTCGGCAGGGCCGGTCCCGTGGGGGTCGAGCCCTCGACTGGCAGGGTGGGGCTCGCCAGCAGGTCCGCCAGCGTCGTCTCGCGCAGCGTGTTCACGATCGAGAAGCGCACACGCGTCCACAGCAGCTTCGTTGGGCACGCATGCGCCGCGGCGCCCGCTTTGCTCGCCTCTCGCGAGCAGACGATCGAGCCGTCGGAGGCCTGCGAGATGCACTCGATCGGCGCGATCGAGCCCTCCAGCGCCTCAACCACCTCGGCCATCGTGATCTCGCCGGCTGGGCGCGCCAGCATGTAGCCGCCGCGCGATCCGCGCCGCGAGTCCACCAGCGCCGCCTTGCGCAGGCGCGCGACCAGGTGCTCGAGGTAAGCCAGCGGCAGCCCGTCGTGGGCCGCGATCTCCGCAAGCGGCACCGGCTCGCCGCCGTCCCGGCGTGCAAGCTCGACCATCACGCGTACGCCGTACTCGGCCTTTGTCGAGAACATCATCTTGATTTCCTACCTCGCAGCTAGGGTATCAGGGGTCGCCGGAGTCTCCGTAGAGTCTGCGCACGTCGTGGCTGAGGCCTTCCGGCGTCAGCTCTTCGGCCTCGAACAGCACGCGCTTGCGTCCCGCGCCGTCGATCAGCAGCACGGGCGCGTACTCGTCGAACACATCCGCCCCGTCGCTCGCCGGCCTGATCGCATATGCGTGCCAGACCGCACGCAGCTGCGCCAGGGTCCCACTGAGGTACTGCACGCGCCCTGTCAGCGACACCTCAGCGAGGAAGCGGCCGACGTTCGCCCGCGTGTCCGGCGCCGGGTCCGCGCTCACGATCAGCACCGCCGGCGCCGGCGCGTGCTCTTCCGCCAGTTCGTTCAGCGCGCCGCGGATCTGCTGGCCGATCACCACGCACGTGTCGCCGCACGTGGAGTACAGAAACGTCAGCATCACCACCCGGCCCCGGTATGAGCTCAGCGAGACCTCGCGCCCGGACTGGTCGCGCAGCGTGAACTGCGGTGCGACGATCGCTCCCGGGAAGGGCGCGCCCACGAATTCCGATTGCCGCCCCGTCGCTGAGGCGATCGACGCCGAGCTCGAGCCGGTGCCGCCGCCGGAGGAGCCCGCCACGATCACCACGATCGCCGCCACCAGCACCACCGTCACGACCGCTGCCGCGACCATTCGAGCCTGCTTGGACATCCGGCTGAGGGTACGGGAATGCAGGAGATCGGAGGCCAGGTGGCGTACCTACGAGCTGATGTTCCGCGATCGGCAGATCCGACGGATTCGAGGCATCGGTGGATTTGGCGCTCAGGCGACGCACACGCGCGTCGCGCTCGCTGTACTGCTCCTCGTCCTCCTCGCCCTCGGGCTCGCCGTCGGCGCCTCCGCGGAACCGCTCCCGCCCCCGGTGCCGGCAAACGACTCGCTCGCCGACGCGCAGGCGATCTCTGTGCACGGCCTGCCCGCCACGATCGGTGGCACCACCGTTGGCGCCACCACCGAAGCGGGTGAGCGCGAATCCTCCTGTCGCGTTCCCACCACCAACTCCGTCTGGTACAGCGTGCGCGCCGGCGCCGCCCAGCGGATCGGGATCGACATCTCAGCCGGTGGCGCGCTCGACGCCACCGTCGACGTCTACCACGCCGTCAGATCCGCGCTCAGCTCCGTCGAATGCCAGGAAACCGAAGGGCAGGGCAAAGCGTCGCTGTCCTTCCAGGCCGCCAAGAACGGGCTCTATGAGATCCGCGTCGCCGCCGTGGCGGGCTCCCAGCTCGCGGGCTTCACGCTCGAAATCTTCAAGCCCACCCCCGCCGTGCGCCCGCCCGGCACGCCGCTGCCTGCAGGCAGCGCCAGCGGACAGGTCGACCGCGTGCAGAACATCAACGCCGCCTACTCCGTCGTCATGCACTCCGGCGTCAGCTATCTGATCGACCTCGCGAACGAGACCAAGGGCGCGTGTGTCAGCGGTGCGCTGTTCGCGCCCGGCACCACATCCTTCGGCCTGGAAGAAGGGGAAGGAGGGGGCGGGTCCGGCTCCGGTCTGCTGCAGATCCAGTGCAGCGGATACCGGCTGTTCACGCCCGGCCCGGGCGAAGGCGGCCTCTACAGCTTCGACGTGACACCCGATCAGTCGCGCAAGGGCTTCCAGCGCTTTCACCTGCAGGTCGCGCCCGCCGGCTCCGCCGAAACCGCGCCTGGCGTGGCGCTCGGCAACTACGGGCTCGCGCGCGGCTACCTCAACGGACGCAGCGTGCACGTGCTGCGCCTCTACCGCATGGAAGTCACCAGCCACTCCAAGCTCACGCTCAGGCTGACCGCGCCGCCGTCCGCGGGCTTCAAGCTGCAGCTGCGCAACCAGGCTGGGCAGGTGATCGAATGCGACTGTCAAGGCAGCGGCTCGCAGACGTTGCAGCGAGAGCTTCGGCCCGGCACCTACTACGCCGTCGTCTCTGTGCGCGGGAAGAGCTCCGGCTCCTACACGCTCGAGCGCGAGTCGCGCACGATAACCGCCACCAGCATCTCCTTCGGCACAGCCAAGGCCACACCCGGCCAGGGGCTCTCCCTGGCCGTGAAGGTCGCGCCCGCCGAGTCCGGTCCCGTGACCGTCGACGTCGAGCGCTTCGACCCCGTCTTCGGCTGGCAGTTCTACCGCCAGTACCAGGCCTTCGCCAGCGGCGGGCTCGCCAGCGTCCCCTTCTCGCCGCCCACCCCCGGAAGCTGGCGCGCCAACGCCAAGTACCAGGGGTCGCGCATCGCCAGCCCCAGCTCCGTGGGCTATACGTACCTGCTCGTTTCCTGAGCGCCACGCGAGCTCACAGCAAAGGGTCCGCAAGAGGCCAAAGTGTCGCTACACTTTATGAAGTCCCTGAATCCCGACCCTGGTTTAGGAGTTTTCATAATGAGCCCGTCAGGCGCGGAGCTTCTCCGCCGAATCAAGAGCCAGATACAAGAGGTCGACCCCTCCGAGGTCAATGAGCTGATCAGCGAGGGCGTCACGATCGTCGACGTGCGCGGCTCGGAAGAGTTCGCCACGGGGCACCTCCCCGGTGCCAAGAGCATCCCGCGGGGCCATCTGGAGGCGCGTATCGAGAACGCCGCCCCCGACCGCTCGGCCGATCTGATCCTCTACTGCCAGTCGGGCAACCGCTCCGCCTACGCCGCACGCACGCTGCAGGAGGACCTCGGCTATGAGCACGTGCGCTCGATGACCGGCGGCATCACGCTGTGGAAGGACCGCGGCTACGAGGTCGACATCCCGCGCTCGCTGAACCCCGAACAGCGTGAGCGCTACTCGCGCCACCTGCTGATTCCCGAGATCGGCCCCGAGGGACAGCAGAAGCTGCTCGACGCCAAGGTGCTGCTGCTCGGCGCAGGCGGGCTCGGCTCGCCGACCGCGCTGTATCTGGCGGCCGCCGGCGTCGGCACGCTCGGAATCGTCGACGACGACGTCGTGGACCTTTCCAACCTGCAGCGCCAGGTGATCCACGACACCGACCGCATCGGCATCCCCAAGGTTGACTCCGCGGAGCAGACGATCCACGCGCTCAACCCCGACGTCAAGGTCGTCAAGTACCAGACGCGGATCGACGCCTCCAACATCATGGAGATCATCGAGGGCTACGACGTGATCGTCGACGGGGTCGACAACTTCCCCACCCGCTACCTGCTCAACGACGCCAGCGTACGCCTGCGGATCCCCGTCGTATCCGCTTCGATCCTCGGCTTCGACGGTCAGCTCTCCGTGTTCAAACCGTACGACGGGCCCTGCTACCGCTGCCTGTTCCGCGAGCCGCCGCCGGCCGAGCTGGCGCCGTCCTGCGGAGCCAACGGCGTGCTCGGCGTGCTCCCCGGCACGATGGGCCTGCTGCAGGCCACCGAGGTCGTCAAGCTAATCCTCGAGATCGGCGAACCCGCGATCGGGCGGCTGCTGCTCTACGACGCGCTGGGCGCCACGCTCACCGAGGTCAAAGTCCACCGCGACCCCGAGTGCCCGATCTGCTCGCGCGAGCCCGACGAGATCGCCGACGAGGAGATGGGCGTATTTCCCGACTACGAGGCGTTCTGCGCTGCCGCCGGGTAGTCTGCGCGCGGATGGCAACGATCAAGATCCCACCGGTGCTGCGCGACTCTGTCGGCGGCGAGAAGGAGGTCGGCGCCAACGGCGGCAACGTCGGTGAGGTGCTGCGCGACCTCGTCGCCACGCACCCGGCCACGCAGACCCAGCTGTTCTCCGCCGAGGGCGAGCTCAACCGCTACGTCAACGTGTATCTGAACGACGAGGACGTGCGCGTGCTCGACGGGCTGGACACCTCCGTCGGCGACACCGACACGCTCGTGATCCTGCCGGCGATGGCCGGCGGGTCCGTCTAAGCGCCTCGGGCACGACACACGGCGGCACCCCGGGGTTTCCGCCGAGCCCGCCTCTACGCTTTCCGTCCAGGTTCGACTGAGAGCCTCAAGCTGACGGGGGTCGCGGAACGATGGTGTGCGTCACATGAGAACCAGCAGCGTTTCCTCGGGCGCTTTCGGAGCGATCATCAGGCGCATCTGCCTGTCCGCAGGCGTACTTGCGCTCGCGGCGTGCTCGTTCGCGGCGCCCGCGCTGGCGAAGTCCGTTCCGCCCGTCTACAAGCTGACGATCACGGAGGGCGAGACGACGCTTCCCGAAGACGCGATCGAATACACCAGCGGCAACGCCAGCGACGAAAGTCAGGTTCAGGTGTCGATCGTCCGTGGTGGCCTGGTCGTCGCGAGAAGCCATCCGAACAATGGCGACACGGGGATGTCACAGGTTCCGGAGGTGGGCGACGTTGTGAACCTCGAATCGCCGGTCGGGACCGTCGTCGGCTCGGTCGTGTACGACGGGCTGCCCTCGATGGACCCAACGGTGTGCGCGGGCTCGACGAACTTCTCCGGCCAGAACACGCTGGGAGAGACGGTCAAAGGCAAGGCCGTGGCGCTGGCTGTGCAGATCGAAAAGTACGGGTCGAGCATCGAGGAATCGACCTTCCAGCACGCGCAGGTGACAATGCTGTCCGGCACGACCTTCGGTGGCAGCTTTCTCGCCCCGCTCGCGCTCGGGCAGACCGTCACCGCGATCGAGTCGCTCGAAACGCCGCTGGCCGCCGGTGCCGTGTTCGACTACGTCAGCGAAAACTCTCGTCCTGTGGGCGGCTGCCCGCCGGTCGTCGTGCCGCCGCCGCCACCACCGCCTCCGCCGGCCCTCCAGGGCGCACTTCTCAAGCTCCCGCACTTCACGATCCTGTCGCTCTTGAAGTCCGGATGGCACGACCACGTCACGATCAACCAGCCGGGCACGGTCACCCAGGACCTGTATCTGGAGGGTGGCACTTTGCCGGCCTTCGCAGCGACGAGCGGGCACCACAAGAAGCCTCACCCGGCGATGCTCCTGGCGCATGGCGCCCTCGTGGCAAGCAGTGCGGGCACCGTTACCTTGCGCCTGAAGCTCACCGTCAAGGGGCGCCGGAAGCTCAAGTCGCTGAAGCACGCCAGGCTCGTGTTGATCACGACGCTGCAAAGCAGCTCGGGCACGAAGCTGAACCTGGGACGCCACGCGGTCCTGCTCCACCGCTAGGGCGCCGCCGATCGTCCCACCGGCTCTCGGTGTCCTGTTGTCCGCGCTGGTGTGGCTGCAGCCACCCCCGGTGCTTCCCACCCCCTCGAGCGGCGGCCCGGAAGGACCGCCGCGAACGTATGGCCTGGAACCGCCGACAGGCGCTCCGGCGCCACCCACGCGCCAACAGCTGGTGCGCTCACAGAATCGGGCGCTTCTGTACGGGCCGTTTCCACGAGGCGGTCTCACACGCGGGGTCTCCGAAGGGGCGCTGCTGCTGAGCGAAGCAGCGGGCGTTCGTGGGCTCGCGATGACGCGCATCCGCGAAACGGGGGCCAGCGTCGTGCGCATCCCCATCGACTGGCGATCGATCGTGGCCGAAGAGCCGCCCGCCGGCTTCGACGCCGCCGATCCCGCCAGCCCTGAGTACCGCTTCGCGACGATCGACGCCGCGGTTCTGAGTGCTGTGTCCGCGGGCCTCGAGCCGCTGCTGGTCGTCTCCCACGCCCCCGCTTTCGCTGAAGCCTCCCCACGTTGGCCCTATGCGTACCCCGGCAGCTGGGCGCCCAGCCCGACGGCGCTCGAGGAATTCGCCACCGCGCTTGCGCGCCGCTACGACGGGTCGTTCCCCGATCCGCAGGCGCCGGGAGGTGTGCTGCCACGAGTGCGGCTGTACCAAGCCTGGAACGAGCCGAACCTGACGCGCTACCTGGAGCCCCAGTGGGTCGTCGAGGAAGGGCACTGGACCGCCTTCTCGGCCTTGCTGTATCGAGAAATGCTCAATGGCTTCTACAGCGGGATCAAGTCCGTCGCACCCGACGACGTGGTGGTGGCCGCCGGCGTCGCGCCCAACGGCGACCCCGAAGGCGTCGGGCGGATGCAGCCGGTGCGCTTTCTCACAGAACTGCTGTGCCTGGGCGTCCGCGGGCGCGCAGGCACCGAGAGCGTTCGTGCGGCATGTCCCGACCCGCCGCACTTCGACGTGCTGGCCTTTCACCCCCTGTCGATCGGCGATCCCGACCTGCCTGCGGCCTCGTCGCTGGACGTGTCGATCGCGGACGCCGCCAAGATCACCGGGCTGTTGAGGCAGGCTGAACGCCGACACATGGCGCTGCCCGCTGCCGCGAAGCCTGTGTGGGTGACCGAGCTCAACTGGGAAAGCGCGCCTCAAGCGACGGACGGGGTGCCGGGGCGGTTGCAGGCAGCGTGGGTGTCGCGAGCGCTTCACCGACTCTGGATCGCCGGTGTCAGCCTCGTCGCGTGGCAATTTCTCGTTGATCCCGATCCGGGGGTGCGGGCGCAGACACCGACCGGAGGCACTGTCGAATATCCGCGCCCGGCGGGGCTCTACAGCGCCGGCCCGGACGGTGACCCCGAAAGCGCAACGCCCAAGCCGTTCCTGCGCGCGTTCAGCTTTCCGTTCGATCCGTTGCGCGTCGGCCCTCGGAAGGTGCGGGTATGGGCGCTCTTGACGCGCCCGCGCGAGATGGTGGTGCTTCAGCGCGAGCGGGGGGCCGGCGGCGGATGGCGGACGATCGCGCGCCTGCGAGCCGACGGCGACGGCGTGCTCAATGCGCTCGTCTCGCTGCGGGGCGCGGCCAGGCTGAGGCTAAGGAGCGGTGTCTCGAGCTCGGCGGTCGCGGGTGTCCCGCGGGGACGGAGTCCTCTTTGAGACGATATACTTATCTATATCGTGAGTCTTGGTTCTGTGATCCGTGGGCATCGCGAACGTCTGGGTCTCAGCCAGCAGTCGCTGGCACTGCGTGCTGGAACGACGCAAGCTGCCGTGAGCCGGATCGAGCGCGGCCTCACGGCGCCAAATTGGGAGACGGTCACGGCGCTCATGCTGGCGATGGGCTATGAGCCCGAGCTGCAGGCACGCCGACTCCGCGGCCGATGGGACCCGCTGCATCTAGCGGCGTCGCGCCGACGCTCACCCGCGGAGAGGCTAGAGCTCGCCATCTCCGCGAATCGCCTGGCTGGACGGCTGCGGCAGGCAGCGGCGCAGGCATCACGTGGAGCGTGAGACGCCGCTCGACGCCGAGCGGATCCTCGAGGAGCTCGCTCGCCACGCCGTCGACTACGTGATCATCGGTGGGCTCGCCGTCCAAACCCATGGCCACGTGCGCACGACGGTGGACATCGACGTCTATCCAAGCCCCGACCCGAGCAATCTGGCGCGGTTGGCGAGTGCACTGAACGCGCTCGACGCTCAGATCCTGAACCCCGGAAGCGAGCAGCTCGCGATCGACGCGACCATGCTGCCGCGCGCCACGCTCTGGCAGTTCATGACGCGCCACGGGGCGATCGACGTGATGTTCGACGCACCCGGAGCGCCAGCCTACGATCGGCTCCGCGCTCGCGCTCTGGAGCTCCGACTCGGAGAGCTGAGGCTCGCCGTCGCCGGCCGTGACGATCTGATCAGCATGAAGCGTGCCAGCGCCCGCCCGGTCGACCTTGAAGACGTCGCGGCGCTGACGGAGCTCGAAGTCGACCCAGAGGACTCGGCGAGCGACGAGAGCTGTTAACCCGCCGCCGCGCCCTCGGCGACCGGCGTCGCCGCAGCGTCGGGCGCAACCGCCCCGCCGGCCGGCGGAATGTGGCTCATCGCATGCTCGGCGAGCGCGGTGATCGTCAGCGAGGGGTTCACGCCGACGTTCGCCGGCACCGCGGAGCCGTCGCACACGAGCAGATTCTCGTAGCCGAACACGCGCTGGTGCGCATCCACAACGCCCCGCTCGGCGTCAGGCGCGATCACGGCGCCGCCGAGGATGTGCGCGGTTGTGGGGATGTTGAAGAGGGCCTCGGTGACCGAGCTCTGGGCGATCCCGCCGGTGCGCTTGGCGAACCATTCGGCGGCCTTGTTGGCGATCGGGATGAACGTCGGCATCGGACGCTCGGGGTCCTGTTCGGTCTTCAGCCAGAACGTGCCGAATGGCCCTTTGTGGGGGCGCAGCGCGATTGCGTTGTCGAGCGTCTGCATCACGAGGATGATGATCGTGCGACGCGACCAGTGTTTGGGGAACATCACCTTCGCCAGGCGCTTTGGGTGCAGCACGATCTGCGCGAGCAGCTTTAGCGGGCGCGTGGCGCGCGTACCGTCGCCGACGAGCAGTGTGTTCAGACGGTGCATCGAGTCGCCGTCATCGCCGTAGGTCACCGTCTCGATGTGGGTGTGCGGGTCGGGGTAGATCGAAGAGGTGATCGCCACGCGTTTGATCAGGTCGTCCGGGTAGTCCTCCGGCACCGTCACCGCGAGGATCGACTCGGAGTTCGTGCGCACGAGCTCGCCAAGGCGGGAGGAGATGCGTGGCAGCGAGCCTTTCGTGCGGCACAGCTGCAGCAGCCTGTTCGTGCCGAGCGGCCCCGCGGAGACGACCACGCCGCGCGCGCGCTGCACGCGGCGATCCTTGCGCAACCAGGCTCCCGAGCGCACGCTTTCGACTTCGTAGCCGTCGCTTCCGTCAGCTGCGCCGATCGGGCGGATGTCGATTACGGTGCGTTCCGGCGTCACCTTCGCGCCGCGCTTCTCGGCGAAGTACAGGTAGTTCTTGACGAGCGTGTTCTTCGCGCCGTGCGGGCAGCCGACCATGCAGCGACCGCACAGGCGGCAGCCGGTCCGCTCGGGTCCCTCGCCGTCGAAGAACGGGTCGGGCACCGTCTTTCCGGCCTCGCCCTCCTTACCGAAGAAGATCCCCACCGGTGTGCGCTGGTAGGTGTCGCCCACGCCGAGCTCCTCGCCGAGCTCTCGCAACAGCTGGTCGGCGGGATCCTCATATGGGTTTTCAACCACGCCGAGCATGCGTTGGGCTTCGGTGTAGTGGGGTGCGAGCGCGCTCGCCCAGTCGGTCATCTCCGCCCACTGGCGATCTTCGAAGAACGTGTTGGGCGGCACGTACAGCGTGTTCGCGTAGCCGAGGCTGCCCCCGCCGACGCCGCAGCCGGAGACGACCGAGACGTCCTTGAACGTGGTCAGGCGGAAGATGCCCTTCATGCCCAGCCGGGGGTTCCAGAAGTAGCGCTTCAGGTCGTTCGTGGAGCTCGCGAACTCGTCGTCGGCGAAGCGCCTGCCGCACTCGAGCACGCCGACCGAGTAGCCCTTCTCGCTCAGGCGCAGCGCGGAGACGCTGCCCCCGAAGCCGGAGCCGACGATCAGCCAGTCGTAGTCGAATCTCTCCGCGGGGCTCGCCATCGCAGCTGGATCTTAGTCGTTGCCTGGCTGCCTGGCCAGCCGGGTGCGGGTCTGGGCCATGCGCTCGCTCGGGAATCTGTGCGATACCGCTCGCACACCTCGCTATATTCCGTGAAGTAATGGCGGTGGAGCGGCTCAGGAACAGGCCCTGCGGGGGCCGCTACGCGGACATCGTCCAGTCGATCGGGCATACGCCGCTGGTCGAGCTGCCGGGCCTCTCGCCGAAGCCGGGCGTGCGCATTTGGGCGAAGCTCGAGTCGCGCAACCCCACCGGGTCGGTCAAGGATCGGGTCGCCCGCGCGCTGATCGAGGACGCCGAGGAGAAGGGCGCGCTCGGCCCGGGACAGAAGATCCTCGAACCGACCTCCGGCAACACGGGCATCTCGCTGGCGATGATCTGCTCGCGCAAGGGCTACAAGCTGAAGGTGGTGATGCCCGAGAACGTCACCCAGGAGCGCACGCAGCTGCTGCGGATGTACGGCGCGGAGATCGTTTACTCGCCCGGCGATCAGGGCTCCAACGGAGCCGTCGCCAAGGCCCTCGAGATGGCCGCGGAAGACTCCTCGTATTACATGCCTTACCAGTACGGCAACCTCGCGAACCCCAACGCCCACTACAACGGCACGGCGATCGAGATCCTGGAAGAGCTCGACGAGGTCACCGCGTTCGTCGCGGGCCTCGGCACGGGCGGCACGCTGATGGGCAACGGCAGGCGCCTGAAGGAGGAGCTGGGCGACGCCGTGAAGATCGTCGCCGCGGAGCCCAAGCAGGGCGAGCCGGTACAGGGCCTGCGCTCGCTCGACGATGGCTTCATCCCGCCGATCATCGACATTTCGCTGCTGGACCGCAAGATCTTCGTGACCAACCAGGACGCGATCATCTGGACGCGCAAGCTGCTCGACGAGGAGGGCGTCTTCGCGGGGGTCTCAAGCGGCGCGATCGCGAGTATCGCCGTGCGCATCGCGGGCGAGCTCGACGAGGGCAACGTCGTGTTCGTCGTCGCCGACGACGGCTGGAAGTACCTTTCCAGCGGGATCTACACCCTGCCGGTCGAGGAGATCGAGAACCTCGAGTCGACCGTCTGGTGGTAGCCGTCCCCGCCAGCCTCCGCTAGGGACACCACGGCCATGGACATCTCCTCCGAGCTCCTCGACGAGATCGTCGCGCACGCGCTAGATGACCCGCGCAACGAGGTCTGCGGAGTCGTTGCCGTAGCTGTCGACGCCGATGGTTCGCCGCCACAGCCGGGCTCCGCGCAGGCGGTGCGCGTGCACCGCGCTGTCAACGTGCACGCCAGCCCGCTGAAGTTCGAGATCGACCCGAAGGAGCTGCTGTCGCTCTACAGCGCGATCGAGGCCGACGAGCAGGCGCTCGGCGCGATCTATCACTCGCATGTGCGCAGCGCGCCCTATCCCTCTCAGACGGATGTCAACTTCGCGGCGAACTGGCCGGGTGTGGAGTGGATCATCGTCGGCCTTGTCCCCGGCGAGGAGCCGCTGGTGCGCTCCTACCTGATCGAGGAGGGGGAGGTCCGGGAGGTCCCGCTGAAGGTGATGTGATGGAGCCGGTCGATCTGCTCGTCTGTCCCAGCTGTGCGCGTGAGCATCCGCCCAGCGAGCGCTTCTGTGGTTCCTGCGGGATGCCGCTCGTGCATCCGGGAGGCACGGAGCAGCCGGCGAGCGAGCGACAGCGCAGGGCGCGCAAGATCAAGCCCGAGTACGCCGAGGGACCTCTCGTGAAGGTGGCCCACGCGAAGACCCAGTATCAGGCGGAGTTCATCGCCGGCCTGCTGCTCGAGGAGGGCATCCCGTGCGTGCTGAGCGCGACGATGGCTGGCTACACGCCTACGCTCGACCCGCGCGACGTGCTCGTCCCGGAGTCGGGCGCACAGGCGGCCCGGGAAGCGCTGAAGTGGGAGCGGCCTGAGGCCTAGACGAGAGCCGGCTGGCCGGCTTCGTTGGTGATCGAGCGGATCTCTTCAGAGGCGCGCTCGAACTCTGCGTCCGAGAGGACGGGCGTGCCCTCGAAGGGCAGTTCGCGCGCGAGCTCGATCCACGCGTTCGGCCCGGTGTACTCGTCCTTGACCTTCACGGTCACGGGTCGCGGGATGCGGTAGGTGCGCAGCAGCAGCACGTGCAGTGGCTGGCGTCCGCGCCAGCCGAGGCGCTTTTCCGCGTAGTCGGGCGTCCACACGTAGAACGGCGAGAGCGCGTCTACGCAGCGCGGGTCGACGATCGTGAAGTGGTCGGTGACTTCGGCCCAGGCGCGGATGCGCACGCGGTCGGGCTGTTGCAGCGGGGCACCTGAGACGAAGCTGTGCAGCGGTGGCTCGCCCTCGCTCCAGACGCCCTCCTCGAGCGCTCGACGCAGCTCCGGCTGGTGAGACTCGCGGACGAGGTCACCCGGCTGATGGTCGAACGTGGGGTAGAGGAAGAAGCGCTCGTGGGCGAGCTTGAACGGCTTGTCGCCGGGGGGCAGAACGCCCTTGCGGAGGGTTAGGAGCTGCTCTCCTTCCGCCAGCGCGCGGACGGTGACAGCCCATTCTTTGAAAGCAATTGGCATGGGTCAGAAACGAACGAGATGAAGCCGGGAACTTCAGTCTGAAACACGCGGGTCGCCTGAGACGGAAACACTGCGCGCTGCGTTAAAGATACGAAACCTGAGCGAAAATCCCAAATCGCCTGCAAATAGCGGGGTTTTTTTCGCCGCATGGCCAGTTCGGAGCGGTTCTCAGATCACAAGCGCCGCCCGGCGAACCCCTCCACGGCCTCGATCATCGCCGCGTAGTCGTCGTCGGCGTGGCCGCGTCCCATCGTCGCGGCGAGCACGTCGCGTGCATGGCCGGCGGATGGGAACGGCACGCCCGCCTTCTGCGCCTCCTCGAGGCACAGGCGCACGTCCTTGAGCATGTGCGCGGTCTTGAACATCGTCGCGAACTCGTGTTCGCGCATCGGCCCCGACTTCATCGTCAACTGTGCGGAAGCCCCGGAGCCGGCGGACGTGACCTCCACGAGCGCGTCTAGGTCGACGCCGGTGGCGCGCGCCAGCACCAGCGCCTCGGCGACCGCCGCTGCGTTGGCTGCGCCGAGCGAGTTGTTGATCAGCTTCAGCATCTGGCCCTGGCCGAGCTCGCCCACGTAGGCGATCAGCCGGCCCATGCGCTCCAGCAGCGGCTGCACACGCTCGAAGCTCTCGCGCGGGCCGCCCACCATGATCGTCAGCGAGCCCTCCTCGGCGCGCGGCGAGGAGCCGGTCACGGGGGCGTCGATCATGCCGACGCCCTGCTCCTGCAGCGCTGCACCGATCCGGCGCGTATCGGCGGGGCCGATCGTGGACATATCCACGCACAGGAGCCCCTGGTGGGCGCCCTGCACTGCGCCGCCCTCGCCGAGCAGGATCTCGGCGACCTGCTCGCCGTCGACGACCATGCTCACGATGACGTCGCTGCGCTCGGCAACCTCAGCAGGCGTCTGCGCCGCCGTGGCGCCGTGCTCGGACGCCCATTCCTCGGCCTTGCCGGGCGTGTGCGTCCAGACTGTCAGCGGGTAGCCGGCGCGCGCCAGGTTGGCGGCCATACGTGAGCCCATGATCCCCAGGCCGAGGAAGCCGACGCGTTCACTGCTCTGCTGCTCGGACATCTCCATAGCCTCCTCCGCCAGGGGTTTCCACGCGCAGCCGCTGGCCGGCGCGAAGCGTCCCGGTGATCTTAGATCGCAGCGGCTGACCGTCAAGCAGATCACGACCGGGAGCACCAGGTTCGCCGCCGGCGGCGCCGCGGGGCGGGTGGCGGCGGCGCTCGCCGATCAGCGAGAAGGTCATCTCGCGCAGCGCCTCGAGCTCGCGCACGACGCCGTCGCCGCCGCGGTGGCGCCCGCTCCCGCCGGAGCCGCGGCGCAACGAGTACTCGACCACGCGCAGCGGGAACTCGCGCTCGAGCGCCTCGATCGGCGTGTTCAGCGTGTTGCTCATGGCGACGTGCACGCCACTTGGCCCGTCCGCGTCTGCGCACGCGCCCTGGCCGCCGCCGAGCGTCTCGTAGTAGGAGAAGCCGGAGTCTCTTGGGGAGGAGGTGGAGCCGAGCGTGAGGTTGTTCATCGTGCCCTGCCCCTGGGCGCGTCCGAACGCGCTCAGCACCAGGTCGGCAACGCGCGAGGAGGTCTCGACATTCCCAGCAGCCACGGCGGCGCCCGGGCGCGCGTTGAGGATCGTGCCGAGCGGGGCGCGTACCTCGATCGGGCGGTAGGCGCCGGCCGTGGCGGGGATGTCTGGGTCGGTGAGGACGCGGACCGCGAACAGGCAGGCCGAGCGCGTGACCGCGAGCGGGCAGTTGAGGTTGCCCTCGTGCTGCGCGTCGCTGCCGGAGAAGTCCAGCAGGAGGCGCTCACTCTGGATCTGGGCACGCAGTCGCAGCACGACATCTCCCTCCGCGCCCTCGAGCACGTCCTCGGCGCGCAGCTCCCCGTCGGGAAGCGCGGCGAGGCATGCTCTGGTGCGCCGCTCGCAGTAATCGAGCACCTCATCGGTGCCCCGGCGCAGACGCTCGGCGCCGATTCGCGTCGCGAGCTCACTCAGACGCAACGCGCCGGTGCGGTTGGCCGCCAGCTGCGCGCGCAGGTCGGCGCGGCGCTCGTGCGGCTGGCGCATGCGTCCCACGAGCGCATCGACCGTCGCATCGTCCAGTCGCGTGGGTGGTATCACGACACCCTCCTCCTCCAGGCTGCGGCTGTCGGCGGGCATCGAGCCCGGGAGTCGCGCGCCGACGTCCGCGTGGTGCGCACGGCTGGCCGCAAAGCCGATTAGTTCGGCGTTCGTCGTGTCGAACACGGGCGTGATGACGGTGATGTCGGGGAGGTGGGTGCCTCCGGCGAACGGATCGTTGAGGATCCAGGAGACCCCCGCGAGGTGGTCCTCGCCGAGCACGGCCGCCACGGCGGCAGGCATCGCACCGAGGTGCACGGGGATGTGCTCGGCCTGCATGATCATCTGTCCGCCGGCGTCGAACAGCGCAGTGGAGGCGTCGCGGCGCTCCTTGATGTTGGAGGAGTGCGCCGCGCGGATCAGCACGACGCCCATCTCCTCGCAGGCCGCGTGCAGGGCGCCGGTGAGCACCTGCAGCTCGATCGGATCGAGCGCGGCGGCGGCGCGTCCTCGAGGGGCGCCGCTCATGTCGGCGAGGGGCCGTGCGGGCCGTTGGGGAAGGTATCGAGCAGGCGCACGGTGCCCTGTTCGTCGACGTGTCCGGACCAGCCGGGCGGAATCAGCAGCGTTGCCTCCCCCAGCGCGCACAGCGCGGGCCCGTGGAGCTCGCTGCCGGGCGTGGGCTCGCCGCGCAGGATCGTGGTAGGGGTGGGCCTGCCGTCGAAGATCACCGTGCCCATCTGGGGTTCCGCCATCGACGACGCGGCGGACGCTGTGAGTCCCAGCGCCGGTGCAACTCCCCAGGCGGAGACGCGGATGTTGACGAGCTCGACCTCCGTGTTCTGGTCGCGATAGCCGTAGCGCTGCTCGTGCGCCTGTGCGAAGGCGCCGCGCAGGGCGTCCGGATCGAGCCCGCGCCCGTCGCAGCCGGGTTCGATCTCCTCCTCGACCGAGAGCTCGAAGGACTGGCCGCGGTAGCGCAGCTCGTAGCGCACGCGCAAGCGCGCCGGTGGCTCTGACAGCGTGGTGCTCGCCTGGCCGATCAGGGCAGCACGTTCCTGCTCGAGCAACTGTGGCGAGAGCGCCCGCCCGTGCGGGCAGCCGAGCATCACGGTGCGCGCGGCATCGCGCCGCGGCGCGGCTGCGGCCAGCCCGAGGGCGCAGAGCACGCCGGAGGCACGCGGGCAGAGGACACGCGAGATCCCGAGCCGGCGTGCGAGCGAGGCGGCGTGCAGCGGTCCGGCGCCGCCGAAGGACATCAGCGCGAAGCCGCGCGGGTCGATCCCCCGCTCGACGCTCATCACGCGCAGGGCGCCCAGCATGTGCGCCTCGGCCACGCGCACGATTCCTTCCGCGCAGGCGATCGGCTCGAGCCCGAGCTCCTCCGCCAGCCGCGAGACGGCGCGCTCGGCGGCGGCGCGCTCGAGCGTCAGTCCGCCCGCGAGCGGCGCGTCATCGAGCAGGCGCCCGAGCAGCAGGTTCGCGTCGGTGACGGTCGCCTGCTCGGAGCCGAGGCCGTAGCAGGCCGGCCCCGGGGTGGCGCCCGCGGAGGCGGGCCCGACGCGCAGCGCGCCGCCGGCGTCGCGCCAGGCGATCGATCCGCCACCGGCGCCCACCGTGTGGATGTCCAGGGCGGGCAGCGACAGCGGCCGTTCGGCGATCGTCCGCTCGGCGGTCTCCGCGACGCGTCCGTCGTCGATCAGGCAGACGTCGCAGGAGGTGCCGCCCATGTCGAAGCAGAGCACGTCGCGCTCGCCGGCAAGCTCGCTCAGCAGGAGCGCGCCGCCCACGCCTCCGGCTGGCCCGGAGAGGACGGTGAGCGCGGCGTGGGCGCCGGCGTGCGCGGCGTCGGCGAGGCCTCCAGAGGACTGCATGATCTCGGGCTCGCGCAGCCCGATCGCGCGGGCGTCCTCGACGAGTTGGCTCACGTAGGAGCTGAGCAGGGGCGAGAGCGCTGCGTCGAGGACCGTGGTTGCCGTGCGCTCGTACTCGCGAAACGTGCCCACCAGCTCACTGGAGAGCGACAGGTGCACGCCAGGGAGCAGCCGCGCGATCGTCTCGGCGAGCAGCCGCTCGTGCGCGGGGTCGGCATAGGAGTGCAGCAGCGAGACGGCCACCGCTTCGGGCTTGCACTGCGCCAGGCGCTCGACGGCGTCCTGCGCCTCAGCTGAGGACAGCGGGCGCAGAGGTCCGTCGGGGCCCATGCGCTCGCGCACCGCCACGCGCAGCTCTGCGGGGACGAGCGGCGCGGGTGCGCGGGCGCACAGTCTGTAGAGGTGCGGGCGGGTCTGGCGAGCGAGCTCGATCACGTCGGTGAAGCCCTCCGTCGCCAGGAGCGCCGTGCGGGCGGTACGGCCCTCCAGGAGCGCATTGGTGGCTACGGTCATGCCGTGGGCGAAGCGCTCGACGTCCTCGGCCTGCGCGCCGGCGCTGCGGAGTAGCAGGCGCACGGCATGAAGCACCGCGACGGACTGATCGGAGGGCGTGGAGGGGACCTTCGCGGTGTATATCCGCGAGCGCCGGTCCAGCAGGACGGCGTCGGTGAAGGTGCCGCCGACGTCCACGCCCAGGAGCATGGCCCGCAGACTACGCGAGGCTCACGCTCCTGCCTACGAGAGAGTCAGGCGGCTGCCAGCTCGCGGTCCTCGGTGTCGGCGAGGTGCTGGTGGGACGGGCAGTAGCCGTTGTGCGCCAGCGGGGTGCGCTGACACGCGGCGCCCTTGCGTGTGGTCGCGCGGCACTGCGGCGGTGCGCCGCTGACCGCTGTGTAGCCCTCGTGGGGGTGTTCGGCCAGAAACATCTCGGCGTAGCCCACGTAGCGGCTGACGATCAGATGCACGTGGGCCTGGGCTGACATCGGGAAGTAGCTGCGGATGTCGAGGAACAACGTGCGCGCGGGCCGGGCGAAGTAATGGCGGTCAGTGGCCAGCCGGGTGATCACGTCCTCGCATGCGCGCAGCACGGCGGTGTGGTTGGCGCTCGCGGGAGCGCCCGGAGGTGGAGCGACGATCTGGGGAGCGAGCTCCCGGTAGATCGCGCGACTGAACTGGTACATGGTGACTACTCCTAACCCTCTCTCTAGCTCGGGTCTTTTGGTTTGGAGCACACCCGCCATTTCCTACAGACGCCAATTGCTCTGAAGCCTTCCATCCCAAAGCACAGAACACATCTGCAATTAGAAAGGATCGACTTAAAGATCAGCCCATGATCTTTTTATGAACTCACTCCCACCTCTGCCACGCGATCGCGTCCTGCTCGCCGACGACCGCGTGGTGGTAGTCCAGCGCGGGGTCGCGCTCGGGGTAGTCCGCGCGCAGGTGTGCGCCGCGGCTCTCGGTGCGCGCGAGGGCGCATGCGGCGATCAGTCGCGCCAGGGGATGCGGGCTTCCCAGCAGCCTCGAGAGGCCCTCGGCGCTGCGCACGACGCCCGCGTCGCGCCAGAGCGCCGCGCGGGTCTCGGGGTCGGCGACCGGCGGACCGGGGAGCTCGCGGAGCGCCTGCAGCTGCGCCTCATGCGCGGGCTGGGGGAGGGCCGTGCCCTCGCCCAGCGCATCGAGGACGGCGCGGCGCGCGAACACGAAGCACTCGCTCAGGGAGTTGGAGGCGAGCCGGTTGGCCCCGTGCAGCCCGGTACAGGCTGACTCGCCGACAGCGTAGAGCCCTTGCAGAGTGGAGCGGGCGTTCAGGTCGGTGACGATCCCGCCCATCATGTAGTGCGCCGCCGGCGCAACCGGGATCAGCTCCCGTGTCGGGTCGAGGCCCGCTTCGCGCAGCGCCGCGACGACGTTGGGGAAGTGGGCGGGGTCGATCGCCCGCATGTCCAGGCCCACGGACGTCGCACCCGTCTCCTGGAGGATCGTGTGGATCGCCTTGGAGACCTCGTCACGGGGGGCGAGCTCGTCGACGAAGCGATTGCCCTCGCCGTCAAGGAGCGTCGCGCCCTCGCCCCGGATCGCCTCGGTCACGAGGAACCCCTCGCGCCCGGCCACCCCGATCACGGCGGTCGGGTGGAACTGGAGCAGCTCGAGGTCCGCCAGCTCGGCGCCGGCGGCGTGGGCGAGCATCACGCCGATTCCCTGCGAGCCGGGCGGATTGGTGGTCCGCGCCCACAGGGCGGCCGCTCCGCCTGTGGCGATCACGACGGCACGCGCGGCGATCACGCGTCCGTCGTCGCAGACGAGCCCGCGGCACCGGGTCTCGCCGGCTTCTCCCCCTCCGGGGACGATGCCCTCGGTCCAGATCGCCTGCGCTCGCGCCTGCTCGAAGACCTCGATCCTGGGCTCCTCGGCGGCGAGCGCCGAGAGCTGACGCACGACGCGCCGGCCGGTGGCGCTGCCGCCCGCATGCACGACGCGCCTGACCGAGTGCCCTCCCTCGAGGCCCAGGGCGAGCTGCCCGAAGCGGTCGGCGTCGAAGCGCACCCCGAGCGCCTGCAGGTCGCGTACGCGTTCGGGAGCCTCGCGCACGAGCGTTTCGGCGGCCGAGCGGCGCACGAGCGCGCGCCCGGCGAGCTCGGTGTCGCGCAGGTGCAGCTCGAAGCTGTCGTCCTCAGCGAGCGTCGCGGCGAGCCCGCCCTGGGCCCAGTAGCTGGCGGTCTGCGCCAGCGGCGTGGCGGAGACGAGCACCACGCTTGCGTGCTCGCGCGCGGCGCAGAGCGCCGCGTACAGCCCGGCCGCGCCGGCGCCCACGACTGCGATGTCGGCGACGTGGGTCCTCGCCGAGGAAAGGCTGGGCATCGAGAGAACCGTATACGGCTCGCGCTACTTTTCGCTGGCGCCGGGAAGGGCTTTCTTGGAGTCGAGCTGTTCGAGGCGTTCTTTGGCGCCCTTGCTGATTTCGCTTTTCACGGTCGGGCTGAGCTTGGCGCCTGCGGTCGATGTGTGGGTGGGCGTGCTCGAGGTCCCGATCGCCCCGGGGGTGCTCGTGGCCCCCGTGGTCGCGCTCGTCGCCGTGCCGGTCTTAGCTGCACCCGTCTTCGGCGTAGTGGTGCTCGTGCCAGTGGTGCTCGTGGGCGTGCTGCTCGCGCCAGCAGCGGTCGTGGTCGCAGGCGGTGTCGTCGGCGTGGTGACTGCGGCGGCGGTGGTCACCGTGGTGGTGGTGGCGGGCACGGTGGCGGAGCCGCCGGCAAGGTCCACGAGGGCGGCTGCGAGCGCGCCGAGCGCCAGAGCGACGACGACCGCGAGCGCGGCGAGCGGTGGCTTCCAGTTGGGCGAGGGCGCCAGGCGTGTGCGCGCGGCGGAGCCGCAGCGAAGGCACCAGCTCTGCTCGGGGTGAAGCGGTGCGCCACAGACCGGGCAGGGCTCGCCGGCAGGCGTGGGCATCCGTGCGGGGGCGTCGTGCGGGGGCGAGGCGGTGGCGTTCACGATGCGGGCGCCGACGGGCTGATGATCTCGGTGGGGCCGTCCTCCTGGACCGCCGGGGTCGGTGCGGGCACAGCCGTGCTCGGCTGCTGCGCGGGTACCGGCGCGACGGGGGGCTGCTGAGCGTTTGGCGAGGAGGCGGCCGGAGTGACGGTGGCCGGGGCGGGAACGCCAGAGCGCAGATCGGCCATCACCTCGACGTGCCGCTTCATCGGCAGGCCGCAGTTGGGGCAGAAGTTGTCTTCGCTGCTGTGGATGGCGGCGCAGCGGGCGCATGCGGTGATGCCCGCCTCGCGCAGGACGGTGACGGGCCGGCGCTCGTGCAGCGCGTCTTCCAGTGCGCGGAGCTCCGTGTCGATGTGGCCGAGCGTCGTCAGCTTGGCGAGCACGAGCGTGTCGTTGCGCTGCCCGAAGCGGTGCAGGTTGAAGACCAGTCCGCCGAGGTCGCGGTAGCCGAGCTCGCGCGCCTTGCGCAGAAAGCGCGCACGGCGGCGTGCGCTGCCGCGCGAGCGAAACCCGGGCGGCTCGGGCGAGGAAGCAGCCCCTGCGGGCTGGTTCTCCTCCGGGGCCTGGGCAACGGGCTCCTGCGTTGCAGAATCGGTTGTGGTTCCAGGGATTTGATCCACGGCCGATCCATGCTACCCAGACCGTCGGTCCGTGTTGACCGGTTGCTAACGGCGGCCTTGCAGCGCGTCTTGCCATGCGTGGGCGACGCGGGCTGCCATCTCCGCGGCGGAGAAGCGCGTGGCGGCCGCACGGCCGGCCACGCGCGGGTCGGCCTCGTGCACATCCGTCTCGAGCGCCGTGCGCCAGCTCGCCAGCTCGAAGGGTGCGCACAGCGCGCCCTCGACGCCCTGGATCGCTTCACGATGGATGCCAACGGGGGTGGCGATAACGGGGACGTCGCACGCGAGCGCCTCCAGCACGGCCAGGCCGAAGCCCTCACGCTCGGAGGGGACGAGCACGACGTTGGCCGCGTTGACCCACAGCGGTACCCGTGCCGGGTCGACGCCGCCGAGCGTCAGCAGCTCGACGCCGACGGCGTCCGCGAGCGCGAGCGCGCGGTCGTGGCGCTTCTCCGGGCGAGCGGGGTCAGCGGGGAACAGGAGGTAGGGACGGGTGGGGTCGAGGCCCAGCTCGGTGCGCGCGACGCTCCGCGCCAGCGGTTGGAAGCGCTCGAGGTCCACGCCGCAGGGCAGGACCTGCGCGCGCCGCCGCGCGGCTCGGCCGGGCAGTTCCGCAGCGAGCTCGGCGGAGACCGCGCCGAGCACATCCATCAGCGGGCTCACCGCAGCGGTCAGCAGGCGCGTGCGCGGGTGGCGTATGTCGGTGCCGTGCACGGTGAGCGCGCGCACGCGTGCGCCAACCGCAAGAGCGGGCCACGCGGTCAGGCCGAAGTGGGCGTGCACCACGTCGAACGGTTCGGGCTTGCGCGCGCGCGCAAGCCCAGTCCACGGGAGGCTGCCGTCATAGCGTCGGTGCAGATCCGGCACGGCCCGGGCGAGCGCTTGGGCGCCGGGAGCGAACTCGTGCAGCTCGACCTGGAGGTCGGGGAGCTCGCGCAGCGCGGCGACCTGGTCGCGGACGAAGCGCCCGCGCTCGGGATGGGCGGCGTCGGGGAGCATGTTCGAGACCACCAGCGCGCGCAAGATGCCTCGACCGTAGCGTCTGGAATGATGCCCCGCGTGCAAGCGGGCCCACCTGAGCGCAGCTACGGCCGTCAGCCCGACGGTCTGCGCCCGATCGCGATCGAGCCGGGGTTCATGCGCACGGCCACCGGGTCCGCGTTGATCTCCGCGGGAGAGACGCGCGTGATCTGCACGGCCTCCGCTCAGGAGAGCGTGCCGCGTTGGATGGCCGGCGCGGGCAAGGGCTGGGTGACGGCCGAGTACGGGATGCTGCCGGCATCCACGGGCGATCGCAAGCAGCGCGATGCCACGCGCGGACGACAGGACGGGCGCACGATCGAGATCCAGCGCCTGATCGGACGGGCGTTGCGCGTGGTCGTCGACTTCGAGGCGCTGGGTGAACGCACGATGTACCTCGACTGCGATGTGCTGCAGGCCGACGGCGGTACGCGCTGCGCTTCGATCACCGGCGCGTACGTGGCGCTGGCGCTCGCATGCGCGCGTTTGCAGAAAGAGGGGCGGCTCGAGCGCTCCCCGCTGCGGGAATCGGTGGCTGCGGTCTCCTGCGGGATCATCGACGGCGTCGCGCTGCTCGACCTCGACTACTCCGAGGACTCGACCGCGGAGGTCGATGCGAACGTGGTGATGACGGGCGCCGACGCGCTCGTCGAGGTGCAGGCGACAGCCGAGCGCACGCCGCTCTCACGGGCCCATCTAGACGAGCTGCTGGCGCTGGCGGCGGGCGGCATCGAACAGCTGCGCGTCAGCCAGGAGCAGGCGATCGCCGCGGGCAGTTGAAGCTGCTGCTGGCCACCCACAACGAGCACAAGCGCCGGGAGTTCGCACGGTTGCTTCAGAGCGCCACGGGCGGACTCGAGATCGAGACGCTGCCGGATGCCGTTATGATGCCACCGGAGGACGGCGAGACGTTCGCCGAGAACGCGCTGGGCAAGGC
>Ga0209006_10001178_pt1 | contig 23814 bp, 22 predicted proteins | sample JacPin_JW_Ref_O2_FD_188567 | JGI IMG/M metagenome (GOLD analysis project Ga0209006, IMG submission 188567) | Forest soil microbial communities from Algoma, Ontario, Canada - Jack Pine, Ontario site 1_JW_Ref_O2 (SPAdes) (version 2) | ecosystem: Environmental > Terrestrial > Soil > Boreal... | reverse complement strand
CCGCTACGTCGGGGACGATGGAGACCGCGTTGCGCACCACAAGCGCCGAGCCCTGCGGCGCGCCCCACCCCATCGGAACCAGCAAGCCGAACAGCACCAACACGATGACGATGAAAGGCGATGTCTTCCAGAACGCGTTCCAGGGCACGACGTGGAAGTGCACCAGCAGGAACAGCAGCGCCAGATAGCTATTGATGATCGCGACGCCCATCACGCATCTCCGGGTCTGCGTTGGGGGATGTCGACATAGGCCCAGATGAAGGCGAGCGGCCAAAGCGCGAAGCCGAAGATCAGCGTGATCCAGCCGGCGACCGTCACCGCCTGCGCATAGGGATGGTTGCGCGATTTCGCGATGTGCCCCGGCAGCCAGCCCGCGATGCAGAATACGCCGACGCTGCTGGCGAGCAGGATGACCAGCACGATCCAGGCGAAGATGTCGTAGCCGCTCATGGTGATCCCCTAACCGGCACGCTGCACCGCAGGCGGCGTCCAGCTGCCCTCCATGATTTCGGCCTTCGGCCAATAGGCGCGCACGTAGAGCGAGAAATCGCCGCTCGGCGCTGGCAGCCAGTTGGCACCTTGGATCGGATCGCTCGGGGCCTCGGCCTGCACGTAGATCGTGAGCGAGCCGTCGGCGCCGAGTTTCAGGTCCTTGTTCTTGGTGCCGACGGAGAAACGATTGATCGGATTCTTGATGAAGAAGTGATGTGCATTGTAGATCGACAACGACCAGAACCCGCGCACTGGCGGCGTCTGGTCCTTGGCGAAGGTAATGATGTAGCGATTGGCGCTGTTTAGTCGCCCGCCGTTCGCATCGAGGTCCTGGTAGAAATATTTGGTTTCGTTCGGCGAATTTACCAGGATGTTCGATTTGGCAACCGCCGTCCGGGTGAAATAGTCGGTGCCGAAGGCCGATTCGTTCGAGATCGTGCTCCAGTGGTGCGGAAGCTGCTGGCCGTAGTTGCGAAACTGGAAGAGAGGCTTCACCAGTTTTTCATCGGCCTCCCTGGCGCCTTCGGTCATCGCCTGCTTGATCGCGGGATTGCTTTTGGCCGCGGCCAGCACCGCGAGCACCTGTGCGTAACGCGCCTCCTCGCCGGGCAATGGCGGTGCGTCCGCGAAAACGAGCGGCAGCTCGTCGACGAACTTCTCCGGAAGCACCCACGGCGTTTCCTCATCGCCCGCCGGCGGCGCAGGCGCTCTCGGCAGGTTAGCCCAATCCTTGGTCTTCATCGTGCCGTCGTATTCGGCGACCGGATACATCATGATGCCGGGCAAGACGGCCTGAATCGCATGCTTGTCTTCGGACGTATCGCTCTGCGCGATACGCGGCGCGACCAGGCCGGTGTTAGTCGAGGAATGGAAGACCTTCGTGATGCCGCTGGGCACCTCGCCTTTCCAGCCTGGCCCGACCAGCAGATAAAAGCCCGGCGTGGTGCCGTACATCTTGCCGAGCTGTACGAAGCTGTCGGTGCGAAGATCGACCACCTGATAGACCCAGAAGCGCTCGCCGAAATCCGGCACCTGGATCACGACCGGCGAAATGTCGAGCGCCAGCGCGCCGATACCGTAAACGACGTCCTGGTTCGGGCACGCTATCGCACGCTCCTCCGGATTTACATAGTCGGTGAGCATGACAAGGCGATTGGCGGGCGACTCCATCAGTGGCCCCAGCAGCAGCATTTCCTTCACCTGGAGGAAATGCAGGCGGCGGTTGTACATGTTCACCATCGGCCACGTCCAGAAATAGGCGTCCTTCCCGACATGCCGCGCATATTCCTCGGTGGTCTTCACGCGTGCATCGGGAGCAGGCGGCATGGCGCGAGCCCAGTCCGGCGATGGCGGCAAGGACTGTGGATCGAGTGACGAGATTTCGGCGGCCGCGACTGATGTCGTGTGTCCTGGGACTACCGAAGCGATCGCAAGCGCCGTTGCAGCGAGCAGAAGGTTTCTGCGGTCGGTATCTGCATGAATGGTCATGGCGTGTCTTTCTTTCGATCGACCGGTCTGGTTACAGCGCGGTCGTTTTATCGACGTTCAGTGACGCCGAGCGTTTATCCAAGAGCTTCATATCGTCAAATCCAGTATTCATTTCGCTTGCGTCACCGGCGGCGGCGTCCATTGGCATTTCCGCGCGGTCTCTTTTGGCACGTAGGTTCGGAACGTCAGAGAAAACGGCTTGCCTTCCGCCGATGGCAGCCAGTTTGACTCGGGGACTCCGAAGACCGACTTCGGTCCAATCGCGATCTTCAACGAGCCATCGGCTTCCTTTTCAAGCTGCGAATGATCGTTGAAATTGTAGCGTTTCAGGGAGTTCGGCACGACGTGAAAATCCGGCACGCCGACCAGGATCACCGACCAATAGGCATCCGCAACGGACGCCGGCAGCTTGTCCGCTGGAAAGTGCATGACGTAGCTGTTGCTGCCGTTGAGCGGCTGTTCGTCGGCATCGCGAGTGCCGATGAAGTAGACCACCTCGCCCGGAGTGTTGGCCCAGATGCCCGCGTAGTTTGCAGCCGTCCGCAGCCGGTAATTGGCGCCGTAATTGCCTCCCGTGTTCGCGCAGAGCCAATGGTTCCGGTACGTAGTCGTCTTGGTCAGCGCGTCTTCCTTGAATTGAGCGATGATTCCGCGGAGTTGCGCATCGACCGCGGCGCGGGCGTCCTTGCCGGACGCCACGTAGGCGGCGACGGCGCGAACCTTCTGTTGCATCTCGGCGGCATTCGGCGCGACATCAAGCGCGCTCGACAGCCGGGCATCGACATCATCGAAAATGTTCGCGCCTATCAGGTCGGTATTTTCGAACATCGTGATCGCGGGAGGAGGCACAATCAGCGGCGTACCCAATGCCGTAACTTTGAATTGCTGCTGAAATCGAACCGCGCCCTCGGGATCGCCCTTGATCTCTACGCGGCCAAGCATCTTGGCCTTGCTTGAATGCAGCTCGATGCGGGCTGCATCGACTGGAATCGAACCGACGAAGCCCGGCTTGACCAGCGCGAACTTGCCGTAGGGCTTCGACGGAAATGTCCGATCGTTGATATTGACGATCACTTCGCCCCATTCATCGAGAATCTGTGCGGTATAGTACCGGCCCTTGATCTCCGGAATTTCGAGCAGGACGGGCGTCCGGTCATCGACCGCAAGCCAGGCTTCGAAATAGGCGACGTCGAAGTTCGGATTGACGAAATCGGCCGAACCGAGCGGGTTATATTTGATCGTATTGAACGCAAAGTTTTGACCGTTACGGTCGATATGCTCCTGCCGGATCACAAGCACGCGGCCGAGGAGGTAGATGTATGCATCCGCAACTGCCTTCTCGTCGGGGGCCGCCGGCTGCGGCGAAGCCGCCTGCGCGACGGCACCGATCAGGCAGGACATTGCAAGTGCGACAACCCATGCTTTTTTCATGACGTGGCTCCCAAAGGTTCGCGCCTCATGTCCGTCTCCTAGAAACCGTATTTATATCCGAGCGCGATACTGATCTTGTCGGGCTGCCCGTTCTTCCAGGCGTAACCGACGTTGGCGTAGATGCTGTTTTGCCGGTCGATCGCATAGGTCAGGCCGGTGGTCACTTTGGGAGTCTCCCAATCGCCCTCGAACGCGTCGCGCCAGCGCGCGGAAACCGCGTTCCACGTCCAGTCATCGGAAATCTTCATGTTGAGGCCGGCGTTGAAGACGTAATACGCGAAGGTCGGACTGGGCCGGCTCGCCGGATCTTCGTCCCATCGGAAGCCCGCGCCGCCGCTGAGGGGTAGCGACCACGTTTCGTTCAGCTTGATGCTGTAGCCGGCCGTCGTCTCGATCCGGTACGTCGCATTTCCGCTCGTCCTGTCGGTGAACTGGAAGGTGGTGGTCGAGATCAGGCCGCTTTCGAAGGTGTGCGCGAAGCTGGCCTTGACGTAGTCGTCGACAAGCGCCCCGGATTGCGCACGAAACTCGGGGGCAAGCTCCAAGCCGATCGAGTTGGCGAGTGGCGCGATGAGCACTTCGTCTGCGGGTGCGTCCGCCGAAAAGGCCAACAGCATGCCGCCCGACAATACCGCAGCGCGGCCATGTGGCCCGACCCGGCCGAATAGCGTTTTCGAACGCGGGATCATCGCCGACCTGCCTCCGGAAAGATCGTCTTCCAGTCCCGCTTGATGTCGACGATGGTCCAGTTGCGTCGCTCGGCCTCATCCCAGGCCTTGTCGAGCTTGCCGATTTTCGATTGCCGGTCGTAGGCGTATTCGCGAACCTCATCGGTGTGATGCACGATCCCGGCGAAGCGCGCGCCCGGTCCCGCCGCCGTCCATTGCAGCATCTGCAGATCGCCGTCGGAATTGCCAAACGCGAAAATGGGACGACGGCCGATGAACCGGTTGATGCCGACGGGCTTGCCGGGGCCGTCGTCGACGAATTCGATCTTGTCGAGCTTCATCAATTCCGGCTTGCCATTGGCATCCATCTGGAATTTGACGATGCCTGAAGAGCCGACCACCTGCTCGGGCGGAATGCCGTAGACCTTCTCCACCCATGGCCGCATGAATTCGATGCCGCCGCCGGACACGATGAAGGTCTTGAAGCCGTTGGCGCGCAGATAAGCCAGGAGTTCCAGCATCGGCTGATAGATGAGCTCCGTATAGGGACGGTTGAAGCGCGGGTGGCGCGCGCTGGCGGTCCAGCCGAGCACGGCCTTGCTGAACTCATCGGTCGTCATGCCGGTGTGGGTCGCCGCCATGATCTGCAGCAACCCCTTCTCGCCTGACGCCGCGAACGCCTTCATGTCCCGGTCGAGCAGCGCCTTGAATGGCTGCGTCGTCTTCCATTCCGGATGCTGTGGCGCCATCGCCTTGACCTGGTCGAAGGCGAACGCGAGCTGGAAATAGACCGGCTGCTCGCACCACAGCGTACCGTCATTGTCGAAGGCCGCGATGCGTTGGTCGGCGGGGACGAAATCAGCACCGCCTTGCGTGGTCGCGCGCGCGACAAAATCGGTGATGGATTTTTTGGCCGCGCCCTCGTTCCAGGAGGGAAGCGGATCGCTTTGGGCCAACGCGCTTCGGCCGGCAAACCCGCACAACAAGATGCCGAGCAGCGCGACTGTGGTGCAGCGACGCAAGAACCGACGCATCTCGTCATTCATTGCGAAACCTCGGGCTCATCGGGCCATCGAACGCAAAGGCACGAATACGAAAGCCGAAGAGGCATCCGGGAGGACTCCGGCTGCCTCTTCGATGAGATGGTTATTTTTCGATGCCCCGATCCCTGAACGACTTGTCGATCACCTTGTCGACCTGCTTGCGAGCGCCCTCGACATTGAAGCTGGCTGGGCGCTGGCTTGGCGGGTACTCGGCGAACGTCTGCAGGAAGGCCGCGGCCTTCAGTTGTCCCTTCACCATCATGTAATCGTTCTTGGCCAGGAAGTCGTAATACTGGTCGGAGACGATGTCCGCGCGCTCATACGGATCCATCCGCAGGTTATATAGCTTCGGCACGCGCAACGTGATGAACGGTTCTGCCCAGACTTGAAAACCGCCGGGTTTGCGCTGCTCGGCAAAAACCACCTTCCAATCGTCATACCGCATCGCCACCAGATCGCCGTCGTCATTGAAATAGTAAAACTCGGAGCGCGCACTGTTCGGCGACTTTCCCGTCAGGTAGTCGAGCTGGTTGTAGCCGTCGAGGTGGTTCTTGAAAGTGGTCGGATTGCCCGCCGGCTGCCATCCCCTGAGCAGCCGGTCCTTGATATCGGCATCGCCCGCCGCCGCGAGCAAGGTCGGGAACCAATCAAGGCCGGAGACCATCTGGTTTGAAACTTCGCCGGGCTTGATCTTGCCCGGCCAGCGCACCATCGCCGGCACGCGGAAGGCGCCTTCCCAGTTCGTGTCTTTCTCGCTGCGAAACGGCGTCGTTGCGGCATCGGGCCACGACCATTGGTTCGGTCCGTTGTCGGTCGTGTAGACGACGATGGTGTTGTCGGCGATGCCGAGGTCGTCGAGCGCCTTCAGGAGTTTGCCGACGTCGCCGTCATGCTCGACCATGCCATCGGCGTACTCGTTGCCGATCATGCCGCTCTGTCCGCGCATCGACTCGCGTACATGGGTGAAGGCATGCATGCGCGTCGTATTCATCCAGGTAAAGAACGGCTTGTTGGCCTGTACCTGCCGCTTCATGAAATCGATCGCGGCGGCCGTCGTCTCGTCGTCGATCGTCTCCATCCGCTTCCTGTTCAGCGGCCCAGTGTCCTCGATCTTGCCGCCGGCAAAGCTGCGGATCACGCCGCGCGGATGATAGGCTTTGAGGAACTCCTGATCGTCCTTCGGCCAATAAGGTCGCTCGGGTTCCTCCTCGGCGTTGAGATGATACAGATTGCCGAAGAACTCATCGAAACCGTGGTTGGTCGGCAGATATTCATCGAGATCGCCGAGGTGATTCTTGCCGAACTGTCCCGTGGCGTAACCCAGCGGCTTGAGCGCCTGGGCAATGGTGATATCCCCTTTCTGGAGGCCAACCGGAGCGCCGGGTGCGCCGACCTTGGAAAGACCGGTGCGCAGGCACGACTGGCCGGTGATGAACGTCGAGCGGCCCGCGGTGCAGCTGTTCTCCGCATAATAGTCGGTGAACATCATGCCTTCCCTGGCGATGCGGTCGATGTTCGGCGTCTTGTAGCCGAGGACGCCAAACGAGTACGCGCTGATGTTGGTCTGGCCGATATCGTCACCGAAGATAACGAGGATGTTCGGTTGGCGTCCGGATGCCGCAGACGGTGCTGGAGCAGCGGCCGCCGGCGCGGCTTTCTGCGCCTGCGCCAGCGCGCCTGACGTCATCGTTGCTGCTGCCACCAGCGCCGAGGAGCCGAGCAGGATATTGCGGCGGCTGGGCGCGCGGTCTGCGGTCTCGTTCGATGACGTCTGGTGCCGTTCTTGCTCCCTGGTGTCGCCGGGCATTTTGGGCTCCTTCTTCACTCCGAGGACTGACGATTTTATCCCGCGATCGGTGTCCTCTTCACGCAGCGGAATCCGACGTGACTCGTCGACGTATCGACCGGCTCGGCATGCCGCGCCGCCGGCCGGTAGCGGCGGCAATAATTCGGGGCGCACAGATGCGAGCCGCCCTTCAGAACTTTTCGGGGAATACGGATGTCGGGTTGACATGGATCGAAGCTCGCGCCCTCGGCCCCGCCGCGCGGATTGCGGGGAATGCAGCAGGCCTTCGGCGCGTCGCCCTCGTGCTTGTCGGACCACCAGTCGTTGGTCCACTCCCAGACATTGCCGATCATGTCCGACACGCCGTAGCCGTTCGGCGGAAAGGCATTCACCGGCGAGGTGCGCTCATAGCCGTCCTCGCAGAGGTTCTGGTTCGGGAAGTTGCCCTGCCAGGTGTTCGCCATCTGCGCGCCGCCGGGATTGAACGCGTTGCCCCAGGCGAACTCCTCGTCGTCTAGCCCACCGCGCGCGGCGAATTCCCATTCGGCTTCGGTCGGCAGGTGCTTGCCGGCCCATATGGCGTAGGCGAGCGCATCGGCGTAGGAGATGTGCACGACCGGATGGCTGTCGAGCACGTTGATGTTGCTCTTCGGGCCATAGGGATGCCGCCAGTCGGCGCCCTTCATGAAGGTCCACCACTGGTTCCAGTCTTTCAGATTGGTGACGCGCGGCGGCGGCGCGAACACCAGCGAACCGGCATAGATCATTTCCGGCAGGGCGCCGGGATAATCCTTCGGATCGGGCGGCACCTGCGCCGCGGTAACGTAGCCGGTCGCCTTGATGAATGCCTTGAACTGCCGGTTCGTGACCGGCGTGCGGTCGATCCAGAATCCGTCGACCGATACGCGGTGCGCCGGCGCCTCTTCCGGATAATGATCGTTCGATCCCATCCGGAACGTGCCGCCGGGTATCCAGACCATGTCGCTGGTGACGTTGTCATCCAGCCTGTTGTCGCTGCGCTCGATCTCCGGGTGCAGCATTTCAATTCCCCCTGTATGCCCGCGCTTTACCCTTTGTGTTTGATCGTCGGGCAAAACATCTTCGTTCGGCGCCGTGATGACGACGCCTTCAGCTCAATGCCGTCTGGGCCCGAAAAAATCAGGCTGCTTGCAGTTGGCTCTGTCCTAGAGCGGGACTTACGGTCCCCTGTTGCGCGTTACGCTCGTATCGTCCGCGCGGCCGCCTAAACGGGTGGAGTGCTTTCCTGCCGCATGATCACTTTCTCTAGTTGCGATGCCACGATCGCGAGGAAGGACCGTTGTTTACGGTCACGTTGATCCGCCTGACGGTGATAATCGTAGGTTGAATCACGCATGATGGCAAGCATTCAGCATCGGCGTGCTTGCGTCATTGCGTCGCTGGCCGCAAAGGTTCGTCGACAACAAAAGTTAAATGAGCGTCAAATGCAAAAACGCTCGGCCTCGCGCTTCAGTCGCGACAGCGAGTCGGCGGGGCCATTGTCGAATCGACGCCGCAGCAGCAGCCAGAGGAACTGCCCACGTACACCCGTGGGCAGTTCAAAATCGCAGTTGTAATTGACCCGGCATCGCGCGCAATCGACCGGAACGATCGTCATGTTCTCGCGCACCCTGACTCCGAAAGGCAGGCGGCCCTCAATTCTCAGGCTGTGGTTCACCGCGTCGACTTCGGTGAAGTCAAAAACCAGGCGGAGAGGCAGGAATCTCGGACCGGGATTTCCGATCAGGCGTTGGCCTGGTCTGGCCGGGCCCGGTGGATCGACGGAGAGTACCCTGACGTCATAGAACTTTCCCCACTCGGCGGTTCTCAACAACAGATTCCACACCACGTCGATCGGCGTCTCAACAATCGCTGTCGGACAGGCGAGATGGGTATGCCGCTTATATCGTGAGTGTAGCATGAGAAAATCCGCTCGCTTTGATGGGGCTCCGCTCGCCTCGGTATCACCGCCACGCATGAAGTATCGCCGAATTCCAGTTGCAGCTATACACCGAAGCGGCGCAGTGAACTGGCAAATTGGCTGTCCCGGACATTGCAGGGGCAAATCGATGCCTGCGGACGTGCCAAAATCGACGCGGATGACTTGAAATCCTGCAGACTGGCAACGTCTGCCACAGCAAGATGTGCTATTCCTTGGCATTGACTGAAGGACCCGGCATCAGCACTGCGGGCCGCGAGGTACGAATGAAACGACGCACCTTCACCATGCTGCTCGGCGGCGCGGCGATGTGGCCGCTGGCGTCGTACGCGCAGCAGACTGGCAAAGTCTACAGGATTGGCTTTTTAACCGTGGGCGCTTCGGGCGTAGGAAATACCCCCGGACTCCCGGTCTTTGTTGGTGAACTGCGACAGTTGGGCTGGATTGAGGGAAAGAACCTCGTCTTTGAGGAGCGATATGCGGAGAATCGTCCCGATCGGCTGCCCGAGTTGGCGGCAGAGCTGGTACGCCTCAAGGTCGATATCATTGTCGCCGCTGGAACGCTGGCGCCGCTTGCTGCCAGGCACGCCACCTCGACGATTCCCATTATCATGACATCCGCTGGCGATCCGCTAGCGAGTGGGCTTGTTGCCAGTTTGGCGCGGCCGGTTGGAAACATCACCGGGATGAGCCTCATGGCTCCCGATCTCGGCGCAAAGCGCCTGGAATTGCTCAAGGAGATCATTCCAGAGCTTGCGCGCGTGGCAGTCATCTGGAACGCGGGCAACCCGTATCCCGCGTTGGTCTTCAAGGAAACGGAGAACGCCGCGCGACTATTGAAGATCGAGGTTCAATCCCTGGGAGTGCGAGTGCCCGAGGATATCAAAAGCGCGCTTGAAGCCGCCGTGCAGGAAAAGGCCAACGCGCTCATCACAGTCGAAGACCCGCTCACCCAAAATCAGCGAAAACAGATCGCAGACTTTGCGGCAAGGAATCGATTGCCGACAATGTCCGGACTGAGAGAGTATGTAGACGATGGCGGGCTGCTTTCCTACGGAGCGGATCTTGCTGACTTGTATCGGCGCGCTGCCGGCTACGTCGACAAGATTGCCAAAGGTGCAAAACCTGCGGACCTGCCGGTCGAACAGCCGACGAAATTCGAGCTGGTCATCAACCTGAAGACGGCGAAGACGCTCGGTCTCACCATTCCGCCGGGCATAATCGCAATCGCCGACGCGGTGATCGAATAAGGCTGCCTGATGGATTGAGACGAAATGTCGCCTTTTGCACGGGTTGTCCCGGTTCTAACGTCTCTTTGCGTCTTGTGAGAAGCGGCCGCCTGTTGGGGGAAGGTCGATGTCCGATACCGAACGCTGGCTGCGGGGCTTGGGCCTCGAGAAATACGTCGAGACCCTGGCAAGTCACGATATTGACCTTAGCGTTATTCCAGATCTGACCGAGCAAGATCTCGAGAAGTTGGGACTGTCACTCGGGCACCGCCGCAAATTTCTTTCCGCAGCGTCGAAGCTTCGAGCCTCAACCACGCCATCGGAAGCCGTCGAGGATCAGACGCCGCCGAGCCAGACTTTTCCGGCGGTTGAGCGCCGCCAACTCACCGTGGCCTTTATCGATCTGGTGGGTTCGACCGCGCTCGGAAGCGAGTTGGATCCCGAAGACCTGATCCGCTTGCTGCGCCAATATCGCGACGCTTGCGTTGCCTCGGTCGGGAAATACGACGGATTCATTGCGCAATATCTGGGCGACGGAATACTGGTGTATTTCGGCTTTCCCCAGGCGATGGAACACGCAGCTGAACTGGCGGTCCGGGCTGGACTCGAAATCGTCGAGAAAGTCGGGCGGCTGAAGCGGCCGGATGGATTACCGTTGCAGTGCCGCGTGGGAATTGCGACCGGACTCGTCGTTACCGGTGGAGCATCCGGCGTTGGCGCCGCCGGAGAAGAGACCGTGGTCGGCGACACGCCCAACCTGGCGGCACGCCTTCAATCCGCGGCTGAACCCGATTGTGTGCTGGTCGGCCCTTCGACGCACCAGCTGACCGGGGATTTTTTCGACTATTCGTTTCTCGGCGAGCAAGCGATCAAGGGCTTCAACGAGCCGATTTTGGTTTGGAAAGCACTTCGCGAGAGTGCGACCGAGAGCCGCTTTGCGGCCGCGCACGCCGCGGCGGCGGGTCCGATGGTCGGGCGCGAGCGCGAACTCGCATTCCTGTACGACTCGTGGCAGCGCGCGACCCGTGGAGACGGGCACATCGTGCTGCTTACGGGTGAAGCCGGGATGGGCAAGTCGCGATTGCTGGAGGCTCTGGTCGAGCGGGTGCGGGAAGAGCCCCATCGTTTGCTGCGCTGCCAATGCTCGCCCTATCATCGCAACAGCGCGTTATTCCCACTTAAAACATTGCTGCGGCATCGGCTCGACATCGACCGAGACCTGTCGATCCAGGAAAACATGGATCGTATCGGGCGAACGCTCCAACGCGTTGATCGTGACTCACGCGCATCGACGTTACTGCTGGCGGAACTGCTGGAGATTCCGGTCGAAGATACCCTGTCTCCAATCGAGATGACCCCCAACCAGCGCAAGAACGAAACGCTCGCCATCGTCGAAGACTTGCTGATGATGCCGCTGGACGGCCCGGTGCTGCTGTTGGTCGAAGACGCCCACTGGAGCGACCAGACCACGCAGTCGCTGATCGATCGTCTGCTGAAGCGGATCGGGCGAGAACACGCGCTTGTCCTGATCACCCATCGTCCTGAACTCAAGACCGACTGGTCCGAGCATGCCCAGGGCACGCAAATCAACTGCAAGCCAATAGGACGGGATCATTGTGCGGCCTTGATCCGGCAAGTCGCCAGTCGAGTCCGAATGGACGAGTCCCTGGTCCAGGAAATTATCGCGCGAAGTGACGGCATTCCGCTGTTCGCTCAGGAATTGACCAGGGCCGTAATGGATTTGCGGTCGGCAGGCCCGGGCGCGGTGCCGCTTTCCCTGCAGGATTCATTGATGGCGAGGCTCGACCGATTGGGTCGCGCCAAGGACGTCGCCCAGATCGCTTCGGTTTTCGGACGCCAATTCTCTTTTGCGTTGCTGGAAGCGGTCGCCGGTGCGAGCCAGAGCGACCTGCGGGCGGCCCTGCTCCGCCTGCGCGAGTCGGGGCTGGTTTTTGAAGCGGGAAACGAAGACGAATTGAGCTACAGCTTCAACCATTCGCTGGTGCAGGAAGCGGCTTACGAGAGTCTTTCACGCGGCCGGAGGCAATCGCTGCACAATGAAATTGCGCGTCACCTTGAATCCCGGTCCACGGCGACAGGCGAAAGCGAACCGACGCTGATCGCGCACCATTATAGCCGCGCCGGAGATTGCGAAAAGTCGTTCGAGTTCTGGTTGCTTGCGGCGGATCGTTCCAGTCAACGCCTGGCGTTTGCCGAGTCGGTCGCCAATCTCGGTTCCGCGCTCGCGGAAGCGGAGCGCTTGACCGATCCGGCACGGCGCACTGACCTGAAGCTTGAAGCGCAGTTGAGGCTGGGAGTGGCGCTGGTCATGCACAAGGGTCCCCAATCCAGCGAGGCCGAACTGGCGTTGGAGGAAGCAAGGACGCTCGCCGCGACGGCCAACGCCGGACCGCAATTATTCCAGGCGACCTGGGGATTGTATCTGAACGCGGCGAGGAACCAGCGGCTCGACAAGGCCGAGTTGAGAGGCAACGAGTTGATGACCATCAGCCGGGACATCGGCGACGAAGATCTGAAATACGAAGCCCTGCATCATCGCTGGGGTTTTGTCTATTTCAAGGGCCAAACAGCGGAAATGCTCCAGTACTCGACGGTGGGCATCGAACAATACGATCGCGATCGCCATCACAAGTTTTCGTACGTGTATGCCGGACATGACCCGGGAACCTGCGCCTATTGCGTGCGGGCGTTGGCGCTGGGTCTGGCGGGTCGCGCTCGCAGCGTAAGGCCCGCGGTGGATGATGGCCTTGCGCTGGCAAATTCCCTGCAACATCCGTTGACGCTGGCGTTTTTCAACAGCGTTGCCGGCTTCACGCTTCATTTTATCGGCGATGTCAGCGGCTCCAGGGAATTCGCCGAACGAACGATGCAGGTCTCGGCCAGGTACGATTTTCCAGCAACCAGGGCTGTCGGATCATTCGTGCTGGGCGCGGCACGCGCGCTGGAGGGGGACATCGTCCCCGCGCTCCAACAGATGGAGCCATCCTTTGAGGCGGCTTTCGGTTACGGATTCCTCGGGCTGCTCCCTGCGGTCATCATGGCTGACGCGTTCGCCCGCGCCGATCGCGACCGCGAAGCGCTGGCTCTGGTGACGCGGCTGCTCGAGGGATCTCCGACACCGGAAGAAGGCGTTTTCATTCCCGAGCTATGGCGGATACGCGGAGAGCTGCTGTTGAGACAATCGGCCGGCAATGCGTGGGAAGCGGAGCGCTATTTGGCAACCGCGGCACGCATAGCCGCTAGGCAGGGCGCACTGGTTTATGGATTGCGAGCCGGAATAATGCTTTCCCGGTTGCTTGCGGAGCAAGGCCGGCGAGAAGAAGCGAGGACCGTGCTTGATCGCGCGAACGCCAATCCGCTGGACGAATGGGAAGGACCGGAGGTCGGGATTGCCACTCAACTACGGTCGGAGCTTGGCTAACGGCTATCACGCAAAGCGGCCGGGAAACCATGAAATGATTGAACAAACACAGATTGTTTTACCGGAACTTATTCTCGTTTTGGTTGTTGTCCTGCCGATCCCCGAAAACGGAGGGATCGAAATGAAAAAGTCAGCAGCTCAAAATGGTCAAATCGCTGTCGGCCCTTGCGATATTCGCGCTCCTCGGAGTCTCGGTGATTATCTTGCCGGGTTTTGCTCCCAAAGTTGAAACGGGTGCCGTCACGGTGCTGGCCAAGGGAGACCGGCTTGAGGTGCGACCCGCCGTCTCGAGTTGCTCAACACAGGTCTGGCCGGATTTTGCCGCATCCTGCTTGCGCAACGTGGGCTCTGGAGGGAAAATCCTGGAAGCCCGTCTTGTGACCGCCGGCCGATAGTGCCGGTCCCGTCTCATCCGCTTCCTTCACTGATGCATTGGATTCCTCATGACTTATTCCGCACAACAGGGTGGCGTCGAGATCAGCCGCCTTCATAACGTGGCGATCTGCAAGGAAATCAGTGAACGGCTTGCCATCGGTATGAAACCGGAACCCTCTGGAATTCCACCGCATTTGATGATGCTCATGACACAATTACGCGATGGGCCTCTCTCACCTCTGCCCGCTTAGTTCGCTCTGGTCATGGGCGCCGTTTATCGCGTTGCGATGACAGACCCGCCGGACGTTGCGAATTAGCTCGCTATCCTCGCTCGAAAGGCGCAGCAGTAGCCCGTGCCGTGGCGCTCGGCAGCCGCCGAGCGGCCAGGCAACTGCGGTATCAACGTTCGCGTACAATTCGGGCAACTCCATCGCTCCCCGTGAGAGGGTGAGGCTATCCATGTCGACAGATCTGACTCCGGTGCCGAATGTGCTTGTCGTCGAAGACGAGATGATCCTGCGCATGCGCGCAGTGGACATTGTAGAGGATGCCGGGTTTCGTCCCGTCGAGGCCGTCAACGCCGACGAGGCAATGTCGATTCTTGAGTCCCGCTCGGACATCTCGCTGCTATTCACCGACATCCAGATGCCCGGCAGCATCGACGGCCTTAAACTCGCCCACGCGGTGCACGAACGCTGGCCCTCGATCAAGATCATACTGGTTTCTGGTCAAGTGAAGCCATCTGACGCGGAAAGGCCGGAGAACAGCCGGTTCTTTGGCAAACCGCTCGGTGTCGAGCAAATGATTGCCGAGTTGCAGGAGATGGTCGGCGCGGGTGCGCTGAAAATCGTTCCGAACGCAATCGATTGGCCGGCGGATCAGGCGCCTGACGCCATGGAGACGGTTAACCCCTCGTCCCGATCGGCGCAGGAGGCCGTGTTGTCGGCAGAGAACGACAGCCTTCGCCTGTTGCTCGAACAAGCCGGGATCGATGCGCAGGCCCTGCTTACCCAGGCCGGGATTGATGCCGAGCAGCGAGAGGCCGCCGACAAATTGCAGAAGCTGATCCTCGGGGAACTTCATCATCGCGTCAAGAATACTCTGGCCATGGTCAGCGCGATCGCGTCCCAGAGCTTCCGCGGAGCGTCCAGTATCGAGCACGGACAGAAGGCAATGGAAGGCAGGCTGACTGCATTGGGACGAGCCCACGATCTGCTGATGCAGGTCAGTTGGGCAAATGCGAGCCTTACACACACGCTAAGCAGTGCGACGGAGCCCTATGATAGTTTGGGGGGCAGACGCTTTCATTTTAACGGACCGGATATCAGGATTACCTCCGTAGCCGTCATCGCGCTTGCGATGACGTTCAACGAGCTGTGCACCAACACTACCAAATTTGGAGCCCTGTCCGTCCCCGCAGGCCGCGTCGAAATCGCATGGACGATAGACGAGTCGAAGCAGAGACTACGCCTTGTTTGGAAGGAAAGAGGAGGTCCGGCGGTCGAGCCTCCTACACGGCGAAGCTTCGGCACCCGAATGATGGAGTCTCTCGGCCAACAATTGACCGGTCGGGTGCAACTCGCCTACGAACCGGGTGGATTCATCTACTCGTTGGATGTGCCGCTTGCCTCGGTAGCGGCAGCCGCGTGAGTTATTGCCGCTCTGCACTTTTCCGACATGGAGCGCTATCCGACCTCAGTCCGTTGTGCGCACCAAAGCAGACTCCGCCGACTGCTACAGCGATGGGTTCACGCCCTCGTTCTCACTCCGCCGGCGCTTCGCCGCCGACGTGGTGGTCGCGGCTGGCGAGGAGTCCCAAGGCGAGACCGCCGACCGCGAGGATAGGGATCAGCCGCTTGACGCCGATGGCGCGGATCACCTGGATGCCGGTCGCGACCAGCATGGGGTCGGCAAGCGCGGTATGCACCGCGGATTTCGCGGTCTCGGCGCGGCGGTGCCGGATCTGGTTCTTGCGCAGCAGATAGATGCCTGCCGCGATCAGCGCGACGACAAGGAAGATGCCGGCGCCGGTCAGGCAGGCCTCGATCAATCCATAATTCTGCAGCACGTAGACAAAAGCAGCGGCGCAAAGAAACGATATCGTCACCAACAGGGCGAAAGCCATAATCGCCGCCAGCGAGGTCAGCCGCAGCGCCGTGCCGGTGGAGTTTTTGAAATCATCGATCACTCGCTGAAACATCTCATGCCTCGATTCTCAAAATACTGCCGGCGTTGTCATGACGCCGCCCCGCCGCTCGACGGCGCGGCGTTCGACGTCAGCGGCGCCGAATCAACGTCGCCAGGTCGCGCCGATCAGGAAACCGAGGCCGAGCGCCAGGCCAACGGTCGCAAGCGGTCGCTGCGTGATGACGTCTTCCAGGGTTTCCTCGATCGAATGGGCGGCGTCGCCTGCGGCTTCCATCATCGCACCACCGCGCTCGGAAACTTCGTCAATCGCCGAATCGACATTGGCGCGGGCGTTCCTGTAGCCGCGGCGTGCCTGCTTCTGGGCGGTGCCGGCGAATGTATTGAGCGCGTCGGTGATCTGGTCGGTCAGGGCTGAAATATCGTTTTTCACGGCTGCTACATCCTTCTCAAGGCCTTCATAGGTTGCTTTCTCCGACAGATTTCTCATTCCGGCTTCGCCTTGCATGCTCGACATCGAAAGCTCCCAAATGCTGAAGTTGCGTATGGCACAAACGTCCCGCCTAGCAGGAAGTTCCATGTCAATCGGGCGGCAGCTGCGGCGAATCGACTGGCAGCAGATGCTCCTTCAGAATCAGTGCCACGATCAGAAGCGGCGACGACAGGAAGCCGCCCATCGGTCCCCACAGCCAGGTCCAGAACGCCAGCGCGACCAACACCGCGAGTGCGTTCAGTGCCAGCCGGCGGCCGATGATGGTGGGTGTGACAAAATGTCCTTCGAGGAAGGCAATTCCGACAAAGGCCAGCGGCGCGATCAGTCCGGCACCGAGCGTGGGAAGCGCGACTACGCCTACCACGGTCAGAATTGCGAACGTCGCGACCGGGCCGATGATCGGAAAGTAATTCAAGGTCGCGGCTAGCGCGCCGAGCCCGGCCGGATTAGGCATGCCGGTGATCGCGCAGACCACACCGGTGGCCGCGCCGACGCCGCAATTGATCATGGTTACCGTGAGCAGATAGCCGCCAAGATGCTGCTCGATCGCGTTGAGAATTCGCAAGGTGCGTAGCCGCGAAGCATGATCGCCGAACGTCATGATCAGGGACCGGCGCAGTTCCCGCCAGCTCGCGACAAACAGGATCAGCGTCGCCAGAAACAGCAGAAATTCGGTGAAGGACGGCGACAGGAACTCGAGCGTCGGCTGCACCCAGTCGATCTTCGGCAACTGGAACGGCGGCGCGGCGAGCGGATCGGATACCCCGAGCATGCCCTGCAACTCCTGCCAGAGCGCGATCGGGCGATCGAAGATGTGCAGCTTGTCCCGCAGCCGCGAGCCGAGGTCGGGCAGTCGCGTGCGCCATTCCATCAACGGCGAAGAGATCAGGCCGACGATGAAGGTCACGCCGGCGCCTACGGCGGACACGATCAGCACAGCCGACGCGGCGCGGGGAATCCGATGCCGTTCAAGGTATCGGGCCGGCGGCGACAGCATGGTGCCGACCACGAATGCCATCACGACCGGCAGGAAGAATGCTTTCGCGACATAGAGAACAGTGAAGATGCTGATGGCCAGCAGCCCGACCAGCGCGAAGGTAACCAAGTCGGTGCTGCGAAATACCGGCGGCCGCTCGCCTCTAGCATCGCTCGGCGGCGCGCTCACCGCTCCGGGATCGACACCTCCATTGGGAAGCAAACGCAACGGCTCTCTCCCCCGGTGGTCGGCGCATGTGATGGCAATGGCGGCCGGCAGCCGCAACGCGACCGGGCTCGTCGCATCAACCTGCTTCTCGGTGCAAAGTTCCATCGCGGAATCGTGAAACGCGCCGTACTTGACTTGGTGGGCTTCGATTGGAACGGCGCCGGAACCATCGTGCGTCGGCCACGTTTGCTCGTGAGAAGCATCCCACGGGGACGCAGTCGAACGGGGCGGATCATGACACAGTTGGTTCAAGCAAGTCGCAGGCTCTCGCTGCGCGCTTCCGGCGCGCTCGTCTTCATCGCGACCTTGGTCGTTGCACCGGCTATTCTATCCGGCACCGCGAGCGCGCAGGTTCTCGGCTATGCCTCGGCGCCGCAAAGCTCGTTTCCATCAGACAATGTGATGCTCGCGCCGTCTGCGGCCGCGCCATCGGAGGAAGGTGACGCAAGCCTGCTGCCGGAACGGCTGCGGCGCACCGAGGTAGCTTTGGATACGCGCGAGGCGCCCGGCACTATTATTATCGATACCGGCAACACCGCGCTCTATTACGTGCTCGGCCAGGGCCGCGCCATTCGTTACGGCGTCGGCGTCGGCCGCGAAGGGTTCACCTGGTCCGGCGTACAAACCATCAGCCGCAAGGCGGAATGGCCGGACTGGCATCCGCCGGCCCAGATGATCGCGCGCCAGCCCTATCTGCCGCGCTTCATGGCGGGTGGCCCCGGCAATCCCCTGGGCGCGCGCGCGATGTATCTCGGCTCCAGCGATTACCGCATCCACGGCACCAACGATCCCACGACCATCGGCAAGTTCGTTTCGTCCGGCTGCATCCGCCTGACCAACGAGGATGTCGCCGACCTGTTCAGCCGCGTCGATGTCGGCACCAAAGTCGTGGTGCTGCCGAAGAATTCGCCGCATCTGGAAGCAAGAGGAGCGGCCGCGGCTCGCCCGATAGCAACAACGTCGCGTCCGCTTCGGACGACATTGCCATCGGGTCGCCAGGCGATGAACCTTTCGACGTCGTCGCTGTACTGAGAAACGGGCGAGTTCGGTCACGGAGGGCAAGATGCGCAACAGATCGAACCAGGGGTTGGCATTCGCCGCAGCGGCTTTGTTCGCGCTGGCGGCGCCGCCGGCGCAAGCCGGGGACTTTTTCTCCGCACTGTTCGGCGCCTTCGGGGTTCACCGACCGCAGGCACCTGCTGCCTCGGCACTGCCGTTTACGAGCGAAGGCGATCCCCTGGCTCCGCAAGCCGATGCCCGTCCCCGCGCCGGCTATGGCGGCGGCGGACAGGCGTATTGCGTGCGCACCTGCGACGGCCGCTATTTCCCGCTGGCCTCATCCGACAATCAAAGCCGGACGACGGCTTGCAACAGTTTTTGCCCGGCGAGCGAAACCAAGGTGGTCTACGGCAGCAATATCGACAGCGCGGCAACCGAGACCGGCAAGCGCTATTCGGAACTGCCGAATGCGTTTCGCTACCGCAACGAGATCGTCGCGGGCTGCACCTGCAACGGCAAGGACCAGTTCGGCCTGGCCTCGGTCAGCATCGACAAGGATCCGACGCTTCGCAAGGGCGACATCGTCGCCAGCGGCAACGGGCTGATGGTCGCCGGCCGCACTGCCGACAAACGCGGCGCGTCGCTGAATTTCTCGCCGGCCTCGCCGGCCCTGCGCGGTGGGCTCGGACGCGTGGCGGTGATGGCCGCGGAGTAGCCGATTTCGCAGCATCATCGGTTCCGCGGATGGAACCCGACCCTCCCTGGCGCGTTGACGCGAGCCCAGGCCGTTTCGCATATTTCAGGGGGTTTCAATGCTCATCAGTGTGCTGATCACATTTCTCGTCATTATTCTTGTTCTCTATCTGATCAATATGCTCCCGCTTGACGGCCGCGCCAAGCAGATCGCCCGCGTCGTGGTGATCATCCTCGGCGTGATTTCACTGCTGAAATATATCGCGGTGTTTTGACGCTTGGTCGCTTTTGACTAATTCCGTTTGATGAATCGATCTATGCGGGACTTCGGTTCACCTCTCCCCTTGTGGGAGAGGTCGGATCGCATCAACGATGCGATCCGGGTGAGGGGTAGCCACGGAGATAGTCCCCGAGTGGGACCCCTCACCCCGACCCTCTCCCACAAGGGAGAGGGAGCCGACTTCCGCTGCCGCTACAGCGCAATCTAATCCCATCTCGCTCTAACGCTCACCCGGCCGCCTTGGCTTCCCTTCGCCGGGCGGTGAGGATGAACTCGGTGTAGCCGTTCGGCTGTTCGCGGCCTTTGAAGATCAGGTCGCAGGCCGCCTTGAAGGCGATGCCGTCGAAGCCCGGCGCCATCGGACGATACAGAGAATCGTCCTTGTTCTGCCCGTCGACCACCACCGCCATCCGCTTCAGCGACTCCATCACCTGTTCTCTCGTGATGACGCCCTGATGCAGCCAGTTGGCGAGATGCTGGCTCGAGATCCGCAACGTCGCGCGATCTTCCATCAGGCCGGCGTCGTGGATATCGGGCACCTTGGAACAGCCGACCCCCTGGTCGATCCAGCGCACCACGTAGCCGAGGATGCCCTGGCAATTGTTGTCGATCTCCTGCTTGACGTCGTCGGGCGCCCAGTTCGATTTCGTGACCGGGATGGTGAGGAGGTCGGACAGTTTGGCGCGCCGGCCGCCTTTGGCCAGTTCCTGCTGGCGCGCCTGAACGTTGACCATATGATAATGCAGCGCGTGTAAGGTCGCCGCCGTCGGCGACGGCACCCAGGCGGTCGTGGCGCCGGCCTGCGGGTGCGCGATCTTCTGCGCCAGCATGTCCGCCATCTTGTCCGGCGCCGCCCACATGCCCTTGCCGATCTGGGCATGGCCGGGCAACCCGTCGACCAGGCCGATATCGACATTCCAGTCCTCATAGGCCTCGATCCACGGCTGGGCCTTCATGTCGTTCTTGCGGATCATGGCGCCGGCTTCCATCGAGGTATGGATCTCGTCGCCGGTTCGATCGAGGAATCCGGTATTGATGAAGCAGATGCGCCTTAGGGCATTCTGGATGCAGGCCTTGAGGTTGACCGTGGTGCGGCGCTCCTCGTCCATGATGCCGACCTTCATGGTGTTTTCGGGTAGCCGCAGCATTTTTTCGACGCGGCCGAACAGTTCGCAGGTCAGCGCGACCTCGTCGGGGCCGTGCATCTTCGGCTTGACGATATAGACCGAGCCGGTGCGGCTGTTGCGGGTCTTTGTAAGTCCCTTGAGATCGTGGATCGCGAGCAGCCCGGCGACGGCGGCGTCCAGCAGGCCTTCCGGGATTTCCTCGCCTGCGCTGTCCAAAACCGCGTCGGTGAACATGTGATGGCCGACATTGCGCATCAGCAACAGGCTGCGCCCGTGCAGCCTGAGTTCCTTTCCGTCCGGCGCCGTGTAGACGCGATCAGGGTTGAGCGCGCGCTTCAGAGTCTTGCCGCCCTTGTCGAAGTCGGCGGACAGGGTGCCGTTCATCAGGCCCAGCGTATTGCGATAGATCAGCACCTTGTCTTCGGCATCGACCGCCGCGACGCTGTCTTCCATGTCGAGGATGGTGGAGACCGCCGCTTCGATGATCATGTCGGCGACGCCGGCCGGATCGTCCTTGCCGATCATGTGGCCGCGGTCGATCCTGATCTCGATATGCATGCCGTTGTTGACCAGCAGGATCGCGCTTGGCGCGGCCGCCTCGCCGCGGAAGCCCGCGAACTGCGCGTTCGATTTCAGCGCGGTGGCGTTGCCGCTTTTCAGTTTGACCGAGAGTTGCCCGGCGATGACGCCGTAGGAGGTGACATCGGTGTGGCTTCCGGTCGCCAGCGGCACCGCGGAATCCAGAAAAGTCTTGGCTTTCGCGACCACCCTGGCGCCGCGCGCCTTGTCGTAACCCTTGGCGGTTTCGCCCGCTTCATGCGGGATTGCATCGGTGCCGTAAAACGCATCGTAAAGGCTGCCCCAGCGCGCATTGGCGGCGTTCAGCGCATAGCGCGCATTGGTGAGGGGCACCACCAGTTGCGGGCCGCAGATCTTTCCGATCTCGTCGTCGATATCAGCCGTCTCGACTTTCGCCGTCGCCGGCTCCGGCAACAGATAGCCGATTTCCTTGAGGAACGCGGTGTAGGCATTCATGTCGAACGGCTTGCCTTTGTTGGCGCGGTGCCAGTCGTCGATCTTCGCCTGCAGGCGGTCGCGCACCGCGAGCAGCTCGCGGTTTTTCGGGGCAAGGTCCTTGATGATGCCGGCAAGCCCGGCCCAGAATGCGTCCGGCGAAATGCCGGTCTTGGGGGTCGCTTCCTTGGCGATGAAATCGAACAGGACGGGGGCGATCTTCAGCCCATGGGCATCGACACGATTCATGATGGGATTTTTTCTCGCGGGAGACGGCGGTTGATCGCCGTTCTCAGGGGGTAAAAAACACAAAAAAGCGCCTGCTGGCGCGACTGTCGGGGGCCTTTTAGCGCCAAAGAAGGGCCCATGAGAAGGCCTTTTGGTGGGCCAAATAGCCCATTCGATCAGCAGGCGGACTCCCAAGCGATGTGACTGGGTGGTATTGTTGGGCGGAATGAATGGATAGCGCCCATGCAGATTGCCGTTGACGAGAGCCGGACAGGCCGAATGTCGGCTGCAGAGTTTCGCGTCTTCCAGGCCAGGCGGCCGGATCACGAGCGCTGGGAACTGGTGCGAGGTTTGGCCATGATGATGACCCCTCCGACCATCGCGCATAACCAGATCGCGAGCAATCTGGAGCGGCTGCTCAACGAGGCCCTGGCGCGTCATGCACCGGCGCTGATGGCAACGCAGCGGCCAGGCCTCGATCTGGGGGATGGCGACTATAGACCGGAGCCCGACGTCGGAATCATTGACGCCGACTACGATGCCGGTCAGCGCTTCGTCGACAAGGCCTATCTTCTGGCGGAGGTGGTGTCCGACACCGACGAGGTCATCGTACCCGGCACGGATCGCCAATGGATCGACGTCAAGCGTGATCTCTATCGATCCCATTCACATTGCAAGGCAGTACTCGTTATCGCGCAGGATCGCATGGAAGTCATACTCGAACTCAAGACCGAGTCCGGCTGGACGTCGTCGGTCATGCGGGGCGAAGCAGCCGAATTGTCGATCCCGGCGTTCGGCTTTCGCTGTCTGATTGCGGCGCTCTACGACAAGACGCCGCTTCGACCGCGCACTCGCGGCTAGGAACTAGGCCCGGCTCAAATATTGGCGGCGAGGTCGACTGGTTCGTCGAACAGGACGCCGGTTCGGATCAGCATCCGCTCGATCTCGTCGGTGGCATCCGCGACCGAGCATGTCGAGGTGTCGATGGTCAATTCGGCCTGGGTGGGCGGCTGGTAATCGCTGCCGATGCCGGTGAACCCATGCAGGCTGCCGGCGCGTGCCTTGGCATAATGGCCCTTGGGGTCGCGGCTCTCGCACACCGCGGCCGGGGTCGAGACATAGATCTCGCGGAATGCGATGTCGGCGATGTGGCGTGCCGCGGCGCGATCGGCGCGCGCCGGCGAGATCGCGGCGACGATGGCGATCTGCCCGTTACGCGCCAGATGCATGGCGACTTCGGCCAGCCGTCGAATGTTTTCGCTGCGATCGGCGGCGGAGAAGCCGAGATCGCCGTTGAGGCCGGCGCGCAGCGTGTCGCCGTCGAGCAGGATCGGCGCGCCGCCATTGCCGAACAATCGCCGCTCCAGCGCGCGCGCCAACGTCGATTTCCCGGAAGCCGGCAATCCGGTGAGCCAGACCACCGCGCCGCCATGACGATAGCGCGCCGAGCGCTCGTCGGCGCGCAGCGCCGATCGCACCGGAACGATATCGACGGGAATGGCGCGTTGCCCGGCGTCGACCGACAGCACGAGGCCGCCGCCGGCAATGCGGCCGTTGACCTCGATCACGAGACGTCCGGTACGCGGATTGTCGGCATGGCAATCCACGGCAATCGGTTCGCCCAGCGCGATGTCGATCTCGCCGACATGGTTGCAGGCGATCGATTCGCTCTCGACGCTCTTGAGTTCGCCGGGATCGACGGCTTTCTCGATGCTCACGA